>Ga0272441_10002792_pt1 | contig 34703 bp, 21 predicted proteins | sample SSMProp6N_FD_193582 | JGI IMG/M metagenome (GOLD analysis project Ga0272441, IMG submission 193582) | Marine sediment archaeal communities from Little Sippewissett salt marsh, Falmouth, MA, United States - SSM-Prop-6N | ecosystem: Environmental > Aquatic > Marine > Wetlands > Sediment ... | reverse complement strand
CGACCACGGCCCAGCCGACGACGGCCGTGGTGAACTGGGCGACGCGGGGCCCGGCCAGCCGATCCGCGAAGGCCGCCATCCCCGCCAAGAGCAGCGCAAAGCCCACCGCCACGCTCTGGCTCCGCAGAACGGGGCCGGCGTCCAGCCCGTCGCCCCCGACGGCTGCGAGGACCACGAGTGCCGCCGCCACCAGGAGCACCGGCGCCGGCGCGAGCACCAGCCGCAGCCCGAGCGCGCGGGGCGGCCGGACACACGCCACCCCCACCCAGACGGGCAAAAGCAGCATCTCGAGCGCCACGATGAACCGGCCGACGTCCGCCACGGCGCGTCCTCCTTGGAGATGAACCTGGCACCGTGTCCATCCTACCGGCGAGCGAGGCGCAAGACAAGCGCGGCAAGCCGTGGGGCCCGCCGCGCGGAATGGAAACCGACACGAAGCGTGGGCGGCGGGTGCGACGACCCGCCGCCCACGGTTATGCGTGAGTCGTTCTAGAAGTTATCGTAGCCGAGTTTGGCCTCTTCCTCGGCCTGGATGAGGATCTTGGGCTTCATCATGATAAGCAGGTTGTTGGCCCGGCGGACCGTAGCCCGGTTGTTGAAGAGGCGTTTCAGGATCGGCACCTTCGAGAGGACCGGAACGCCGGTCTCGGCTTCGCCCTCGATGAACTCGCGGGTGCCGCCCAGCAACAGCGTGCCGTTGTCGGGAACGCTGACGGTCGTCTTGAAGTCCTGGACCTGGACGACCGGAAGGTCGATGGTGGCCGTGGCGATACCGAGGTTCGGGACGGCCGCCGTGACCACCGACTCATCCCAACCGGTGATGTCGGCAATCTGAGGCCTCAGGTCCATCTGGACATACCGGCGGTCGGCCGACACGGTGGCTTTGACGTCAAGTGTCACGCCAACCGGGATGGCGCCGATGGTGGGGTCCCAGCCGACGGCAGCCTCGGCCACAACCGGCTCGATGTCGGCCACGTAGGTCGTGACCTCCGACACACTGATGTAAGACCGCTGACCGTTGTACAGCGTCACGCGCGGGGCCTGAAGCGTGGTGGACCGGACGTCGGCCTGGATGGCCCGCAGCAGGAAACCGACCTGGATGTCGTCCAGGAACACGCCACTGGCCACCAAGCCGCCCTGGTTCGCGTTGGCCGTCCAGCCCTGCTCGCCGAAGACCGTCCCGCCAACCGGCAGCAACGTGGCGGTGCCCATGCCGTTTGACCCCGTGCCGGAAACGATGATCGGCTGCGACGCCTGGGCCGGGAAGGTGGCGTCGGCGGGGATGCCCGGCAGGGTATCGTACGGCGGGTTGGCCACGTCGCCGGGATCCTGAACGTACGTGCCGGCGCCCGGAATCCAGTGCTCGTCGCCTGTCTCGGTAAAGGCCACGTCGATGTCGAGGGTAATGTCCTGGAGGAACTCGTCGGTAACCTCGCAGAAACGGCTCTCGACGCTGATCATGATGGCGCGTTCGCGGCGAAGTTGTTCGAGGAGGTCGGCCACCTTCTCGTGACCGGTACGCGTCTGCGTGACGATGAGCAGGCCGTTCATATACTCGATGGCGGCTGGGCCGCCCTCGTCGGCCCAAGCGGCCACGCTGGGGTCGGACTGGTTGTTGACGGTGCGCTGGATGAGGTCACGCAGTTCCTGTGGCCCGGCGGGGCCTTCCTCGGCGCCCACGGCGCCGCCGGCGCCGAAGAGGTCGCCAAACGCGCCGCCGCCGCCGCCGGCCGCCTGGGCGGCCGCCTGCGTGACGTCGCCCACCTCAAACCGCGGCGCCTCACCGCCGAAGTCCGGAATCTGGGCCACCAAGTCCTGCACCGGATACGTAACGACCGGCAGGTTCTGCTGCAACTTCTCGCGGGTGGTGATCAGGATGTAGCCCGGCTCCACGCGCGACCCCAGGTCGGTGCCCAGGATCAGGTGCAGAACCGACTCGACCGAGACCTGCTTGACCTTCAGGTCGACGACGCGGGTCGAGAGGTCGATGCCGGCGGTGGCGATGTCCGGGTCAATCACGATGTTCAGGCCGCGCTGCACCTCGCTGATGTAGTTCAGCACGTTGTCGAGGCTGGTTTTTTCGAAGTCCAGGTCGATGCGTTCCTCGAGGCGGCGCCGGGTTTCGCTGACAGCCTTGGGCTCGGCCGAGACGGCCTTGGTAAACGCCCGACGGAACTCGCTCAGGTCCTTCCAGGTCTTGGGCTCCGGATACCGGAGATAGGCCGTCTTGCCCTTGACCTTCTCGCCGGGATGGATGGAGGCTTCGTGGGCGTCGATCATGGCCTCGACGAAGCCGGCCTCCCGCCGCTCGCGGACGTTGACCTGGCGGGCCTGGGAATCGAGGTACAGCATGTCCTCGCGCCAACGGCGGGCGCGTTCGTCGTTGGGGTCGACGGCCAGGAGCCGGTCGAGGATTTCGATGGATTCGTTGAACTGCATACTTTTTCGGAGTTCGCTCGCCCGCTCCCACAGTTGGGCGATCTTCTTCTCGCGGTCGCGGCGGTCGGCCTCGCGGCGGGCCTTCTCGCGTTGGTCGGCCTCGAGGGCGGCCTGTTGCTCGCGCGTGGTCTGGAGTGCCGTGCGACGCTCCTTGATCTGGTTGCGCAGGGCGTGGACCTCTTCGCGGAGCCGTTCCCGCTCTTCCAGCGACAAAACCGGGGCCACGTCGATGGAGCGGTCGGCCTTCGCCAGGGGACGCAGGGCCTCGGTGTAGTCCTCGGGCCGCTCGGCCTTCTGCACCTGGCGGTCGGCGTCATCCAGCAGCCCCTGCACGTTGGCGATGATCCGCTGGCGTTCAAGGTTGTTCAGGTCGCGGACGACGTCGCCGAGCGGTTCCTCGCGTTCGGCCAACAGTTTCATGGCCTCGTCCAACCCCTGCTGGGCCTGCTTCGATTCGGGCCAGAGTTCCAGCGCCCGGGCGAAGTGGTTGCGGGCCTTCTGGTACTCGTACTGCTTGAGGGCCCCTTGCCCGAGTTGGATCTGCTCTTCCGCGTGCGCCCGATGGGCCTGGGCCACAACATCGCCCATGCTGACCACCGGGACGGGTTTGACCGGCGCCGGCTTGACCGGTGCCGGCTTGACCGGCTTCGGGGCCGGTTTGGGTGTGGGCTTCACGGGTTCGGGCTTCGGCTCGGGTTTCGCAGGTTCGGGCTTCGGCTCGGGTTTCGCGGGTTCGGCGGCACCGGCGGAGGTCTCGGCCCGGGCTACCTGAACCGTCTGGGCCGCAGCCACCTTGTTCTGGATCCGTTCGAAACCCATGCCGGTCCACCACCCCAAATCAACATCGGTGGCGGCAATCTGGTCCACGAGTTTGCGAGCTTGGGTCACGTTGCCGTCATCGAGCGCCACCTGGGCCTGCTTCATGCGGTTCTTGGCGTCGGTGACGGCCTTCCCGTGCGCCTGGGTGGCCTGCTGGTAGGTTTTCTGGGCGTCCTGGTAGTCGGCCTTCGCCAAGTGCCGGGAGGCAGCCGCCGGCGTAAGGGTCTTGACAGCCGTCAGGTACTTCTTGTTGGCGAGGGCCTTCTTGCCGGCGGCGAGCGACTTCAGGGCGGCGGCGCGACCGGCGATGGCACTGTTGACGTTCTCCTCGAACCGGCCGTAACCGAGCCGGTCGAAGAACGAGAGGTCCTCGGACTTGACACCAGCAAGTTCCTTCTTGGCCGCGTCGTAGTCGCGGGCCTCGTAAAGTGTCTTGGCCTTGGCATACCGCTGGCTGGGTGTGGGGCCGGCAGGTTTTGCGGGTTTCGCGGGCTTGGGCTTGACGGCGGCCGGTTTCGCGGGCTTGGGCTTGACGGCGGCCGGTTTCGCGGGCTTGGGTTTGGCCACGTCCTCGGCCACGATGGTCTTGGCCGCGGGGGCCGGTTTGCCTTGGGCCACTTTCGTCTCGCCCACGGGCTTGGGCGCGGGCTTGGCGGCGGGCTTGGGCTTCGGCTCGACGGCGGGCTTGGGCTTCGGCTTGGGTTCGGCCTTGGCAACAGCCAGACCGCGGTCCAGTTCGGCCAGGTTTTTGCGGTCGGCGCCGGCGAGGTTCAGGTTCATGGCCTGGACCTGCTGAAGCTTCTTACGGGCATCGGCCTGCTTGCCAGCCTTGAGGTCGGCGGCAGCCTGATCGATGAGGTCGCGGGCCTGCTGGAGGCCTTTGTCGTGCCCGTCGCGGGCCAAGCGGAGAAGCCCCTTGGCGGGCCCGGCCTTGTCGGCCTCAAGGTACTCGCTCTCGGCAGCGAGGGTCAGTTTCGCGATGGCCGTGGCATACTGCTTGTTGGCAAGGGCCTCCTTGCCTTCGGCGAAGGCCTTCTCGTGGGCGGCCTTTCCGGTGACACCCTTCTGGGTATCACCGAGGAGGGCATCGAACTTGCCCTTGTCGAAGAAGCCGAGGGCGTCTCGGTCGATCGACTGGAGCCGTTTCAGGGCTCCCTGGTAATTGTGGGCGTCGTACATCTTCCTCGCATCGGCGAGGAGGTCGGCCGGCGACTTTTCAGCCGCCTGCACCGCCAGGGGAGTCCCCATGAACGACATCAGCGCAACCACTAGTCCAACAGCCAGCAGCAGGTTACCCAGTCTCAACGCGCACCTCCTTCTTGCGGGGCATGACCAAGCCGACGCGCCTCGCCCGCTACGCGGGTGTGTTGGCAGTCCGGGATTCCGGTAGACGCGGGTCGGCGGCTTTGTCAGGTGCGCCCCTTTCACAAAAACCGTCAGTCTCAGCCCATAGCGTATAACGCGTTATGAAGCGGATGATATCGTAGGTGGTCCGGGTGGCCCCGATTGGGCACACTGTACCCAACGCCACCCGCTTGGCAAGAGAATTCTGGCCTTAAACGAACATCTCGGACGCCCCGGCCCGTAACCGGCCCCCAGCCCCCCGCGCCGGGTCCGCGCAACGCCATGAGCGGGAGGCCATTGGCGTGGCGCGCGGCCCTTCCCGTTGCGGTCAACCAGTCGTTCTGGGCAAAGTGATCAGCCATCGGCGGGGCGGCGACCCCTCGGTTATACCGGGATACTCCCGCCGGCGGTCTACCGGCGGAGCCTCTTACTTGCCCGAGGCCGGGGCGGGCCCCTCTTTGCGAATGCGGCGGTCGTTACGGGCCCGTTCCTGGTCCTCCCACTCCACACGGCGATCCAGGTTGCCCTGGGAATCGGCGAAGACCAGCACGTTCGTCTGGATGGGCCGGTTCCGGCCCTGGGGTTGGTACGGGAAGTTACGGATCACGTCCACCAGGAACGCGTCCGGCGCCAAGCTCACGTCCTGGACCACGGTTTCGTTGGTGCCCGGCACCGCGATTTGTGCTCGACGTTTAACGTAAACCACCGGTCCGCCGAGACGGCTCGGCGCGCTGGGCACCATGAACCACTGGCCGTGAATCCATCGGTGCAGTTCGAGATTCACGCGTTCGCCGAAGGTGCCGACGAAGTAGAAACTCGCCAACTCGGGCACGGTAACGGGTTCAGTAGGCTCGCCCCATGGGCCTTCGAGGGTGAGTGTCCAGCGGTTCTCAGCCGGCTCCACGTTCTCCATACTCCACACGGGGTTGGCCAGGACGACGCGCATCTGGTACTGGTAGGTTTTGCCGGGCAGGACGTTGGGGTCGACCACCCAAAGGGTGGCGTAGACGTGTTCCTTCTCGGCCACCGGAACGGTGGGGCCCTCAGCGGGCTTGGGCCCGGTCTTGCCAGCGTGGAGCCAGTCGGGCCCCACGTCGGCGCTGGCTGCAGCCGGCTTGGGGGGGGCGGCGCCCGGGCCGGTGGATGCGGCGGCCGCGGGACCCGCCGGTACCGGCGACGGCTTCCGCGACAGGAACGACGCCACGTCGGGCTGGGCCGCGCCCTCGGCGGTATCGGCGAGCGACTGAACGGTCTGGCCGGCCCCCAGCGACACGATGGTGTAAAAGGGCGTGCGGCGAACGAGCGGCTGGCTCTTCAGCAACCCCTGGAGCCACTGGCCACCCGCCTGCACGTCTTTGCCGTCGTCGGGCGGTGGCGGCAAGCCGGCGTCTTGCGCCGAGGTGGACGGGGAAACGTCCTCCCAGTCGGTGGCGGTGCCATCCGGCCGAATCTGCCGCCGGCGCAGGTCCACCCGCGCCACGATAATGGGGCTTTGCTTGATGAAGAACGGTTCCTGGTCGGCGTCCAGGTACGGCTGGACGTAGTGTTTGAGTTGCTCGGTCAGGTCGAACTTGCCCACGCATCCCGCCCAGGCGATGTCGCTGTACGTAACGGTGGTGGTCTGAAGCTGGGCCATGGCGCGTGGCACGTCGGCGTCGGTCACGCCGTAGCCAACGGCGGTTTGGACCTCCTGAACGGGCAGGACCGTGGCGGGCAGAAAGAACTTGCGGGCCAGGACCTCGGGCGCCTTGGCCGGGTAAATGGGCGGCGTGGTCTTGACGACGATTTCGTACGGGGCGCTTTCGGCTCCCACCGCCTCGTCAATGTCGTTGGCGGTCGTGCCGGGCCGGCCGATGCCCAGGGCCATGCGTTCGGCGGGGTCGATGGCCTGGTCCAGGTCGACCTTCTCCTTGGACTTCTTCTCAAGGTCCTCAACGATATTGCGGGTCGTGCGGAGGAGGTCGTCCTGGGGCTCGCGCATGACCACGAACCAGGCGACGGCGCCGATGAAGATGGCGCCCGCCACCGCCACAACGATCTTCTCGAAATGCTTGCCCAGGAACGATTGCGTCAGGTCGGCTGCCATAACTGCGACTCCTCCGCGCGGTACGGGCCGGGGTTAGGCGCCCTCACCCTCGGGCTTCTCCGGGGTGGTTTCGGGGGCGGCGTCGGCCAAGGGCGCTGTAATCCGTCCGCCCTGAAGCTCAAAGACCAGCGATTCGCCAACCACCTGCAGGCGCAGGACGCCCGCCTCGCCATAGTCCTCGCGCTGGTAGGCCAGCAGGTCGTTCGCCGAGGCGAAAATGGCGTACGTGATCGGTTGCATGCGCGAGGCCTCGACGCTCAGGAAACTTTCGGTTCCCCGGAGACGGCGAAGCAGTTCGCCGGCGTACTTGGCTTCGACAACGAGGTCAAGCCGCCACGGCAACACCTGGTAAAAGCCGGGGCTGGACGCCAAGCCTGAGAGGGTAGGCACGCGGCCGCCGCGCACATCCACCGGCCGATACCGCCCCGCCAGGCTCTGCATACCACTCTCGGGCAGGGTGTCGAACTTACCGCCGATGCCGATGCTGATCAGTTCCTTCAGCGGCGCGTTGGCGATGACGGGCTTAAGGTCCGGGTCCTGCCCGCGTTTCTCGGCCAGGATATCACGGTTCAGCTTGGCCATCGTCCGGATGAGGTCTTCCATGAGCCAGATATCTTCCTGACCGTATCGGCACAGGGTCAGGCTCGGGGCATCCTGCTTATCCACCCAATCGGGCCGCGAGAAGGAGGCCCTCGGGTGGGCGTACATGGTGCGTTGGAGGGCTTCCTCGTGGGCGGTCTTGATCTCGCTGGCGGCTTCGGGGTCCTTGCCCCTGCCCCTCTCGGGCATTAACGGGAACCCGGCGTTCAGTTCCTCCATGAACTCGTCCAGCCGTCGGTCGTAGGCCGACTTGAAGGAATGGCGGAGGCTAATCTCGGTGCTCGTGGGAAACAAGGCGTCGACGAGGGGCTTCCGCGCCGCGCCGAGTTGCCTCAACTTTTCCAGGAGCCCCGCGTACTGCTGCTGGCGTTGCTCGACCTGGGCCGCCATTTCTTCGACCAGGTTGCTGCTGTAGATCGTGCCGCCGAGCAGCCCCTTGGTCTTGGACGCCGTGGAGCGGAGGTCTCGGCGAACCTCGGTGTTGGGCCCCATGTACACGAAATAGGTCAGGAGGCCCACGGCCAGCGCGATGACCAGGACGCCACCCGCCAGAGCAAACAGAAAGGCGTGGCGTTTGAGCGTGTCAAACATGGTCGGTCTCCGTGTGTTCGCTGCCACCGGCCGGGCCGGGTAACGGGTTATTCGGCGGCATCGTCAGGCGTGTCGGCCTTGTCGCCCCAACCTTCGGTCACCCCCTCAATCGCGATCTGGGTCAGGCCCGGGCGCGAGAGGAGCCAGTCGTCGCATACGTCGTTCAGTCGCTCTTCGATCTGGCCGAGTTGTGCGCTCTCGGCCCCCTGGACGCGCGTCGGGTCAATCTTCAAAGGCGTGTCGAGGCCGGCCTGGCTCGCCAGTTCGGCAATTGCGCTAAACACCTGCTGCCGCTGCCACACGGCCAGGGGGTTCAGGTGCACGACCCATTGGGCCTGGAACCAGAGGTCGTTGCGGCGGTCGATCTTGGGACGCTGGGGCCCCTCCTCCTCCTTCTTCTTCTTCGTGCGCGACGAGGACCGCTCGCGGCCGTGGAACCTCTCGTATTCCTTCCGGGTGCTGAACAGGCCGGTGTACGGCACGGAAGCGAGAACCTCGGTGCCGGCGGGCGTCCGTAACTGGACGGTCCGCTTACATGCCTTTAGTTTCTTGATCAGTTGCTCGTTTACGAACCGCTGGCCGTCGAGCCCCGTCTTGGGCGTGGTGCCGGCGATATCGATCAGGATGCCGGGCACGGGTTCGCCTCGGCCGGCGCGGGACCGGTTCCGCTTCTCGTCGGGATCCGGTTCGGTGGCCTCGTACCCGACGACGCTGACATCGATCTTCGTCCCGCTTCCCGAGACCTGCTTCGAAAAGGCGCGGACGTCCGGCACGAACCGCAACTTGACCTCGAGCATCTCAATGATGTCCAGCGAGGACCGAAGGGGCTGGTTTTCCCAGGGGTCGTAGTCGCGCCACCGGACATCGTACGGCCAGGCATTCCAGAGGGCCTGCCACACGCGGTAGGCGTAGTCGCGGTCGCGGATCAGATCGCCGAGTTCGGCGATCTTGACCTGCTCCTGGCTAAGAGCGTCCTTCTGCTTGTCGAACTCGCTCTGGTGTTCGCCGTTGGTCTTCGAGATGCGCGTGACGCTCTTGCGGAGGTCCTGCACCTCGTTGCCGTGGCCGGTAACCTCGCCGTGGGTGGCAATCTGGTCGTAGGCAAAGGCCCCGACGGCACCAAGCAGGCAAATGCCGGCGGCCACAAAGAACGGCCGTTTCTTCTTCATCACCTTCTGGCTGAGGATTTCGGGCGGCAGGAGGCTCGTGGACACCTGCGACAGGCCCGCCCCCTGAATCGCCAGCCCGAACGCCACACCGAACGACAGGACGTTCTTGCGGAACAGCGGGGCGCTCGTGACCTCCGACTCGCCCATGCTCGGGAACCCTTCGATCTTCTCAACCTCGACCCCGAGGTTCTGCGACAGGAACTTCGCGAGGCCCGGCAAGCGGAACGCGTTGCCCAGGGCCAGGACCCGCTGGACGCGGCTGTCGCGGTGCAAACTGGTGTAGTACCCGACGGACCGCTGAATCTCGGTCAGCAGGTCGCCGAACACCGGCCGCATGGCCTGGAAAATCTGGCGGGCGTGCTTGGACTCGGCGGCGTGGCGTTTGAGGTTCTCGGCCTTGGAGAACTGGAGTTTGAATTCTTTCGAGAGCGCGTTCGTGAAGTTGTTGCCGCCGAGCGGCACGTTGCGGATCCAGACGCGTTCGCCGTCGGCGATAACGAGGTTGGTGTTCTCGGCGCCGACGTCGATGAGGATGGCAGCGCCCTCCCCCTCGGCCGCCTCGTGCCGCAGGTAGTTGTACAGCGCCACCGGAGCCATCTGGACGATGTCCGGCTCGATGTGCATGGCCAGGAAGTCCGAGACGTAGTCGGCCACGATGTCGCGCTTCATCGCAAAGATGCCGACCTCCACCTCGCGCGGGCCGGCCGACGGGGGCGACACCGTCTGGTAGTCCCAGACCACGTCCTCGAGGTCGAACGGGATTTGCTGCCGGGCCTCGTACCGGACGATCTCGGGAATCTTCTTCTGCTCGACGGGCGGCAACTTGATGAACCGGGTGAAACTCGCCTGCCCCGGCACACTGATCACGATGGTGCTTCCCTTGATGGAGTTGCGGCTGAGGAACTTCGAGAGGGCACTGCGGATCAGCGCCTGCTCGTCGGCGTCGGGTTGGCTCAGGATCTTGCCGTGCGGAATCACGTCGAACGCCAGCGCCCGTAGCCGGCCGTCGCGTACCTGAACCTTCAGGGCCTTCAGGGCACATTGTCCGACATCGATGCCCCAGACGGTTTTGGTGCTCGGCATGGCGCGTCCTTTGCGTAGTGCGGGCGATACGTCGGCGGGTCCCCCACTGCCGCGGCCCTGGCAGGCCCTGCCACTAACCGCAGCCGGTCCGCCCCTGCACGCTCCCTGGCCGGGTTGCCTGCCCGGCCCCTCGCGGCAGCAACCGCCTCTTGCGGTATTAAAACGCCGCTACGGAAGCACCGTCAAGGAAAAACCCCTTTCGCCCCAAGCCTCCGGCCCCGTAGCGGTTACTTGCCGATGCAGAAGCGCGCAAAGATTTCGTCGAGAACGTCGGTGCCGGCGTCCCCACCCGTGATGGCGGTCAGGGCATGGAGGGCCTCGTCGAGTTCCAGGGCCACCAGTTCGCCCGCCGGGTCGGGCCGACGGGCCTGGCGGTGGGCCCGGGCCAGCGCCACGGCCGCCCGTTCCAGGGTCGCGCGGTGCCGGGCCATGACGACCGGCCCGGCGGCCTGGCGGTCCACCTCGCCGCCCGTCACGGCCCGGACGAGGGCCTCGCCGAGGGCGTCCACGCCCTGCCCCGTGACGGCGCTCGTCGCCACGATGTCGGCCACGAGGCCGCACTCGGCCACCCACGCCCGCGCCCGGTCGGGGGCAGCCAGGTCGCACTTCGTAACGGCCACGACCACGGGCGCGGCCATGAGGGCAAGCAGTTCGTCCGTGCGGCGGTAGGAATGGGCGGTGGCATCGAGGACAAGGACCACCAGGTCGGCCCGGCCGATGGCCTCCAGGGCCTTCTCGCGGGCCAGACCGTCGAGTTCGTCGCGGGCGGCGTCGAGGCCGGCCACGTCCGACAGGGTCAGCGCCAGCCCGCCCCGGTGCAGCGTGGCCCGGACCTCGTCGCGCGTGGTGCCCGGTACGTCGGTCACGATGGCCCGGTCGCGGGCGAGCAGCCGATTGAAGAGGCTCGACTTGCCCGCGTTCGGCCAACCGGCGAGCACGAGCCGGGCCTCGCCGCCAAACGTCTCCATGGCGCGGGAGCGGCGACCGAGATCCGCCAAGTCGGCCCGCACGGCGGCCAGACCGGCCGTGATGCGTTCGGGGGGAATCGGCGGGACATCCTGGTCCGAGAAATCCAGGTCCACCTCCACCAGGGCAAGGGTTTCGCGGACGCGTTCCGCCAGCGCCGTGACCTGCCGCGAGAGGTCGCCCGCCAACAGGTCGCCCGCGGCCCGCAGCGCGGCCTGGCTGCCGGCCTCGATGACGGCCATAACGGCCTCGGCCTGGGCAAGGTCGAGCCGGCCATGGACGAGCGCCCGGAAGGTAAACTCGCCCGCCTCGGCCGGCCGGGCTCCCGCCGCAACGAGCGCCTCGACCAGAAGCGGGACGACGGCCGGCCACCCGCCCGTATGAAACTCGACCACGTCCTCGCACGTATACGACCGCGGCCCGCGCATCAGATAAACCGTCGCAGGGAACGTCATATGATGAGATGCGAGCGTGATGCTCCCCACCTGCACGCTGTAGGTAGGCGCCGCGACCAGCCCCGTCGCGCTGCCGGGCATACCCGTGTCGCTAGCGAGCCCCTCCCCAACCAGCCCCCGACGGCAGTCGGGCGTATCACCAACCAGCCCCCGACGGCAGTCGGGCGTATCACCAACCAGCCCCCGACGGCAGTCGGGGGTATCACCAACCAGCCCCCGACGGCAGTCGGGGGTAGTCGCAAAAACCCGGTCGGCAATCGCAACCGCCTCGCCGCCCGAAAGGCGAACGATGGCCCGCTCGGCCGGGCCGGCCGGGCTGCTGACGGCCACGATCGTGTCGGAGAGGTTCATGGCAACGGGATAGGCACGCGGCGCGCCCGCGACAGGCCGTGCCCCCAGGGCCTACTTATTCCGCCTGTCGCCCTTCTGCTGTTTCTGGGCCTCGCCCATCTTCTGCTTGACCCAGGATTCGACGCGTTCGCCGATGGATTTTTTGCGGCCGGCAACGAGCGATTGCTTTTGGGCGGGTTCGCCGGACCCGTTGGGTTCGGACGGCGTGGGCCCGTCGCCCTTGGCCTCTTCAACCCAGCGGTGGCGGAAGAGTTTGTTCTCCACGAGGCGGACGAGGCTGGACGTGGTGATGTACAGGCACAGGCCGGCGGGAGCACTGTAGAGGACTACCCCCAGGAAAACGGGCATGAACTTCATCATCATCTTCTGCTGCTGTTGGGCCTGGGGATTGGCCGCGGCCGAAGAAGACATCGGCATCAGCTTCTGCTGAACGTACATCAGGATGCCGACCGCCAGGGGCAGAATATTGAACGTGGTGATGCCGCCCCCCCCGCCCAACATCGATTGGATGGCCCCGATGAGCCAGCCCAGAAGCGGGATGTCCTGCCCCGGCAAATACAGCGGCTCGCTCCAATGGATGAGGGCATCCGGGGCCGACAGGTCCTGAAGGAAGAGCGACCCGTCCGGGATCCATGCGGCCGGCAGAAACGCCGAGTGCCGCAACTGGATTGCCACCAGCAACGCCCCGTACAGGCCAATCCAAACGGGCATCTGGACGAACATGGGCAGGCATCCGCCAAACGCCTTGAACCCGCCGATCTTGGCCATTTCTTCCTGGAGTTTTTTCTGGTCGTTGGCGTACTTCTCGCGGATTTCCTGCATCTTCGGACCCATTTTCTGCATTCCGGCCATCGACTTGGCGCTCCAGCGGTTCACCGGCAAGAGCACGATCTGCAAGAGGATGACGAGCATGACGATGGCCACGCCCCAGTTCCCGACCACGCTGTGGAACACCTCGATCACGCCAAGCAGCAAACGGCTGATCGGCGCCATGCCCGGAATGCAGCACTGGCTCCACACGACCAACTTGTCCAGACCGATCGCCTGGTAATACGCTTCCAGATGACGCGGATCCTTGGGGCCGGCGAACACCACGAACTCGTGGCGGACCGGCTTGCCGGGCTCCAGGGTCACGGCCTTCGACTCGAGGCGCACGATCGGCAGCGGCACCTCCTGCCGTTCCTCCTGAACCGTCCGGGCCGCCACCCGCGCCCCCGCCGCAAACGTGCCGGCGCCGGGCGCGGCCGTCGGAATCACCTGCGTGCCATCGGGCGACGGCACGAGCGGAATCACCACCACGCAGAAGTACTTGTCCTCCTGGCCCACCCAGGCCATGTCCGGGCCGATGCGGGGGGTCTTGCCCTTGAGGGCGGCCTTGCCGTCGTACCGCTCCACGTCGACGCTGCCGGCCGCCCACATGCCGACGACCGCCCGGCGATAGTCGCGGCGCTGGCCCTCGCGCGGCAAGGCCGATGGGCCGCGCAGCACGTAGTACGCCGACTCCACCCGCGGGTCAAGGGCCTCGACCTCGACGGCCGTCCGCAATTCGAACTGCGGCACGGCGTCCGCCTCGGCATCGCCGGCCGGGGCACTGCGGGGCAGCAGCGTGTACACGTGCCGGACGGTGGCCAAGGCCGCGCCGTCCGCGTCGGTCACGTCCACCTCGAAGACGGCCGACGCGTGGTCATCCGCCACGTGGCCGACGCGCCAGGCCACGCCCGTCAGATCAACCTTGCCCCATCCTTCCCTGCCGTCGAGGCGAAGGCGAAGTTCTTCAACGCCCAGGACCGGCTCGGGCGCCTCGGGCCCCACGAGGTGCATCGGCTTGCGCTGGTCGGCGGGTTGGTCGCGGTCGGCCACGGTCTTGAAAAAGTCGCGGCGGGCCAGTGTCAGCCGCCGCAACGCCGCGCCCGTGGGATGGACCTCGGCCTCCAGATCGTACGGACCGACGGGCAGGTCGGACCCGAGAACGACCGGGTCGGCCGGCGCCGTGGCGCCGGCGGCCAGGAGATCGTAAAGGTCGGCGGCAACCTCGCCGGGGGGTGGTTTGGGAACCGCCTCGCCCTCCCCGACCTTGGTGCCATCGGGCGTGGCGGGCGTCGCCGGCGCGGTACCGGGTTCCGGCGGCTTCGGCGCCAGGTAGGCGTCGTACGCCCACCACATGACCATGATGATGGCCGCCGCCAGCACAATACGAACAAGCGTTTCTTTATCCAACGATGGCTCCAGCGGGGCAAAGAGGAATGGCGCCGGCGGCGCCGCGCCGGGTCGAGACGCGTTACCGGCCGTCGGCCAAACGGTTCGCGAGGAACTCGTCCAGGACGCCCGTGGCCCGGATCTTCTCCATCGTGGCCTTGTGGTCGTACGGCACGCGGTGCCAGCGGACGTCGCGGCCGGAGAGCGTCACGTAACAGGCCCGCGGGTCAAGGTCGCGGGGCTGGCCGACGCTTCCGACGTTGACGATGACCTTGCGGCTGCCAACCGAGTACCCCTCGCCCACCTGTCTCGGGGTCAGGAACTCATACGTCTCGGTAAACACGCCCGGCAAGTGCGTGTGGCCGACGAAGCACACGTGGCTAAACAGGTCGAACACGTTGACGAGGTGCGCCATATTGAGTTCGGCCTCGTCGGGAAACAGGTAGTCATGCATCGGCCGCTGCGGCGACCCGTGCACGCACAGGACGCTGTTCAACTCGCGAAACGCGGGCATGGCAGCCACGAACTCCCAACGGCGGCGGCGGGCCTGCTCGTCCGGCTCGCTGTCCAGCCCGCACCGCGACCAGAAGATGGCGTTCTCGGCCGGCGTGTTGAACCCCACCGGTTCCATGAACACCGCGTGATCGTGGTTGCCCATCACCGTGAACTCGCACCGCGTCATGACGCGGTCGAGGCAGGCGGCCGGGTCCGGCCCGTAGCCCACGACGTCGCCCAGACAATAGATGGTCCCGATGCCTTGGCGGTCGATGTCCGCCAGAACGGCGTCCAGGGCCTCGATGTTGGCGTGGACGTCCGAGAGGATGGCTACGGTGTTCGGCATGATTCCCTCGAGCGTCGGGCAGTCCCGGGGCCACCCGCACGGGCGGGCACGGCGGTGCGCCGGGTTCGGTTACGGTTCCGAGTCCGACCCCTTCTCCGCCTCATCCACGAGCATCACGGGAATGTCGTCGCGAATCGGGTACCGCAGCGCGCAGGACGGATTCTGGCACACGAGCCGGTCCCCGTCGCGGACGACGGTCGTCTTGCACGCCGGGCACACCAGGATCTCAAGCAGTTTGTCGTCGATCATGATACAGGCTCCACCCCCGGCCGAATTCCGCCGACCACGGTCAGGCCAGTTTAGGCAGACGGCGGGCCATGTCAACCGTTTTGTACCGCCGGAGGGTTTCGCCGCCGTGCACGCGGCGCTATAATGCGGACCTCATGCACCTGCTCGCCATCGAAACCAGCGGCCTCTGCGGCGGCATCGCCCTCGTGACCGGCGACGCCGAGCCGACCCTCGTGGACGAGGTTCTCCTGGACCAGGCCCTGCGCCATGCCCGGGACCTGTTGCCGGCCATCCGCAGCGTCTGCCAGCGAGCGGGCCTTGAACCCCGCACCCTGGACGTTCTGGCCGTCAGCATCGGGCCCGGCTCGTTTACCGGCCTGCGCGTGGCCGTCACCTTGGCCAAGGTCATGGCGTGGGACACGGGCGCCGCCGTCGTGCCGGTGCCCAGCCTGCGTGCGATGGCCGAGAACGCCCCGCCCGGCCGCTCGCCCGTGGCCTGCATCCGCGACGCCAAGCGCGGCGGCCTGTACGCCAGCCTCTTTGAGCGGTGCGGCGAGGAGATGACGGAGACGTTCGGCCCGGCCCTCATCCAACCCGAGGCGCTGGCCGACCGCCTCGCCCCCGGCACGCTCGTTCTCGGGCGCGGCGCAGCGAAGGCACGCGAGGCGCTCACCGGCTTCGACGTGGCGCCCGAGGCCCTGTGGGACATCCGCCCGGCGGCCGTGGCGAGGTTGGGACACCGCCTGTGGCAGGACGGCGAAACCGTGGACCCCTTGCACCTTGCGCCAATCTACATCCGCCGGCCCGAGGCCGAGGAGGTCTGGCAGCGCCGGCACGGCCAGTCTTAGCGGCCGCGTTCCGGGGCCTGCCACGTTCCGGCGCCCGGCGTCAAGGACTTACCGGTCGCCGCGCCTTTTGCCGCGTGGCGGTTTTCTGCCGGCGTCGTCGCGCCGGCGCCCTCCGCCGCCGGGGCGGTCGGCTTTCGGGCGTTTGTCGAGGCCCTTCGCCGCCCGTTCAACAACCGTTCCTTTGGCAGATAGGTCCCGGCCCTTCAAGGCCGCGTGGTCGGGGCCGTAGCGGTAGGCGCGGAAGACGGCGTTGGACATCGGCAGGCCGTCGGGCAACGTCTTGACGGCGCCGTCGCGGCTGACAGGGTTGATGTATTCCCACACGACGTCGCCGCCGGGCGTTACCTCGAAGAGGTGCCCCTCGGTCATCGCGCAGATGAGGGTGTTGCCGTTCGGCAGCCGCTGGGCGCCCGAGCCGATGTGGCTGAAGAACCCCTGGTTGCTCTTCGAGTAATACATCCACACAACCTGATTCGAGACCTGGCGCGCGGGCTTGTGGGTGTCGTGGTCGAAGCGGAGTTCGCGGTACCCGGCGTCGGGCGGGTTGACGTAGCGGCCGGCGCTCTGCCCGCCGCCGCCGCGGAAGGGGTCGATCTCCATCACGTAGGACTGGCTCGTGCGGTCGAACAGGTACTGGCCGTTGTTGAAGACGAGGATGCGGCCGGCCCCCGGCAGGCCGGGGCGGATCCACTGGACGTCGTGACTGCCGCCCATCTGCTTGTGGCCGGACGTGGCCCGCGTCCAGTCGTCCAGGACGCGCGGCGGGTCGCCCTGGTCGTAGCGGGCCGGGTCGCCGAAGCGGTAGAGGAAGTCGCCCGCGGGTCCGGCGGCCCTGGCGATGCTCGCCTGCGGGTCGCCGGCCACGAACGTGCCGTCGTGGTCGATGACGTAGCACTCGCCCTGGACCGAGTTGATGACGACGTGGCCCGACTCGGCGCAGTAATCCAGCGAATTGCAGTGGAGCCAATCGCGCCGCACGGGCCGGCCCGGCAGGTTGACGTTGAGGCGGCCGGGCCGGTCGGCCACGGTCTTGCCGTCGCCCGCGTAGTTCGCCCTGGAGGGGTCCAGGTCCTGGACAACGTGGTCGAAGAACCACCATTCCCAGACGACGTTGAAGGCCATATCGACCTCGACGACGGCGTCGACGGTGGCGCCGTCGTAGGAGCGTGCGGCCCGCGGGTCGCAGCCGGCGGCGATGGCCTGCGCGTGCGATACCGACCGGTTCGCGATGTAGAGCGTCGTCCACGCCTTGAGTTTGCGGTTGAAGATGCGGACGAAGTCGTGGTGCGGGGCGTAGCCCTCGCGCGCCTCGGTGTACTTCCAGACGGTGTTGCCGTCCCAGTCAAGTTCGGCAAACCCCTGGAAGCCGCTGGGGTCGTCGCGCGTGGCGTCGAGCAGGTGGCCGTTTGCAAGCAGCCGCGGGTTCGTGCCGATGGGCCACGTGTGGACCACCTGCCCCTCCATGTCGATGAGGTACGTGACGCCTCGTCCGGCGAAGAGCGTATAGCCGGCATAGGCGCGGTCCTTGTCCCAGTGGAGCAGTTCGGTGGGGCCCTGGAGCGACTCGTAGGCACAGGCGGTACCCGCCAGGAAAGCCACCGCTGCAACGGTGGCGAGGCTCGGTGCTACTCTCATCGTCGAATCTCCTTGCGGCGGGGCGCCACGGTGTAGGCGAACGCCACCTCGCCGTCGGGGTGCTCCGGTGTGGCGTCCTTCGGCAGGTACGAGCGGACGTACTCCACGCGGGCCTGCTCCGGCGACACGGTCACGCGGACGCGGCCGGAGTTGGGCAAGACGGTGCCGGAGCGGTAGGCGTCCTTGTTGTAGAGGGCATAATTCGGGTCGGCCGGTTCGGGTAACGTCTGGTACACCACGCCGTCGCGCTGCTGCCGGGCAAAGACGTGGTCGTGCCCCTGGAAGAAAACCGTGACGCCGCTCGCGGCCATAAGGTCGTGGACGGGCATCGGCCAAGCCGGCCGCTTCCGTGCGAATTCGTTATCGCCCCTCTTGTTCTTGCCGCCCCATTCGTAGAGGCCGGCACATTCCACGCCTCCGCGGCCGGTGCCCAACACGTGATGGGTGAACACAAACGTGTAGGGCGTGCGGTTGCCCTTCAGCGTTCGCTCAAGCCATCGGTACTGCTCGTCGCCGAGGGTAATGGCCCACATATCCCGCTTTTTGTCCCGGCTGCCGAAGACGTTGTCAACGGGGCCGGGCGAATGCCAGTACGGGTCGATGACGACGAAGAGGGCGTCGCCCCAGGTCCAGGCGTAGTAGTCGCGCAAGAGGCCGATGAACTCCACGGGCTGTGCGTCGCCCGTGTAGAACCCGTCGGGCGCCGGCTGCGGGAAAAGGCGGTTGCGAGCGTTCTGGGCCCACACGGCCACGTTGTCCGGCGTGCCGTCCAGGTTGCACCGGGCCGCCTGCTCGTGGTTGCCGCCCACGAGGAAGACCGGCGCCGACCGGCCGGCGAGCCCGAGGTACGGCCGCTGAAGAAGGTACCGCTCCGCCACCTGCGCTTCAGTCACCGTGTCGGGGCCAAGTCTGTCCACGCTGAAGTCGTCGCCGAGGGTCAGGTAGAAGTCGGGCCGGTCGGCCTCGGCGGCCAGCAACGTCCGGGCGTAGAGCGCGGCGTCGTGCTGGTGCGGCCGCTCGGGGTGCGAGTCGCCTTGAATCTCGAACGCGAACGGGCTGCCCGGCGCGCGCTGCGTGTGGAACGCGTACTCCCGGCCAACCTCGAAGATTGCCTCTCCCGGCCGGCGCGTGCATAGCCGGTACGCGCACCGCGCGTTGGGCTGAAGACGGTCGAGCAGGATCTCGGCCGGCGACCCCGCCTCCAGTCGAACCGGCACGGTCTTGCACAAAGGGCCGTCCGAGCCCGGCCGGTACTCGATGTACGCTTCGAGGTCGTTCGCCGCGAGCACGTTCGCCGTGACGCGCCGGTCCGTGGGCCGGCCGAGCACGACCGACAAGGGCACGAGGGCCGCTGCCGGCGCCGGCAACGACTGCGGGACCGCGTGGTCACGGCGGCGGCGCCCCTGGCCGCCGGCCACGCGCGATGCAAGGATGTCCACAAGGGCCAGGGCGCCGAGCCCCATCGCTTCCCGGCGGCGCATGCCGGCCTGCCCGCTCGCGTGCGCCGGTCTCGACGGCACTTCGTGACGGCCCATGGCTTACCTCCCCCCGCCGTCGCGGCGACGGCCGGGCTGCCTGCCGCGGCCGCGGTCATCATCCCGGTTACGTCGCCGGGGTGCGCCCTGCGGCTCGGACCAGCCGTCGAAGCCCGTCTTGCCGCGCATCGAGGCGGGGAGTTCGATGACCCCTTTCGGCGTCAGGTCCTTGCCCGCAAGGCCCGGGTAATCCGGCGGGTACCGGTGAATCTTGAAGACGGCGTTCCAGTCGTGGCCGCGATGGTCGGTGCCGGGCCGCTCGCCCTGGGCGAGGATGCCACTGCGGACCATCGGGTTCACGTACATCCACACGGTCTCACCCTCGGGCGTGACCTCGAAGAAGGTGCCGCGCACGCCCGCGCAGACGAGCGTGTTGCCGTTGGGCAGCCGGTGGGCGCCCGAGATCTCGGACGAGTAGAAGTCTTTCGGATTCGGCGCCTGATACTCCCAGACCGGCTTCGCGGGTCCGTAGGCTTTGCCGGGGTCGAGGGCGTAGCGGCCGCCTGCGTCGGTCGGCGGCACGATCTCGACGAGCGTCGACCACCCGCGGTCGAGGCCGTTGTTGAAGATCAGGAGGTTCCCCGCACCCGGGCAGCCGTCCGGTATCCACCGGGCATCGTGCTGCTGGAAGAGTTGGCGGTCGTCGCGTGTGCCCCGGCCGTAGGCGGACGGATTGCCCCAGCGGTAGAGGAGGTCGCCTCCCCTTGCCCGTCGGCCTCCGGTGTGCCCGGCGGCCTCCTCGGTGGTGGTCGCGTGATCGATGACCCAGATTTCGTTGCAGCCGCGCGCGCTGAGAACGATCTGGTCGAGGGCCGCGCTATAGTCAATCGAATTGGCGTGGTTCCAGAAGGCAGGGGCGGGCCGGCCGTTGCAGTCGACGTCGATCAACTCCGGGTGGGCCGCCACGTTGCCGACGTTGGCCTTCGTGCGGTCGTTGTCCTGGACCAAGTGGTCCCAGACGTGCCACTCCCAGACGATCTCGCCGCCCTTGGGCCGCGTGGGCCGGACCTCGATGATGTGCTCCGGAAAAAGTTGCCGGTCGCGGAGCATCCGCGGGTCGAAACCGGCCGCCAGGCACTCGTCGTACGTCTTTTTTTCTACGGCCAGCAGGAGGACGTTGCCGCTGGGCAGCGGGGCAATGTCGTGGTGCGAGAGGTGCTCGTCGGACGAATACTCGAACGCCCAGACGAGGTTCCCGTCCCAGTCGAACTCTTCGAGGCGTCCGCCCTCGCCGCCGCGCGTGAACCCCTTGTTCCGCGTGAAGCAGCAGTGCAGCAGGTGGCCGTTCTCGAGCAGGTAAACCGACTGGCCGGGCTCGTACTCGCTCTTCCACGAGTGGACGACCCGCCCCTGATTATCAATCAGGTACGTCACGTGGTTGTGCTTCGGGGCGAAGAGGGTGTAACCGGGGCATGCCTTGTCGGTATGGACGAACAACCCGACGGTCCGGTCGGCGGGCGCCGTTTCGGTGGCGTCTGCCCCCGTGGCGGAACGAGCCGCGGGCGTCGCGTCGGCGCCGCGCGCCACGCGGAATCCCACCGCGTACCAACTGTGGTGCGGGTCGTCCGGCCCGCGGTAGTACGCCGGGTTGCGGTTCGACACGCGTGCGTGACCGTCGCGGCCGTTGTACCAGTTGCCGCCGCGGAGGACGTGGTACGTCTTGCCGTCGCGCATGGGCCGGCCGGCGACCGGCCCCCGGGGATTCACCGCCGGGCCGGCCTCGTAGCGGCGGTCGTACCAGTCGTTGCACCATTCCCAGACGTTGCCCGCCACGTCGTACAGGCCGTACCCGTTCGCCCCGTCGGCGGTCTGGTAGGTCGCCTGCCGGCCCGGCCAAGCGAAGTCGGCCTTGCAACGCAGGCTTCCGTCGTAGAACGCGACGGGCGTGGTCCACGGCAACGAGCCAGCCTCGAACGGGTCGCCGGAGCGCGGCAGGTTGGCCCGGGCCGGCTCCACGCGGTCGCCCCACGGATAGGCGAGGTACGGATCGTGCCGGCCGCCGCGGGCGGCGTACTCCCACTCGGCTTCGGTGGGCAGGCGGTACCCGCTCTTCGTGAAGTCGCACGCCCCGGTCGCGAGGTCGTAGCAGGGCCGGAGGCCGTCGCGCTGGCTCCGCCAGTTGCAGTACGCGACGGCACCTGCCCAGCGGACGCAGACCATCGGATGGTCGTTGCGCCCGTCGAGCACGCTGAACCTGGTTCCGTCCCAGCCGATGCGGCTGGCCGGGTCGGACGCCCGCGTATCGCAGTACGCAGGGCCGCCGCCCGCCCGGCAGACAAGGCCGTCGCGCACCTCGATGCGCCGCTGCACCGCGGCCGCGTTCAGAAACTCGGCATACTGCCGCGCCGTGGTCTCGGTGCGGGCAATGCAGAATGCGTCCAGGCGGACCGTGTGGACGGGCACCTCGTCGCTGGGGTGCTCGCGTCCGCCGAGGTCGTGGTGGTCGCCCATCTCGAACGTGCCCGCCGGAATCCGGACCAGCGTGGACCCGCCGGCCGGCTCACCCGACCGACCCGCCACTCGGGTCGGCGCACGCTCGCCCCCGCCAGGCATGCCGGCAAGGGAAGGTGCGAGAAAAACCAGAAGAGAAACCGTGACGATGGGTACCCATGCATTCTGGCGCATCGCAAGGTCCTTCTTTCGGTAAGCAGGTCGCGTCCCCCGGTGTTCCGTGCATGTCTCTTCGTTCGCCTCAACGTGCCCGGGATGCCGCTATTGCGGAAAACCCTGGGTACTTTCCCGGCGCGGCGCCCGGTGCAACCCACTGGGCGCCGCGGATTCGGTTGACCCTTTGCCCCGCGGCGAGTAAGGTGAAGGCTCCGGGCGAGGCGGCGATGGAAAACCGCCCGCGCACTGCCAGGACTCGAGGAACCGCCATGAGCAAGAAGCGTCCATCGGCCCACCGTCAGCATCCCGAGCACGGATACTCCACCCGCTCCATCCACGCCGGCGAGCAGCGCGAACGGTACGCCGACTCCATCACCACCCCCATCGTCCAGACCTCGACCTACGCCTTCAAAAACACCAGCGAGGTCGAGGCGTACACCAAGCACGGCAAGGAACGGTTCGAGTACGGCCGGTACGGCAACCCAACGGAACTGGTGGCCCAGCGGCGACTGGCGGAACTCGAGGGCGCCGAGGACTGCGTCGTGTTCGGGTCGGGCATGAGCGCCATCGTCACCACCATCCTGACACTGGTCCGAAGCGGCGACCACCTCGTCATCACCGACGACGCCTACAAGAAGACCCTGGAGTTCTGCTCCTCGTACCTCCAACGGTTCGGCGTGGACTGCACGATCGTGCCGTTTGGCAACTACGAGGCCCTCGAGGACGCCATCCACGCCAACACGCGGTTCATCTTCTCGGAATCGCCGACCAACCCGTATCTGAACATCTTCGACCTGGAGCGGTTGCACACGATCGCGCGCCGGCACCACGTGCTGACGGTTATCGACTCAACCTTCGCCACCCCGATGAACCAGCGGCCGCTGGAGTGGGGCGTGGACCTCGTGGTCCACTCCGGCACGAAGTACCTGGCGGGGCACAACGACATTCTGGCCGGCGCGGTCCTGGGCCGCCGCGAACTCATTGAGGAAATCCGCGGCCTGCACAAGGCCCTGGGCGGCGTCATCGACCCCCACTGCTGTTACCTGTTGCTGCGGGGCCTCAAGACGTTCGCCCTGCGCGTGGAGCGGCAGAACGCCACCGCCCAGAAGGTGGCCGGTTTCCTCGAAGCCCATCCCCGCGTCAGACAGGTCTACTACCCCGGCCTGCCGAGCCACCACCACCACGACATCGCCGTCCGGCAAATGGACGGCTTCGGCGGCGTGGTGACGTTCGACATCCAGGGCACGATGGCAACGGCGAAGCGGTTCCTCAACGCGCTCCAGCTCTGCTTCATCGCCCCGAGCCTTGGCGGCGTCGAGACGCTCATCACGCACCCGGCCATCGTCAGTTACTACGACTACCCGCGCAAAAAGCGGCTGGAACTGGGCATTACCGACACGCTTATCCGCTTGGCCGTGGGCGTCGAGGACCCTGAGGATATCATCGCCGACCTCGACCAAGCCCTGGCCCATGCCGCCCGCCGTACCAAGCGGAAGCGGAAGTCGAAGCGATAACGGAAGGGCCGACCGGCGCCCGGCCGGCCCGGGTCATTACGAGGAGGCCGTCATGCGTCGCCGAACGTTTCTCCGTCTGCTCGCCTCGGGTGCGGCCGCCGGCGCGGCGGCCCCGCTCGCCCTCGCTGCCGCCGCAACAAGACGCCGGCCGAACGTCCTCGTCATCCTGGCCGACGACCTCGGCGCGGTGGACCTGAATTGCTACGGCTCGACGGACCTGGAAACGCCGAACCTCGATGCCTTGGCCTCCCGCGGCACGCGGTTTACCCAGTTCTACGTGGGCGCCCCGGTGTGCAGCCCGTCGCGGGCGGCCCTGCTGACCGGCCGGTGCCCTCAGCGAGCCGGCGTGCCGGGCAACGTCGGCGCCAAGGGCATGCCGACCGAGCAGGTTACCCTGGCCGAGGTCATGAGAGAGGCCGGCTACGCCACGGCCTGTTTCGGCAAGTGGCACCTGGGGGCCGAGGAAGGCTGCCGGCCGCGCGACCAGGGATTCGGCGAGTTCTTCGGCCACCTCGTCGGTTGCATCGACAACTACTCGCACTTCTTCTACTGGTCGGGCCCGAACCGCCACGACCTGTGGCACAATGAGACCGAAACGTGGGAAGACGGCACGTTCTTCTCGGACATCATCGTCCGCGAGGCCACCCGATTCCTCAACGAGCACCGCGACGACCCGTTCTTCCTGTACCTGCCCTTCAACGTGCCGCACTACCCGTATCAGGGCACCGAGAAATGGCGGCCGCGGTACAAAGACCTGCCGTACCCGCGAAACCACTACGCCCCGTTCGTCTCGACGCTGGACGAGAAGATCGGCCAGGTGCTGGCCACCTTGCGCACGCTGGGGCTCGAGGACGACACCCTCGTCGTCTTCTTCAGCGACAACGGGCATAGCGAGGAGGTCCGGGCGATGAACGGCGGCGGCAGCGCCGGGCCGTACCGCGGGTGCAAGTTCACCTTGTGGGAGGGCGGCCTGCGACTGCCCTGCATCATCAGTTGGCCGAAGGGGTTGCCCAGGGGCGAGGTCCGCGGCCAGTTCACCGCCAGCGTCGACGTGTTCCCCACCATCGCGGACCTTTGCGCCATACCGATGCCGGATCGGCCCATCGACGGGCGCAGCCTGGTCCCGATTCTGAAATCGTCCGACGCCCCCGACGCCCATACGGAGTTTCACTGGGAGTCGGGAGGCCAGAAGGCCAGCCGCCAAGGCCCATGGAAACTCGTCCAGAATGCCCGCGGCGTTAAGGGCGGCGATAAGACGTTCCTGGCGAACCTCGCCGACGACGTCGGCGAACAGACCAACCTTGCCGCAAAGCACCCCGACAAGGTCAAGGACCTCAAGGCCCTCCACGCCGCGTGGAAGAAAGACGTACAAGCAAACCGATAGCGCCTGGGCCGCACGCCCTTACGAAAGGATACGCCCGTGCTGAAACACCTGACCTGCCTCACCGTCGCGTGCCTGCTTGCCGCCGCGGGGACCGCCCTGGCCGCCGCACCGCAGGAGAAAGACGTCCAGGGCCTGTACGAGGGCACCTACCGCGCCGACGGCTACGACCACAAGGTCGAGGCCCGCGTCGTCGCCACCGGCGACGCCACGTACAAGATCTTCGTCCGCGAACCGACGCCCGATGGCGTCGTCAAGTACACGTTCGACGGCAAGACCGAGGGCGACACGGTCCGCTTCACCGGTACCGCCGACGGGGCCAAGTGGACCGGCGCGTGGGCGCCCGGCAAAATCACCGGCCAGTCGGCCAACGGCGAGACGTTCGCCATCCGGCGCGTCCACCGCACGCCGCCCACCTTCGGCGCGAAGCCGCCCGCGGGCGCCATCGTGCTCTTGGGCATCGGCGCCAAGACGTTCAACGAGGTCGAAATCGGCAAAGACAAGAACGGCAACCAGGACACCTGGCATCCCGTGGAAGACGGCGGGTTCCTCGTGCCGAAGAAGGGGTTCCGCTCGACGCGGACGTTCGACGGATCGTTCCGCCTGCACGTGGAGTTCAAGTGCCCCCTCCTGCCCAAGGGCCGCGGCCAAGGTCGCGGCAACAGCGGCTGCTACATGCCCAACGGCAACGAGATCCAGGTGCTCGACTCGTTCGGAATGACCACGTACACGGGCGGCGGGTGCGGCGGAATCTATAAGTACAAGGACCCCGACACGTTCGACGAATTCAGCCTGGCCAGCCTGCCGCCGCTCGAGTGGCAAACGTACGACGTGGAGTACCGCGTTACGATGAAAGACGGCAAACCCACCGGCAAACCCGTCATCACGGTCCTCCACAACGGCATCAAGATCCACGACAAGCACACGTTGCAGCGCGACGCCCGGCCGGGGCGGTTCAGTTTCCAGGACCACGGCAACCCGGTCCACTACCGCAACATCTGGGTCCTGCCGATGAAGTGAGAACGGCAGGAACGGGCAACCGGCGGTCAGCCCCTGCGTCGCGCGAGCACCGCCGCCAGGCCCACCGCCACCAGCGCCAGCGTGGCCGGTTCGGGCACCACGGTCATGAAGACCTCCTGCGCGTACGTGCCCGTGTCGCCGATCCACGCCACCGTGTTCCCGCTGATTCGCGGCATGCGATCGTGGTAATCGTTGTCGGTCAGCTGCATCGTGACGCCCGTGGCGGCGTTGTAGAGGAAGATCTCGTCGTCGTGCCCGGCGGCATCGGGGCTGTTGTACACCACCAGGTCACCGTCGATGGCCACGTAGTACTCGGTGTTCGTGTCGTTGTCGGTCAGGTTGGTGACGATGCCCGTGTCGGCGTCGAAGCAGAAGGCCTCCTCGTCGTTGCCGTCGGTGCCGACCCAGACGACGCGTTTGCCCGAGATGGACGCCTCCAGGGCCGAGTCCGGCCCGCTGTGGTAGGTCAGTTGCGTGACCCCGCCGCCGGCGTCCCGGTAGAAGAGGTCGTCGGGCCAACTGCCGCTGCGCTGCTGGGCCGCCCAGACGACGTTCAGGCCGGAGGCGTGCGGCCGGAAGCACCACCGCGTCATGTCCGTGAGTTTTAGGATGGCGCTCGTCTCGACGTCGTAAGAGTGAATCTCGTAATTGCTGGGGCCCGAGCGACTCCAGACGACGGTCGAGCCCGAGATGCTGGCGTGCATGTCGGTCGTGCTGTCGTCGGTCACGTTGCGGACGGTCGTGCCGTCGTAGACGTACAGGTCGTTGTTGCTGGTCCAGGTCACGTAGGTGCCCGACGTCTCGGGATACGAGGTGATGCTCCCGTTGTCGGTGATGGTCGTGATGGTGCCCCCGCGGTACGTCATAATCTCGTTGTAGGTGCCGAACCCCTTCGCCCAGGCGAGCGTGCCGCCGGCCGCATGGAGCCCCTCGTCGTTCAACGTGTCGTCGGTCAGCCGGGTGATGCCGGCGCCCTCGTAGACGAAGACGTCCGTGTCGCTCCCGAGTGAGGGCTGCTCGGTCCAGGCAACCATCGGCCCGTCGACCACGAGATTACGCTTGTCGAACCCGCTCGTGGTGATCTGCGTGATAGGCCACGCCCCGGCCAGGGCCGACGTCGACGCCAACAGGACGCAAAACCCCAGACAACCGGCCAACCAACGTTCGCGCGTCATCGTGCATCCCCTCGTTCTGGTCCGGGCGCGGCACCCGCGCACACCCGCAACGGTGCAAACGGCCGGAAACCCCACAGCGTCTTCGGAAGGCCCCTCTCAGCAACGCCGATGCGACAGGCGCCAAAACGGTATACTATAACCCATAATCTGGCCAAAGTCAAAGGTCAGGCGCTGGCAAATGGGTAGACAGGCCGCGCGATGCCGAGAGGGGGAATCACCGGCGGGCCGTGGCGTGGCCCGGGTGCTACGGGGCGGCCGCCGGCATCTCCTCGTGTTCGCTACTGACGACCAGGCCGCGGTCGTCGACTAGATTCACGTAGTAGACGGTCGTGCCCTCCGGCAATTCCGCGGAAACCTTTCCGGCAGCGGCGTCGAGCGCGGCCGGGGCTTCCTGCCACTTCCGCTCCTTCCACGTACCCGTATCGCGCGTGTAATGCAGGACGGCCTTCGCAACGGGCACCGGGCTCGTGAACGTGACCCAGACGCGGCGGCCGTCGCGGCCGCGTGCGAGGACCGTGGCGAGCGGCGTGCCGCCCCGGAGGACCGCATCGGCCATGGCGCGGAGTTCCTCGGGGTTCTCGCCCGGCCCGCCGTGACCGTGCGGCATGCGCGGCCGGATCGCCAGCCACCGCGGGCCCTTCGGCAGGCGGTACGACTTCCGGAGCGAGTCCATCGGGTACGCGAAGTCGTTCGTCCCGGCGACCCACAGCATCGGCATCCGGGCGGCCGGCAGGTACCGCGACGGGTCCCACAGGGCAAGCCAGCGGTCGGCCTTTTCGGACCCCATCTTGCCCAGCCGCCCGACCCACGCCGAGTTGTCGCCGAGGTACCCGCACCCGTACACGGGCATCGCCACCTTGAAGCGGGGGTCCACGCCGGCCACGATGCACGTCAGGTACCCGCCCCACGAGATGCCCGTCAGGCCCGTCCGCTCGGCATCGACGCCTGGCATCGACCGCAGGAGCGAGTGGGCCAGGACGACGTCGGCCACGGCATGGTACGTCCACTGGTCGCGGAGGGGGTCGGCAATCTGATCGAAGCCGCCCCACCCCGGCGGACCGCCGTGGTCGTGGCGCGGGCGCTTCTTGTGCCCCCCGCCGGCGACGCACCCGCACGTATCCATCGCGATGGCGGCGTACCCGCGGCCGGTCCACATGCGGACCCAGTCGGGAAACGCCGTTCCGCCGCCACCGTGCACGAGGACCATGGCCGGGGCCTTCCTGCCGTCCGGCAGGTCGGGCACGGCCACGTACGCGAAGACGCGCGTCGGCTTGCCCTTCCACGGCAAGCCGTCGTAGAAGATGGCCCGGACGCCCTCGGCGCCGTGGTCGGGCGCCGCGTAGACCTTGGGCGCAGCGGAAAGGGCCTCGAGGTCCCACGGCATGCCGGCCGAGTCGGCTGCGGAGGCGGTGCACGCGAGAACGCCCACAAACACGAGGGCAAACACGGTGAACGGCTGACGCATAGGGGCGGCTCCTAACGGGTTCTTGCCGCGGCACGCCGCGGCCTACGCGCGCGGGAAAGAGGTCGGTTCCGCGCGGATGGGGGGGCAGTCGTGCCCACCGTGCAGGGGCTCAGGCTTCCGGCACGAGCACCGCGCGGACCGAGACGTCCTTAAAGGCCGGGCTCTCGGCAAGGATGCGGACGCCTCCTGCACTTTTTGGTGCGCCCTTACCTGATTCCCGCCCCCGATTCTCCCGGATTCTCGCTCTGCGATGACCGTCTGACCATTTGCTCCCGCAGCCAGCCCGGGCGGTTCGTGGTAATCGAACGGGTCCCGAGTTCCTGGAAATGCAGGGCCGTCTTGAGGTCGTCCACGGTCCACACGTGCAGCTCCACGGCTCTGGCTCCAAGCTCCGACATCAAGGAGCGGTCGACGGCGCCAGCCACGGCTGCACAGTCCAGGCCGTCGGCCCGAATCTCCTTGAGGGTCGCCAGCACTTTCTGCGGCGAGGGTTTCCAGGACCCCGTTTTCTTGTCCTTCCGAAATCCGGTCAGCCAGAACGCCTTGCACGTGGGCAGTTGCTTCTTGGCCACGGCGATGACCTTCGCGTCAAACGAGATGAGGATAGTCTGATCTCGTTTCAGCCGTGACGAGTCGAGGACCCTTTTCAGCACGGGGACGATCTCCGGCCCGCACTTGATCTCGATGAGAATCCGCTTGCCTGTCGGCACGACGGCCAACACCTCGGCGAGCGTCGGGATTCGCTGCCCTGCCCACTCCGCGCCGCGCCATCGCCCCACATCGAGTTTGCGAAGTTCGGCCAGCGTCGACTCGGCCACGACCAGATTCGCCCCGGCGGTTCTCTCGGTAGTCGAATCGTGAATGCACACGATGCGGCCGTCCTGTGTCAGGCGGAAATCGCCTTCGATTGCGTCGGCCCCCTGCCGCCATGCCAGTTCGAACGCGGCGATCGTGTTCTCCGGCGCGTCGCGAGATGCGCCCCGATGTGCCACGATGCTCACATCCCCCCCTACCGCCGCAGCCCCGTAAGCAACCAGACCCAGCAGAACCGCCGCGATCGACATGGTCGTGAGGTGCGTCATGCGAGTCTCCTTTTCGCGCGAGTTCCGCGGAGTTCCGGGGCCACGATACGTAACTCCTTCGCCCCTCAGGTTTCAGTCCCGGCTTCTGAGGCCGGAGCGAGCGGTCAGGCCTTCGGCACGGGCACCGCGCGGACCGAAACGTCTTTGAAGGCGGGGCTCTCGGCCAGGATGCGGAACCGCGTGTGGCTGCCCTCCGTCCAGATAGGCACGACGGCGCCGTCGGCCCGGCGGACGCACACGTTGTCCAGGTACAGGTGGAACGTGCCGGGCTTGCGTGCGCGCAGGACAAGGCCGTGCAGGTTCAGCGCGGTCGGGGCCTCGGCGCCGATGCCAAGGACGCGGCGTTCCCAGATGCCGGCCCCGCCCCGCGGCGCCGGTCCCCGGACCTGGACGCGGCCGAACTGGTCCACGCCGCGGCGGGCGTTGAACAGGGGCGGCTTGCCCCGGCGGACGGGCGTGTAGTAGAAGCCCTCCGTCAACCCGTCCGGGGCCACGCAGAGGTCGAGTTCCACAACGTCGCCGGGTCGCACCCGCAAGTCGCGGAACGCAAACATGAGTTGCAGGGCCTCCTTCGGCGGGGCCGGCCTCGTCTGGACGGCGCGGACTTCGAGTACCTCGCCCTCGGGCGCCGCCTTCGCCTCGGCGTCGAGCAGAGGCGGCAGGTGCATCGGCTGCACGCCGGTCGAGCGGCGCCACGCCTGGAGCCGGGCCGTCAGGGCTTCAACGACCGCCGCGTTCGCGGAAGCCACGTCCGAGGACTCGACCAGGTCGTGGCGCATATCGAACAGTTCGACGCGCTCGGCGTAGCGGGTCAGTTTCCAGTCGGCGGTGCGGATGACGTCGTGGTCGTCCCAAACCCAGCAGTAGTCGTCCACGGGGCTGGGGCCGCCGTCGCGCAGGGCGGGCCAGAGGCTTTTGCCGTCGCGCGGCCGGCCGGCGGGGCACTCGATGCCCGCCATGGCCGCGAGCGTCGGGTAGAGGTCCAGGTGCCCCAGGAGTCCGTCGTAGCGGCGCGGGCCCGCCAGGCCGCCCTTCGGCCACCGGATGGCCGCCGGCGAGTGGACCCCGCCCTCGAAAGTCGAGTGTTTGCCGCCCCGCAGCGGTCGGTTGTTGCCGACCGTCGTGGCGCCGTTATCGCTGAAAAAGACGACGACCGTGTTCTCCGCCACCCCGAGCCGGTCCACCTCGCCCAGGATGGCGCCCACGTTGTCGTCGAGCGCCATGACCATGGCCGCGTACGTGCGCTTGTCCTTGTCGGTCACGGCGGCCGGCACGCGCGCGAGCAGGTCGGGCTTCGCCTGGAGCGGCGCGTGCACGAGGTGGAAGGGCACGTAGCAGAAGAACGGCTCTGCCCGATGCGCGCGGAGGAACGCGATGGCGTGGCGGGTGACGAGGTCGTCGGTGTAACCCTGGTCCTGGGGCCTGAACTCGCGGTTGTGCCACCAACTGATCGGCCCGCGTCCCTTGACGGTCCGCCGGGTGAAGTGGTCGGCCCCGCCGCCGTAGTAGACCCAGGCCTCGTCGAAGCCGTGTGCGTTGGCGCCGTGGCCGCCCGTGTGATGCTTGTTGGGCATGCTCTTGAAGGCCTCCTGGAAGGCCGCCCGGAACGCCGGGGTGTCGGGGTCGTTGCCGTTGTGCCACTTGCCGAACACGCCGGTGGCGTAGCCGCCGGCCTTGAAGGTCTCGGCGATGGTCGTCTCGCCCGTGTCCAGTTCGCCGCCTGTTTTGGGCCCCGCCCGGAGGCGCAGATGGTGCCGCCCCGTCAGGAACCCCGCCCGTGTGGGCGAGCACACGGGGCACGACATGAAGGTCGTCAGTTCAACGCTCTCGCGGAAGAAGCGGTCCAGGTGCGGCGTCGGGGTCGGGCCGCGGTGCAGGCTCATGTCGCCCCAGCCGAAATCGTCGGCGAGCAGGACGAGGACGTTGGGCGGCCGGTCCTCCGGCGCCGCCGACGCCCGGCCACGCGACCCGGCGACCCAGCACGCCAACCCGGCAACCGCTCCCCTCCGGACAAACTCACGGCGCGTCACGTTCATGGCTTGGCCTCCGCGCGGCGTGCGATCGCCACGTCGCGCTTCACGTCCTCGGCGATCGCGTCCCAGTCCAGGTAATGCGTGCGGGAAAGCAGTTGCGGGCGGTACCGGCTCGTGGCCACCTTCGCGTACGCTTTCCATTCCTTGACGGCCTCTTCGAGGTGGCGGACGGCCCGCTCGCGGGCCTCCGTGCGGCCGCGGTCGGCCCGGAAGACGGCCAGGTCCGCGGCCCCGCGAATCTTGTCGGCGTAGTACTGGCCGAGCCGCGCCATCGATTCCATGTCCGCGAGCGTGGCGGCGAGTTCCTTGCCGGGCTGGGCGCCCTTACGCAGGGCAGCGGCGCCGGCCAGCGCCTTCTCGGCGAGGGCGTCGAGGCGGTCGGCCACGTCCATCGGCGTGGCGCCGTCGGGCGTTTCGCCCTTGACGACCGCCCCCGCGTACTCCTGGACCGACAGGATGCCGGACCCCGGCAGCGGCGGATGCTGGAAGAACGCCTCCACCGTCAGAAACCCGCTGCTGGATATGCACCCCTCCGGGGCGAACTGGAAGTCGTTCACGCGGAAGAAGAAGCGGTTGACCTGCGGCACGATTTGCGACGCCGCCGCCCACCCATCGTAAAGCCGCGCCGCGTCCGCCCCCGGGAAGCGGGCCTGCAAGCGTTGCTCGAAGTACTCGCGCGGCAGCGTCAGGTCGTACCCCAGGCGGCCCCACAGCATGAACCGGTACCAGTGCTTGTCGATCTCGAGCCGGCCCGCGAGGTCGGGGTCCTTGCTCACGAACTCGCGCCCCCAGACAAAGCCGTCCGGCCCCATGTAGAAGCCGGCCTCGTACCGCATGAGGTCGCGCGGCACGTTCTGGAGGAACTCGCGGACGTAGTCGGCGTCGCCCCACCGGTGTACAAAGAGGTCGTCGTTCCGCAGGTTCAGCCAACACGGCACGCGGTGCGCTTCGAGTTGGCTGCGGTACTCGATGTCGAGGTACGGCGACGTGGTCGTCGAGTACAGGCGGGCCCGGGCATACTTGTGCCCGGTGTTGAACGGGCCGCGATAGTCCTTGAAAGCGTCGGTAATGCGGCCGAGGTTGGCCTGGTGCTGGCGGAAGATGAAGCGGATCGTCCGGTCCGGATTGGCGGCCGTGGCGTCCATCACGCCCTGGCCGTATGTCTGCCACAGCCACGTCTCGATGCTCGTGCCCTTCAGGCGGCTGCGATCGACGTGCTCGCCCGCCGTCACGCCGATGCCGTCGACCTGCGGGTAGGTCTTGAGGAACTCGCCGATACAGTACCGCATGTAGGCGATGGTCTTGGGGTTGTCGGGCATGTCGCTGATGCCGTGTTTGCCGTCTGCCCCGAACGTGTAGATGTTCCAGTGGAAGATGTGGATCTCGATGCCGCGTGCCTCGGCATGGTCGAACACCTTTGTCCAGAAGGCGATCTTCTCATCCAGCGTCATCTGCTTGACGACGCGCGTGTGGGCGGGGTCGAACGGGTCGAGCCGCCCGAAGTGCCGGTCGGTCTTCGTCGTCACGGGCTCCTTGAGCACGCGCACGTTGTCGTAGTTAACGCCGGGGTACTCCGGCAGCCGCACCAGCCCGGGGTACGGGTGGGTGGTCCAGAGGGTGAGCACGTTGTAGCGGTTGCGGGCCAGCGTATCGAGGAACTCCTTCCAGAAGGCCCACTCCCACATGACGGCCACGTTTTCCTGGGCGGCGGCGCCGGTGTCGTCGTAACTCGGGGCACGGGCGTCGAAGGGAATGTTGAACTTCAGGCCGCGGCGAAAGAGGTACGGCTTGCGTGCCATGTCGCGGACGGCGTCCAAACCGCCGCCGAGGGCAATCTGCTCGGCCAGGTCCAGGCCGCCGTACATTGCCCCGCACGCGTCGCCCCCCACGACGCGGAGGGCGCCCGGGCCTTCACGGCGGATACGAAACGCCTGCGGCCCGAGGCCCGACTCGTGGACGGCCAGCGCGATGCGCACGCCCGGCGCCGCTCCGTCCACCGCGTAGCCGGCCTCGCGGAGCGCGGTGCGGATCTCTTCGGCCGCGAAGACGATACGCGGGTCGGCCTTGTCGTATTCAATGGCCACGCCGGGCCGGGCCGGGCCGGCGCCCGCCGACACGCCCCAGCCAAGAACCAGGGCAACCGCTACGCACACCAGATTTCGCACCATGAGAACCTCCCCAAGGAACCGCGAGCGGGTGCATCGGATGGACCCGGGCGAGTCCTGTCGCCACGGGTTGCTCTACCGGCAGCCGGGGCAGATGTCAAGCGCGTCGCGCCGGACGCGACGAGGCCAACCGTTGCAGTGAGCACCGGCAGCCGCTACAATGCCGTTTCGCGCCGAGCGCCGCAGGTCCGCCAGACCCGCTGCGGGGACACGCGAAACGCCTACGGAACCAGGAGAGATCATGCCCATTACCGTCAACGGTCAGGCCATTGCGGACGAAACCATCCAGGCCGAGGCCGAGCGTATGCGGCCGGAATTCGAGCGGACCTTCGCCGACGAGGCACCCGACGAGCGCGAAAAGCAACTCCAGCAATGGGCGCGCGAGAACGCCGTCGAACGCGTCCTCCTGGAGCAAGCCGCCCGCGACGACACCGACCCCCTGCCCGACGAGCAATTCCAGGAGGTCCTCGAACAGGCCAAACGCCAAGCCGGCGACGACGCCGACGAGGCCCAATTGCAGGAAGACGTCACGCTGAACCTGAAGGTGGGCCGGCTCCTCGAAAACGCCGCCGCCAAGGCCCCCGAACCCACCGACGAGCAGGTCCGGGCGTTCTACGACGAGAACCAGGACGCCTTCCGCGCCCCGGAACGCGTGCATGCGGCCCACATCGTGATGCACGTCGACGCGAACAACCCGCCCGAGGTGGCCGAGGCCAAGCTCCGCGAGGCCCAGAAACAGATCGAGGCCGGGGCCGACTTCGCCGAGATCGCCGACACCAACTCCGACTGCCAGGACCCCAGCGGCGACCTGGGCTGGTTCCCCCGCGGCCACATGGTCGAGGAGTTCGAGAACACCGTCTGGAACATGAAACCCGGCGAGGTGTCCCCGATCTTCGCCACGCGGTTCGGTTTCCACATCGTCAAAATGATCGAGAAGAAACCCGAAGGCATCGTGCCCTTTGAAGAAGCCGTGGACCACGCCCGCGAGCGGGTCCAGCAGCAACTGCGCGACGAGGCCGTCGAGATATACCTCGACAGCCTGCGCGAGAAGGCCACCGTCGAAGAGGCGTAGCGG
>Ga0272441_10002791_pt1 | contig 34725 bp, 24 predicted proteins | sample SSMProp6N_FD_193582 | JGI IMG/M metagenome (GOLD analysis project Ga0272441, IMG submission 193582) | Marine sediment archaeal communities from Little Sippewissett salt marsh, Falmouth, MA, United States - SSM-Prop-6N | ecosystem: Environmental > Aquatic > Marine > Wetlands > Sediment ... | reverse complement strand
TCGGAGGAGAATCCCGAATTCATTCTCTTTAATTTTGTTATGTTTCTTCCAGTTATACACCCTCATTTTACATCCCATCCATAGTGATGGGAATACAAAAACCTTATTTATATTTTGAGACAGAGTCCTATTACTAAATATCAAAAAGAATTTGGACAAAATATGGTGATTTGTTATGGACCTCTACTAAATGATAGGTGACTGCTTTGATTTCCATACCTATCTGATGCTTAGGAATTTGAAATTCTTCTCCATAGACATGTGCAGTTAAAGACGTATTCTTTATAGTGACCTTAAAATCTCCAAAAACCAAATTTTTTGCACTATGTAGGAAAAGGAGTTCTGATAGCCAGTCTACTAAGAGCTGTTCCAGATCTGGTGCCTCTAAACTTATTGAATATTCTCCTACAGATTGAACTGGAGAATGATCTGTGATAAGATCAAACATTCCCTGGGCAATATGTGAAAAAGCTTCTTCTAGTGACTGTCCATATGCTTTCAATCCGACATCGGCAGTATGATCGATGAGTTCATATTTTTTCATAGAGTTGCCTTTATTACAATATCTTTACAATGACACGTACTTTTTGAGTGTAAAGTTGCAAGAGATTTTCTTAATAGCTCAGAAATAAGAGGCTCTTTTTTCTTATATATAGTTGTAATTTCATCAGTAGTCAAACGATTCTGCAATCCGGTTGCCATGTTACATACCACACAGAGGGATGCATAACAGATGCCCTTTTCTCGAGCAAGCACAATCTCTGGCACTGCTGTCATTCCTACTATGTCAGCATACTTTGAAAAAAGGGTTATTTCAGCAGCTGTTTCTAACCGCGGCCCTTCTGTCGCAAGATATATACCATTCTTATGCAGGTTAACTTTTTCAATATCTTTACCTGCAGCAATAAGCTCCTTTCTAATTGTAGGACAATAGGGCTCTGTCATATCGACATGAACTCGTTTCTTTTCAAAAAAGGTATATACTCGAGATTTTGTGAAATCTATGAAATCATGGGGTATAATAAAGTCTCCAGGTTGGATAGTTGGCTTTAATGAACCTACAGTTCCAACAGAAAAGATGCATTCTACATGGCTTGCAGCAAGAGCTTGTATATTAGCTAGGTAATTAATGTTATGAGGTGGTATATCGGCGTCCATTCCATGTCTATTGAGAAAAAATAAGGTATGATCTTTGTGAGAGTTTACTTCTATGTTGACGTTTCCAGAAGGAGTTTCAATTAGTATCGACTCAGGTTTTTTTATTAGATTTGGAATCTTATACCCTGCAATAATTCCAATTTTCATGGGGCTTCTCACCATATAGTAATAAGATATTATACTTATTGTATCAAGACATACCATCAAAAAGTATTAAAGATTTGCCTTCATAATTGATATTTATAAAAACATGAAAAAGAAAATAATTATTAGAGGAATACTTACCACAAGCGTTGTTTTTGTTTTACTTTCAATTTCAATGTGTGAAGCGTTACCTGGACTTCTTCTTGATCGTGATGAATATGCTGATCAACTACAGGCAATGTGGCTTGCAGAATGCATTGCTAATTGGACTAGTTAAAAAACTGAAAGATATACATCTCTCTCCTTTCTTTTTTTATTTGAAAGTTAGATTAGTCAAATCTTTTTAAAATACTCTATTTTTTTCAAATAACATTTTTATATAATTAAAATTAGACTTTTTATATAAAAAAATAATTTATATTTATTTTCCACTGGATATAAATTAAGAAAAGTATGAACTGAGGATATTATATGACAAAAAAGAAAATACCAATATTTGCCAAAGTAACAGCAAACATCCTAGTTACATTCCTTCTAATGGTTCCACTTATATCTGCAAATGTACCCATCAATAATATGAACAATAATCAAAAGAATCTTCTGGCGCCCCATTCTTTAATAACAGAGCATCTCTCCTCTACTGAATATAAGAATTCTTATCAGATGACAAACCAAAGAGATTTGAAAAATAGAAGCATAATAAGAGAAACTGAAGAAATGATATTATTGACTCTTGGGGATTTCATCTATGTTGATGACGATGCCCTTCCAGGAGGTGATGGTTCTTCAGAGCATCCTTTTCAACACATACAAGAGGGGATCGATGCAGCTAACCAAGAGGATACCGTATTTGTGTTTAATGGCTATTATTATGAAAAAATCAATATATCAAAACCACTCAAACTAGTTGGAGAAAATAAAAATTTTGTTGTAATTGATGGAGACAATTCACCCGATTTTGTAGTCTTTATAAATTCTGATAGAGTAACCTTTATCAATTTTACTGTTCGAAGTGGATCTCCATACATTTCCAAAGGAATTCTAATTCGGGGAGTAAATAATACAATTAAAGGTAATATCATTCGTAAAAATAAACAAGGCATATATGTGGATTTTGGTCGCAATAACTTCATTTCAAATAATATTTTATTTGATAATAACGTAGGTATCTATATTTTATCTGATAATAATTCTATTTCTAGAAATATTATTAAAAAAAATTCTAAAGGTTTAGATCTTTATAATACAAATAATAATGTCATAACAAAAAATATAATAAAATGCAATGAACGGGGAATATGTATTCGTGCCACATCAGAGGATAATGTTGTTTCAAAAAATAATTTAACAGAAAATATTATTGGAGGTGTTGAAATATCTGCCTCTGATTATAATTTAATCTCAAATAATAATATAACAAATAATTGTGAAGGAATTAGAATATGGCAATACTCAGAGCATAATCTCATCCTAAAAAATATTATTTATAATAATGACTTTAATGATATATCGCTATTAGATTCTCACAACAATTTAATCTATCACAATAGCCTTTCTAACAAAACAAATGTTTCCGACGGTGGGAAGAATTTTTGGAATAAAGACTATCCGTTTGGAGGAAATTACTGGGATGATTTCGATGAACCAAGTGAAGGAGCGTATGATGCCTACCATGGTGAGAATCAGGATATCGAGGGCCCTGATGGCATTGTAGATTTAGGCCCGCCAAATGGTGGACTCAATCCCTATCAAATTCCAGGTGGAAACAACAAGGACAACTACTCTTTAGTAGAACCATGGGATATTATTAACGAACCACCGTATTCTCCATTTGATCCAAATCCTTTTAATGGATCGTGTGTTGTAAATGTCGACTCTCCCGGATTAAGTTGGAGAGTTATTGACCCTGATGGTGACCATTTAAAATATGATGTATATTTTGGCATGACCTTTCCACCACCAAAGGTAAAAACGAATCAAACAGACCAACAATTTCATCCCGGCATACTTGAATTCAACACCACTTACTACTGGCAGATCATAGTCTGGGATGAATACGGACTGAAAAGCACTGGACCCATTTGGCAGTTTACAACCAGAACAAATCAAATGCCTTACATACCTGGTAACCCAGAACCCTGCCATGGGGATTCGAACGTAGTCGTCGATGCATATCTATTTTGGTCAGGAGGAGATCCTGACGGCGATGCAGTCACCTATGATGTCTTCTTTGGAGAAACTTCCCTTCTGCCTAAAGTACAGGAAAACCAAACAGGACGGATCTATAATCCAGGCATTCTTGAATTCAACACCACCTACTACTGGCAAATCATCACATGGGATAGCCCCATTACTTTTTCTGTAGGCCCCCTCTGGAATTTTACTACAGTAGATCCTCCTGTAGTAGCATATGTAAATGACGATTACAATGAAACCACTCAAGGATGGAATATCGACCATTTCAGTAGCATTCAATATGCCATTAATAGTGTTCGAAAAAATGGCACTATAAACGTAAAAAATGGCACGTACAACGAAAATATTGTCATTAACAAACGAATCAATTTAATTGGAGAAGATAAAAACACGACAATAATTGATGGTACACAAAACGCAGACACCTATGATTTTTCATTTGTGTGGATGACAGATACCCAATATTATTGTGATTCTTATCCTGAGATTTATGATGCGATGACCCAATGGATAGTAGATAATAATCACGAGCAGAAAATTGAATATGTTATCCATACAGGAGATATTGTAGATGGCAACACTGAGACTGAATGGGAACATGCTAGTCACAGTATGTCTATCCTTGAAAATGAAACAAATACTGTTCCCTACGGAGTTCTTGCTGGAAATCACGACCTAGGCGGTTTCAATGATTTCTTTGGATTATGGCGGTTTAAAAATCGGATGTATTATGGAGGAAATTATGCTCCTTCATATGGATATGGCGATAATAAAAACCATTATGATTTGCTTTCCATTAATGGAATGGAATTTATTATTTTGTATTTAAGTTACAACATAATGCCTCAGGAGTTAGCATGGGCAAATCAGATATTAAAAACATATAGTGATAAAAAAGCAATACTTGCTTTTCATACCTATCTGAAGAGCAATGGAGAATACAGTGAGGAAATTTGGAATGAGGGCCAAGAGATTTTTAATGCCTTAGTTGCCCCCAATGACAATGTATTTATGGTGCTCTGTGGCCATAACTGTGGCGCTGTATGTAACACCATCCAAATTGGAGACAGGGTCGTCTATGAGATATTGGCAAACTACCAGTGCGAACCCTATGGTGGAAATGGCTATATGCGTCTATTACAATTCAATGTTAGCAGCGACACAATACATATGAAGACCTATTCCCCGTGGCTTGATGATTACAATTATTATGCAGATTGGAAAGACGAATTCGATTTAGAATTTTCACTGGATACACAAACAGTTTTTATCCATGCACCCTGGGTTAATATAAACGAATTTACTATTCGGAATGGGGCAAAATCAGGAATTGCTACCTGTGCAAATCATACGAAAATACAAAATAATCTTATTATCGACAATGCTTATGGAATTACTGCTGACGGCAGAAATAAAACGATTACTGGAATGTTTATTAGAAATAATGACATCAGGAATAATACCGATTCTGGCATCATCTTAAAACATGCAATACTTAATGTTGTGTATAATAACACACTCATGTCAAATGGTAACTATGGTATAATTCTCCAGTCTTCATCAAATAACATACTTCTTCATAATGCTTTTATGGAAAACCTGCACAACTCCATTGATGATTCTACAAATTTGTGGGATAACAGCTATTTTGTTGGTGGTAATTACTGGGATGATTTCGATGAACCAAGTGAAGGAGCGTATGATGCCTACCATGGTGAGAATCAGGATATCGAGGGCTCTGATGGCATTGTAGATTTGGGCCCGCCAAATGGTGGACTCAATCCCTATCAAATTCCAGGTGGAAACAACAAAGATAATTATCCGTTAATTACGTTAGGAGGTGGAACTAGTGGTTTTCCTTATATTCCATGGAATCCAGCCCCAGAAAATGGCTCTATCATCGCTATTCTCAATCCTACCTTAAGTTGGCTTGGAGGAGATCCTGACGGGGATACAGTTACCTATGATATTTACTTTGGAGAAACTTCTTCTCCACCAAAAGTACAAGAAAACCAAACAGAACAAACATATGATCCAGGTGTTCTTGAATTCAACACCACTTACTACTGGCAGATCATAGCCTGGGATGAATACGGACTGAAAAGCACTGGACCTATTTGGCAGTTTACAACCAGAACAAATCAAATGCCTTACATACCTGGTAACCCAGAACCAAATCACGGGGATTTTGATGTGATCATTGCCCCCAATTTATTTTGGTCAGGAGGAGACCCTGACTGGGATACAGTTACCTATGATATTTACTTTGGAGAAACTTCTTCTCCACCAAAAGTACAAGAAAACCAAACAGAACAAACATATGATCCAGGTGTTCTTGAATTCAACACCACTTACTACTGGCAGATCATAGTCTGGGATGAATACGGACTGAAAAGCACTGGACCTATTTGGCAGTTTACAACCAGAACAAATCATCCTCCAAACGTACCTAACAATCCCCATCCGTATGATGGAAAAAAGATTTTTAACTTTACTGATGGGATAACATTAAGTTGGTCTGGTGGAGACCCTGACGGGGATAAAGTAGTCTATGATGTATATTTTGGGGATACTGAAATCCCTAATAAAATAGTTACTCAGTCGGAAACAAGTTACGGCCCAATTATTGTGGAAAAAAACATAACTTATTACTGGAAGATAATTGCAAAGGATACTTGTAACACCATCTCCATAGGTCCTCTCTGGAATTTTAATACAGTAGATCCTCCGCTTATTGTACATGTCGACGATGACTATAATGAGAGTACATCTGGGTGGGAATTCGATCATTATAATCAGATACAATATGCAATAAATGCAGTGGCAGATAATGGAAGTGTCTTTGTTCGCACGGGCATTTATACTGAGCAGATATATATAGATAAAGCTCTGCAAATGATGGGTGAAGACAAAGTGATAACCATCATTGATGGTGAACAGGAGAGCGATGTTGTCACCATAGATGCCCAAAATATATCCATAATTGGTTTCACAATTCAAAATACCAGTTATTCAGGTATAACTGTGCAACCTGGATCCAATCACGCTATAATAAATAATAATATTATATCTGGCAATAATAAGGGAATAGAAATAGCAACCAATAATAAAGGCATTATTATTTCTGAGAATTATATCACCAACAATAACGATGGTATTAACGGGGAGTTATTAAATTCCTTGATCATTAATAATATTGTAAATTATAATGAGAATAGTGGCATCGTCATCGATATTATGTCGATGAATAACACAATTATAAATAATACCGTCACAAACAATGGAAACGAGGGCATTGACTTATATTCTTCCTTAAACACAGTCACAGATAATACTATCGTTGGTAACCATTACAATGGTATTTTGATACATGACGCGAGTAGTAATTCCATCAGTGGAAATGTACTTTTCAATAATCAACGATATGGCATTTCAGCTGAAGATGACACTGCTAATAATACCATCTACTATAATATTTTTGTAGACAATGAATATGGAAACGCAGAAGATAAAGGTGAGAATATATGGAACGATGACTATCCAGCTGGTGGGAACTTCTGGGGTGATTACACTGGAGAAGATAACTATAACGGACTCAATCAAGATATTCCAGGAAGTGATGGCATTGGCGATATGCCGTATTTCATTCCAGAAGGAGACAACCAAGATAAATATCCATTATTGAATCTTCAAGATCCTTTTATCTTGAATATAAATACCAGTGAAGTTTTTTCATCTATTTCCCAGGCAGTTAATGATGATAATACTCTTAACGGCCATGTGCTAGATGTACTTCCAAGCGATTATCTTGAAGAAATCATTGTTACAAAATCAATTACATTACGAGGTTTAGTTCCAACATATACACACCTGTATGGAAATCAACAAAGTGATAGCATTACCTTTCTAGTTGATGGAGTAACGCTGACTGGTTTTACCATTCAACAAAGTAGCCCTGAACATTGTGCATTACACATCCTTTCAAATAACAATTCTATTTATCATAACAATTTTATCAACAATGCTGTCGATGTCGTAGATGCGGGAAGTAATACCTCATGGGATGCTGGGTATCCTCATGGAGGCAATTACTGGGATGACTATGTAGGTGATGATGAGTACTATGGAACTGAACAGGATATTCCTGGATCAGATGGCATTGGTGATACTCCCTATGACATTCCTAACAGTAATCAAAAAGATCGTTATCCATTCATGCATCTCTGGAATGGAACGTCACCAGTACAACTACCAATCCCTGATGTTGTCTATGTGGATGATGAGTATGATGCGTCAACTCCCGATTGGGGGTATCTACGATTTAACACCATCCAAGAGGCAATTGACATGGTTGCTGAACACGGTAAAGTTATTGTCTATTCAGGAGAGTATTCTGCAGAAGGCTCTGCTGATTACTTTCTTCTAGTCAACAAACCTGTCCAGATCGTAGGTGAGAATAAAGAAACAACCATCATCAACGGTAGTACTGTTGACCTTGCCATTTTAGTGGAGATGTACACAAGTGATGTAACTATCAGTGGCTTTACTGTAAAAAGTAGTCTTGGACTTTATGCTTTATTTTCAGAAAATATCACCGTTTGCGATACAATATTCAAAACAACTTATAGTGGTATCACCGCCGAACTGTTGTCTAATAGCACTCTTTCTGGCAATGTCTTTTCAAACAACTCCATCGGCATAAGTCTAGGTGTATATTCATGTCACAACATAGTCTTTGAGAACACCTTTGCCAATTGTTCTGAACAAGGACTGCTTGCATATTATGAATCTGATGATAATCTCTTCTTCCATAACAACTTTATCAATAATACCCAGAATGCCTATGATGAGTGTAGTAATATATGGTATAATGAATCTCTTCAGCAAGGTAATTATTGGGATGATTATATCGGAGAAGATAACTTTCATGGTCCTAATCAAGACATTCCAGGTTCTGATGGTATTGGTGATATACCCTATGATATTCCTAGCGGTGACAATCAGGACAAATTCCCACTTATGATATATCCACGCATTCCTGGTGATATCAATGGCGATAATGTGATAAACACAGCAGATCTTCTTATTCTTCTTGGAGAATGGGGCAACACTGACTCCTACGCCGATGTTAATGGCGATGGCATTGTTAACACCGAAGATCTTTTAATCTTGCTAGGAAACTGGGGATAAGGTTATGCATGTTATGAATATGTTACATAGAAAATCTTTTTGATGATGAGATACTATCTCTATCTATGAAAGTAGCAGCGCTATGCTCTGGTGGAAAAGATTCGATTTTTTCTATTTATATTACTCAGCAATTTGGTTGGGAGGTAACCCATCTTATCACTCTTCTTTCTCAAAATAAAGATTCTTGGATGTTTCATTCCATCAATATTCAATGGATGAACTTAATAGCAAAGGCAATTAGAATTCCCTTGATTTCTCGTAAAACAAAAGGAGAAAAAGAAGAAGAAGTTCAGGATTTAAAACAAGCATTAAAGCAACTCCCTGTTGATGGCATTATTAGTGGGGCCATTGCCTCCGAGTATCAAAGAACACGTATCGAAGAGATTTGTCATGATCTTAATTTAAAATCATTTACACCTCTTTGGCACAAAAATCAAGAACTCCTTTTAAGGGATCAGATTAGAGCTGGTTTTCGTATCATGATTGTCGGTGTTTCTGCCTCTGGTTTAAACGAAATATGGCTAGGTAAAATGCTCACTGAAGAATCGCTAACAGAGTTACATAGACTGCAGCAGCGACATCATTTTAATATCGGAGGTGAAGGTGGAGAATACGAAACCATAACACTCAACGGCCCTCTCTTTCAGCAAGGTATAGTACTTGATAATTGCAAAAAAGAATGGAAAAGAGATCATGGTTTTCTCTCTATCACACAAGCACATCTTGAATAGATTAGTAGTCAATGTAGCTAAGACCTTTCATTTGTTGAAGAAATACAAAAAAACGTTGGTCAATATTTTTTTCGTTAGGATATTCTTTTTTTATCATATCCAATAGTTTCTTAACGGTATTTTCTCCTGTACAATTTTTCCAAATAAGGGATCCAAGTTTATCTAAATGTGCAGTAAACAAATTTTCTTTTTTAATCAATTTACAGAAAGATTTTCCAAGATTTCCTTTAAATTTTGGAACGTTAATTTCTACTAATCCCTCATCATTGGTGAACCATTCAAAATCCAATCGTTTAGGTTTATAGTGTAGAAATTCTTCAACAGTTGGAACTTCTACCTTATTCTTGCTTGACAAAGATTTCCCTCAAGGGGATATATGCTAAGAGGGCTGCGATAAAGAGCCAAACTAGGATTGAAGGCAATATTGGCGGATAATCAAAGATAGCAAAGCTTACTCCAGCAATGATGAGAAAAGCAACAATTACTCCCATCAACGCCTCACCAGCAATTAACCCTGCGGTAAGAAGGAGTCCAGTTCTTATAATCTTTTCCTTTGGTTTGACGCCTGTTTGCTTTATTGCTAGTTCCCAATCACTTACCTCTTCCTCGTCGGCACTTCCATATTTTCTGGCTATGACTTTGTTCGTAATATGTCTGACAATACCACCGCTAAAGATAGGAACACTTAACGTGAAGGGTAAATAAATACCAATAGCAACAGGTAAAACAGGTAGATCGATAAGAATGAGAACAAAGGCAAGAACCATACCAGCAAGAACAAATGGCCAGACCATTTCTCCACCTAAGACACCCCGAACAATACCTGCCATGAGAAAAGCTTGAGGTGCAGCTAAATCTGGACTTCCAATCTTATATGCCTGATCTAAGGCTTGAACAACAAAGGCTAGAATTGGGGCAGCAGCAATAACACCAAACATTTCAGCAATTTGCTGGCTTCTTGGTGTTGCACCAACCATTTGACCACAGGCCATTGATTGTAAAACATCACCTGAGATAGCAGCAGCACAACAAATAACAGCAGCAATGAGAATGGCAATACCATAGGCACCAATTCCACTCACTCCAAAACCAAGTAAAATGAGACTAACAATTAAAAGAACGGAAACCGTGACACCAGAGATAGGATTGTTAGATGATCCTAAGAGGCCTGCCATATATCCAGCAATGGCGCTAGCAATAAAGGCAAAGAGAATAGCAAATACTGCCATAAAAGCAGAAAGTGCCCACAAACTTGAAATTAGACCGTAGATGATAAAGACAGGAATGGTGAACAGCCCAATTAAAAGAAAGACAGTTTTAAAATTGATATCGGCATCTGTCCGTTTCTTTGTTTCGACTTGACCTCCTTTAATTCCAATAATGGCCTCACGAATACCGCTAGCAAGATTTGATCGTAATTTAAAAATTGTATATAATCCCCCAACGACCATGGCGCCAACACCAATGTAACGTATGTAACTACCCCAAATCTGGAAGAATCCCCAAATCGTACTTCCAAGGTTGAAATCCCCACCACCAAATGCTAAAGCATCAGCTATTTGTTGTTCGGTTGTAGGAACGGGAAGGCCAGTTGCCAGGGCAATTAAGGGGGCTAAAATAACCCAACCAAGTAATCCTCCAACAAAGACAAAGGATGAAATTTTTGGTCCAATAATCCATCCAACACCTAATAATGCAGGAGATGTTGCAACTCCCCCATAAAATACACCAGAATTTTCACCGCTGCCTATATTGAATTTTCCAATATCTACAACTCTATGAATGGCTCCACTAAAAACTTTCAGACCAACCTGTCCAAATTTGAACAAGGCAGCAACTGATACACCAACAACCAGCCAAAGTCCACTATGGTCACTTTCTTTTTTCTCCGTTGATGTCTCTCTGCCAACAGTTGTTGTAAGTACTGCAGCGACAGCAACTCCTTCAGGAAACGGTAAGTCAGTTTTAATAATAAGGGCTCTCCGTAGAGGAATCATCCATAGAACACCAATCATACCGCCTAAAAAAGCAACAATCGTCGTTTCAATATAATGGATTTCATTCCAGGTTCCAAGAAGAACTAATGCAGGAATGGTAAAGATGACACCAGCGGCAAGTGCCTCACCAGCTGCTGCTCCCATCATACCGATATTTACTTCTAGAATAGTCCCTTTAAAGGGACGTAAAAGGGCAAAAGCCATAACTGCCCCAGGAATTACTGCTGAGACCGTCATTCCTGCATATAAACCAAGGTAAGCGTTTGCAGCTCCTAAAATAATTGCAAGAATAGCACCGACTAATACTGCTTTGATGGTTAATTCTGGAATCTTTTTAGTCGATGGAATAAATGATTTAAAGTCGTCTCTTGAAACCATGATGTATTACCAATAAGAATAATATATTTCATTATTTATAAAACCATCGATTTATAAGTTAAGGTATATAATACTCCAAGTAATTAGTTTAATATAAAATGTTATTATAATTCTAGAGGATATCGTAAAATACCGGCAATACCATCAAAAGCTCTTAAAAGGGAATCTCCTTCCTCACTATTTCTTGAAATGAGTTGAACTTTGACACCAGTTTGCTCTGCAATATCAGAGAGTTCATCGATAAAATCAATTTTTTCAGTGATTTCCATTGGTAATGATGTATCGCAATGTGGACAATGAGGAATTTTATAATCTTCAAACTCTTCCTCCTTAATTGTAATTTCTTTAACATAGTCGCATGATTGGCATTTTAGTTTCAAACGTAACCTTCGTAAATCCTCAGAGAGTAAAAGCGTGTCAACAGCACCCATCTCAAGGGCTTTTCTCGCATGCTGTTCACCATAGACAGCAAGACTACTCTCTGTTTTTGTCACTTCTCTAAAAAATTGTTTCATTACCTTTTTTTCCTGCGATACTTTTAAATCAACCAATGTTTCGGATGCAATGGCAACAAGCTCTTTAAGTCCATATTCATCAGTATATCCAGTATCAAAAGTGTCAATAATTTTCTCCTGAATTTCATAATGGAGATATCCTTCCTCAACAAAATATTGTTTAGTTGGTCCAGATCCTCCCACTAATATTCCTTGTAGTTGTCCTTCTGATTGGAAAATTTCACTTGCTTTGTCGCCACATTTGACAAACCATTCATGAGCTGCAATTTCCGTTAAGCGTTCGAATCTTCTTTGAGATTGTCCCCCTCGTCCATGCTTTCCCGGTACTTGCGAGGTCATATATTTCAAGAGGTCAATACGATTGCCACGCAACATACCAATAGTGCATTCTCTCCTATCAACTAATAATAAGCCATAGATTTCTTTTTCTGTTAACATCTGGGCAAGTGGCCCAGTGTAAAACTCTGAATCACACCGATAGAGAAACGTTGTAATGGCAAGAGGTGGTTCAATGATATATGCCACCATTTCTGTCTGATCACTTCCAATGCTTTTATGACCGACAAAAAAGATGACGCCATTCGAAGGAGGTTGTTTAAATTGTCTTAATCTACTTAGGATGGATTCAATTGCGGAAAGTACATTTTTTCGTGTAGTTTTTGATTTGATATTTTGTGACTGAGAGAATTCATTTTTTAAATAAGAGGTAACATCTGAGATTTGTTTTGAAGGAGGAACATAGAGCGATATTAACTCCGTATGTTTTCCTTTACATGATTTTAATTCTTCGATTTGTCTTTTAAGATCATATTTTTGTCTTTGTGTCATCTCAGTCATTGTCCTAGCCCCTTCTTTTCTAATTCACATTCTTTTATTATTATCCATCTAAATGTATAAGAAACAGGTGTTATAAGGCTAAAGTCTCTGCCGTCTTAGGTGTATAGACTTCAGCAAATTCTTGGAGTTGAGGGCGAAGAGCTTCACGGTTTTCACCATGAAAGAGGATAATTTTTTCTGGTTTACAGTTTTTCGCAAATTCAACTAATTCACTATGCCCTGCATGAGCTGAAAAATCAAAATACTGAACCTCGCACTCTACATTTTCTCTTACTCCATAAAAATCTAATTTTCTCTTATCCATCAGCAATCTACTATTTGTTCCTTCTACTTGATATCCTGTTAGAATCACTGCGCTTTTCCGATCAGTTTTTAATTTATTCATATAGCTAAGTACCGGACCTCCATCCATCATACCACTCGAAGTTATGATAACTTCTGATTTTAAGGCCTTTTTTCTTCCTTGATCAGAATGAACTAAATGTACTTTATTAAATGCTTTTCTAAGCTCATCAGCAGACCGAAGTCGTTTAGGATATTTTAGAAATATTTTTGATACTTTTTTTCCCATGCCATCAAACCAAATATTATATCCTGAATTTTTTAATACCATAATTATCTCTTGTGATCGTGCTACCGCAAAGGAGGGAATAACTGCAATTCCTCCTCTATTAACTACTTCCTCAATTTTGTTGAGGAATTGTTTTTCTAATTCCTTTCTATTTTGATGTTCTCGTCCCGCATACGTTGTTTCTAAAAAGAGAATATCGCATGAAACAGGTTTTGTTCCTCGCACTAATCTAGTATCTATGACATTAAGGTCTCCTGTAAAGAGTATTGATTTTTCTCCAATAAGTTCAAACATTAGAGATCCTGGTATATGACCTGCTGAATGAATCTTAAGTTCGTGATCACTACCAATCTGCCTGCTTTGTTTGGGTTCAACAGGTATTAAACTGTGTTCAGCTTCTTTTACATCCTTGCTACTATATGGAGCTGCATATCCTTCCATTTTTGCTATCTTGACAGAATCCTTTTGGAGAAGGTTACTGATTTCTCCTGTCAGCTCTGTTGCAATAACGGTTTGATCAGAATGACCGCACAGCCAAGGTATCATGCCTGAATGATCCAGATGGGCATGGGTAAGTAATGTTAAGTCAACAGGAGGTGGAGGAAGAGGAAACGTAGGGGGTTTTCCTGGATTCATACCATATTCAAATAAAAATCTCAATTCATCAAGATCCAAAACCATTGAAAGCTTTCCGACCTCATCGCTACCACCAAGAAACTGACACTTGATACCATTATTCATTTAAAATCAGACCCCAAAGAAAAAGGTGGTAAATTAATGTTTGGTCAATGATTTGACAATCAATGTGGATTCGTCTTTTCCAACAATAATTACTTTTGTATTTGGTTCGATTGTCTCTTCAGATCTTGCATCCCAGTATTCTCCTTTAAAACGTATATAGCCCGTTTTTTCCGGAGTAACCCGGTCAATCGTTTTTCCTATACTGCCGATGAAGGTGCCAACTTTGGTTTTTTTCGTTCTAATCTGCAAGATTTTGTATAGTAGGAAGCCAAAAAAAACTGCCAAGATTGCTACAACTATAAGTATTATTACTATTGCGCTAAGCATATAATCCCTCGAAATTAACCATTCTCTATTTGGATAACTTGGAACGAGAAATATCGATCCAATTATTAGACTTAGTATCCCACCTATGCCTATGACACCAAAGCCAGGTGTGACAAATAATTCAATAATAAGTAGAAAGCAGCCGATAATTATAAAGATTATGCTAAGAGCAGGTATACTAAATCCGGATCCTATTAATGAGAGCAGTATAGCGATAACACCAAATACTTCTGCGCCAAATCCTGGAGCAGAAATTCCAAAAATTAAGGAAAGAATGCCTACAATTAGTAAGAGAGATGTTAATATTGGATTTGAAAAGAATTTTAAGAATTGAATTTTTAAGGAAGGGTTATATCTTATTTTCTCTACGTTTTGTGTAGTCAGAGTGACATTTCCAGAGGTAGTTGTGATAGTTATTCCATCGATTTTTTCCAATAAACGATCGATAGTAGGAGCTACAACTTCAATAACACCAAGATGTAAAGCTTCTGATGCATTGACATTACGATTTTTTGTGACAAATTCTGCAACTACTGTTTCATTTCTTCCATACATAGATGCCCGTTCTTGAATCCATTCTACTAAGGCATTGATGACTTTTGATTCATTGATATATCGAGTCCCTTCAACTCCAATTTCAACAGGTTGACAGGAACCAATAATCGTATGATTTGCCATGGTAGCTAGGTGGGTGCTCATCAAAATAAAGGTACCTGCAGACCAAGCACTAGCTCCTTTAGGTGAGACATATCCAATTATAGGTATGGTACTTTGTTGAATTAATTCTGCAATATCTAAGGTTTGCTGTAATCCACCACCTGGAGTGTCCAACTCAAGAATAATAGCTTGAGCATGTTGGTCTTCAGCCTCTTGTAAACTTTCGGTAAGCATTTCTACCGATGCTTGATCAATAGTACCTGAAATTTCTACAAGAAGCACAGGCGAATTTTGAGCACATGCACTAAATAAAAAAAATAAAAAAAGAAGAAAAGAAGAAACGATAATGAACGAGTGCCTTAGTTTCATTCTACTTTTTTGTTAACCGCTTTTGCAATACCAGCGACCATACCTATGTTCCCAGCTGGAACTATTATAAGATTTTTCTCTCTAGCTATTTCTGCAAGCGTCTGAAGTTCTCTAAGTCTTAATGCAGCGGTTCTTCCTTCATAGAACTCAGCTGCTTCGGCCATCTTTTTTGAAGCCTGAAATTCTCCATCTGCAATAATTATTCTTGCACGTTTTTCTCTTTCTGCCTCTGCTTGTTTTGCAATTGCTCTGAGCATGTCTTCAGGTAATGCAACATCTCTTATAGTAACAGCTGAAACCTTTATCCCCCACGGATCTGTTCCCTGATCAATCAGTGTCTGAAGGGCTTTGTTAAGTTCGTCTCGTTTTGATAAAAGTTCATCTAAGCTTTTTTGTCCTAAAACGTCTCTAAGTGTTGTCTGAGCTAAAAGACTTGTTGCCACATCATATCTCTGAACTTCTATAACAGCCTTTTGGGGATCAGTTATTCTAAAATAAACAACTGCATCAACATCTACCGTAACATTATCTTCAGTAATTACTCTTTGTTTGGGGACATCAATAACTCGAGTCCTTAAATCTAGTTTTATTATTCTATCAATAATAGGTACAATAAAAACAAGTCCTGGTCCTTTAATTCCCGCCAGTCTACCTAATCGAAAGATAACAATTCGTTGATATTCTGCCATTATTTTAATGGAAGCTGCAAGCAGCCATATCACAAAAATAACTATTATCAGAATATATGTGAGATATTCATACATAATTTGCCTCTAAAGCTCAAAACTGTAGATTATTCTTAAGTGTTTCTATAGTGAATTCCCTTTTTTTCATATGAAAAAAGATAAAGAATTTTATGGCCCTTTCCAATTAGAGATACTGAATAGCTATGACTCAAATTAAGAATATTAAGGCAAGAGAGGTATTAGATTCTCGTGGCAATCCTACTGTTGAAGTTGATGTAGAAACGCAACATGGACAGTTTAGAGCAATGACTCCAAGTGGGGCAAGTGCCGGTCAACATGAAGCCCTTGAACTAAGAGATCAGGATGCCAAACGTTATTTTGGTAAAGGAACGCTCAAAGCAGTTCATCATATAAATCACATTATTGTTCCAAAGTTAGTAGGAATGAATTGTTGTGAACAGGAGGACATTGATTCTGTTATGCTTGAATTGGATGGAACTGAAAACAAAGATAAACTAGGAGCAAATGCTCTTCTTCCAGTGTCAATGGCAGTTGCGAAAGCAGGAGCAATTGCTCAAAATCTTCCGTTATACGGCTACATAGGTCAACTTTTTAATACACCCTCTTATCGTCTTCCAGTTCCTATGTGTAATGTCATAAATGGAGGGAAGCATGCGGGACAAGAAAATTCTATACAGGAACATATGCTCATGCCAACGGGTGCTGATTCATTTACAGAAGGAATTCGTTGGATTTCAGAAAGTTACCATCATTTACGAAAGCTTCTCAAGGAAAAGTTGGGCGCTGGTGCAACCTTGATTGGAGATGAAGGCGGTTTTGCTCCTCCTCAACTAACCACTGTCCATGAACGACTTGATTTGATGTTACAGGCTGTTGAACAGGCAGGATATGAAAATAAGATGAAAATTGCTCTTGATCCAGCCTCAAGCGAATTTTTTTATAACGGAATCTATAAAATAGGTGCTCGATCCTATACGGGTGGAGAAATGGTTGATTTTTATCATGAGCTTTGTCAAACGTATCCAATAATCAGTATCGAAGATGGTCTTGCAGAAGATGATTGGGAATCATGGATTGAAATGACAAAAAAATTAGGAAGTCTCATTCAAATTGTTGGCGATGATCTTTTTGTGACCAATACTAAACGAATTCAGAAAGGAATCGAATTAAAGGCAGCAAATTCTGTTCTCATTAAATTAAACCAAATTGGTACTGTTACCGAGACCTTGAATGCTATTAAAATGGCTCATCAACAAGGATGGACCGCAGTGGTAAGTCACCGTAGTGGTGAAACAGAAGATACGTTTATTGCTGATTTGGTAGTGGGTACAAGTAGCGGTCAAATCAAAACTGGCGCACCAGCTCGCAGTGATCGAACAGCAAAATACAACCAACTCATTAGAATTGAAGAAGAATTAGGCGATCAAGCTCGATATCCCGGCGAGAAGATTCGCTAAGTACACAAATATTTTTATCCCTTTTTCTATACACCTCTAGTGAGGCTTACTTATGAAAATTCTCATAACTGATAAAATGGCAGATGAGGCAATTCAAGTTCTCAAAGATGCAGGTCACGAAGTTACCTATGACGAAATGGATGCAGCAACTCTTAAAAAAGAGATATCAAACTTTGATGGACTGATGGTCAGAGGTAGAACGAAAGCAACTGCAGACATAGTCCAAGCAGGAGCTGCAGGAAATCTAAAAGTGATTGGTCGTGCAGGAATTGGGGTAGATAACGTTGATATAAGAATGGCAGCAGAACATAATATACCTGTAGTTAATGCACCAACCGGCTCTACCATTAGTGTTGCAGAACTTGCACTTGTTCACATGTTGACTTTATCACGCCATATCGTAAAGGCAAATAGCACCATGAAGAAAGGAGAATGGGCAAAAAAACAATTGAAAGGTATTGAACTTCACGGTAAAACTTTGGGACTTATTGGATGTGGTAATATCGGAAGAGAAGTAGCAAAACTTGCACAAGCATTTGGTATGAGCGTTGTTGGATATGATCCCTTCATGACCAATGAACAACTACAATCATTTAAGATACAAAAAATTGAAAAATTAGATGAATTGATGAAAGAATCAGATTTTATTTCCTTACATCTTCCGCATATGAAAGAGACCCACCATATTGTCAATCAACAAATGATTTCAAAAATGAAACCTACTTCTTATCTTATCAATTGTTCCCGAGGAGGAACCGTTGATGAACAAGCCCTCTTTAGAGCATTAAAGGAGAATGCTATTGCGGGAGCAGGCATTGATGTTTTTGAAACTGAGCCCCCTAGTGATAACCCTCTTCTCCAATTAAATAATGTAGTATTAACGCCGCATATTGGAGCAAATACCAAAGAAGGACAGATACGAGCAGGAACTATTTGTGCAGAACAAATAGTGAAGGTTTTAAAGGGAGAAAAACCTGATTTCTGCGTTAATGCCCGCCTAATGTTAAAATCTTAACATTATCTGATTTCTGAGAAGATAAATGGAAAAGATGTTAGTATTGTAATTTAAAATTCAGGAAAAACGATGCTTTATATGATATTATTTCCCAAAAAATTGCCCCTTCACTATCTTTTTAAGGAAAATTATAATTATGAGTAGTGTTTTATTATGGTGATGAATAATCTTGATGATATTATCGACAAAATAGATAAACATATCACTGAAAAGGATCAAATTCGAGAACAAGCATTAAAAACTTCAAGAGAAATAATTATTAGTTGTAGAAAAGCTATTCAATTACTTCATAAAAATTCTCAGAAAGAAGCAAAGAGTCATATTTCAAAATCTTCAAAAAAAATTAAGACATTGTATGAGCAAACGAAAAATTATCCAGATCTTTTTCACTCAGGCTTTATTGAGAATGCTGCCCAAGAGTACGTTGAGGCTTATTGTTTCTACAATATTCTAAAGGGAGAGGACTTGCCCGATCCTGATGAGATACAAATAACCTATAGTTCCTACCTCTTAGGATTATGTGATGTTGTAGGAGAATTACGACGTGGAGCACTTGATTCTATTTTAAAAGGAAAGTCCACCACAGCCAATGACTATCTTCTTTACATGGATGAGATTTATGATTCTATAATGAATTTCGATTATCCCTCGGGATTAATCCCTATTAAACGAAAACAAGATATGGTACGAGGTCTTATTGAAAAAACAAGAGGTGAACTTGCAGTAGCCAATTGCCAACAACGCATTAATGATAAAGCCCATGAATTTCGTGGATTATTAGATCAAGTAAATTATCAAAACTCCACCAAGAAAAAAAAGAAAGATGATGTCGATATTGACGTTGATAAAGTCTGGTAGCTATCTCGTTTAGCATTCGAAATCTTTATAAAAAGCCTTTATATACTTCGGGAGGGGAAGTCTATCTTATGGCAGATCTCAACATAGAAAATATTGTAGTATCGGCAAGAATAGCCTCTTCTTTAAATTTGGAAGTTTTGGCTGATACTATACCAAATTCGAAATACAATCCTGGAGAACTACCAGTATTGCTACTGCATTTTTCGCAACCAAAAGTGGCCGCTATGGTGTTTTCAAGTGGAAGGGTTGTTATTACAGGAGCAAAAACTATCGAAGAAGTTGAAACAAGTTTAAAAATTTTAAGTAAACAACTTCATCAGGCAGGTATAATTACAAGTAAAAAACCCATTTATGATATTAAGAACATCGTAGCTTCCACACAATTCAACAAAACACTCAATTTACCAAAAATTGCATCGCATCTTGATAATGTTCAGTACGAGCCTGAACACTTTCCAGGTATAATTCACAGAACAACGACCCCAAGTATAGTGATTATGCTTTTTAATTCTGGAAAAATCGTTGGAAATGGAACTAATCTTGAAGAAATTTCGATTGCCATAGATAAATTGTCAATAGAACTCTCATCTCAGAATATGATTTAGATAGGAGGAAGATATATGCCAGAAGTTATAGTAGAAAATATTGTAGCGTCTACATCATTCTCAGAAAAATTGGATTTAGACGTTATAGCGCAGTCCTTAGAAGAAGCTGAATATGAACCAGAACAATTTCCAGGGTTGGTCTATCGACTTGATAGTCCTAAAACAGCTACCCTGCTCTTTCGCAGTGGTAAAGCAAATTGTACTGGTGCAAAAAACATCGAAGATGTCAGAACAACAATTGACATTATTGCTGAAAAACTTAAAAAATTAGATGTTGATGTCTATAAAAATCCTGAAATTGTGATCCAAAATATCGTTGCAATTTCAGATCTTGGTGGAGAATTAAACCTCAATGAAGTTGCCATGGCATTAGGATTAGAGAATGTCGAATACGAACCAGAACAATTCCCTGGACTTGTTTATAGAATAAAAGAACCCCGTGTAGCCATGTTGCTCTTTGGCTCTGGAAAAATTGTCTGTACTGGTGCTCGTAAAATTTCAGATGTTTCTCTTGCTGTAGATAAACTATCCGAAGAATTAACATCTCTTGGTTTAATCCACTAATTTCTTTTTTTTTCTTTTTTTATGGATAGGACAACTCACGGTATCGTCAGGATTACAGCTAATAAATTTGCCGGTTGAATAGTAATAATCAAAATGTTCTAACCATAGTGCACGTTCTTTAGATTCATTAACAAATTCAACAAATTTAGAGAGACGACTCATTGTTTTTGGATTTACTACATGCTCAATTTTACAGGCGTCTTCATTTGCTATGGTCTTATTAACACCAAGTATAATTAGAAAATCTTTTAGGGTTTCATGCTTCTTTTTTGTCTTAATAGCAATTCGTTTCCCCTCTTTAGTCAGAGTTGCTCCTGCATATTTTTGATAATGGATATACCCTTCTGCATGAAGCTTTCGAAAAATCTCTGTTACACTGGCAGGATTAATTGCTAATGCATTTGCTATATCATTAGTATGGACTTGTCCTTTTTGTTCTTGAATATCATAGATAATCTCTACATAATCTTCGATAGTTTTTTTCCTCATTTTATACACCCAACAAAATAAGTCTTAAGATAAATCCCACACTAATTGCTGTGACACTCATGATAAGAGCAGCTTTAGCCATATCCTTAATACCAAGTTCTTTCATCATGACAGCAAAGGTTGCAATGCAGGGAAAATAGATCGTAAGCATGGTTGCAATTATTACCAGTTGCATAGCTGAAAAGGTACCTGTGGAAAAACTCAGAAGGGTACCTACCGCTAAATCCTTTCTTAGAAACCCACTTAATAAGACAATGGAAGTTTCTCCAGGAAGTTTAAATAATCCTTCCATAATTGGCTCAAAAAACGATGCCAAGAGATCAATAAAACCAATCGTGTATAAAATATTGATAAGAAAAACTCCAAGAAACATCCAAGGGAGTGCATCTTTAATAAACCAACGAATTCTCATCCAGGTTTTCTTTATCATGGTTTTAAAATGCGGGATTCTATAACTTGGTATTTCTAAAAAAATTTCAGGGCTTTCCCCCTTAATAAATTTATTAAGGATAAATCCCACAACAAAATAGAGAACAAGAAGTGTGGTAAAAACTAGTAAAATATAGACAATCGGTGAATATGCAAGATTCTGTTGTAATTTAGGATTGGAAAAAATTGCAAAGATAAGTGAAGTCTGTGCCATGCAAGGAACTGCAATAGAAAGAAGCGTAGCAGCAATAAATCGTTGTTTCCGTGTTTCTAAGGAACGAGTTGCTAACATTCCTGGTACATTACATCCTAATCCTAAAAAGACAGGAACAATACCATATCCATGCATACCTAATTTATGAAAGATGTTGTCTACTAAAGTAGCAAGTCGGGGAAGATACCCCGTATCTTCAAGTAAAGAAAGGATAAAGTAAAACGCAATAATATAGGGAAGAACCATAGCTAAAGGTACATAAACTCCTGTTGTTAGCATACCCAAAGCTTCAACAAATTCTATTTCTCCATACGTCTGACTTATTAAAAAATTATAGAGAAATCCATCTCCTAGGAATTCACCAAGTTCTAAAGCCAAAGGTTTATAAAAAGTCTCAAAGAAAGGATTAAATAAAAAGGTAATGAGAGTTTCTCCTATAAGTCTAACAATCCAAAAAGAAAAGAAGATAATGGCAAGAGCAATAGGAAGTCCAGTTAATGGTTTTATTGTCAGGTCTGAGAGACGATCTCGTAGCAAATGATGGCGATGTTCAACTGTTTCAACCTCTCTAATAATATGACCAATCTCAATCCATCGATTCTCATCGCTTCTCTTTTTGTTTGCTTTTTGAGGTTTCGTTTGTTGAAGTTTTAAAACAAGATCTTTGATACCTTCACCTGTTAATGCTACAATAGGGACAACAGGTATGCCAAGAAGTATGGCTAATTTTTTTTCATCAATATGAATTCCTAGGTGGCGTGCCTCGTCCCACAGATTGAGGGCTAACACAACAGGTATTTCTTGTTCAAGGAGCTCTAAGGTAAGATAGAGGTTTCGTTCTAGATTCGTTGAATCAAGAACATTTATAATAATGTCTGCATCCTGTAACATTTTTACGGCAACTTGTTCTGATCTATTTGAAGGCTCTAAGGAATAGGTACCAGGCGCGTCAATGATTTCTACAGTCTTTTCTTTTAGTTTCATTTTCCCTTTAGAAAAATCGACGGTTGTACCAGGATAGTTGGAAGAAATGACATTAGCTCCCGTTAATCTAGAAAAAACTACGCTCTTACCTACATTAGGATTTCCCATTAAAACAATTTTTTTTATCATGGAAGCTCGACCGTTATTTTCTGAGCCATTCCTCTCCCTATGGTCATGCTACAATTCCCACTTTTTATTGTCAAAGGACCAAACATAGGTTGTCTTGAGATAACCTCAACGATTTGGCCTCTGCGAAGTCCCATAGAGCATAATTTTCTCTGGAGATGGAATCCTCCATGTATCTCAACGATTTTTGCCTTTCTTTTTGGCGGTAAATGAACCAGTAATGTTGTTGTCCCATTCATAGACATACTCTCTTTTTTAGGCTTGCCTAAATTATATATTGTCGTAGGTAGTATATATAAATTTTGGTATGCCTAAAATTAAATATTTTTTGGCCAATCAGAATTATAAGGAAAATAGTAAAATTATGGAACAAATGTTTTATATAGGTCTTCTTCTTTTCATGTCCACAATAAATCTGAGGGATATTATGCCGAAAACTAGTAAAAAACAGATTGATGTAGATGAAAAGAAGGTTATTGCAGAATTACAAAAAAATTCAAAAGAAAGCATCGATAAAATTGCTAAGAAATGTAAATTTTCACGACAGAAAGTTTGGAGAATAATCAAGCGTCTTGAAAAAAGTAAAACTATATGGGGTTATTTCGCAGTAGTTGATAATGAAAAACTGAAAGTAAAAAGATTTGTTATGCTCATTAAAAGAACGAATAAACCAATGACTGATGCTATTGAAAAAATTATTGATTTAACCATGCATAAAAAAGGCCAAGATCTTGGAATTAATATTTTATGCAGCGGTTATCTTCATGGCTGTTATGATTGGCTCTTTATTTTTACAGCACCTGATATAAAGAATGTAAAGAAATTTAGTGAAGTTCTTTCACGAGAATATAATGAACTGATTGGTAATATAGATATTCTTGAGGATATCTTCACCGTAAAAAAATGCGGAATGGTTAATCCAAATTTAGATAAATTGAGAGAATTTGCATAATTTTTTATTCTCTCCTTACCTTTTTTTTCATATAAAATTATTGACAAGAAAGTTTTTATATTAGAACAGATAATATAAATAATAATGCTACTCTTTAGCAGGGCTTATATGGGAGGAATAAAAAATGAATAAGAAATTGATAGGCATAATGGCTATTCTTTTACTGTTTTTTCCCATAACAACAAGTGTTATTGGTGCAAATTCAGAAAGAGGATTAAATATCTTGCCTGGGAAAATTAACGGAGGATTTATAGTAAAGGCCACTCTTGATAATTCTGGAGACGAAAATATTACAGACATTAATTGGAGTATAACTATAAAAGGTGGTCTTCTTAATAGAGTAAATTTCACTACTAGGGGTACGATAGAGCTTCTTGAGGCTCAAGCTTCAGCCTTACTTTTTACCAAAGGAATCATTGTTGGTTTTGGAAAGGTAACTATAACAGTCTCAGCTACTGCATCTGGTGTAGAAGAGGTATCAGAGACGATACAAGGATTTCTTTTCTTGATTTATATTTATACAATGCCGATTCTAGATTGATTTATACTATTTTCAAAATCAATAAAAAAGCCGCCGAAGGGCTTGAGTGCTAATACTTTAGAGCCGGATACTATCTGACCCTATGTTGTTCTTTTGTTTCAATGATACTACGTCCAAGGTAGAGAAAATGTTTGGAGCAAAAGGATATTGATTTTTATTCAAATATCTGGATATGGGGGCTGAAAGTATTTGAGTATATTCACTTACCTCTTTTAAATATTAAATATGTGTGCTGTCTTATAGTGTTATAATGGATGTAAAATTAAAACTGGGCAATAGACCATTATTGTTAGCAACAGTATTGTATTCATTCATTAATTTCAGTATCATAGGTTTAAATAGAGTAGAAAACGTAATTTACATTACTGTAATGAATTTTTTAATACTTATTCATTTATTACTCTTTTTTTCCATTGGCACTTTTAAAAATAAGGAAGATTCTTTTATCGGATCACTTTTACGACCATATTTAGATACATTTTATTTGATATTATTTGTTTATGTATTAAGCTTATTTACAAGTGGCATTCTCTGGGAATTTACATGGCTTTCTTTAACTCTTCTACCTCTCTTTTTCAGCAATATGTATATTCTTTATACATTAAAGAAAGAAGGATCTTTTAATGACATATTTTTTGAAAAAAGAATGAAAAAATACAAAAAAATTATTAGCAAAATAACAATTTTTGTAGTAATAATTTTCTTTCTTCTCATACTATCCCCTTATATATTGATCTGGAGTGACTATACTCTTACAGATAATAAATCAGAAATCAACGAGTTAGTAGACGAAATTACAATGGATGCTAAAAACGACACTGAAAAAACATTAGCCCTCCTAAGCTGGTTTGATAGGGGAGAAGGAAAACAAGAAAATTTCTCAAATATCTATTTTCGTGAAAGAGAAACTGATAATGAGATCCTTCTAAATGTTGCTAATGCTTTGTATATCTTCTCCAAGTCCCCTCATTTTTGTTGCAGAGGACAAGATGAAATATGGGTTTTTTGCGCTAAATGCGGGAGATGTGAAGAGGTTAGCAATCTTTTCAATGTTATGGGCTACTATGCTGGTTTAGATGTCAGAAAGGTTGTATGTGACGGTGAAGATCATGTCTGGAATGAAGTAAATATTGGCGGTGAGTGGATTATATTAGACGCTACAGAAGTAAATCTTCCAGATAGTACTGGATTTAATCTTTCAAGAAATTTTATGGAAAATAAGGTAAAAGGAGAATGGTCAAAAGAAGGAAGACAATTAGAAGAAGGTAATGTGTCATATGTTTATGCTGAATATCTTGATGGAAGACCTACTGAAGATATAACATATCGATATACAAATACAATAAATATTACTGTAAGATGTGTAGACTCAAACAATGAATCTTTAGCGAATGTATCGATATCTGTTTACTCTTATAATAGCCCAAAAACATATTGCTATAATAGAATTTTAATAACTGAAAAAACAGATGAAACAGGATGTTCTACATTTATTCTTGGTGGGGGAGATTACAGATTTAAAGCAATAAAAGACAATATCACACAGTATAAAAGAGATTCATTTAGTGAAGATATTCAAAATCATAGTGTAACTATTAAGTTGAATAGTTAAATTTTATTAAAAAATAAAAAGAAGAAGATGAGTCCATTATTCTACATTGAACTCATACCAAGCTGCAAGAGAGGATTCGTCATCACATTGCAGGATATTGTTATATGGATCTCTGAAAGCTGCATAGACTCGGTAGGTACCGCTGCCATTGACCAGGTCATCAGTGTTTACCAAGCCATTGAAGATCAGATCCAAGGCAAGCTGCTCACTAACATTGATAGTGCGTGGTGTCGTCTCATTGATTGTGTCGTTGTCCACGACCCAATCCTCAAGGGTTTCATTGTAGTACTGCACCTGGATCAACAGATACCCGGAGATGTTGGTAGAGCCAGTATTGGTAATCTTAGACTGCAGACCAGTATAGAACTTGAATACCTGGCTTTCGTTAAAGACTAATCCATTGGTGACATTGACCTTCCAGTACCACCACTTCCCGTTTTCTGTGGCATTGGAAAAGGTTTGCTGGTAGGTCCCATTAGAGACAGAGATATTGGTTCCAAAGGGGACCCAACTGCCACTGGAGTTGCTTAGCCAGATAATGGTCATGGGCTCACCGTCAGTTTCATTAACAGAAATTTGCACCGTTGGTGTCAGCGAGACATTGGTTGTCCCGTCTGCTGGAGAGGGAGTAGAGATACTAGGTGGTACACTGTACGAACAATAAATGGAGTAATTGTAGGGACTGTTGGTCTCATTGACCAAAGGATCCGGGAAGCCGTTGTACGTCTCCGAGAGCTTGATGATGCCAGTTGTTCCCCTGCTTACCCCTTTGATACATCCAAAGCCGGTACCACTTTCACCCCATGCCACCAGATAATAGGTGGTATCGGCAGTAAGCGTCGGTTTGGGGTCGGAGAACGCAAAGGTATACCAGGCAGCACCGTTGCCGCCACCAAGCAGAATTTTTTCCTCGGTCTCTGCCACGAACGTTCCCGCATAGCTATCATTGTAATCGATGTATTCGTACAGGGCGCATTTCACCGGACCGAAGTATCCGCTGAGTGGATAGAGATAGGCTGATATATACTGGGCAGTGCCATTCTGCCCGCAGGTAGCAAAGCTACCTACGATGTTATCCTCGATGATGACACTTCCGGTCGAGGTATCCTCAAAGCCAAAGGTGGGATCTAAGATAACATGAAGCCCTTCAGGGATGTTTTCTTTGGTCACGCTGAAGGTAAAGACGTCGTTGACGATACCGTGGTCAAAGGTCAATCCTTGGATACCGATCATATCAGACCAGTTGAAAAAGACCGGATACACTTCCTCTTCACCTACTACATAGTTCAAGAGGTATTGATGGACTACACCTTGGTCGACAGCATCCATGACAGGTTCATCAATGATGAAGCTCAACCGATAATCAGCCGTAACAGGAGCAGTGAAGTCCAAGCTGATCTTTTCTGTGGCATTGTCATCACTTCTTTGCTTTATCACCGTAAAAGCCTCTGGACAGGAGACCCATTCCTCACTTCCTGTGTCATATCGCTCGAGGGCCCAGTGTGCGTGCTGGTCGAAGAAGTCCCAGAAGTAGGACCAGTTCACCAGTTTCATGGTCTGCATACCAAAACTGTTCTGTGGTGCTGAGTACGTATCATACGGTCCTTCTGGTGGGTTGGGCGGATCGGTGATATTGATGTCTTCATTAGTTCCATAACTGTCTTCCACCGTACAGATACTCATGGTTGCCTGTGCCGAACCATTAAAGCTATGTCCTGAGGACGTATTACTGTTGTTTGCATTGTCTATCGCCCAAATAGAATAATTGTATTGTCCAACCGTCCATGTCTCATCAAAGACACATTCATAGGTGTTGCCACCAATATTATTCATAATATAGTTATCTTGCAATGATATGCCCGGAGGATTGATATACACTTTCACTGTATCAACTCCACTTATGTTATCAGTAACATTGGCTTGGATGGTAACATTAAATCCGAATCCAACGGTTTCAGGCGTTGCCGAGACATTGACGATTTCAGGTGGAACATTATCCGTTTTAAAGTTAAGAGGATCAGACCAGTTACTATCATTGTTAAACACATCTTTAGCTCTAGCTCGAATGTAGTATTCACCATGATTTGTCCATGTATGGGATGTATTAATTGACTCGTTTGATTCATAATAACCAAGCCAGTCACTAAAATTACCGTCACCCCAGTCAAATTGATAGAGGAATTGATCCCCATTGGAATCATTGGTACAGACTGAAAAATTGTAGGAGACATTAGGATCGCCTAGCGTTGGTCCAGAAGGAATGTTTGTGACATTTGGAGCGACATTGCAGGATGGTTCCATAAGAAATATATCAATAGTGCTGGCATTACAACCACTGAACTTCGTATCATTACCACCACAAAATTGATTGGTGAAATTTACGTAAATAAGTCGCATATTGGTAGAAGAAGCAATGGTAATGCCTTGAGTGTTGTAATCGATATCGCAATCAACAATTCTGATTTTATTGTATTCATCAGGGGTTGAATTATTTATTCTTATACCTATATCGCTATTTGATATGTTACACCCATATACTCTTACAGCTTCAGAATAATTCATATCAATCCCAATGGTCGTATCAACAATCTTACACCATGAGATCTCAGAATGGTTGGAAGGAGTAATGCCAATACTTGCATTTGCTATAGTGAATCCTTCCATAAAGACACCAAAATTACCGTTATAAAGATCAAATATTTCCTCATCGGAAAGAGTTCTATTCCAAAGAGCAACTTCATCGATTTTACCATTGAAGAAATCACTGACAGCATCATACCCAATATAGCTTTGAACATCTTGGCCTGATCCCATCTTACTTACCGAGTTCATTAACTCTCCATCGACATAGATACTGAGATGGGTTGAATTGTGTGTACCAGCAAGATGGTGCCAACCTGAGTCGATGCTAACGGGTGAAACAGATTCTGTATCATCGAGTTTGAATACTGGTTTTTCCGAAGTTGCATTCACAAAGAGAACATATCCCTGATCATATCCATTTCTCTGAGATAGTATGGGATCAAGGTTACCAGATCCTTCTGTCCAATAGATCCATGCAGAAATAGAGACATTCTCGTCACTTAATGGAGAGATACTACTAAGATTTATGGAATTGTTCACTCCGTTAAATTCAAAACATCCCTTTCCTTTTAAACAGTCCTCATTCCATAGAGCTCCATACTTTGTTCCACTGTTGCCAAGTCCTGAATAATCGTAGACAAAATCAGAAGTGGAATAATCCTCCCCAACACTTGAATCGTTATTAACATGCATTAAAAGGTTGGTACCAGTCATATTGAAAAACAGCACCCAATCCGTCGAACCATTATTTGGCAGCTCATAGTCAAACGGGTTATTCATAGTAACTGAGCCATTGATAATTGTCTCCTCCCGATCTTCACCGATAAGTGTCAAGGATTTATTCACAACAATATCTTCTGTGTATATTCCCTTACAAACATAAATGATATCAAGTGTTGAAGAATTATCGATTCCTTTTTGAAGAGTCGTCCAAGTAGAATTATCAGGGTCTTCTTCACCAAGACTGGTATTCACAATACTATCTGCAACGAGGATGCATTCTTGCTTTATCTCTGTGTCATTTGTGTTATTATTGTCTGTTACAGTAAGAGAGATCGTATAAAAACCCGAATCAGAATAAGAATGATTTTGACTTATTGGATTTTGCTCCTCTGACGTAGTTCCATCGCCAAAGTCCCAGGTTCTATTGATGATAGTACCGTCAATATCGGTAGAGTTGTCGATATAGGACACATTCTCACCGATTCTAACTGTTTCAGGAGAGACCGTAAAATTCGCTGTTGGAGGGTTATTGATGACAGTGATATTTTTGGTAATGCTTGCATAATTATCTGCAGGATCTGTAATATTTAAGGTAACTGAAGCAGTACCTGCTTGTCCAAAACTAAAATTAACTTCTGTAGGACAAATCATTTTCCCATATGGATCAATATAACAGTACACCTCTTCTTCTTGGTCACCACACTTACAGGACCAGTGCAGTTCCTCAATTTCTCCATTGATAGAGTAGGACTGATCCCAGAAATGTACTGTTTCATTAACATAGGCAACACTTGGTGAATAATTGAAATCAGCAAGAACAGGTCCTCCTACAAATGCCCAAGCATCGGCATCAGGCGTTCCATCACCATCACAATCAGGAGGTGGAGAATCAGTGATAGTACCACTTTCATTAATAGTTTCTAGAATCGAATAGAACTCATAACGTCCATCACCAAAATCTGTTTCACTTGCATTAAATGTAAAAGTATATGGGATATCGTAAACATGTATTGAATGTTCGGTCCATTCTGTCCAATTAGAAATCGTAGTATTATAATATCTGTAATAAAGATTAAGAGTAAGATTTGTCCAACTATTCATTTCAGTTATATTTGCTCCAACACAGCAATCAATATTAAATTCTTCTGATTCTGGAATAACTGGGTCAAAATCTACTACTTGAGATCTATTGTAGACAGGGGGAAGGTGTCTATCTGGAACTAATTTTGAAGCCCAAGCAGTTTCTCTCCTTAAAAACCATATGTTGGGCCATAGTTTATCTGATTCATTTAATGGCCTATCATCATCAGTATTATCCGGTGTTCCGTTGTCATTACGCCATTGATGTAAACCATCCCAAAGACTATTACTACTACTATTACCCAAATCTTCAATATAATTTCCCTCGCCTTCCCATATATAGGATTCAGGATGACCACCACACAATACCAATCTACCCCCACCTGCATTTGGATAACTAAATGCAATTAATGCAGGACGATCTTCTAGACCTGTTTTAATATCCATAGTAGTTGGATCCCAATCTTCTAATTTGTTAACCATTTCAAAAAATTCATTAAACCATATAGATAATGTAGTAATATTTTCGAAACCACCATCAAATACATCTAATATTGCCTGCCAAACTTCAGGCCAAAAATTTGTTGGAGGAAGTGGAAATTGCCAAGCTGTTATGTTGGTAGAATTATTAAAATCAACACCATCTGAGGGGTAAAATGCTAAACGGGAAATTTTCTGATTATTCCATGGGATATTAAAAGAAGCGCCACCTACCCATCTCACAGGCCATGTATCTTCAAGATAATCTTTAAATATTGGATGATTGGAATCTGTAACTTCACATATAAGTGGAGCACCACTAAAATGATGTGACTCATTGTCGATATTTGAACCTGAATAAAATAAATAGGCTGCCCCACCTATTCTAGTTGGATCTCGATCTTCAGTCCAAGGTGTGAGACAACAACGAGGAATGCCTCTTTCATCAATATAAAAATATTCACTAAAAAAAGGAAGACCATTATGTTCTTTTAAAGTGGCATCACAATTAATAAATCCATTTAAATGAATTAATCGTTTTTGATCAAATGTCTCTGGTAAATGTCCTAAAAATAGAGGAAAACTGGCCCCAGAACACGATCCTACCCAGCCACCTCCATTAGAAATAAACTCTTCTAAATATAATTTTATTTTAGTTGCTTTTATTGTAGGAAAACCACATATAAACTCCTCATCATGAAGTCCCATATACGAAAATACCGAGTATTCCGAAAGAGTTTCATTTAAGATATCACTAGTATAGGTCATATTTGGATAAAAATGATAAGTATAATTTCCTCCAATAATCCAAGTGTAGTTATCTATAGCATCATAAAATGAACGGGCTCCGCCCCATCCAATTATATTTTGCGAATCATTTACCGCCACATATATATTGATATTATTCTCAGTGGAACCCGCTATATTATCTAAAGTTGATATAATGATAAATAAAGCGGGTATGATTAATAAGACAATTCTTAAAAATTTATTTTTTGTTTTCAAATAAATTACCTCCTCTCTAATAAAAGAAATTGTTACTTAAAATAAAAGTCTTTCCAAAAAATTTTTTTAGTATCAATATTAGTCTTATTATAATGGATATTGTAAAATATAGCAACAAAAAAACTTATATATTGTATAATTTTATATTTTTAGGTTAAGATGAAGAATGAAAAAAGCAATTATAATTAGTACAATATATTTATTAATTATTGTAAATGCTATTCCTTATTTAGGTTGCTTGCCACTAGACAACAATCCAAATTTAATTATTGACAGCAATACTTTATATGTTGGTGGCAGCGGGGAAGGTAACTATAGTAAGATTCAAGATGCCATCGATAATGCCTCTGATGGTGACATCGTTTTTGTCTATAATGACTCGTCGCCATATTTCGAACATATTGTCATCAACAAGCAAATAGATCTGATTGGTGAAGATAGAGAAACAACCATTATCGATGGATACCGGGAGGGTACAGTCATAACAATAAACGGACTAAACATCACTCTTTGTGGATTCACGGTGTGCAATAGTAGCTTACAAAATCATGTTGGAATAAGGATTATGTCGGAAAATGTCACACTCCATAACAACATAATTGAGCACAATAGATATGGTATAAAATTTGAAAGTGCGAATCATGTTCAAATATATGGTAATAACATAATAAATAATGGATTGAGTGGTGTTCTATTACATGATTCTTGGTACAATGAAATATTCAATAACTACTTTAAAGGAAATTGGATTGGCTATGAACAGAATATCTTCGAAGGTCTTGATAATTATTACAATACTGTTAGTCAAAATACATTTTTTGATAATACCAACAGTATTTGTTTAACAGCTTCAACAGATAATATTATATCAGACAATAATATCTCAAATAGTAATGTTTATGGTATTAAGTTAGCTGCAGATTGCCATAACAATACTCTTTTTCATAATCAATTTTCAGGAAACGGGCAGAATGCCTATGATTTCAATCCTTATAATAGGTGGGACAACGGCTATCCCTGTGGTGGTAACTTTTGGGATGACTACACAGGACGAGATTTCTATAGTGGGCCCAATCAAGATGAACCAGGATCTGATGGTATTGGAGACATTCCTTATGAAATTGAAGGGGGAAATCAGGATCGCTATCCGCTCTATACACTCTGGCAACCATTGCTTACAATTGAAATTCAAGGAGGAAAAGGAGTCACTCTTGTTATCACAAACAGTGGGGATCTCGATGCAACCTCTGTTAATTGGAGTATCATGATAAAAAATGGTTTGTTTATTACTCCAACTTCGACAAATGGTACAATTGGAATGGTAGGAGGCAATGACTTTGAAGAGGTTAACATCCCTGTATTTGGTATAGGTTTGGGGATTTTTAGTAAAATGCCATATCTTATTGCCATGGTGGAGTGCCATGAGGGATCATTTGATTCGGATTGTGAATATGCAAAAATATTCTTCTTAAAAGTTACTATTCAATAGTAATTAAAGTAAAATAGACTTAATTTTAAAAAAGAATTTGCAATTATAATCATCTCTTTAACAGGATCAGGCATTTTCTTTTTCAATAAATACAATTTATTATTATGAATATTATAAATACAAATTTTTATTCAATCTTATTTCAATCTTATTTTTAACTGATAAAATAAAATACTTCAATATCAATATAAGATTGTGAGAAATGATAAATTAGTAAAAATTATAACAAAAAAAGATATTAAAAATGTTCAAACAAATAAGAAATTGGTTAGTCTAGCAATAAGACTTCCCTGTGAATGTAATCTTAATTGCAGATATTGTTATGGTAAAATTGGTGCAAAAGGATCGGTTTTAAATTTTAATGAAATAGTTGAAATTCTAAAACAAGCATCAAAACTTGAAGCGAGAACCGTTGAGATTGTAGGTGAAGGGGAACCCTTACTTTATCCACAATTCAGAGATCTTATATCATATATTGATAGATTAAGTATGATACCTACATTATATAGTAATTGTACTCTCATTAATTCTGAAATGGCTTCTTTTTTATTTAAGCACAATGTTACTGTTATAGGAAAACAAAACACTCTCTCAGCTAAAAAACAAAATGCAATATGTAGAGTTGATGGTTCATATCAAAAAATTAAGAATGGTTTGAAATATCTAATCGAAGCTGGTTTTACAAAGAGTAAGCCATCACGACTTGGGATCCATACTGTTGTATTAAAGGACAATCTTATCGAATTGACAGAAATGTGGCGCCAATGGAGAAAAATGAATATATTGCCACAAGTTCAGGCATTAGTATATCCTTCAAAGACCCAAGCAAAACAATATTTTGAATACTATAAACATCATGCATCCAAACCATCAGAAACAAGGAGATTATTTGAACATTTATCAAGAATCGATAAAGAAGAATTTGGAATAGCTTGGGACCCTATTTTGGCATATCCGATTGCTCCAGATGGATGCAGAGTACTTTATGGTACAATAGGAAT
>Ga0272441_10002790_pt1 | contig 34727 bp, 33 predicted proteins | sample SSMProp6N_FD_193582 | JGI IMG/M metagenome (GOLD analysis project Ga0272441, IMG submission 193582) | Marine sediment archaeal communities from Little Sippewissett salt marsh, Falmouth, MA, United States - SSM-Prop-6N | ecosystem: Environmental > Aquatic > Marine > Wetlands > Sediment ... | reverse complement strand
ATTTACTGAGAGCAAACCGGTTTTCAATCTTTGCCGATGACACGTTTTTCCCCGTGTCGAGCACCATGAGGCCCGCCTTCCTGTCGAGTATTCGTATATATCCCTCGGCCAGCATCTCCACAATGTCACCGGTTTTGTAAAATCCGTCTTCGGTAAAGGCATTTCGGGTGGCATCAGGATCATTCCAGTATTCACGGATGTTGTTGTCGCCGCGTACGAGCCACTCTCCGTCGTCGGCCATCCGTCCCTCCACCCCCGGTGAGGGACAACCGACAGATCCGGGGAGGACTTTATCCGGTCTGTTCAGTGTGACCGTATTGCACGTCTCTGTTGCGCCGTAGCCTTCATAGATTCGGATTCCCATAGCCATAAAGACCCTGCAGAGATCGGCGGGAAGGCTCCCGGCCGCCGAGAAGGCAAAGCGATATCTCCCCCCCAGCAACTGTCGTACCTTGCTGAAGAGTATCCTGTCGACGAACCGGTATTGCAGTTTCAGTGAAGGGCCCAGGCCACTGAAGAGATCGGCGTCTTCCGACATGTCGACGAATCCCTGGGCGTCAGATCTGGCCTTGACGACTGCCAGGCCCACTTTGAGGGCGTAGTCGAAGATTGCCTTTTTTACCGGCGACTGTGAGGCCTTTTCCTTCATGGCCATGTATATCCGTTCGTATATGCGGGGGACGGACATGAATACGGTGGGGCGAAACACCTGCAGGTCCTCGACCATCGTCTTGGGTGAGGAATAGGCGACACAGACAGCCCCATGCATGGCGGTACCGTGACCGCACTGTCTCTCGTAGGTGTGGCTGAGGGGGAGAAAGGAAAGGAATACATCATCTTCCCTCAGGGTGGGAGAACTCTTCATGTCTCTCACACAGGCCGCATTAATACTCCGATGGGTGTGCACGGCGCCCTTGGGATGTCCCGTTGTCCCCGATGTGTATACGATGGTCATGGCATCGTCGAGCATGACCGATCGCCAGCGGTCTTCATAGAGGGTTCTCTTGTCGGCACAAAAGTTTCTACCTTCTCTGCGAAGCCGAGACAGGTCGAATACCTCACGGTCATCATGGGATGAGGAGTCATCCATGAGGATTACTGTTTCCAGCGAGGGCATCTGATCCCTGACCGCCAGGACTCTCTCAAGGTTTTCTTCCTGCAGGTATAGCATGCGGGAACCGGAATCGTTGATAATGTATATGATTTCCTTGGTTGACAGTGTCGGGTAAATACAGACGGTGATACCTGCTGCACAGAGAATAGAGTAATCGGCCCATACCCATTGCGGACAGGTCGTGGCCATGACGGCGATGCGATCACCCTTCACGATACCATGGTGTAATAGACCTGCCGAGAGTTCCGCAACCATCATGCCAAGATCGGCATAGGTGAGAGACTCTGTCTGCTGCGAGACACCTCTCCACCACTGGGCCCGTCTGTCTCCGAACTGTTCTGCATTTCTGTAGAGAAGCTCTGGAAAGGTCTGCTGCGTGATATACCACTGATCATCAGATGTGTTCATGGAGCACCTCCTGTAAGTGAAAGATGCCGGTCAGACTGCCGGCATGATATCAGGAAGAGGCATTGCCCCGTTCCTGTGGAACTGCGTAGTACTTCTTGAACATGTAATCGAGATCCTGGCGGAGTGAATGGCTGTCAGTGATACCGAAGAGGTATCCGGCAACGATGCGGGTGAACCATACCAGTATCAGAAAGAGGGCATAGGGGAAAACGATGCAATCGAAGATATACCCTGCAATGAGTTTGATGATCCACACCGTCAGTTCTCTTGTCTTGTTTCTGAGATAGTGTATCACGAAGTCGATGCGATCCTTTATGTCCTGAGATCTGGTCATAAGACTGCTGTCCGCTTCCATCTGCGGTGGAAGCAGTTCCTTCTGGAGATTTTCCAGTTCCGTCTGGGCCTCCTGAACAGAGGGCTCTGTGATAATCTTTGACAGGGCGGCACCGCCGGTAACGGAGAGTGGAAAGATGACATACAGGGCAGACGTTATGACCACCAGTATGAGAGAGGCATGCTTGAAAAAGCGACATGATCGGCGAAAGGAGGGCAGAAACCATGCGGTGGCGAGAAAGAGAAAGAGAACAAGGAGGGTGATTGAAAGAAACCAGTGATCCAGTATAGCGGCGGCCTGGAGAAAATATCCCGTCATGAGGAGGACGACGGAACCGGTCAGGACGGTCTGCCATGCCACGTCAATATAATCGTAGGCAGGTTGCACGATGTCACCGATTTCAAGGTTGAATCCCACCCCAACGTCACTTCCCTCGATGACGGCGAAGACCATCTTGATTCCCGATATTATCAGAAATCCGTCGAGGGCCTTGTCAAAGGAGTGCTGCAGGTACCGGTCATTGGAATCGGCCATGGTCCTGATACCAAGAACACCGGTATATCTGTCGGCATATCCCGAAAAGGAGAGGCTCATGAAGATCAGCAACAGTACCAGTATCGTTATCTTGGTGATATGTGTTTTCATAGTGAAAAAACCATGGCATCCCCGTAATCTCCGGACAGGTTCCGTAGCTCCGGCATGATAGAGAAGAAGGGTTTTTCGTCCTTTTCTGTCTGTGATGTCTTACTATACACTGGGAACGGTCTGCTTTCAAATAATAAATCGACAACAATCTTGAAATATATTGATATATTCCTTAGACTACAGGGAATAAGGGGAGCAGGGGGTCACGTGTATCGATTGGTCGATGAATATATAAATTATCTGGCCGTTGAACGGGGGATATCGATCAATACCCTTGAGTCATACAGCAGGGACCTCAATAGATATGTGGGGTATATGGAAAGCAGGGGTATTAGCGATATTAGAGACATATCCTCCGACCAGGTCATTCAGTACCTGGAGGAACTGAGACGGAACGGCCTTGTTTCCACGTCGGTAAATCGTGCACTGGCTGCCCTGAGGGGGTTTTACCGTTACTGTATTACCGGCAGGATGATAGACGAGAATCCCGTTGCACATATCTCACGCGCCAAGACATGGATGCATCTCCCCGACACGTTGAGCGAAGAGGAGATCGGGAGGATTCTCGATCAGCCGTCACTGGAGAGCGCCCTCGGACTGCGTGACAGGGCCATGATGGAACTCCTCTATGCCACGGGGATACGGGTGACGGAACTGATCATGCTGACGATAAACAGTGTAGACTGGCAGACGGGATATCTGAGAGTCCTGGGGAAGGGGGGAAAAGAGCGCATCATACCCGTCGGACAGGTGGCCTATGATTACCTGAATCGGTACGTACAGGAGGTACGACAGGTAATCCTCAAGGAGCATGGAGCCACACTGCTCTTTCTGAACAGATCGGGCAGGGGATTGACACGACAGGGATTCTGGAAGATAGTGAAAAAATATGCTAAGAAGGCTGGCGTAATGAAGAAGGTGTATCCCCATACGTTCCGGCATTCATTCGCAACGCATATACTGGAACGGGGAGGGGATCTCCGGTCGGTGCAGGTTATGTTGGGGCATTCTGACATATCGACGACACAGATATACACACATGTTACCCGGGAAAGACTGAAAGACATTCACAGGAAATATCACCCGAGAGGTTGACAATGGATTATTACAGATCTCGCAAACACGTGAAAGATGAGGGCGGCGATAAGACCCGGTATGTCTGGATTATCGTAATACTCGTTATCCTGTCTTTCGTCGGTGGAATAGTACTGAATCAATTGCTGTCGGATAACCATGACGGAGCGATTACCCAGCGCGTCTACAGGATCAAGAATATCTTTCTGTCGACAATCATGGATCGTACTCCCGATTTCTACTACATGAATATCGAGAAAAACGGAAAAGATTTCAGGATAGAACAGGATAACCGCTTTGAGGTCTCATACCGCGATGAATTTGTCGTAAAACAGGTGTCGACGGACATGCTGTTCGGGAAGGGTATCAGCGTCGATGTGGAAGGCATGGGTACGGCCAATGATATAGGCGTTCTCCTGAAGGGGATCGTGCTTGTTGACAGGGTCGTCAGTATCGAGAAGGGTAAACAAGAAGAACACTACAACATACTGGTTAAATCCGGGGAAACGGTCATTGCTTCCATACCCATCGATGTGCGGGTGCTTCCCCAGGACTGGTTGAGATATGCAAAGGGATCGGAGAGCACGCGGTCACAGGTAGAGTACCTGAGGCGTGCCGTAGAGATGAAACCGGACGACATCGAAGTCAGGAAGATGTTGGCAAAGGCCTATATCGCATCGGGAAAGACCACCAGCGGTCTTTCGGAATATAAAAAAGTCCTCGCGAAAGAGCCCAATGACCTGGTATCGCTGATAGAAGTGACAAAAATATATATGCGGAGCAAGAAATATGCAGAGGCAATTCCGCTGTATAGACGAATCATCAGGATCAACCCCTCCGACGATGTTGCCTATGCCAACATAGCCTTCGCATATTCCAGACTGAAGCAGTGGGACCGGGCTATCGCCAACTACAAGGTCGCGCTGAAGAAGAATTCGGGCAATGTGGAGGTACGGTACCAGCTTGCAGAGTCCTACGAACGGTCCGGCAACATAAAGGGTGCCATAGCGCAGTATAAAGAGGTCTTGAAAAAGATGCCCGGCGATGTTGTGGTTATGGATGCCCTGGCACATGCCTATCTCAAGATCAAGGCCTTCGATGATGCAATCGGGCTGTATGAAAAGATACTAAAGAAAAAACCCCGGAATGCGTCGGTCTACGCAAATTTGGGACTTGCCTACGGAAGCAGGGGGCTGAAAAAGAAGGAGATCGAGAGCTATAAAAAGGCGATTGCAATCGATCCCAGGGACCCCGTTGTCCATTTCAATCTTGCCGTTGCCTATGAGCGAGAGAAACAATACCAAAAGGCGGCTGCCGAATATGAAAAGGTACTGAAGATAAAGCCCAACGACACCGATGCCATACTGAGACTGGCCGAATATCATCTGAGAAAAAAGGATTATAATAAATCGATTGTCTTCTATGAAAAGATTGTAAAGCAATCCCCCCGCAACGGGTCGGTCTATGCAAATCTCGGATTTGCCTACGGAGAACTGAAAAAATATAAAGAGGCAGTCGATAAGTATAACAAGGCGCTGAAGTACGGAGTCAAGGACAAACAGATCTATTACAATCTGGCCGTAGCCTATGGCAGGATCGGAAATACCGGCAAGGAAATGGCGGCCTATGAGCGGTATGTCACCTACAAACCGACTATCAAGATCCTGACGATCCTTGCAGATTATTATGTGAAAAAAAAGAAATATGACAAGGCGATATCGGCATATAAGAAGATGATACAATTGAATGCGAAACGACCGGAATTTTATTCCGGGCTGGCATATGTCTATGGCCTGGCCGGTAATGTCGACAGGGAAATTGATAATTACAGATCGTCTCTGAAACTGGACCGTGAAGACTATGCCGTATATTTCAATCTTGCGGCGGCCCTTGAAAAGAAGGGACGGTATGAAGAGGCACTGAAACACTATCGAACTGCCTATCAATTGAACCCGGACCTCACAGAGGCGGCTCGAAAGATACCGGAAATGAAGATCAAAATGCTCGAACAGAAATACAAGGGATAGATAAACGGGTAAATAGTGAGCGAAGGGAGATAGTTCCGAGATGAAGATTGTCAGGATAAGAGATTTTGAAGTGGGCGGGAGACGTCCCTTTGTATTGATAGCGGGTCCCTGTGTGCTTGAGGATGAAAGGGAGACTATTGATATCGCCCTATTTTTGAAGGAACTGACGGCACAACTGGACATCCCGTTCATATTCAAGGCATCCTACGACAAGGCAAACAGGTCGTCGAAGGACTCTTTCAGAGGACCGGGACTCACAGAGGGACTCCCTATTCTGGGTCGGATCCGGGAGGAACTGAACGTACCCGTTATTTCCGATGTACACCGGTTCGAAGAGATTGATGAGGCATCGAGGATACTGGATATCGTTCAGGTACCGGCGTTTCTGTGCAGGCAGACGGACTTCGTCATGGAGATAGCACGGCGAGCCGGGATCGTCAATATCAAGAAGGGTCAATTTCTGGCACCCTGGGATGTGTCGAATGTCTTACAGAAGGTCGTCTCGACGGGAAATGAAAATGTCATGCTCACGGAGCGGGGGGCGAGTTTCGGATATAACAACCTCGTCGTCGATATGCGTTCCCTTCCCATCATGAGACAGATGGGGTATCCCGTTGTATTCGATGCCACGCACAGTGTCCAGCTTCCCGGTGGCGCCGGAAACCGTTCAGGCGGCGACCGGGACATGGCGGTCTATCTGGCGCGGGCCGCCGTTGCCACGGGTGTCGATGGACTCTTTATCGAGGTTCATCCCAATCCCGAGTGCGCGCTCTGTGATGGACCCAATTCGCTCTATCTGGATTCTCTCCCCGATCTACTGACCAGTCTGAAAAAAATTGATGAGATAGTAAAGGTGTAAAGCGTGATGAAAGGGAAGGTATGGACATAATCAGTGACGAAAAACAACGGGAGATGATCAGCAAGATCAAGGTGTTGATACTCGATGTCGATGGCGTCATGACCGATGGGAGTGTCATTATCAATGATCTGGGCAATGAGACAAAACACTTTGATGTCAAGGATGGACATGGAATCAAACTTCTCATGAGATATGGGATCGACGTCGTCTTTCTCACGGGAAGGACGTCACAGGTGGTGGAACATCGTGCCAGGGATCTCGGTGTGACAGAGTATTATCAGGGTGCAATCAATAAATTGGAGACACTGAGAGAAATCCTTGAGAAGAGAGGCATGCCGGAGCGGTGTGTAGCCTACGTGGGAGATGATCTCATCGATATCCCCGTTCTGAAACGGGTTGGCTTCTCAGTTGCCGTGGCCGATGCCTGCAGGGAGGCCAGGGAGACAGCCGTCTATGTAACGACAAAAGGGGGGGGACAGGGTGCAGTCAGAGAGGTCTGTGAAATCATACTGAAGGCCCAGGGGAAGTGGGATGCCGTGGCAGAGCGGTACGGGTTTGATCCTTCCCGGTAAGGCAAATCACCTTTACATATGACCGGGGGGGTGTTATAGTTTTGGGCAAGACAACACGAAACACGTGAGTGAGATGAAGAAGTCGATTGTAGTGATTTCGATTGTTGCGGTCGGAATCATCGGTGCGGTCATGTTTCTGGTGGCGGGGAGCAACGACCGTGAGGGAACACTGAAGATACTATCCGACAGGACAGACCTCAAGGTGAAAGATTTTCACTATACCGAGGTTGGCGATTCGGATGTCGTGTGGGAAATCAATGCCGACAGGGCGGAGTATTCGAGGAAGGAGACGGAGGCATCCTTTGTCAATGTTCGTGTCAAACTCATCACGTCGGACGGCAGGATATACTTCATGACGGGGGATGAGGGACGACTCAACACCGAAACAAAAGACATCACCGTCCATGGAAACGTCGTAGTTACGTCAAACAACAAAGACCGTTTTGAAAGTGACGACATCCACTATATCTACAGGGACAAAAAGATATATACCGAAGGCCCTGTGGTGGCGAACAACGAATCACTCCACGTCAGGGGCAGGGGATTCTCACTTTTTATAAAGGAAAAGAGGCTGGTGCTCCTGTCGTGCGTAGAGGCAACGGTAGAAAACTGGCAGAACTGAGGATATGATTGTGAGAGAAAAAATAGTGTCGATACTGTTGATTGCGGTGATGTGTGCGATCCCCGCATCGATAGGGGCGCAGGATACCGAGGCCGGCAGCCCCGTTCAGATCACCTCCGATCGTCTCGATGTATACGACGCCAAGAATATGGCGGTCTTTTCCGGGAATGTTCAGGTAGTGGAAAAAGACAGCGTCATACATTCTGACGAACTCTATGTCTTCTACAAGAATGAAGGGAGCGACGGGAAACCGGGTAGTGCTGCCGGTGCGATGAATGCCGGTGGCATAGAGCGGCTCGAGGCACGGGGCAGCGTCCGCATCGTACAGGGGGATCGCATCGTTACCGGAGACAATGCCGTTTTCTTTAACAAAGAAGAAAAGGTCTTTGTGACGGGAAATACGGTATTACAGGAAGGGAAAAACATCATCAGGGGGGGGAAAATAACCTTCTTCATGAAGGAGAAGCGGGGTACCGTGGAAAAGGCCGAAAAGGAACGGGTGACGGCTACCATATATCCCAAAGAGGAAAAGAAATAGCCAAATACGATGGGTGAACTCTTAGCACGGGATCTGATAAAGAGCTACAGTGGGAGACGGGTCGTCAACAGGGTGAGTCTGGCAGTCAACCGTGGCGAGGTAGTAGGTCTGCTGGGGCCCAACGGTGCAGGCAAGACAACAACCTTTTACATGGTTGTGGGACTGATCAATCCTGAGGAGGGGGAGATCCTCCTGAATGGAGAACACATTGAGTCGATGCCCATGTATCAGAGGGCGCGAAAGGGAATCAACTATCTGCCGCAGGAGGCATCGATATTCAAGAAACTGACTGTCGAAGAAAATATCCTTTCGATTCTGGAAACCCTTGATATATCGAAAGATGAACAGCAGAGCCGGTTGGGTGAACTGCTTGATGAGCTGGCGCTGTCGCACCTTGCAAAGAACAAGGCATATTCGCTCTCTGGGGGAGAGAGGCGGAGGGTGGAGATCACAAGGGCGCTGGTGACGTCGCCCCAGTATATACTGCTTGATGAACCCTTCGCCGGTATCGATCCCATTGCTGTCGCTGATATACAGGGGATCATACTGACCCTCAAGGCGAAGGGGATAGGGGTGTTGATATCGGACCACAATGTGAGAGAGACATTAAAGGTGTGTGACAGGGCCTATATCGTCAATGAAGGGACGATACTGGTGGAGGGCTATCCCGACGATATAGCCAACAGCGAGGTAGCACGGAAATTTTACCTCGGGAAAGATTTTGATTTCGGACCAAAAAGTGAAGTTTGAACTCAGACAGGATTTGAAACTGACACAGCAGCTGATCATGACACCGCAGCTGCAACAGTCTATACGACTGCTTCAACTCTCCCGGATTGAACTGATTAATGCCATTAATCAGGAAATGGAAAAGAATCCCCTTCTGGAAGAGGAGGCCTATGATGAAGAATCGGCAGGCGATCAGGTCCCGGAGGGAGATGAGGCAAAGGCAGGCTCAAAGGTCAAAGAGGTGACCGGTGAAGGTGATGGGAAGGATGATTTTGACTGGGATAGTTTCATAGAAGATTTCGGCCCCGTGGGTGTGTCCTATGCACGTGAAGATGGGGAAAGTCCGTCGCTGGAAAATATGCTGACCAAGACCACATCACTGGCCGATCACCTGTCGTGGCAGCTGAATCTTTCCCGTTTTACGGACATCGAGAAAAAGATCGGGGAACAGGTCATAGGAAATCTCGACCACAACGGATATCTGATGCAGGACTGTGATGAAATTGCTGCCCTGGAACAGGTTTCTACCTCCCAGGTGGAAGAGGTCCTCGGCAAGATTCAGGAATTTGATCCACCGGGGATTGCCGCCCGGGACTTGAAGGAGTGTCTTCTCATTCAACTGAAATTTCTGGGGGGATGCAATACGCTGGTGGAAAAAATAATAGATGATCACCTGAAGGATCTGGAAACAAAGAACTACGGCAATATCATGAAACGCCAGAAGGTTTCACTGATGGAGGTAAAAGAGGCCGTCGATGTGATCAGCACGCTGGACCCGAGGCCGGGGCTCGTGTACAGTGACGAACGGCCGCAGTATGTAATCCCCGATGTCTTTGTATTCAAGGTGGATGATGAGTACCGCATCGTCCTCAATGACGACGGTCTCCCCCGGCTCAGGGTGAGCAATCTCTATAAGGAGATCCTCGGCGAGATAGGCAACAATGCAAAGGGTGAGACATGCAAGGAGTATATCAAGGATAAACTCCAATCGGCCACGTGGCTGATAAAGAGTATACAGCAGCGGCAACGGACCATATACCGGGTATCTGAAAGTATACTGAATCATCAGAAGGAATATTTCAATAAGGGCATCAACTATCTGAAGCCAATGGTATTGCGGGATATCGCCGAAGACATTGGAATGCATGAATCGACCATAAGCCGGGTGACGACAAACAAGTACATCCATACGCCGCGTGGCATATTCGAGCTGAAATATTTTTTCAGCAGCGGCATCAACAGGACCGACGGTGATGTGATCGCATCTGAAAGTGTCAAGGAACGGATCGAGAAGATAATCCGGGACGAGGACAAGCGGAAACCCTTCAATGACAGCCAGATAGTTGACATCCTCAAGAAATCGGGTATATCCATCGCACGGAGAACGGTAGCAAAATACAGGGATGCACTGAAAATTCTCCCGTCTTCAAAGAGAAAGCAATACTTTTAATAGTACGATCTGCCGGTAAAACGATGCAGGTCGTGCATACGGTACTGTGAAGGTGCCGGGAACAAGAATAAACACAGAGGAGATATGGTATGAATGTATCTTTTACATTTCGGAATACCGATGCGGAGGAGTGGCTGAAAGATTACGCAGGAAAGAAAATTGCAAAGATTCAGAAGTATATAGATAAACCGATTGAGGCGCAGGTCATACTTTCCGTGGAAAAGTTCAGAAACGTGGCCGAGATCAAGGTGGTAACCAAGGGAATCATGCTCAACGGGAAGGAAGAGGCCAAGGAGATGGTGCTTGCCATCGACAAGGTGGTAGACAAGATCGAGCGCCAGACGAAAAAACACAAGGAAAAGATAAGAAATCGCAAGGAGAGTGCCTCCAAGGCAGCGGAGATGGCACTGGCAGAGGATCCCTTTGAGGACGAGCCTGAAGAGGAGAATCCGGGTATAGCGGAAACAAGACGGGTGGTACTGAAACCCATGTCGGCCGATGACGCGATGCTGCAGATGGAGGAATCGAAGAATTCTTTTATCATATACAGGGACCTGTTGACAGAAGAAGTGAGACTCATATACAGGCGTGAAGACGGCAACTACGTCCTCATAGAGGCGGGAAGCTGATCGGTGGAGTGATAGGGATATGAATATAGCGGAACTTACCGGGGAACATTTTGTAATCAGGGATCTGAAGTCACAGACGAAGAAAGAGGTGCTGACTGAACTGGCAGAGGTGTTTGCAGAGGGAGGTCTGGAGATCGACAGCAACAGGATGGTCGAGGTTCTGCTTGAGAGGGAAAAACTGGGCAGTACCGGTATCGGTGACGGCATAGCCATACCACACGGAAAATTAAAGGGGCTGAAAAAACTTCTGATCTCTGTCGGCAAAAGTCTGCCGGGCATAGATTTTGAGTCACTGGACGGGAAACCGGTCCATATCTTCTTCATGCTTGTGGCGCCGGAGAACTCGGCCGGACAGCATCTCAAGGCACTGGCTAAGATTTCACGGATGCTGAAGGATGAAGATTTCAGAGCGGCACTCATGAATGCCGAATCGACGGCAGATATGTACCATATCGTGAAAGCAAAAGACGGCATGCTGCTGTGACGGGCGGACCGAACAGAGAGACTGAAATATGATATCTGCCTGTGGGCAGTCGGATCCTCGATGGGTGACGGTGTTACCGATGTTGCGGTGCATGCAAAGGAACGAGTGGACTGGTTTCATCAGGAGCATCATATCTGTATAAGATGAAAAATATCCGTGTTGTCATCATAACCGGCCTGTCAGGCTCGGGGAAGAGTACAGTACTGAAGGCAATGGAGGATATCGGGTTTTTCTGTGTCGACAATCTGCCCATTGTCCTCCTGCCCAAATTTCTTGAAATTCGATCAGATGCGGCAAGTGAAATCTCAAAGATAGCCCTCGTCATGGATCTGAGGGAGCGCACCTTTATAGAAAAGTATGTGAAGGTCATTTCACGGCTCAAGCGCAAGGGATACCGGATAGAGATTTTGTTTCTCGAGGCCAGCGATGAGGTCTTACTGCAGAGATTCAGCGTCACACGACGATCACACCCCCTTTCAGAGGACAGAACCATTCCTGAAAGCATCCAGCTCGAACGTGAGACACTGAGTTCACTGAAGGACATGGCGAGTGACGTCATCGATACATCGCTCAGCAATATCCATCAGTTAAAGGACATCATCTACCAACGGTACCACACAGCCCTGCAGGGGAAACGGATTACCATCAATCTCATATCCTTTGGATACAAATACGGCCTCCCGCACGATGCCGATATCGTCATGGATGTTCGGTTTATCCCCAATCCCTATTTTGTCACGGACTTGAAGGAATCAGACGGTAATGACACACAGGTGGAGGAATATGTCCTGCAGTGGAAGGAGACACAAACATTTCTTGATGAACTGTGCCGGTTGTCTTCTCTGCTCACACCTCTGTACGAAAAGGCGGGGAAAAGCTATCTCAATATAGCCATGGGCTGCACAGGTGGCCGGCACCGGTCTGTTGTCATAACCAATCAGTTGAAGAAACACTTCTCAGAGAGGGGATTCCGGATTAATGTCAATCACCGGGACATCAATAGGGAATAATATCGCTCACGACGGCAGATCAAGTTTTCTCTTTACATTGTCTCTGATCCAGTGAGGGTCCCACCATTCCTTTGGGTTTACAAATCTGTGCCCCACCAGTATGCCGAAATGGAGATGATCTCCACCGGCGAGCCCCGACATGCCGGTACGGCCAATGGCGGCGCCCTTCTTGATCTGCTGTCCTTCATCGACGGTGACGGTACTCAGATGTGCGTAAAAGCTGAACAGCCCCTGGCCGTGGTCAATGATAACCGTATTGCCGAATATACCGATATAACCAGTGAAGGTAATGATACCGCTGTTTGATGCCTCGACAATGGCGTTCTTGATGGAAGCGAGGTCCACTCCCATGTGTATGCTTTTGCTGATTACCTCGTCATGATAATAGTAGGTCCTCTTGTCTCCAAAGTATGCCATGGTGGCGGCGTTGTTCAATCGAAGGAATGTCCCGTCCCAGAGCCGGCTCTCAGATGGGTTGCTGCAGAGCTCGTTGATGCGGGAGATGTTTTCAGCCCTCAGTTGCTCATTGATATAGACAAAGGTTTCAAGAGGGGTGGCATCGGGAAGCCGTTCCCGGATGTCACTGAATTCGGGAATCTTGTTTTCAAGAAACCTGTCTCCGATCCGCATCGTATCGCTTCGAAATTTTTTGTGTCTCATGTGAAAGGGGACAGTCCTGAGCACTGTATTTCCTGCGCCATCCTCTGCGCTTACACTGATGGTTACCGCCCGCTCCGCGGCATCGAGGGGGGACGCAAAATAGCATACAAAAAGGGGAGTATTCGATTGTGTCGCCCGATAGGCAGTAAAAAATTCATCATTGACGGATACACCGGCTCGCGTGACCGGTTCCGACAGGGTGAAGGTAATGAGGCAGGTGCCCCCCGGGTTGATATAATTCGACGGATTGAGCAGTGAAATGACGGGTGGTGTGACATCTACCTGTACCTGACGGGATATGACGGTCCTGTTTTCTCTGAGAGAGCGGTCGGTAGCCGCTATCTGTAGCAGGGCAGTTCCGTCGTGCAACTGCAGCGCCTTGTAATCGATCTGGACGGAGACGGTCTCTCTGCGGTGTCCCTTCGTGGTAAAATCGGCGGCATGTATGACACGTTCCGTGCCGTCCTGTGCGATAGAGACGGAGATGTGTCGCAGGCCGCTTTTCATGTCACTGCATGTGATATCGAATGTACTATTCCTCCCTATGATCTGTATGTCTTTGCTGACTGTGATGAGGGGTTTTTCACCTTCATAAAAGACGACCCAGAATACGATTGCAAGCATGACCAGGGCAACAGCACTGATGAGGAACAACAGGTTTAATTTCTTGCGCATACAACACTCTCCTATTGAAATGACGTTGGAACAGAAACTATAATTCGTTGACCTTATATATAATTACTGTTATATTTTTTCAAGGATATCAGAGAGGTTTTTAAAAATTGCACAGTTTAACAGGGATATTGCTGTCTTCCTTTGTCATAGCACTGTCGGGAGCCGTGGTCCCCGGGCCGGTACTTTCCGTTACGGTGACGGAAAGTACGAGGCGGGGCTTCATGGCGGGACCCATGATCATCCTCGGTCACGGGGTATTGGAAGCGGCATTGATAATTATTATAGCGCTGGGATTTGCAGAAGCGATACATAATGAACGGATCCTGGGGACGGTAGCCATTGTAGGGGGTGTGGTACTGCTCTGGATGGCGATAAATATAGTGAAGGATATCAAGAACATCAAAACGGATCTCATCAGTGACCGGGGGGCCTGGGGGGGACCGATTGTAGCCGGGGCGTTGACGAGTCTTGCCAACCCCTACTGGATCATATGGTGGATGACCATCGGTCTGGGTTATGTGATGGTCTCTCTCACATTCGGACTGGTCGGACTGGTTGTCTTTTTCATTGGACACATCTCGGCCGATCTCCTGTGGTACAGCATCATTGCATTTCTGGTTTCACGCGGCAAGAGACACCTCGGAAAGAGGCTCTACGGAGGAATACTGGGGGTCTGTGCACTTATGCTTCTGTTTTTCGGGATATCCTTTACGGTCTGGGGGATTGGAACGCTGCTGTAGCCGGTTCAGAGTTTTGTCGTGAGAGACATCGTGTGGGGAGCAAAAGGTTATGCTGAAGGGGAGAAAGATCGTCCTGGGGATAACGGGGGGTATCGCCGCCTATAAGTCGGCGGAACTGACGCGATTATTCGTGACATCGGGTGCCCATGTTCAGGTCGTCATGACGGCGCATGCACAGAAATTCATCACCCCGCTGACCTTGGCAACGCTGTCGGGGAATCCGGTTCATGGAGACACCTTTTCTCTCACCGATGACTGGGAGATAGGGCATATATCGATCACCGAGGGCGCAGATCTGATGGTCATAGCGCCGGCAACGGCAAATATTATCGGCAAGATGGCCTCGGGAATTGCCGACGATCTCCTGTCGACGATGGTGATGGCCACCAGGGCACCGATCCTTGTCTGCCCGGCCATGAATACCACTATGTATGAAAATACAATCGTCAGGGAGAATATTGACCGGTTGTCCTCCATCGGATATCATCTAATGGATGCGGAACAGGGAGAACTGGCCTGTGGTACCGAGGGCGCGGGACGGTTGCCGCCGGCGGAGGTCATTCTGGAGGAATCAATATCCATACTCATGGCAAAGGATCTCACGGGTGAAACGATCCTGGTTACTGCAGGGCCAACGAGGGAACCGCTTGATCCGGTGCGCTATATTACAAACTATTCATCGGGAAAGATGGGATATGCCATTGCCAGAGTAGCGAAGAGACGGGGTGCACGTGTCATTTTGGTCAGCGGGCCGACGATGCTGTCCGTGCCCGATGGCGTGACCTCTATAGATGTGTCGAGCGCGACGGAGATGAAGCGGGCGGTGATGGAGCACCTGGATGAATCTTCCATTGTGATCAAGGCGGCTGCAGTCGCCGATTATCGACCGGCGCAGTATTCGACATCAAAGATAAAAAAGGGGGAAGGCACGTTCAGTATCCCCATGGAAAAGAATCCCGATATCCTTCACTGTCTGGGAGAGGTGAAGGGGACGCGTATACTGGTCGGTTTTGCAATGGAGACGGGAGACCTCGTATCGAATGCCACTGACAAGATGATCAGGAAGAACGCAGACCTCATCGTGGCGAACGATCTCACCGTGAATGGCGCCGGCTTCGGTCATGATACCAATGTAGTCAGGATAATTGACCGTGCCGGGGGGATAGAGGAATGTCCCCTCATGGACAAGGAAGCGGTGGCGATGAGAATTCTTGACAGGGTCCGCGAAATGATGGCACAACGAGGCGCACAATGAGAGAAGACCTCTTGGAGTTGACACGGGCACTGAAAGGTCACCTGGCAGTGCATCCGCAGATCTTTTTTTTGCGAGGTGAAGATGTATCCGACGGTTCTGGTGGTGAGGTAATGGAGGATCTGGAGACAATACGAAGGGACCTGGGAGAGTGCACCCGATGCGCATTGGCACAACTCAGGACCAATATAATCTTTGGCGAGGGGAACGAAGGGGCGGACCTGGTTTTTGTGGGAGAGGCCCCCGGGGCAGACGAAGACAGGCGAGGACGGCCCTTTGTGGGACGGGCGGGGCAACTCCTTACGCGGATTATTGAGGCAATGGGATTGAAACGGGACGACGTGTATATCTGTAACATTTTGAAATGTCGTCCACCAGGGAATCGAAACCCAAAACCCGAGGAGATCGGTCAATGCGAACCCTTTCTCATACGGCAGCTGGCGGCCATCAATCCGAAGGTTATCTGTGCCCTCGGCACATTTGCCGCAAAGACCCTGCTTGAGACCAATGCTCCCATATCGATGCTGAGGGGAAGATTTCACCAGTATCACGATATACAACTGATGCCCACCTATCACCCGGCATACCTGCTGAGAAATCCGGGCGCAAAGAAACTGGTCTGGCAGGACATGCAGGTGATTATGGAGGAACTGGGGCTGTAACCTATTGCACGGGGTATGACAATGCAGAAAAAACAGATAAAGAGATTGATGACAGTGGTATTGATAACCATTGCCCTTCTGACCGGCGTAACGCAATCCCTCGGTCAGGAACGGCCCGTATTCGATGTCATTACCGTCGATGCAGCCATTACGCCGGCCATAGCGGCATATATCATCAAAAGCGTGGAAAATGCCCATACGGACGGGTCTGATGGCATCATCATACTCCTCGATACGCCGGGTGGTCTCGATCTTGCCATGAGGGATATCGTCAAGGAACTCCTGGCTCCACCGATCCCCGTCATCGTATTTGTCTATCCCTCGGGGGCGAGGGCCGCATCGGCGGGCGTGATGATAACGATGGCAGCGACAGTTGCCGCAATGGCTCCCAGTACGAATATCGGTGCCGCTCATCCCGTTGCCATCGGTCTGGGGGGCAAGATGGATGAGACGATGGCGGAAAAGGTGGAAAATGACGCCATCGCCTATGCCAGGGGAATAGCGGAGAAGACGGGAAGAAATGCCGACTGGGCAGAAGAGGCCGTAAAAAAGAGTGTATCAATCACCGCACGGGAGGCGCTCAAGATCAATGTCATCGATGTCATGGCCGAAGATGTTGAACAATTGCTGTCTAAGATCGACGGGATGACGGTATCGCTCCCTTCGGGAAGGGTGACACTGAAATCAAAAGATGCCGTACTGCAGGTAAAGAAGATGGGGATACGAGAAAAGGTATTGACAACGCTGAGCAATCCCAATATAGCATATCTCTTGTTGATGATAGGACTGGCGGGTCTCTATTTCGAGTTTTCCCATCCCGGAGCGATCCTTCCCGGTGTTGTAGGTGGAATCTCTCTGATACTTGCATTCTTTGCAATGCAGACGCTTCCCGTGAATTATGCCGGCGTGCTCCTCATTATTTTTGCTATCATACTCTTTATCGCCGAAATAAAGATTGTCAGTCATGGTATGCTCAGTGTTGCAGGTATAATATCGATTGTCCTGGGGTCGCTTATGCTGTTCGAATCACCCATTCCAGATCTGAGGGTCTCATTCAATGTGATGATACCGACGATTATCGTTATCTCTCTCTTTTTCATAGCCGTTGTCTCACTGGCAGTGAAGGCGCAGATGGGAAGGCCAAGAACGGGGGTAGATGGTATGGTGGGAGAACGGGGGAAGGCGATAACGGATATCCATGGTGAAGGAAAGGTCTTTGTCAAGGGTGAACACTGGAATGCGTGGAGCAGTGAACCGATTGAGGCGGGAGACACAGTCGAAGTGGTCGGTATGAAGGGACTCAAAATAGAGGTAAAAAAAGGGTAACCAATTAAGGAGGCGTACGATGTATACAATTATTACCATAGTAGTGCTGGTCGTTATGTTTTTGGCGGCGGCAATCAGGATCCTCAACGAATATGAGCGGGGGGTCATCTTTCGTTTGGGCCGGATTATAGCGACAAAGGGCCCCGGACTCATTATCCTGATTCCCATAGTCGATCGGATGGTCAAGGTCGATATGAGAATAATTACCATGGATGTTCCTCCTCAGGATGTTATCACCAAGGATAATGTTTCCATAAAGGTAAATGCAGTAATTTACTTCAGGGTTATGGAGGCCAATGAGGCCGTCGTAGAGGTGGAAAACTTTCTCTATGCAACATCCCAACTCGCCCAGACAACATTGCGAAGCGTGTGCGGCCAGGTCGAACTGGATGAACTGTTGTCGGAACGTGAAAAGATCAACAACCAGTTACAGGAAATTCTCGATCGCAGTACCGATCCCTGGGGTATAAAGGTCTCTACCGTCGAGGTGAAACATATCGATCTGCCGCAGGAAATGCAGCGTTCCATGGCAAAACAGGCAGAGGCGGAAAGGGAGAGAAGGGCCAAGGTAATCAATGCAGAAGGTGAATTTCAGGCGGCGCAGAAGCTGGCTGACGCGGGGAGAGTCATCGCGGAGCAGCCCATTGCGCTGCAGTTGCGGTATCTGCAGACACTCACCGTTGTGGCCGCAGAGAACAATTCCACCACACTCTTCCCCATTCCCGTCGATTTGTTTAAGCCCTTTATGGAGCTCATCGGAAAGAAGGACGTACTGGAAGGCGGGAAATAAGGGTAAGATTATCTTGACATAGGATGTCTTCTTCATTAGAAAGGCACGGGGAAGAGGAGGAAACATGTGAAAACGATGCCTCTCCTGGGGGCACACATGTCAATTGCCGGCGGGTTGGATAAGGCGGTACTCCGTGGGAGTAGACTGGGATGTAATACAATCCAGATATTTACCAAGAATACAAATCAGTGGAAGGAACGCCACCTCACAGGGGAGGACATTGATGCCTTCCATGAGATTCGAAAAAGACTGAACATAGAACCCGTCATTGCACACAGCAGCTATCTCGTTAATCTGGCATCACCGGATGATGAGACCTACGAGAAATCCATCAGTGCGGTCTGCCACGAGGTGGGCCGTTGCGAACAACTGGGAATCGGTTGCCTCGTCATGCACCCGGGGTCTCACCGGGGGGCCGGCGAAGAGAAGGGAATAGAGAGGATTGTTCGGGCCATTGATCGAGTATCCCGTGACCGACGGGGGACCGGCGTCAGTATAACACTGGAGACAACTGCCGGACAGGGGGCAACCTTGGGGCATACATTTCGACAGATTGCCCGGATTATGGACGGTGTGAAAGATACATCGAACCTTGCCCTGTGTCTCGATACCTGCCATGCCTTCGCAGCGGGGTATGAGATGAGAGATGCCGAAAGCTATGAAGGGCTGTTCGGGGAGATCGAAAGACTGATCGGACGGGGCCATCTGAAGGTGATCCATCTCAATGATTCAAAAAAAGGGTGTGGTTCGCGAGTGGACCGACATGAGGATATTGGAAAGGGAATGATCGGAATCGAACCCTTTCGGTGGATCATGCAGGATGATCGTCTGAAAGATATTCCGAAAATACTTGAAACACCGGGAATAGGGAACGACAATAACAGAGACAGAAATCGAGAAACCCTGCAGCTACTGAGGAGCTTTGACTGCAAATGAAGGAGTTTGTAATGAAGAGATATGTGGTGTGTTTTATCAGCATTGTAATAGCTGTACTCATTTCAACGGTGTCGTGGGCGGATGAGAGAAAGAAGGTAGCAGTCCTTCCCTTCTCCATTCACAGCTCTGAAGATATCAATTATGTCAGGGGCGGCATATGGGACATGTTGATATCGCGTCTGTCTGCCAGTGGAAAAATGGACGTGACCGACAAACACAAGATTTCAGAGGCGCTGAAAGGGGCAGGGAAACAGGATCTCACCGGTGCCGATGTATACGGTCTCGGGAAGACAATTGATGTCGATTATGTGGTCTGGGGAAGTATAACGAAGATAGGCAACAGCATAAGTCTCGATGGAAAACTCATGGATGTGGCCACCTATAAGACACCCGTCGGCGTCTTCGAACAGTGCCAGGGCATGGATGAGGTTATTCCCAAACTAAGTGTCTTTTCTGAAAAAATCAATGGGCACATACTGGGAATCGTGCCGACGGTAAGTCTGCCCTCGGCAGGTGAAACGGTGGTTAGGCAACCTGCACGATCCACGCTACCCTCGGGATTGCAGGCGGAAGATGCATTGAAATCCCAGGAAGGGACATTCACATCGATGATAAATCCGGAATTCATATCCGGCATAGGTCCCCTCGACAGAAAAGGCTTCTGGATGAGCAAGAGGATACCTGGGAAATTTAAAGGGATGGATATCGGGGATGTTAATAACGACGGGTTGAATGAAGTAGTGGTAATAGAAAATAATAACATAACAGTATATCAGAAAGTAGACAGAGATTTTAAGATACTTAATAAGATACACGGGAGGGCATATGATAATTATCTTTCCGTCGATGTGGCCGATATCAATGGTAATGGTATTGATGAAATAATTGTAACAAATGTAACTGGAAATAATCAAATAAATTCTTTTATATTGGAGTATAAACAAAAACAATATATTAAAATTGCATCCAATCTAAAGTGGTTTTTAAGGGTGATCAATTCAAATTCCGTGCATCCACTTCTTTTGGGGCAGGAAAAATGGATCGATGTCCCCTATAGCACACCGATTTACGAAATAGGATGGAAAGGAGAAAAGTACAGAGAGATAAGGAAGGCGAAATTACCCCAAGGCCTCTCTGTCTATGGTGTTACAGTAGAAAAAATCGGGGCAGGAAGAACTGAAAGGGTGCTAGCCCTAGACGAATCTGATCATATCAATATCTATAAAAAAACGAGCAAACCCCTTTCAAAGATACATATTGTTGGAGGAAGCAGCGAGTTGATCTGGAAGAGTCAGGGTGTCTTTGGCGGAACGAACAATATGTTTGATGTGAATATGGGTGGTGATGGGAGAAAAAGTTCCGATGATGGTGGTGAAGAAAAATTATATGTCAATATAAGAATTCTTACCTATGACATTAACAAGGACGGCAAGAAAGAAATAATAATTGTCAAAAATCTTGCCCCCGGTGGAAGGATGTTTAAAAATGTAAGATTATTCACCAGGAGTGAGATATACAACCTCGAATGGGATGGACTGGGCCTCGTCCAGAACTGGAAGACAAAGACGATCCAGGGGTATGTCGCCGATTATCAATTCAAGGATATCGACAACGACGGTGAAAATGAAGTGGTTTTGGCAATACGAACTTCCATGAAAAGAAGCGTCATTGTTGCCTATGATTTGAATATCTAATTGTCTTGACATGGGATAGAATATAGTGTAGCAAACTAACAAATTTCAGGCGGTGTAGCTCAGATGGTTAGAGCATACGGCTCATATCCGTAGTGTCCGGGGTTCAATTCCCTGCACCGCCACCAGTTATGACAGGGGTTGCAAAGAGAGGCTTTGTGACCCCTTTGTATTTTTCATGGTCGGGTGCGATGCCATCCCTCTTTTGTCCGATACAGGGTGTTGCTGTCTCAGGGATCTCATTACCCATCGGGACCATCCCAGACGAAGCGGACCGCGACAGCTTTATCCCTGAAACAATGCTACAGTTCCTTGTATATGCTGTCGGCCAGCGCGAGGCCTCTCGCGGTAGGCCGCAGCCTGCCGTCGATGATCTCGATGAGGCGGTCGTTGCAAAGTCGTGCTAGGACATCTTTTTTTTCCTTGAGAATGTCATAGCCATGTCGCAAGATAAAATCCGACAGATCAATACCCTGTTTCGTGCGGAGGGCGAGATAGAGGGTCTCGCTGCGGAGTTGAGCAGGCGTCAGTGTCTCAGTGCCACAGGGAGGGTAGCGGTGTCCCTGCAGGTGTCCCATATACCCGTCCAGAGAGGGGAGATTCCACCATCGCCTGTTTCCGTGGAATGAATGGGCAGCGGGACCGATACCGAGGTAGGGTGTATGGTCCCAGTATTTCTGATTGTGACGCGATCTGAGATGTCTGTCTCCGGCGAAGTTTGATACCTCGTAATGCACATAACCGGCATCCTCTAACAGCTGCGATGTCGTCGTAAAAAACTCATAGAGCACGTTTTCCTCGGGAATGGTGAATTCGTTTTCTGTATACCGGTGATGCAGGGGAGTGCCTGGTTCGATGGACAGTTCATAGCATGATATATGTTCCGGTTCCCACGACAGGGCACGACGCAGCCCCCGTTCCCAGGATCTAAGGTTTTGCCCCGGGATACCGTATATGAGATCCAGTCCGATGTTTTCAAATCCCGCAGATCGTGCCATATCAAGGACGGCAATGGATTCCGAGGCCGAGTGCCTTCTGCCGAGGAAGGAGAGAATATTCTCATCGAAGGACTGAATGCCGATAGTAAGGCGGGTAATTCCCATAGCACGCAGCGACGCGAGATAGTCCGGCGAGACGTCACCGGGATTGAGTTCGCAGGTTATCTCACAATCGCTGGAGATTGCAAAGTGTTTGCATACTGCGTTGATGATGGTTTCCAGTTGTTCCGGGCTCAGTGTTGACGGTGTCCCGCCGCCGAAGTAAATCGTATCAAAGCGATCAAAACGGCCGGTATAGAGACCTATCTCCACGACAAGACATGCGATAAAGCGGTGGATGTTCGATCGATCAGTTACTGAGTAGAAATTGCAGTAGGGGCACTTCGATACACAAAAGGGGATGTGTATATAGAGTCCGGGTATATTCTGTCTCAGTGGTTCCGACATGATACCCTACTGATTCGCATCGGATTTTAAGACGGCGAGAAAGGCGCTCTGCGGAATGGCGACGTTTCCCACAGTCTTCATTTTCTTTTTGCCCCGTTTCTGTTTTTCCAGCAGTTTCCTCTTTCGGGTTATATCACCGCCGTAGCACTTGGCCGTTACATCCTTTCTGAAGGGGGAGATGGTCGTACGCGATATTATCTGACCTCCAATGGCGCCCTGGATGGCTATCTTGTACATCTGTCTCGGTATTTCCTCTTTCAACCGTTCGCATGCATAGAGACCACGCTCGCGTGCGCGGTCCCGGTGAACGATCTGGGACAGGGCGTCAACCTTCTCTCCGTTGACGAGGATATCGAGGAGCACAAGATCACTGTCCCGGTAATCGAGAAAGTCATAGTCAAAGGAGCCATAGCCCTGCGTGATGGTCTTGATGCGATCGTAAAAGTCGGTAATGACCTCTGCCAGGGGCATATCAAAGGCGAGCTCGGCGCGTCCCGGACTGGGATAGTTGAGAGCGGAGTTTTCCCCCCTCTTTTCACGGCACAGTTTCATGACGGCACCGGTATATCGATCGGGAAACATCATCGTGGCCCTGATGTATGGTTCTTCTCCCTGTGCGATGGAGGCCGCATCGGGATAGTAGGCGGGATTGTCGATAAAGGGGGTGCTGCCGTCGGTCAGTGTGAATCGGTACCGCACACTGGGCACAGAGAAGAGTATGGAGATGCCGTATTCCCGTTCGATGCGTTCCTGCACGATGTCAAGATGTAAGAGCCCCAGAAATCCGCACCGAAACCCCTGTCCCAGTGCGACGGATGAATCCTTCTGATAGGTAAAGGATGCATCGTTGAGTTTGTATTTTTCCAGTGAATCTGCAAGCTCGGCATAGTCCTCAGACGCAATGGGGTAGATCGACGCAAAGACGACGGGCTTGACTTCCATGAACCCTGAAAGGGGATGGCTGCGGGGATTGTTGTCGAGGGTGACGGTATCGCCGATATGCACATCGGAAACCGTCTTAATCCCGGCGATTATGTACCCCACATCACCGGCGCGCAGACAGTCCATCTTTTCTCTGGTAACTGAGAAATAACCGACCTCCTCTATCTTGTAGGTTGTATCATTGTGCATGAAGCGGATCACATCGCCGGCACGCAGGGAACCGTCGAAGATGCGGCAATTTACAATCGTCCCCCGGAAGGCGTCATAGTGAGCGTCAAAGATGAGACCTGCCAGTGGTGCCGACTCGCTGCCGCGTGGCGGCGGTATCTTTGTGATGATGGCCTCGAGGACATCGTCGATACCGGTTCCCTCCTTTGCGGAACAGGAGATGCATGCATAGGGGTCAAGCCCCAGTTCGGAATCCATCTGTTCCATGACGCCTTCGACGTCAGCGGCGGGAAGATCGATCTTGTTGATCACGGGGATTATTTCAAGATCATGTTCCATGGCCATATAGAGATTGGCTACGGTCTGCGCCTGTACACCCTGGGCGGCATCGACCAGCAACAGGACGCCCTCACACGATGCGAGGGCGCGCGATACCTCGTAAGAAAAATCGACATGTCCCGGGGTATCAATGAGATTCAGTGCATAGTCGTGCCCGTTGCGGGCACGATAGGGGATCTGTATTGCCTGGCTTTTGATGGTAATGCCCCGTTCACGTTCGATGTCCATGTTGTCGAGGAACTGATTCTTGAAGGTTCGCTCATCAATGATGCCTGCGTACTGAATCAATCTATCGGCGAGGGTAGACTTTCCGTGATCGATATGGGCGATAATACTGAAATTTCTAATATGTTTCATGGTCTGTCTCTTATAAAAAAAGCCTCCCGCACCGTGGGGGAAGGCTTTTTCATGCTGAAGGGTGTCCATGTCTGCCGCACGACTTTCCTGAAGAGCTGTCTCTTCAGGAGAGGCAGGAGACATTTCGCACGGTATACAGGCGGCGTGCGCCAACGACGGCTCTAACCCAGTTTTTTCAGGAGATCTTCCGATACCTCTGTGACTCCGGGGAGGCCGCCTATTTCTATAACTTTCACTCTTTCCTTGAAGTAGTTGATTGCTGCCGTTGTCCCCGTGTCACTATCGTAATAAATGTTGTGCCGTTTGTCAATGGCGGCCTCATCCTGATCATCGGCACGGGTGGTCAGGTCTCCTCCACAGACCCTGCAGAGAAAGGTTCCGTCTCGCTCGTCGGGCTTGATGGCATCGATATAGATATTGTTGGGATGATTGTTGTCGTTGACACAGAGCCTGCGCCCCATAATACGTTTTTTGGCAGTTTCTCTGTCAAGGAGAATCTCTATGACATAATCCAGATTCATGTCTTCGGCGTGCAGTGCCTCAAAGATCGCCGTTGCCTGGGATAAATTACGGGGGAAGCCATCAAGGAGCCACCCATTGCGACAATCCACTTCCTTGAGACGATTCAGGATCATGGGAATGGTAATGGCATCCGGTACCAGTTCACCCCGTTCGATATATCCCTGTGCCTGTGTGCCGAGATCGGTTCCTGAGGTGATGTTTTGTCTGAAGATGACGCCCGTCTCGATATGAGGGACTCCGAATCTTTTCTGAATGACTGCACCCTGTGTCCCCTTGCCGCTTCCGTTGGGACCGAAAATCAGAATATTCATGGCTATGACTCCTTTCTGTTGAGATGGTTTACTGTTGGCATCAGCTATAAAATCTTCATAAAGCGGACATGTTCATTACTTCCACGGTTTTTTTATATACGGGGTGCCCGCGAAGCGACGCGAAGCATGCCTCACAGGGGCTCCCGCGGTAGGGGTGCGGCTGGTTCTGGAAAAGGAGCAGTCGAGCCTGGCTGTACGCAGGAGCCGAAACGTTCTTCAGTAATACTGCATCCTTATAGGCCAATCCCCTTCGAATGGCAAGAACAAAATCGAAGAGGTTAGAGAAACGTGTGTTCTTCACCGGGGAATGTTCCCGATTTCACATCGTCGATATAGTGCGTGAAGGCCTTCAGTAAGAGGGAATCGAGATCGGCATACTGTTTTACGAATTTTGGTGTAAAACCTTCGTATATGCCGAGCATGTCATTGACAACGAGGACCTGGCCGTCACAATGCACACCGGCGCCTATACCGATGGTCGGGATATCAAGGGCGTCGGTAATCTCTCCGGCCAGCGGTCCGGGAACGCATTCCAGTACCAGGGAAAAGGCCCCGGCATCCTGCAGGATGTGTGCATCTTCCACCATTCGTCGGGCGGTTTCACTGTCTCTCCCCTGTACCTTGTACCCTCCCAATGTGTGTATTGCCTGCGGTGTCAGCCCGAGATGCGCCATCACCGGAATTCCAGCTGATGATATACTCCGAACGGTGCCGGCCATCTCTCTGCCCCCTTCGAGCTTGATTCCCTGTGCTCCTGCCTCCTGGAGAAAGCGTCCGGCGTTACCGACGGCCTCGTCAACGGATCTATGATAGGACATGAAGGGCATGTCTCCAACGACCATGGCATGGCGTGCCCCACGGGAGACGGCCTTCGTGTGATGGATCATGTCGTCCATGGTAACGGGGAGTGTACTGTCATAGCCGAGGATAACCATACCAAGGGAATCACCCACCAGTATGATGTCGATGCCGGATTTGTCGATTTTCAGGGCCGTAGAATAATCGTAGGCGGCGAGCATGGTGATTTTGTCACCCGTCTTCTTCATGTCCCGGATTGACGCCGCCGTTGTCCGTTTTGATTTGATTTCCTTGCTCATTGTCTGTCCCCCCAAAAAAACCCTTCCCGTGGTACGAGAAGGGCGGTGCATACAGTTCTAATCATGTCCGTCCCGGTCCACCCTATATGGATCCAAGCAGATATATATCTGCCATATCACATCAGGGATAGAAATACCATAAAAAGTATCCCGGAGGTTGATTGTCCGATTGAGCAAAAACACCTTCACTGTCGCTTGCTATTGGTCTATGAATTATTATAATAGTGGGAGTAAATTTACGAAATGAGAGACATAATGAAAAAAATCGACCTCATGGTGTTCGATCTCGACGGAACTCTGATAGACTCGGGCGATGATCTCGCCGCTGCAGTCAATTACGCATTGAAGGAAATGTCACTACCGGCGCTGGACAGGGATGTCATTACGGGATTTGTGGGAGACGGAGGCAGGAAACTCATTGAACGATCACTGGGTGATGGTAGCAACGGCAGTCTGGCCGAGGCCTATAACCGCTTCATGTCATACTATACCGAGCATTCTCTCGAAAGGACCTGTCTTTATCCCGGCGTCACCGATATCCTTCGACATTTTGAAGGCACCATAAAGGTAATCGTTACCAATAAGCAAGAGGGTCTTTCCCGCACCATAGCGCGTACATTGGGGATCGATATGAAATTCGAAGACATAATAGGGCGGGACAGCACCCCCTATAAAAAGCCCGATTCCGCACTGATAACGATGCTGACAGAGAGGTATGAAAGCGATATCCAGAAGACGGTCGTCGTCGGAGACGGATGGAACGACATCAAACTGGCAAAAAATTCGGGTGCCATCAGTTGTACCCTGTTAAACGGGTTGGGACCGCGGGAGCGTCTTCTCGAATTGCACCCCGATTTTGTCTGTGAGGATATCACGGAACTGAAGGAGTTATTCTGCTGAAGCATGGAGCCCTCGTTTGTCCATAAGGTAATGCGGACCGTTGAACGTTTTGATATGCTTCGGCACGGAGACCGGGTCTGTGTTGCCCTGTCAGGCGGTCCCGATTCCGTTGCACTCTTGAGGATTCTGACCCTGTTACAAGATATCTATGGGCTTTACCTCGTAGCGGCGCACGTTAATCATGGATTGAGGGGGAAGGAATCCGACAGGGATGAGGCCTTTGTGAAGGATCTGGGGGCAGCCATGGATGTCCCGGTGGAACGCATCTCTGTCCCCGTCCAAGAGATTCGACGGCATGAGGGAGGTTCCATTGAGGAGGTATGCAGGAGAGAACGGTACAGATTTCTCGATGAAGTGAGTCGCAGGGAGGGTTTACACCGGATTGCACTGGGCCATACCCTGAACGATCAGGCCGAGACCGTCGTCATGAGGTTTCTCAGGGGGAGCGGTACGGAAGGTCTGAAGGGGATGCGTCCGGTACGTGACGGCCGGTACATTCGGCCTTTCCTTGAGGTGCAGAGAGAGGAGGTACTGACATTTTTGGACAGGGAAGGCATGACCTATGTAACGGACAGTTCCAATCTTGACAGTACCTATCTGAGAAACAGCATACGAGGGGAACTCATCCCGGTATTGCGTGATCGATACAATGATCGACTGATGGAAAACATGGGGCGGATGTCGGATATCCTGCGAGAGGAAGACGATTATCTCGAAGGAAGCGTATTGAGCATACTTTCACAGTGGCATATCTCTCCCGACGCGACGGTGTTTGCTCTTCCTGTCATGCCCTTCAATACCCTGCACTGCGCCATGCAGCGGAGGGTGGTTAAATTTATTCTGAACAGGGTGTCTTTCCAAGAAGGTGGCATAGGCTATGCACATATCGAGGCGGTACGGTGCCTGATGGCCGGCAACAGGCCGCAGGGCGTTCTCGATCTGCCCTTTTGTGTACGGGCTGAACGGGAGTATGATACCCTGGTGATATCGAGGATCGAAGAACCGGTGACGCGGTGTGCCGAACCCTTCACCTATGCGGTGTCTGTGCCGGGAACGACAGATGTGGTCGAGGCCGGCATGCGAGTGAGATGCGAGATACTCCCTGCCGGTGAGATTGATATGGGGAACGACAGGGCCATCTATATGGATTATGAGTCGATAACATTTCCCCTCGAGATCAGAAGCGCCAGAAGGGGTGATCGGATACGCCCCCTCGGGATGAGAGGGACAAAAAAGATACAGAAGATCTTTATCGACGAAAAGGTGCCGAAAAAAAGGAGGGGTACCACGCCCCTTTTGGTTGACCGCAGGTCAGTATTATGGATAATGGGAATAAGAATGAGCGACACCGTCAAATTGACCGATATGACAGAAAAGGTGGTAAAGGCAGAGATTATCTGATAGGTAGTAAGGCCGTTTACAGTGCCTGAATTCTCAACAGGAGAAAGAAAAAGTGAATCAATTGCAAAAAAATATAGCACTCTGGATTGTGATCAGTCTTGTGTTTGTCCTGCTCTTCAATATGTTCAACCAGCCGCAGAGGATGTGGGATGAGATCGTGTACAGCGATTTCATCGATCTCGTAGAAAAGGGGCATGTATCCGAAGTGACCATTCAGGGCAGTAATGTGGAAGGAAAACTCGTTGACGGAAAGAGTTTCAAGACCTACGCGCCGAAGGATGCCAATCTGGTCTCCATATTGAAGGAAAAGAAGGTCAGGATCTCTGCGAAACCGGATGAAGGTACGCCCTGGTACATGACAATCCTCATTTCATGGCTCCCCATCATACTGCTCGTCGGTGTCTGGGTATTCTTTATGAGACAGATGCAGGGTGGCGGTGGAAAGGCCATGTCCTTCGGGAAAAGCAGGGCCAAGCTGATGACCGACAAATCGAAGAAGGTCACCTTCGATGATGTGGCGGGAATCGAAGAGGCAAAGGCAGAGCTCGAAGAAGTAGTCGAATTTCTGAAAGATCCCAAGAAGTTTACGAGACTGGGAGGACGGATACCCAAGGGAGTCCTCCTGGTGGGTTCACCCGGTACGGGGAAGACACTCCTGGCGCGTGCCATTGCAGGCGAGGCAGAAGTACCCTTTATGAGCATCAGCGGTTCCGATTTCGTTGAGATGTTTGTCGGCGTGGGAGCCTCCCGTGTACGGGACCTCTTCAATCAGGGGAAGAAGCACGCCCCCTGCATCATCTTTATAGACGAACTCGATGCCGTGGGACGTCACCGGGGAGCGGGACTGGGCGGTGGTCACGATGAACGGGAGCAGACACTGAACCAGATGCTGGTAGAAATGGACGGATTCGAATCCAATGAGGGGGTCATTATCATGTCCGCGACGAACCGGCCCGACGTCCTGGATCCGGCACTGCTGAGACCGGGCAGGTTCGACCGGCAGGTCGTGGTGCCGCTTCCCGATATCAAGGGACGGGAAAAGATCTTCCAGGTTCACGTCAGGAAGGTCCCGCTCAATGATGATGTCGATCTTTCAGTGCTCGCACGGGGGACGCCGGGATTCTCAGGCGCCGACATAGAAAACCTGGTAAATGAGGCGGCACTCAGTGGTGCCCGTTTCAACAAGGATCTCGTCGGTATGGCCGATTTCGAGTTTGCAAAGGACAAGGTCCTCATGGGTACTGAGCGGAAGAGCATGGTCATCAGTGAAGATGAAAAGAAAAACACGGCCTATCATGAGGCGGGGCACGCACTGGTTGCCAAATTGATCCCCGGAACCGATCCCATACACAAAGTGACCATCATACCGAGGGGCAGGGCACTGGGATTGACACAGCAGTTGCCGGTGGATGAAAAACACACCTACCCCCGGACATATCTCATCAATAATATAGCCATACTCCTGGGGGGGAGGGCAGCCGAGGAACTGATCCTCAATGATTTTACTACAGGGGCAGGGAACGATATAGAACGGGCGACGGACCTTGCCAGGAAGATGGTCTGTGAGTGGGGAATGAGCGACGAAATGGGTCCCCTTACCTACGGGAAAAAGGACGAACAGATTTTCCTTGGCAGGGAACTCTCCACACATAAGGATTACAGTGAAGAAACGGCACAAAAGATCGATCAAGAGGTCAGCAAGATTGTGACGGAAAACTATGATCGGGCCAAGAAACTCCTCTCGGACAATACGGATATCCTCCACCGGATGTCGGAAGAACTCCTGGTCAAGGAAGTACTCAATGCCGACGAACTGGATGCCATTGTAAATACGAAGAAGAAAAAGAGGAGAAGCCCGAGACGAAAACCGGAGACGAGTTCGACATGAGATGCCTCCACATAACGTCTCCCCGTGAAGCGCAGGAAGAACTGCAGCGGATTGGAGTCGATCCCTATGGGCTCACGGCGATGGTTCCGAAGATGGAGCAAATGGGTCTGTTCATCGAGGGGATTCCCTGCAGATCGGCAAATATCATGAAGCAGGAAATGCTGGCCCTCGGCGGCGATGTGGCGGTTGCCCGGGGAACCGTGGGCTGTACCATTGACACAACCGATGCCATCATCATGGGCAGTCTCAAACAGATCCAACGATTCGCTGATAAATTGTCTCTGCAGCCCTTCAATCTGGGCGATGTGGCAGGGAAGATCAGAACTGTCGTGACAAACGTGCACAGACGTTCCTTCACAGTGCAGACACCGAGACGTGACATCACCGTCGGTGACAGAACGCTCATCATGGGAATCGTCAATATGACTCCCGATTCATTCTCCGATGGCGGTGTCTTTGAAGATGTCAGCGATGCCGTTGACCATGTACTTCACATGGTAGCGGACGGTGCGGACATCATCGATATCGGCGGTGAATCAACGAGGCCGGATTCGGATCCCGTGGCAACGGATGAGGAATTGCGGCGGGTTATTCCCCTGATAGAAGCGCTGCAGGGAAGGATCGACGTTCCCCTCTCCATAGACACCACCAAGGCGGAAGTGGCGCGGCAGGCACTGGAATCGGGAGCTGAACTCATAAATGATATCAGTGCACTGCGTAAAGATCGGGAAATGGCCGGTGTCGCGGTCCGGTACGGCGTTCCCGTTGTTTTGATGCATATGAGGGGCATCCCAAAGACGATGCAGAAGGGAGACCTCTCCTATGGATCGGTAACAGGAGAAATCGTGAGATTTCTCGGTGAACGGATTGCGGCAGCAGAGGCGGCAGGTATAGATCGGGAACGAATAATCGTAGATCCCGGCATCGGTTTCGGGAAAGGGGCAGGCGATAATAATGTCATCATTCGGCATTTGAGAGAACTGAAGTCGCTTGGAAGGCCCATACTGATCGGTACATCACGAAAGAGTTTCATCGGGGCGGTTACCGGGAAAGGGGTGTCTGACCGTATCGATGGGACCGCTGCCACTGTCACGGCGGCCATCATGAATGGTGCCGGCATAGTGAGGGTCCACGATGTGGCCGTTATGAAAGGGGTAGCTCAGGTCACCGACGCCATTGTGAGGGATGAGAGGGACAGGAATGATTGATGCCGTGGGGATAGATCTCGTCGATATTGCACGGATCGAGAAGATACGAAGTAAATGGAAGATGAAATTCCTGAAACGGGTCTACAGTGATGGAGAAATAGCATACTGTGAAGGCAGGGCTGCCCCGGCACAGCACTATGCCGCGAGATTTGCCGTCAAGGAGGCCTTCCTGAAGTGCCTTGGTATCGGGATAGGCGGTGGCGTCTGGCTCAGAGATATCGAGGTCGTACATGACGTAGGGGGAAAACCTGCATTGAAAATCAATGGTACGGCCGGGGACTGTGCCCGGTCAAAAGAACTGAACCGTACACATGTCAGCATATCCCATACTGATCGGTCGGCAACGGCAGTCGTCATTACCGAGAGGGCATGAAGGTAGATCTGATCTCTAAGAACGCTGATGACACGATGCATCTGGGGGCTTTCATGGGAGAGCATCTGGGCCCGGGTGACATCATTGGTATGACCGGTGATCTTGGCTCCGGCAAGACCTGTCTTACACGGGGTATCGCCAGGGGTATGGGAGTATCTGATACCTATGGTATTACGAGTCCGACCTTTACCTTGATCAATGAGTATCCCGGGCGGATTCCCCTCTACCACCTCGACGTCTACCGGTTGTCGGGATCGGAGGACCTTGAAGATCTGGGATACGAAGAGTACTTTTTCGGGAGGGGGGTCACCGTCATTGAGTGGGCGGAAAAGATAGACGACGTCATACCGTCGGACGCAATATTTATAGACATAACATTCCTTGATGAGACCAGACGGGCAATTTCGGTCTCGTCGACGGGGCAAAGCGGGATACATCTGGTAACAAAAATAGGTGAGGAGGTCTTCAACGAGTGGCATTGATTGTTCAGAAATATGGGGGAACGTCTGTTGGCGATACGGAGAAGATCCGGAACGTGGCGGCCAAGGTTGCACGTGTCAGAGACGAAAATAACGATGTCGTGGTGGTACTGTCGGCCATGGCAGGCGAAACAGACAGGCTCATAAGGCTTGCAGAGGGGGCAACGGATAATGATCCCGACGAGCGTGAGTACGATGCGCTCGTCTCCACGGGGGAACAGGTCACCATATCGCTCCTCGCCATGATATTAAAAAAGATGGGATATCCTGCAAAGTCACTGCTGGGATCTCAGGTAAAAATTATCACCGATGGCAGTTATGGGAAGGCACGAATAGAAAAGATAGAACCCGATCGGATCAGGAAGGAACTGGGAGAGGGAAAGATCATCGTCGTTGCGGGCTTTCAGGGGATCGATGAACAGGGCAATATTACGACACTGGGAAGGGGTGGATCGGATACGAGTGCCGTCGCACTGGCGGCGGCCCTGCAGGCCGACTATTGCGAGATATTTACCGATGTCGATGGTGTCTATACGACAGATCCCAATATCCATGAACGGGCGCGAAAACTGTCGAAGATAACTTACGACGAGATGCTTGAACTGGCCAGTGCGGGAGCCAAGGTATTGCAGCATCGGTCGGTAGAATTGGCCAAACTCTATAGTGTACCCATATACGTGAGGTCATCATTCAATGATGGAAGCGGGACCTTAGTAACCAAGGAGGAGAGTGATATGGAAAAAGAACTGGTGTCCGGCGTAACATGTGATAAAGATCAGGCAAAGATCACGGTCATTCATGTGCCGGACCAGCCGGGTGTGGCGGAGAAGATCTTCACCCCATTGTCAGAGCGCAATATTATCGTGGACATGATCATACAGAATGCCAGTGTCGAGGGTTATACCGATTTGACCTTTACCGTGTCACGTAAGGACATTGATGAGGTAAAGACGATACTCGATGGGGTCGCGAAGGACATTGAGGCACGACGGGTAGATTGCGATGAAAAGATATCAAAGGTATCCGTTATCGGTCTCGGCATGAAGAGCCATTCAGGTGTCGCATCCAAGATGTTTTCGGCCCTGGCGCGGGAGGGAATAAATATCATGATGATCAGTACCTCCGAGATCAAGATATCCTGTGCAATCAAACGAAAATATACGGAGCTTGCAGTCAGGATTCTTCATGATGTCTTTGAACTGGAAAAGAAACAGTGACGGGCAGCTCTGTGGTGCCTGTCTCATTGCCGCCATCGTCGCGCTGGTCTGCATGGTGAAGGTGGGCGTGCACCGGGCATACACACCTGCGAGGACTATCCTTCCCTTTACTGACAGGTATGGTGACGCAATCGTTGTGGAGGTGGCAGGAGAAACGGATCGAAGGGGCATATACTTTCTGCCCGACGGGAATGTGACGATAGACGACCTCTGTACGGCGACGGGCCTCTCTCTCAGGGGACGTGTGGTCACTGACGTGCTCCACCGGAGGCTCGAAGAGGGGGACAGGGTAGTGCTGGGTGAGACTGAACCCTGGTGTACGATGGGAACAATGGACAGCTGTACCATGCTGGCACTCGGTCTTCCCATTGATATCAACAGTGCCGGCAGGGAGGATCTTACCCTTATTCCGGGAATTGGAATGAAAACTGCAGAGGCAATTATAGCGCTGCGGGAGGAACGGGGAGGGTTGTCGAAGAAGGAAGACCTGAAAATGATCAGAGGTCTTGGGAAAAAGAGATATGACGGCATAGAGGGGCATATTGTTATCGGCAAAAACAAATAAATGGGTACATCATACTTGACAGGCAAACATAATAGGTGATAGTGTTTGAAAGATCGAGTCGGGGCGTAGCGCAGTCTGGTAGCGTATCTGAATGGGGTTCAGAGGGTCGGAGGTTCAAATCCTCTCGCCCCGACCAGTCTTCAAGTATTTTCCACAGTTAAGCCATCCAGTGTGATCAATTCAGTGACAGGGTTCGTTGTTGACAATTCAATGAGTAGTTAATATATAAGGGTAGGTTCTAAGTTTGGCGAGAGTGGCGGAACTGGAAGACGCACTGGACTTAGGATC
>Ga0272441_10002788_pt1 | contig 34735 bp, 60 predicted proteins | sample SSMProp6N_FD_193582 | JGI IMG/M metagenome (GOLD analysis project Ga0272441, IMG submission 193582) | Marine sediment archaeal communities from Little Sippewissett salt marsh, Falmouth, MA, United States - SSM-Prop-6N | ecosystem: Environmental > Aquatic > Marine > Wetlands > Sediment ... | reverse complement strand
ATGTTGCTAAATCTTGATTTCATAAAATCAAAGGATTAAAAGATATTGAACAATTATCTAAAGACAAAGGAATGATTTTTCCATTTAAATTTAGTAACTATCGTTTTTTTACAATGAAAGATGTTTTAATCGATTTAGACATAATATTTATTGATAAGTGTTTTCATATTAACAAGATAATTGAAGCTGTTTATAATACAAATGCGTTAATCTATGGTTATTGTAAGTATGTAGTTGAAACAAACAAAGGATTTTGTAAAAAGAATAATATAGGAATAAATGATACTATATCAATCGAAAGATGGTGATATAGCTATGTTAGAAAAAGAAATAGAATATATTGAACATATTAAACAAGCAAATGATTTTACTAAAAGAGCAATAAGAGAAAATGGAATACCACCAGAGTTTGCAAGAGTAATATTTGAAAAATGTTTAACTTCACATCATTATTTTATTAAAAACAACAAGACAGATGGGGATAAACCAAGTGAAAGACAATTAAAGTTTGCAAATGATTTAAAAATTGAAAATCCAGAGCAGTATAACAAAAAGGAACTTAGTGAATTGATAAAAGAAAAAGCAAACAAGTAAGGGATTTTTCATGTCTAAAACTTGTTACATGGGTGGAATACTTCAGCATAAAATCTATGAAAAAACAGGATATGGATTTAAAATAACTTTTAGAACTAACAAAGAAGCTAAAAAGTACAAAGAACAAATCAAGTATATCATTGAAGTGGATGGTTACGATATTAAAGATAAGAAGGGATATTATGACCGTAAGTTTTGAAAAGCTTAGAAAAAATATGAAAGATGCTGAAACTTATAACAGACTTTCTAAATATTTTAGACACCTTGAAAATAACACTCTTGATGAATACTATGAAGAAAAGGAAAAGAAGAAGAAATGAAAAAAATATTAGATGACGATTTTTATAAAGCATTTACAGTTGGATTTATTGTAACACCAATTATTTTAATGCTTGTAATTTTGTTTTTTTAGGAGAATAAATGATATTAACTGAAGAAGACATTGAAGAATTAACTAAAAAAGAAAGAGCTTTGAAATATCAACATAAATTTACAGGAGGATATTAAAAAATGTTTGATAGATATATAAATATAAATGAGTACAAAATAAGTGGAAGACAGGCAAGTGGACTTTGGCAATGTTCTGAATTTACTGTAAGTGGAAGAACTCCAAAAGAAGTATTAAAAGAATATGACTATATGATTAGTGAAATCAATAGAATTAACAATAAATATAATGTAGAAGAAAAAGAAAAGAAAAAAGATGAAAAAGTAAGAATGGGTTAAAATGCAGATTGGTTTAATAGATGTCGATAGCATTATTCCAAATCTTGCATTGATGAAAATTTCAGCTTATCATAAACAAAAAGGAGATAATATAACACTTTTGCATGACAAAGTTATTTCTGCAAGACTTATAGATTTTGACAAGGTATATATCAGTTGCATTTTTGAAGAAAATAGGGAGATTGCAATAAAGATTGCAGGTCAATTCAAAAATTCAGATGTCGGAGGAGTTGGAATTAATCATAAAAGACTTCCTGATGAAATTGAACATCTTATGCCTGATTATGATTTATATCCCAATGTTGATTATTCTATAAACTTCACTACAAGGGGATGTTGTCGTGATTGTTCATTCTGTAAGGTAAGGCAACATGAAGGATATATCAGAGTTAATTGTGATATTTATGAGTTCTGGAATCCCAAGCATAAAAAGATTGTCTTGCTTGATAATAATATTCTTGCATTACCAGAACATTTTATGAAGATAGCAGGACAGATTAAAGAAAATAATTTGCAAGTTGATTTCAATCAAGGGTTAGACCATAGACTTTTAACTCCTAAGATTTGTAAAACTCTTTTAGATTTGAAACATATACATGAAATAAGATTTGCTTTTGATAAACCGGAATACAAAAAGACAGTTGTTAAAGCATTAAATATGTTGGAAAAAGCAGGTTTAAAAGAATGGCAAAGTAGATGGTATGTCTATGTTGGAGTTGATGATGATTTTTATTCAGTTTATAATCGTTTAAAGCTTCTTAGAAAACATAAGCAGGGTGTATATCTTATGAGAGATAAAAGAGTTTATGATATACCAGAGTATATTGCTCTTGCTCAATGGTGCAATCACATGGGTGCATTTAAGGTAATTGATTTTGAAAAACTTGAATATGATAACAAAAGATTTATTCATTATAGAAAATCAATTGAAAAATATTTAGATAAGGAGATAGAAAATGAAAATACTACATCTTTATGCAGGAATAGGTGGATGCAGGAAGCTTTGGAATAATGTTGATGTAACAGCAGTTGAAATAAATCCAGACATTGCAGAGATATACAAAGATTTCTTCCCTAATGATAGAGTGATAATTACTGATGCACATAGTTATCTTTTAGAGCATTTCAACCAATTTGATTTCATTTGGAGTAGTCCACCATGTAATTCGCATAGTCAGATTAGATATATTAAAAACAATGAATTAGAACCTATTTATCCAGATATGAAACTTTATGAAGAAATTTTTCTATTAAAATATTTTTTTAAAGGTAAATGGGTTGTTGAAAATGTAGTTCCATATTATGAACCACTTGTTAAACCAACAGTTCAACTTGATAGGCATTATTTTTGGTCAAACTTTATGATTAGCAGTAAACCATTCAAACATCTTGGAGATGTCAAATTTATGCATTACAGACAGTTACAGTTGATTAAAGAGGTCAATATTGATGGTTATAAACTAAGTTGTGATTTGAAAGACAAAATCCTTAGAAGCTATGTTTATCCTGAAATTGGTAAACATATTCTTGATTGTGCATTTAAAATAGTTCAAAAGAAGATACATTGATTTGGAGAGTTGATAAAGATGAATGAAAAAGATGAAGAAACAAAAAATGAAGATTTTGTAAAAGCTAAAGATTATGAAATTCAACCTATTTCTGAAAATTATAAAAAGAATATAGAGCAGAGATTATGGAATCTTCTACATGGCGAATTAACAGAACATGAACAGATTAGATTTAAATATCCTCATAAAAAGATTCAAGGAATACTTGTAAGATGTCCAAGTTGTGGAAAAGTTCAAATCACTCAAAGTTTAAAATCAAAACATTGTGCAATTTGCAATCATTCTTTTAAGATTATAACAGAGAGAAATGGTTCAAGAATTGTATGGATTCCTAAAGATAAAAGAGGAATTTTTGAAAGATTATATAATGTTACTATTCATGGAAAATTGTACATTGGATAATAATATCTAAAATATGGAATATAAGCATCCAAAATAAAAGAGTAATGTTAATATATGAAATTCTTATTAATAAGTATTACATATTTGATTACAACAGAAGGAATTAATGATGAAAAAGCAAAAAAAAGTGCCAATATCTGTAAGTATTTCTCCTTATGCAAAGAAATATTTGAAGAAAAAAAAGATTTCAGCAACAAAAGTTTTTGAATTAGGATTTGAAATACAATTAGAGAATGATAAAAAATATGATTTAAAAAAATTTGAATATTACAAAAAAAAAATAAATGAACAAAAAAAATATAATCATTCATAAATTATTTTTAAAATGGAATATAAGCATCCAAAATAAAAGAGTAATGTTAATATATGAAATTCTTATTAATAAGTATTACATATTTGATTACAACAGAAGGAATTAATGATGAAAAAGCAAAAAAAAGTGCCATTTACAATTAGAATTTCTCCTTATGCAAAGAAATATTTGAAGAAAAAAAAGATTTCAGGTGGGCAAATCTTTAAATTAGGATTTGAAAGACAATTAGAGAATGATAAAAAATATAATTTAAAACAATTTACATATTTCAAGAATAAATTAAATGATAAAAAACAAAAATATAATGAAATCAAAGAATTATTCATTAAACAATGCAGGGGTGCAGAAGAAACCAAAAGATTTGATATTAGTTGGTTAGAAGCAAAAGTTGAAAAGCTTAATAATGAAGGCATAAGCATTGATGTAAAAGAATTATATGAATATTGCATAAAGCCAATAGCAAATGATGGTGATAAAGATTAATGACAAATATAGATATAGATGAAAGCAATATTGAAAAATTAGTTCCTAATTATCATTCTCTTTCTGATGAAGAAAAAATATTTATAAAAGAAAAAATATATAGAACACAATTACTTTGTCAAGATAGAGATAGAACTCTGGAAGAGATTATTGAAAAGCAAATAAAAGCAAAGAAGAGTAAGAAGTGAATCATCCAAAAATTTTCGCAATTTTCTTGTACAAGAAAATTAAATTATTTATTTAATTTTGATTTTTACATTATTTACTTTAATTAAAAAAGAAAAAAGTAATATAAAAAAGAAAAAACTTACTCTGAAAGTAATAATATAATAATAAAAATTCAATAGCATATACACTAAAAGGAAATGATTGAATGTAATACTTTTTTATAAAACTTTCTTTTTTTTTAACAAAACACAATCTATATATATTATATATATATTTATATCTTTAAATAAATTGGTGATATATCTATGGGAACAAACTATTATAGAGATATTGATAAGATAAAATCTTTTTTAGAGAAAAATGGAGAAAAGAAAGATATTCCGATTGAAACATTTGCAAAAGCAATGGCAATTGTCTTTGGTATGAAAAGAAAAACAGCAGGTAAATGGATTAAGAATTTTGTTGATATGAATTTTATTACTATGAATGATAGAAAAATTAATTTTATTTAAAAATATTATAAAAAAGTTGATTGGTTTATGATAAAGAATGATTTAAATAAAAAAAATATATTATAATATGCGATAGGAAAGGAATTTGCATAAAGAATAAATCTTTCGGGAAGAATTATACTTTGCATCCATTAACCAATCCTTTCCTTTCCTATCTATAAATATATTGAGGGAGTTTGATACAAAATATGGGTCTAGTTCTTTTTCAATGTAACAAATGTAAATCTGTATTTTACTTTCGTAATGAATGTAATGTTTGTCCTTTTTGTAAAACAGTTGATAATGTTAGACAGGTTGATGAAGTTGAATGATAAAAATATTTTAATAACGGGTGTTGCAAAAACAGGTACATCAACAATGACAGGGATGTTAAACTGTCATCCTAAGATTTTTATTTTATATGAAACTCTGTTATATAAAAAACCTGATTATAAATATGCTAATCGTTTTATTGAAAGATATTCTGATGCTGTAGGTCTTTTTGATGAAGATAAAAATATTAAAGAGTTATATAATAAGTTAAGAAGTTTTTTATGTAAAAAAGGATATTGTTTTGATTTTGTTGGTGATAAAAAACCATCTATGAACAAAAATATTTTTAATTTTTTTAAAGATTTTAAAATAATTTTTATGGTTAGGGATGTAACAACATGGGCTAAAAAAGAACATATTATTAATAAATATAGTTTAAAAACAGATTGTTCTAAGACTATTGTTGATTATATTGTTTTTTTTCTATATAGTTTTTTTAAGAGTAATGTTTTACATATTCGTATGGAGGATATAATTTATAATAGACAAAGAGTCATGGATAGTTTAGAAGTTTTTTTAGATATTGAGATGAATAATTATCTTGATAGGTTTTGGAAAAAAATTAAAAGATTTGATAAGAATAATCCTAAAAGTATTCAAAAATGGGAGAAAGGTCATAAATCTTCAACTCATAGACCTAAAAGAGAGGATGTTGTTGTAAGTTTGAAATCTCATAGTTTTTGGGATGTTGTTTTGCCTATTTTTTATAAATATTATAATAATGTTGATAGTGTTTTTAGTTCAGTTGAAATAAATAAGGATATAGATTTGTTGAAAGGTTTATCATATAAAAAGATTAAAATTGATGAATTATATATGAAGTAATTAAAGTTGATGGAAAATGAAAGTTGAGTGTAAGATTTGTGGGGAAATATTTGATAATTTGAATTTAGATGAACATTTTAAACTTAAACATCCAGATATTTTTTGTTTATATAAAAATAGTGATGAATACAAAAGAAAACATAGATGGGATTGTATTAAAAATATAAAATTCAAATTAAAATTTTTAAGGTAAAAATGGAAGGATAAAATGGAATTAGAAGAAACAATTGCAAATGAATGTATTAGGCAATGGGGTGTCAAAGCCCAACTTGGAATTGCTATTGAAGAATGTAGCGAACTAATCACTCAATTAATTAAACTTGGTAGAGAAGTAAATGGTTCTACTATCGATTCTATATGTGATGAAATTGCAGATGTAGAAATAATGATGTTTCAGCTTAGAGTTATCTTTGAGAAAGATGAACTTATCGATTCTATTAAAGAAAAGAAATTGAAACGATTAAAAGAGAGATTAAATATAAGGTAAGAGTGTAAGTAAATGGGTAGAATTAAATGTAAGAAATATCATGGTATGAATAAATATTTTGATTATTGTCCATATTGTGGTTATAAATTAAGGAGTTGAAGGAAATGGCAATAACAAGTAGACATTTCAGTGGAAGAAAAGCATGGTCAGATGCAAAAGACTTTGTAAATTCTTTGTCTTGTAAAAAGGTGTATGAAATAGAAATAGTTTATGAAGACATAAATTAAAAGTTCAACCTTAATTAGTTAATGTATACACTTTACAAACATTTATAAGGTATGAAGTGTATACACCCATGGTGTAATAATGAGTAAACGTGTATGTGTGAAATGTGGAAAAGAAGCTGGTATAACAAGGATAACGTCAGAATGTTGTGGTGCTATGACTTGTTGGGAAAGTTCTTTTGCAGAACTGCATAAAAAAGATTATGGTGATTAAATGAAATGTGAAATATGTAAATCTAATCTTGTTAATCTTTATTATCGTGAGGGTGCTGGTGGAAAGAAATGGTTGAAGGTTTCAGGTAATTGGTATTGTAAAGAGTGTGGTTGTGTTAGATGGAGATATTTATAAATTAAAGGCATAAGGTAAAATTTCAACCTTTAGAGGAATAAAAATGGTAGATATATTGATAAGAGCAAAAAAAGAAAGAGTTGAACATAAGTTTGAAGATAGAGTGCCAAATGACACAGACTATTGTTATTGGACCGGTATCCATCCAAAACAAGATGGTGAAAAGGTAATGTTCACAGACGGAGTTAATGTCTATGCAGAAGGTAAAGTGTATCATACTGATGAAGATGAAGGTTTGTGTTTTAGTCCATTGAAGCGGGTTGATTATCCTCAGCCAAAGAAAGCACCGACAAGAGGATTTACTTATGTTACTCAGGATGAACAAACATAAGGTAAAAAGCAAAGGTGAAATTGATGAAAAAACCAGATAAAATAATTAAATATTTTCATGTAGATAAAGAACCAGAGGAACTTTGGGTTGATTTTAATGGTAAACCATCCCATAGTTATGTTATTAAAATTCCTTATTGGCTTGGTCGTGCATATAGATTAGGTTATAAATGGGTAAAAATAGAAATAGATACTAATGGTAAATCTATGAAACAGAGGATTGAGGAAGAAACAAAAGAATACTTCAAATATTTTAAAGAGAACTGGTCTGCTAAAACGACTAAGATGCGGAAGTTAAATCATAACTATATGTTGATAGCTCATAATGGAAAAAGTACTGGTTGGTTTAAGTCTATTGAGGATTATAATAATTATCATAAAGAATTGCAAAAGTTGAATGAAAAATATGGAGTGAAACGACCAAAGATATAAGGTAAAAGTTAAATGAAAATAAACGATATGAAATAAATGGAGGTGAAAGAAAATGGCTAAAAAGAAAAAGAAAGAATATAAACCAAAAACTAAGAAGCAACTTAAAGCGTATCATGGTAAATATAAAAGGTAAGGTAATTATTCAAGGAGAATAAAAGAATGAAAATTGAAAAAATGGAGTTACATGCTTATTGTAGCCAAATAGAAGAAATTGAAAGAAGAACTTTTACATTTGAAGATTTACAGAAATGGGCTAAAGAAAAATGTAAACAAATTTATGCTTTACTTCCAGAGATGAATGGAAACGAACAAATATTATCTTGCTTCATAACTACATTCTTAAAAGAAAATTTTGATTTATTAGAAGATGAGGAATTAAATAAAGTGATAAGGTAAAAAGCAAAGGTAATTGATATGACAACAAAAGAAGAATGGTATCAGTTTAAAATTAGGTTATTGTGTATGATTGCTGGATTTATTTCTGGTATGTTGGTTGGTTTTGGTATAGCTTTGGGTGGATAGATGTTCGGTTATGTAAATTACAAACTTGTGTTGTATTGCCAGAACGTTAGCCGAGCATCCCACAAACTTTAGTAAGGTAAAACTACAATGAAAATATTAGATGCAACTTGTGGTGCGAGGGGAATGTGGTATATAAAAAAACATCCACTTGTTACATATATGGATAAACGAGAAGGAGTATTCATAAATAAAAAAGAATATAATAAATTTAAAAATACTCGTAAAACAAAAATAAATCCAGATGTTGTATCTGAATGGAAAGATGCACCATTTCCAGATGAACATTTTGATTGTGTAATATTCGACCCACCTTTTCATATAGAGAAAAGAGGAACTAAAGAAGCAGGTATTCATTATCGTTATGGTAGATTGTATAAAGATAATTGGAAACAAGTTATGGGTGAAGGAATACAAGTATTATTTAAAAAGTTAAAAAAGAATGGGTTGTTTATTTTTAAATGGTGTGAGAATAACAACACAGTTCCAATAGAGGATGTATTGAAGTTGTTTCCTTATAAACCTGCTTTTGGAACTAAAACAGGTCAGGCAAATAATCAGCATTGGATTGTGTTTATTAAATATAGATTTGATAAGAGGTTAATATAAGGTAAAAGTTCAAGTTTAAAGATATACTCTAAACACAATTAGTATTTAAAGAAAACAAAGAAAACTAACAAAACATTGAACTTTGAATAAAAGTTAAAGCAATTTCGTTTAGAAAATTAGCAATAAATAAACAATAATGTTTTTATTATGCAGTTACATTCAAAAACTTAATAGTTAAATAAATGGATTGATTTTCTTATGAAAAAAGCATTTGGTTATATTAGAGTTTCAACATTGAAGCAAGTTAAAGGGCATAGCTTGGAATATCAAAAATCAGCAATAGAAGAATACTGCAAAAGAAATGATATTGAAATTAAAAAATTGTTCATTGATAAAGGTTTATCTGGATATAGATATAGACCAAACTTTGAAAAGATGATGAATGATTTAAAAGACATTGATTTCATAATTACTTATTCGATAACAAGATTTGGAAGAAGTACCCAAGAACTTTTGATAAATATACAGACATTGGAAAATAAAGATATAAAATTTGTAAGCATAAAAGAAAATTTTGATGTAACTACTAAAACAGGTAAGTTATTATTAGGGATGTTAGCTTTAATTAGTGATTTTGAAGCTCAAACTATTAAAGAGAGAATGGAAGCAGGTAGAGAGTGGGCAAGAGTTCATGGAACTAAGAGATTTGGAAGACCTTATGCAGATATAGATTGGGATACTGTAAAACAATTTAGAGAAGTAGGTGTTTCTTGGACAAAGACAGCAAAAAGAGTTGGTGTTTCAACTGCAACTTTAATTGCAAGAGCAAGAGAAGAAGGTATAGAATAAAACTTATCAAATCGTAACCTATCGAAGCCCAATCAAATGCATCGGAACTCAACCAAACATATTTTAAGATTATATTTCATATCTTATCTGAATACATTACATTATATCCAATCTGATTTTATCATATCAAATCCTATTTTAGTATGTATTTATTATAATCTTTATCATATATATAATTTATGTTAATAAAAAAATATAAATAATAGTATTTATATTATTATTAGTGTTAGTTTCGTTAAAATTTGATTAAATGAGTTCCGTTCAGATACGATTCAATACGAATAGTTACATTTCGATAAGATGTGATATGATTGAATGTATTACTTTCTGATGTATTTAGCTTTGATATAAAAAATAAATACAAAAACCGATAAACCCTGTACAAATAGGTGGACAAAATGCAAATCTCATTCTAAGCAATTCCTTTTTATTATGCCAAAAGTTATATTTGTCTATCTGATAAACTGTCCATATAGCAGTTGCAATTAAAAAGATTAGAAGGAAAATTTTTAGATAATCTTCATTAAGAAAATATGGACAAAAAGCATATATTAGCAGAAGGTCGCCAATTCCCATATCAAAAAAAATTGCAATCAAAAATATAAAATTCAGAATTACAAAGTTACTTACAAGAAGCATGAATTCTCCTTTGTTTAACCAATAGAATAGTAATCCTAAACATAAAACTATCAAGATGTATTCAACTCTTATCTTCAATGTTTTAATGTCATATTTTGAAACATGATATAAAATAAGTCCAACAATAAAAAAAATAATTACATTAAACATCAACAAATTACTCATAGACTATACACTTCCAATTTATTATTATAATTATTCAGCATCTTTCCATTTTCAAAATCTACATTTAGAGTTTAAGTTTTGTTCTTTTTTTCAAGTGTGTCGTATGTGCTTTTTGTGTGAATTTAATGCCATTATATCATATAATATTACATAACACAAAGATTTATGTACAAAATAACTGATATGTGTTAAAATAAAGCAGAATATGTCAAAAGAGTGTTAAATGTGTCAGAAGATTATGGAAATGAACAAGTATATGCATCTGTATCTGCAATGTCGCCAAGCAAGATACAGAAAAGAGATGACCTAAGAATTTGTTATGAATGTATTCAACACAAAAGCAGAGCATATAAGAATCCAAATGAGAAATGGGCATTTGCTTCTAAAGTAGAAGACTTAATGTTCAGACTACTTCCTTATACTAAATCTACTATAAAGAAGAAGTTAGAAAAGCATTACAATGAAATGAATGAAGAAATAGATAAGATTAAAGCAAGTAGTTTAGACATTGACAAAAAAGATAAAGAAATTACTGACATAAGATTTGAATATGCTCTTAGCATACATGAACATAATTTGAAGCTGTTACCTGAAACTGCAATACTTGAAGTTGATGCAGAAGGAGATTTAGATGTAACAAATGAAGAAATCTTGGAAGTAATTAGAGGAGGTTACAGACAGGATGATACAAAGATACAATTTGGAAGATAAGGATTATCAAACAAATATAGACCCAACATTACTATCAACATTATATCTAAGACATATCTATAAAAGAGTACATATCAATCATTTTAATTTTCTTGGAATCATTACAGGAAAACACAGAACAGGAAAATCCTTGGCATCATTGAGTTTAAGTCATGCTCTTGACCCAACTTTTTTTGATGAAATGGAAAACAGAGTTGTATATTATGCAAATGATTTTCTTAGAGTTATAAAAGATTTAAGCAAAAGAAAAATTATTGGTGGTTGTGTCGTTTTTGATGAATCAGGTATTGGTTATGGAAGCAGAGATTGGTATCAAGAAAGCAATAAAGCAGTAGGTGGTGCAATGCAAGTAGTTGGTAGATACCAACCTATTGTTTTTTTTGTTAGTCAAGATATAAGACTCATTGATAGTCAGATTAGAAAATATTTTCATGCTTTTTTTGAAATGAACAGACATACTAAGAATTATGCTTTTGTAAAAGCTTATGGAGTTAGCCAAGATAAAAAAAGTGGAAAGATATATCATTTGTATAGCAGGTTTAATTATCCAAATGAGGATGCAAGTGGAAAAAAAATTAGATTTATTGGTATAAGAATTAAAAGACCACCAAAGGAACTTGAAAAAAGATATGAAGACCATAGCAAAGTTTTCAAAGATTTTATTCTTGACCAGATGTATGATAAGACAAAGACTTTTGATGAAAAGAAAGTTGAAAAAGAAGAAAGAATGAGTGATAAAGATATTGTCAAGTTTTTAGTTGATAACAAGGAAAACAAGAAATTTTTGTATAAAACTTCAACACCTGAAAATATTAGATTTGATTCAAATGCTATTCGTTATAGATTTAATATAACAGATTCAAAAGCTAAATATTTAAAGAAACTTGCAGAATATGAAGCTCAAAAAACTACTAAGTCTTAGGATTTAAATAGTAATTAACTAATTTAAAAATAATAAAAATTTATAGACAACAGATAGGAGAATTAGTTTCTTATGAAAAAGAATCCTATTCCTACTAAATATTGGCGTTATTGTTTCAGGAAAATTAATGGTAAAAAACAATATGTCAAACTTAAAAAAGTTAGAGGAAAAATTAAAATCAGGAAAGTTAAGAGGAGAAAATAAATGGTATTTCCTTATGAGCCACCTAAAGGTAAAATACAAATAAAAAAAGAAAAAGTTGAAGAAACTAAAAAAGAGTCAAGTCCTGAATATAAAAAAGTATATGAACAAATTGAAAAACAAAAAGAAGAAGTAAAAGAAGCAAAAAAGAAAGCAGAAGAAGAAAAAAGACAAATCAGAGAATACAGAGAAAAAGCAAGATTAACAAAAGAAGAAATGAAAAAGGAAAGAATAAAAAAAAGACCAAGGGAACAAGTTTATTTTGCTAAAAGACTTAAAGAAATAGAAAAAGGGGAAAGAGAAGCAGTATTAGGAAAAAAAGCTATTGGTGAAGCAGAAACAGATATTTCAAAAGCAGAAGAAACAATAGAAGAACAAAGAGAGCAAATTAAAAAATTTGAAGAAGAAGGATATAAAGTAAAAATTACACCTGAAGGTATTTTCAAGTTTTATAAAAAACCAAAAACAGGAAAAAGAATTACAAAAGTTGATTATTCTAAAATTCTTAAAAAAAGAAAACAGCTTGAAGAAAAAAGAAAGTTTTATAGAACTCAAATTAGAAGATTAAAAACTTTAAGACAAAGACTTCCAAAGGGCATGAGTACAGAAAGAATTGATAAAATAATTGATAATTTAGAAAAAAAGAAAAGAAGTGTTGAAAGAAGTTTAGGAAAATATCTAACACCTAAACAGGCAAAAGAACTGTTGAAAGAAACAGAAAGACTTACTAAATTTTTATCTATGATAGAAACAAAATCTATTCTTAAAAGTCTTAAAGGAAAGGTATCTGAAAAAATAGAAACAAGAATTAAAACAATTAAACCATCTGTTGAAACATATATGATTGCAACAGGTTATTCACCTGAAGCATTTGAACAATTTGGCAGTTTTAAAATACCTGATTATGAAGAAGGAGAAATATTTCATAAAGGTGGAACTTTTACAACTGATAAACATACTTATGAAGATGTTAAAGATTTTTTTAAAGAAAGAAGTAGAATAGTTGCAACACAAATAGTAACACAATCTGAACCTAAAGAAGTCAAATTAAAAGAGCAACTTAGTGGAACAAAACTTGGTTTTCTTTTAAACATTCCTAATATAAAAGAATCAGAAAAAAACTTTGTAGATGTATTTGTCAGTAATTTACCTGAAACTATTCTTTTTAGAAAACCTACTGAAAAAGAAATACAAGATGCATATCAAAGAACATATAGACAAACAGAATATATACCTTTTAGTTTCAGAGAAAATATTACACTTAAAAACAAAAAAATGTATGAAGACATAGGTTTAACTGAACCTGAACTTGAAGAAATACTTTATCGTTTTCAAATAGGATTTTTAAACAAAGAAGGAGTTAAAACAGCAATAAGCAAAGAAATCGGAGATGACTTTAATGTATCATTTGATAAAGAAGGATTAAACATTGAGTATAAACCTGAAGTTTTAGAAAAAATGCAAAAAGAAGAAATTGAAAAACAACAGAAAACTCTTGTTACAAAAGTTGAATCAACTCTTAAAACACTTGGTAAACTTCAAGAAGAAGGAAGAGTATTTCCTTATACTAAAGAAAGTGCTGAAGTAATCTGGAGTTTAGGAAGTCATGTATTATCACCAATGACAGGAACTTTGGAATATACTGCTTCTATACTTCCAAAGGTTTATGTTACAAAAACAGGGAATTTTTCTATTGCACCAAGACCTATTATTTCCAGACAAGAAGCAAAAGCATTAAAATATAAACTTCAAACAAAGGCATATATGCCTACTGTTTATGATGTGCCACTTGCAAAGGTTGGACTTGCACCTGAATGGGCAGGGAAATATGTAGAGGAAAGACCTATTTATGCAACAACAGGTGTATTGTTTGAAATTGGGTCATTAATTGCATTACAGAAAGCTTTGAAAAAACCTCCTGATGCTAAACCTAAACCAAGTTTAATGCAGAAGTTTGGTTTAGGATTTGAAAAAGCTAAACCTATATTTGGTAAATCTACTATCTTTCAACAATTTGGAAAGCTTTCTGCTAAATTTGAAAAGTTTAAATGGACAGGTAGAATTGCAAAAGAAATAAAATACGGTCAAAAGGTTTTAATGAAACCAAGTGAAAGAATACTTGGTAAACTTCAAAAAGTTTTTCCTAAAACATATAAATTTATTCATGGACAAGGATTTACTATTGGAGAAAGAATTAGTTTTAAATTACCTAAATTTTCTTATAGATTAGCTCAACTTAAAAGAATGGCATCTGCACCTATTAAAGCAGGTGAAGTAACTTATAAAGGATATGGAATTGCTAAGGATTGGAATATTCTTGAAAGACCTTGGGAAAAAATTGAAATTATGGGAAAAGATGCTACAACTCTTTCTTTAGTAGGAATTGATTATGCACCTATGTCTTTTTATGGACTTCCTGAAATGCCAATTACAGAAGAAATTTCTAAAAGAGGTTTGAAAAAATTAGCAGAACATCAAGTTAAATATTGGTCTTCAGAAAAAGGAATGTCTATTGATGATATTATTAGACTTTCAAAAAGAGAATTTCAAGGTTGGAAAACTCCTATTAAACCTAAATATATAAGGAAAGTTGGGAAGATACAATATACAAATTTAATAAGCAAAGACATAATTGAAAGACAAACAACAGAATTTGTTTTACCTACAATTAGTAAAAGAACAAAAGATATTGTAAGAGTTGGAAAAACAGAATATCAACCTATGTCTTTTTATGGACTTCCTGAAATGCCAATTACAGAAGAAATTTCTAAAAGTATAGGCAAAACAACTAGAGATGTATTGAGAAGAGCAAAAATTGAACTTAAATATGGGAAGCTTACAAGACCAAGATTTACAGGTGTTGAAGCAATTACAAAAAAAGAATTTGGAATTGCTGGAAAAATACAAGTTACAAAAAAACTTTATGGAACAGATTTTTTAAAAAATATTGAAACATATAAAAGATTTAATATTAGATATGTTAAACCTAAAAAATCTCCTTATATTCCACTTGACCCATTTAAAAAAGATGTATCAAAACTTACACTTGAAGATGTCTTAGGAAGAAGAGTCAGTACAAAAGCATTTGAAAAAGAAATAGCTTTTATCGGAAAGACAAAAAAAGTTTCAAAAGAAGCAGGAGAGATACTTAAAAAATCACCAATTTATAAAGGTCAAGATAAACTTACTTTTTTAAAAGAACCATTTGAAGTTTTACAAGTCAGACAGTTAAAAACAGGGATTAAACCATTTGAAAAAGCTTCAAAAGGATTTAGGATGCCTGAAGGATATGCAGTTGCAACAGGTGGCGTATCTTTAGAATTTTTAGAGTTTTTAGAAGAAGGAGTAACTACTATTTCACCACATTGGAAAAAAGCTGTTCCAACAGCAATATTTACAGGTGCAATAAAACAAAGAAGACCATTTATTGAAAGTCCTGAAATAATATCTGATATTGAAACAGATGTAATTAAAATAGAAAAAACAACTCCTAAATTTAAATTTGAAACAATAGATATATCAGATATAAAACCAGATATTTCAGAAAAAGCAGGAGAAAAATATCGTTATGAAATAGGAGTTAAACCTGCAATAAAATTAGACATTGGACAGGAAATGAAGCAAAAACAAAGATTAAAACTAAAACTTGAACTAAAAACATTATTAATGCAAAAATTAAAATTTAAAGAACCTGAAATTGAAACTCCAAAACCACCTGAAGAAACACCACCTAAAAAACCGAAAGAAAAAATACCTGTAAAACCTGAACTTTCAATTACTGAAGAAATACTTCCAAGAGAAGATTTGAAAATTAAAAAGAAATTAATAACTTATGAAAATGTTAGACTTTATAAACCTAAAGTTCTTGCTTCTCCATTTCTTGTTATGGAAAGTCAAATTAAATATGGAAAAGCAACACATCCTAAAACAACAGCAAGTCTTATACAGAAAGGAATTATTACAGGTTTTAAGATTCCAACTATTGAGTTGATTGAGGAGAGAAAAGGTAAGAGAAAACCTAAGAAAAGTAAATATGATTGGAGATTAGGAGAAAATGTTAAATCAACTATATAATAAAATAATGAAGCTATTGATAATGCTAAAGGCATTTTATCTATTGTTAAAAGAAAAAAAATTAGAAGGGCAATATACAATTTATGCTATGTTTATGACAGTTTTAACTCTTATTGCCTATATTGTTATTCATCCTACTCTTACAACTATAATTAATGATGCAGGAATAACAGGTATTGAAGGTCAATTGATTTCTCTTGCACCATTATTTATTGTTTTGTTTATTTTATGGACAGGTGTATGGTATGTTGCACCACATGAAAGACATTAAAAATTGGAGGTAAAAAATATGACAAAAAAAGAATTAAGAAAAATAATAAAAAATATAGAAGCTAAAGTCAAACCAATTACAGTAATAGTTTTGTTAGTCTTAGTAAGTCTGACAACTATTTTTGTATTCAATCAGAATGTAACAATTGTTAAGGGTGCAGGTGTAGATGAATTTGAATATGTGAAAAAAATTACTATATCACATGATTATATAGATTCAACTCTTACAAATTTTCCTATATTGATACATGATGATTCAGGAGATATAAAAGATAAAGTTCTTTCAAATGCATCTGATATTGTTTTTTATTCAAGTGATAATTTAACACAATACAATCATGAAATAGAGCTTTATAATAGTGGAACAGGAGAGCTTACTGCATGGGTAAATATTACAAGCATAAGCAATTCTGCTGATACAATATTGTATATGTACTATGGAGATTCAGATGGTGGATATACTGTTGGTTATAATCCTTTAAGTGTATGGGATTCAGATTTTAGTCTGGTTTCACACATGAATGGAACAAGCAATGTCTATGATAGTACATCAAATGATAATACTTTTACTAAATATAATACACCGACACAATCAACAGGAAAAATCGGTTATTGTCAAGATTTTGTAAGAGCTGATTCTGATAGATTTGACATAGCAGATGATAATTCTTTAGATATTGGAACAGGAGATGCAACTTTTGAATTTTGGTTAGACATAGATTATGTTTCAGGAAATGATTATATGCTCTATGCAACAAATGATGGAGATATAAAAGTAAACTTTTGGTATAATATAGATGATACAGCACCACCTATTCAATTTAGTCCTTATATAAGAGATACAAATAATGATGCAAGTAATTTCAAAAATATTACAAATATTACAGATAGAGGTTTTTGTTATGCTGTTATACAAATAGATAATAGCGAAGCAGGAACAGGTAATGAATTAGTTTTATTTGTAAATACAACTCAGTTAAATGCAGAAAGTGGACAAACTATAAATTGGGATGGGGATTCGCTTTCCACTACAACTAAGAAATGTCTAGGTCATAATGAACAAAATTATTTTTATGACGGGAAAATGGATGAATTTAGAATATCATTGGTAAAAAGAAGTAATGCTTGGCTTAAAGCAAGTTTTCATAGTGGAAATCAGACAACAGGTTTTATAACTCTTGGCTCTCAGGGAAGCAATGTTCCTGTATCAGTTTATACATTAAATGGTTTAACAAACAACCGTATAACTTGGTCTGGAACAGCAGGTAATACAGTATGGTCTAATAGTTCAGGAGATGCAAATGAGTTTATGGAAATCAATATGTCTGTAAATGAAACAGATAATATTTCAGAGATTAGAATCTTTCAAGATGATTTAAACAACTCAGGTGAATATGTAAATGCTTCAAATATTTCTCTTTATATATCATCTGATAATGTATCTTATGCTTTGATGGGAACTTTTGTTGATGGTGGAAGTAATTTAACAATTAATAAAACAACTTATCCTGTTGGTGCAGGTACTAATATATTTGATGGAACAGGAATTACTAATAATAATAGGTCAATATGGTGTAAATATCATTTGACTATTCCTTCGGAAGTATCTGATAATATATTTTATGCATCTACTTCTACTTCAAACAAAGTATATTTAGGCGATTACACCTAAAAGGAGGATTAGTATTGAAAAAAAAGAAGCTAGTGCTGTCTATAGTTTTTACTTTAATCTGTTCTATATTGTTTGTAATATTTATCAATCCGATTCAAGCTGATATAGTTTCAGATATAAGTGTATCTTCTGGTTCTGTAAACTGTATAATTAGTTTTAATGTAGTTGGTGGGGATTCATCTGATACAATTAGAATTTATTATGATACATCTAGCGGTATTACAACAGGAGATAGTTGTACTTATGATGACCCAGACGATTGTACTTATGGAAGTAGAACAGATAGAAAAATAATAATCAGAGGTTTAACAGATAGCACAACTTATTATTACAGAATCTATAATGTAGATGAAACAAGTTGGGTATCATCTGAAGACAGTTTTACTACAAATGCAAGATTTACAACTCAATGGAAAGATGAATTCTTTGATGAATTTCTTGTAGAAGATTCTTCCAATATGGCATTGGAACAACAAGTTGGTATAAAATCAGGTAAACTTATAGATGTAGGAACACAAGATTGGAATGACGGTGGACTTAGTTATATTTCTATTTATAAAGAAAACAATACATCATATCATTTATGGAGTACATCAAGGCAAAGACCACTTACAATTAATAATAACTGTATATATATGCATAGTACAGATGGAGTTAATTGGGGAAGTCTTGATATTGATATAGAAAATATTACAGTAAACACTCCGAACAATAGAGCATTGGGTGGAACATTATTTTATAATGACACTTATTATTTTATCTATACAGGTTCAAATCTTGGAAGTGTTTATAGTATAGCTATTGCAACTTGTAATACTCCTGATGGAACATTTAACAATATTGGAACTGACCCTGTTTTAGAAGGACAGGATTTAGACCCAAATGCTGATGAAATGCATCCAAGTGGAATGTATCTTGACATACTTGGTGCAAACAAATGGAATAGTTATGGACAAGATGAAAATAACGGAGATTTAAGAGAATGTGGACAATATATGGGTTTTTCAGATAGTGATTGGATTGCTTGGAACTCTCATACTGCCATTCCAAAAATAACAGATACTACTCCTTATATTTTTCCACACATGATAAAATCTGGTGTTTATGTAGGAATCAATGATGCTTTTGATGATGATGACACAAATATTAGACCATATCTTTGTATTTCAAGAAATGGTTTTAGTGGTTGGACTAATTTTGATGATACGACACCTATTATCCCTCTTGGAAGTAATGGAGAATTTGATGACGAAATGATACATCCAAATTGGGGAGGAAATATAATTCATTCTTGGAATGACAATGATTATATTTATTATATCGGTGGAAATGTTATACACGACCAAGGTGCAAATGCAGAATTTTGTGTTGCAAGAATAAAATTTAGAAAAGATGGTCTTACTGCATATAAACCACAAACAAATGATGCTTGGTTTAGAACAAAAGATATTTCAAATATATTCAAAGCAAATTTTACAGTTAATGGAGATTTTTCTGCAACTGCAAAACTCAACATTTCTGTTTTAAATGCAACAACTAATAATGTCTATTCAGGTTTTAGTTTTTCAGATTTTAATACTATTACAACTAACAGCACAAATATTTATCCTACTTGGGGAAGTAATACATTAACCGATATTCCTTCTGGAGATTTTAAACTTAATTTTAGTTTTGATGGAACAGGAAGTGGTGAACTTTATTCTTATTCACTTGATGAATATGAAATACCTGTTTATGATTATCCACAATTTGTTGAAATAGAAGGAAAAGCAAATGTTTCTAATATTTATGTAACTCAACCTCTTATTTGTTGGTCTAAAGTAAATAATGTATCTGAGTATGTATTGGAAATAGATGACAATAGCGATTTCAGTTCGCCTATTGTAAATATTACAGATATAAATGTGTATAATTATCCTGCATATTATTCAGTTGATGGTAACAAAATATGTTTTGAACTGCCTATAAAAATAACAAAGAATTATTATTATATGAGGGTGAAGGCATTAAGATAAAAGATATTTCAAAAATCCTACTGCTGATATTTTTAGTATCTATTTTATTTAATCCAATTATAGCCAATGCAGATTTTAGTGAAATAGAAAGTTTTTCTTTTGGTTCTAAATTACAAGCAAATGAAAGTGTTCCTCCTGTTTTTACTTTGATTAAAACTCTTTCTTTCGGGTCTAAACTAAATGTTAGTACACCTGCACCTCCTCCACCACCTGAATTTACAGTTATAAAGACATTCTCTTTCGGGTCTAAACTAAATGTTAGTACACCTGCACCTCCTCCACCACCTGAATATACAGTTATTAAAACTCTTTCTTTTGGTTCTAAATTAGATACAAATCCCCCTTCTCCTCTAAAATTTACTTTGATTAAAACTCTTTCTTTCGGGTCTAAACTATCTCTTTATCCATTGATAAAAGATGAAACACCTGCTAACAATTCTATAGATATTGATATGTATCCTTTGATAAGAGTTTATGTAGAGGACAATTTAAATTTTGATATTTCTTGGAGTACAAATCAAAGTATTTGGACAGCTAATAACAATTCTGTATCTACAGGTTTTTATCAACAAAGAGCTATTTTTGTAAATGAAAGCAATACATCTTATTGGTGGACAGTTAATGTAAAAAATACAGATGATAATTGGGCTAATAAGACTTTTAAATTTAAAACAAGAGAATACAGTTATTCAAACTGGAGTGATACTTGGGAGTTCAATGCAACCTCTCCAAATGTTACAACAGTTTCTTCTTCTAATATTACAGGTAATAGTGCAACACTTCATGGATATGTAGATGAAGGAGGAAATATATCTGTCTATTTTGAATATGGACTTGATACAAACTATGGAAACACAACTTCAAGTAATCATGTAGAAAATTATACTTATTTTCAAGAGGGCATATCAGGTTTAACAGATGGTGTTACTTATCATTATAGAGCTGTTGCTTCAAACGATTTAGGAACAACCAATGGAACAGATAAACAGTTTTCTACAGATATTAGTAATGTAACTGTTTTCAATGCAGAATCTATTCCACCTAATACAATTAATACAAGTTGGAATCAACAAAATGGTGTAGATAAATATTATTTAGTCTATAAAATAGGTTCTATTCCTACAAGCAGAGTTGATGGAACATTACTTGCAAATACAACTAATCTATTTTATAACCATACAAATCTTAACTATGGAACTCATTACTATTATAGTATATGGGCATATAATAATACAAATGGTTTCAATGAAAATTATTCAACTGCTGATAATTTTACAAATCCATATAGACCAAGTAATTTTATAGCTTCAAATAAAACACTTGCAACTATTACCCTTAATTGGACTAAAGCAGTTAATTCAACTCATTCAATAGTTGTTATGAATGAAACAGGATATGCAGATTATCCAAATAGTTTAACAAATGGCACAGAGATATATAACAATACAGGTAACAGTAAATTAGTAACAGGATTGGCATTTAACACTACTTATTATTTTAGTCTATGGAGTTACAATAGTACAAGTAATTTATACTCAGTTGATTATGTCTATGTTAATGAAACAACTTATGATGAACCAAAAGCACCAACTGTTTTTAATGCAGTAACATATAATGATACAATCATAAATCTAAATTGGGTTAAAGGCAGTTCTGTTGATACTGTTGTAATTAGAATGAATACATCTTCATATCCATCTCTTTATAATGGTACAGAGATATATAACGGAACAGGTACAAACTATCAAAAAACAGGTCTTTATCCTTCTACAAAATATTATTTCAGAGCATGGGGTTATAATTCAGGTGTTTTTTCAATTACAAATATTACAACAGATAATATTACACTTCCTGAACCTCCACAAAATCTTTCTGCAAACTTTATTGCAGGAACAGATTTGAACATAACTTGGGAAAAAGGTATAGGTGCAACACAAACATATATCCGTAATTCTACAGAAAGCTATCCAAGTCTTGTTACAGGTAATCTTTTGTATAATGATACAGGGGAATATGTTGTTTATTCAGGTGCAACAAGTATTGATTATTTCAGAGCTTGGAGTTATAACAATATTACAAAATTATATTCCACTTATGTAAATCTGTTATGGGGTGGACTTGAAATCAATGTCTATAAAGAAACAGAACCAAATATACAAATCAAAAACTATACTGTCTTTGTCAGTAATCAGGATGGAAGTGAAACCTTTGAACAAACAAAATGTAACAATCCATTCCGTATAGATGTTTCTGATGTTCCAAATGGTGAAGACATAGTAATTCAAATCAGTAGAGAAGGATATTATACAGACACTCAATATAGAGATTTAGATGAAAACAGATGGTATATCATCAACTTTTATCTATCTGCCGATACAAGTGGAGGAGGAAATCCTGATGACCCAGATTATATTCCACCTGAAGGAGAAGATAATGAAACCTATGGACAACTTTATCTATTAACTGTTACAGATATTTACGACCAACCTATTCAGGATGCAAAAATAGTAATTAAAGAATATATAAACTCTACTGAAATCTGGGAAGAAAAAACAATCAGATATACTGATGCAAATGGACAAGTTGATGTTTATCTTACTCCAAATACTTTTTATAAAGTCATTATTTCTGGGGATGGATATGATACTGTAACAGAGGATTATATTGCAAGTCCAGATATTGTTACAAAGACATTCAAGCTTTATTTTTCACCAGATGAAGGACAACTACCTGAAAAACTTTGGAGTAATATCTCTTGGCGTATTCTTCCAACTTATGCATATCATAAAAGTAATATTACTTGTTTATTTAACATATCAAGTGAACTTGGACAGCTTGAATATTTCAATATGAGAGTTGAATATTACAACAATAGCAACAATAGTTATTACACAATCTTTTATCAGAACATCTCTAACAATAGTTATGGTGGAGAAATAACATATACAACTCCAAATGTAACAGGTAAATATGCAGTTACTTATTGTTTCAAAAAAGAGAATTTCTCAGAGTATTGTTTTGATTCAGGGGATGGAATATGCAGATTGTTGTTTTTGACATTTGAAACAATCTCTGAAGCAGTTTCAGATGTTCCAGTTGATATTTATTTCTTAGTTGCAATAGTTCTTGCAATAGCAGGAATGGGTTTAGCAATTAAGTTTGGTGCAGGTGATTTAACAGGATATATCGGTCTTGGAATTATGACTATTGTATTTATGTTCAGAACAGATTTAACAATAGGTGGACAACATTGGACTTTTGTATTATTGGCTACAGGCATTATTTATACAATAATACTGTTTTTAAAGGAGAGATTATGATGAATTATTTGAAAGGTTCTGTAACTGTATTTGTATTGCTGATGCTTGGGATGGTAATAGGATTATATCTTATGGGTTTTCAAAGTGCATTTCTTAAAGAGCTACCAAGTGATTTTTCAGATGATACAAAAGTTCCAGATGAAACAGCAAAAGGTTTTCTTGATGAAATCTCAGGTGCAATAGTATCTGCTTTTACTAAACATTTAGATATTATTCTTCCTATGCTTGGCTTTGGTTTTCTTGCAGGTCTTACAGGTGGAAGTTATGCAGGTGGAAGCATAATACAATATCTTATTCTTGTAATGTTTGTATTTATAGTGATAAACATATTTTTCTTCCCTGTTGTTCCATCTATGTCTACTGCTCTTGATAATCCAAGTGCATTTGAACCATTAACATTAATACTGTCTGTAATATTCAATGCTCTGTTGTTTTTGACTATTTTTACTTTTGTTAGTGGAGAGGATTAACAATGAATTTACAACTGTTAATTTTAACAATTTTTACAACTTGGGAAGATATAACTAATTTATTCGGTCAAGCTAACGAAGAAGTATTTCATGGATATTTACCATTTATAGGTCTTATTATTTTTCTTTTTATTTTGTTCATAGTTTTAATGCTTAAATTTTCAATAGCAGTAATTTCTGTTATAATGATTCCTCTTATATTTTGGATTTCTTTTACTTTTCAACTTGGGGATATGATTGCTATTGTAGGGATTATGGTGGCAATCATGTTTGGAATTGCTCTTGTTAAGTTCTATAAGAGATGAAGATGAAAAAGAATAATGGAATAAACATCTGCAAAAAGATTTATTCTAAACTCAATAATCTTGATAAAGAAAAGATTAGACCTTATGAACTATATTACATCATTGAGAATATGAAGTTTAACAGAGAAGAAATAATTGATACTATCAGAGATGTTTTAAGAGAAGCAGGATTCAATGATAGTTATATAGATAGAATATCAAATAATCTTAGTTGGAAACTTAGATTTACAAGAGCAGATAGCAGGGAAATTGAAAAACAACTATGTAAAAGAGGTTTAATATGCAGAGAAAAAAACTTCATAATAATAAATTAAAAGAATTTTTGTTTGCTCATAAGATATTTTTTGATGTACTTGAAGAAGAACTTGAAAAGACAGATTTAGATAGTGAAACAAAAGACATTATCAGAATTTGTAGCGTTTATGGAGTTGCAACAAATTTAAGCTTGAAGCTTAATTCACCTATGGGAAATCGTCAGTAATTTAAGCTTCAACCTTTACTATGTAAAAATAAAAGGAGATAAATAAAAATGAAATTTAGAAAATTTCTTATTGCTTGGTTTCAAACTAAAGAAGGTTTATTGTATTTATTGATATGTGGAATACCAATATTGATTTCTATAATATTATTTATGGTTAAATGAAAAGGAGGTAAAAAAAATGAAAAAAGGTAAACCAAAAAGAGATGGAAGTGGAAAAGGACAAAGATTAAACAGAGGTAGAGGAGGATGTAGTCAAACAAGGTCTAAAGGCAGAGGAAGAAATCGAAATTGATGACCAATGTATATGTATGTCTGGAAGAATAATAAAAAAAGAGAATTACTTCATGGTAGAATCTGTAAAGTAATAGCAAAAGGTACTAAAAACTCTATAATGATTGAATTTCTTGATACAGGTCAAAGAGAAATAGTAAGTAGATACAGTATTCGCAAAATAAACTAACAGAAAACAGCTATAAAGACATTATAAACTTTTTTTAGTATAAAAGTATAGACTAAACATATTCTGCTTCACATCTTTTTATTATGCTTTTAGATATAAACTAAGTCTTAGGATTTATATATAAAACAAAATATTTACAATTATAATCTATGCATAGCAAGAAGAAGAATTGCCACCACTTCTTGTTAAATAAAAAAGGTGAGTAAAAACTTGGAGGAGAATTATCATGTTCGCAAAAAATGAAGGTTTTAAAGGACAAGTAAACCCTGTTGATTTCGTAATCAGCATTGTTATTGTCGTAATCATAATTGCCGCAGTTGCAATTCCAACAATCCAAGAAGTCCTAAATTCAGCAGGAATAACAGGCATACCAAATACGGTATTGTCAGTTGTGCCTACATTTTTAGGATTACTTGCACTCGTAATGATTGCAAGAGGATTCTAAGGAATTCTACAAAGGCAATTATATAAGAGAAAGATACTTTCATTCCTTCCTTTCTTTCTCTTTCTTTCTTTTCCCATATATAATTTAAAAGAGATTTAGATAAATATGCATCTTGAAATATTCATGCTATGGTTAATAATCTGGGTAATATTTTTAATTATGAGTATAATTGAACAAAGAGGGATAGTCTTTGGTTTTCTTGCAGGATTCTGGATATTGATTCTTGGAATTTTTGTTTATACAAATGGAGTACAATATAAAACAGGTGTTAATCTAACTGAAGTTTCAGGTGGTTGTAATTTAGTTTATAGTTATACAAACATGGTAACACCTTATAGCAATGTCGGGATGCTCTGGGCATTACCATTTATTCTTCTTGGAATGTATATAACTTGGTTAGCCACAACTCGTTTTAGAGCTAATTGGAGAAATAGAAAATGAAGAGGTATCTTCAAATAATTCTGATAACAATTGTTACTTTATCTTTAATTTTTTTTACTCCTTCTATTTCTGCAAGTGAATGGATTACAATAGATGAAACAGATTTTGATGAAGGAACATATACTAATACTCATTATAATAATACAGGAACTTGTGTTGAGCTTAATGTTTCTGAAACATCTGGATATTATACCTCAAAGATTTTTAATGCAAGTGGAAAGGCACATTGGAATGATATTTCTTGGGAACAAAGTGGAACTTTTGGATATGAAAATAAAGATGATTTGGTTTTATGGATGCATCTTGATGACAAATATGGTGCAATAGTAGATAGCAGTTCTTATGGTTATGATGGAACTTATAATGGTGTCTTATATGACCAAACAGGAAAATTCAATACTTCTATCGGTTTTAATGGAACAGATGACTATGTAGATTTACCTCTTAATATGGAAGAAATAGGAATAGGAAACTTTACTCTTTGTGCATGGATTAATCCTTCAACCGATTCTTTTTCAAGAACACCTGTTATTTCTATTGTAGGCAAAGAAACAGGTGGAAATACTTATTATGATGTAGCTATTTGTACAGATAACGATAGAGATATAAGTTTAATACATAAACAGCATAGTACAAGTCATCAATATTATGCAAATCTACCTGACCTTTGGGATGGAAATTGGCATTTTCTTGTAGGCAGATGTAGTGGAACTGCTCATGCTGACCATGAATTGTTTTTAGATGGAGAAAAAATATCTACAAATCTTGGTAGTTATAATCTAATTGAAAACAGTTTAGGCAGAGCTTCTAACTATGGAAGATTTTACAAAGGAAAAGTAGATGAAGTAACAGCTTGGAATAGGAGTTTAACAGATGAAGAGCTTCTTGATATGTATCAAATGGGAATAACAAGACTTAATCTTAGTGTAAGAACCTGTACTGATGAAGATTGTTTGATAGATGCATCTTGGAATGATTTAGGAGTTGTGAGTAGTCCTTATGATTTATCAAGTTATAATGAAACTACTTATTTTCAATACAAGTTTGGATTTTATTCAGAGGATTCAACTTATACACCTAAACTATTCAATGTAACTGTTAATTATACTTTTCTTGGAATAAACCATGAACCTATTGTAACAGATGAAATACCTACTAACGAAACATATAATGTCTTTTTACCTGTAAGCTTGGGAGTTACTATTGCAGACCCAGATGCAGATACTATGGATATAAGATTTTATTCAAATTTATCAGGTACATGGGAACAAATAGGAAGTACAGTTAATGATGTTCATAATGGTACTTATTATTTATATGCACCTTATTTTGGAGTTTATAACACTAAATATTTTTGGAAGGTTTTAGTTACTGATAGTGTGGGAGAAAGTAATGAAACTTTTTATGCTAAAACTTTTTATTTTGTAACAGGTAACAGAACAAGCAGTTTATGTGGACAGATTTTTGATATTCAGGATAATTATCTCTATATGTTTTTAGGAATGTTTGGTCTATTTGGTCTTTTATCCATTGCTTTTTTCAACAAAAGAAATAAATAAAAAACATTATAAATAAATATTTTATTTATTAGTTGGGAAAAGAAGGAAAAATGCCGTTGGAAGATGAAGGAAAAAGAGTTAGGAGAAAATCTATATTAGAGGAATTAGAGAGTAAAATCTCTAACGAAGACATAGATGACTTTGAGCATTACACACAATACACCCAAAGATATGAAAATATGCCTGATAACCAATTTAGTCATGCTTGGAGTTTAATAAATGTCCGACAGGGGAAGGTCAGAAATTTTGATGACCTTCTCAACCCCCATCTTTTTTTAGGTGCAATAGATGATGTAAAAAGTCTTAGATTCTATCAGAATGATATGTTTTGGCTTACAAGCTTGTTCAGACTTGCTAAAGATGACCCTGCTATGGATTATGTCTTTGAACCACTTTGGCATAGTTTTCTATCTGAAGTAAGATTTACAAGTACACTTGATGGAAGCGAAAGAATATATCAAAGTTTTAATAGACCTTCAGCACCAACCAAGGGTTTTAAGATTTTTAGACCAAAGAAAAGAAAGAAAGAACCTATGGAATATATAATCCCAAATGAAGAAGAGCAAGGAATGTATTAGTATGACAAATCCATTTGGAAAAAAAACTGAAGCTAAAGATATTGATGACATTCATAAGATTTTAGATAAAAAAACAACTGTTGAAGAAGAACCTGTTGAAACTGAGGTTGTAGAAGATTTTAAACCACTTCCTGTTGAAAAGATTAAAGATGAACAGACTAAAAATAAAGTTAAGAAACTAAAACTTAGAGCTAAAAGAAAAGCAGAAAAAAATCCTTTTAATTGGAATAGAGGATTACTTTTTTTATGTATGCTTGGAATAATGGGCATTATCTTTTTTTATCAGATGACAGCAGAAGTAAGCATGAGCATTGCTCTTGTTTTAATGCTTTTTGGGATGCTTTGTTTTCTTCCACTTGGTCTTTTATTTGGTAAACTCTTTCTTGACCCTTATGTGAGATGTAAGGTTTTAAGAAGAGTTAGAGGAAAGAATTATGGCATGGTTTATTTTGTTCATAAAGGTGGACAAAGAGTTGATATTAGAATTAAAAATCTTGATGATGATGTAGTAGTTCAAGGTACAAAGCTTTGGGTTTTGGAAAAAGCAGGGATTTATTATACAGATATTGATGATGCATATATTAAACACGCAACAATCTCAGATGCAAGTATTGTTACAAGTCCAAATAATGTTCCTATACTTTTTCTTGATGCAGAGAGTATGCTTCCACTTAGATTTTTTGAAACTAAAACAAAAAGCAACCCTCAACAGGTAGGTGCAACAACTCTTGGATATGTAAATAACCAGATAGCTAAAAACCTGTTTTTTAAAAGAAGTATGCAGACTTTTTATGTATTGATGCTTGTACTTCAAGCAATAAACATTACAGGTTTAATAATGCTTTATGATGCATTGGTGGGATTATGAAATGGTTTAAAAAAATAAAAGACATGAGCATTTCAGAACTTGAAAAACATATCAAACAAACAAAATTTAGTATCTTTTTTCTTTTAATCGGTTGGATTGGAATTAGTTTTTTATCTATTATGTATGCTTTTGCTTTTGACCCTGTACTTGCAATGGCAGTTTTCAGTTTTTTCTTTGGATGTTATACTATTGTAATAGTTCAATTCTTTTTATATCAAAGAACATATTTGTTTCTTAGAAAAATATCTGAACAGAAAGAAAAAGAGGAATAAATGTTATGTCTAAGGAAGAAGAATATTATAGTCCAGATATTGTTGAACAACCAACAGAGTATAAAGCATTTCTTCTTCAAAGACTTACATTATTATCAGATTTAAGTGTAAGTTTAAGAAAACATTATACACAAAGTAGAGCAGATAGAGAAGACCATCATAATTTGGTATCTCTTGCTGTTGAGATGTGGACTCAGCTTTATCCAAAAGTAAGAGGAACATATCTTGAAGATGAATTTAAGAAGTTTATACCATTTTATAAGAATCCAAGACTTTTTTTTCTTCCAAGACAGGAGAAAAAACTTTGGCAACTTGTTTTTCTGTTAAGATTAGCTTTTGAAGAGCAAGGATTATGCAGGATAAGATGATGAATATGAAAGCAGAGGAGATAAGAATTTTAAGTATAGAAGGACTTCAAGATTTGTTAAAAGATAAACAATCAGAGTTGATGCAGTTAAAAGGAAAAAAAGAAATGGGATATAACATTCCAAAAATAAAAACAGTTAGAAAAGACATAGCAAGAATTAAAACTATTATTAGAGAAAAAAGAGAATAAATATATGCCTTATGATAATAAAGAAAAAAATAGATGCAACAAACAACTTATGAAGATTATAAAAGAGTTGGATTTGAAAATAAAAATTGTAAAAATATAAAAGGAGGAAAAATTATGGAAAATAAACTACCTGAAATGGAATTAGAAAATTTAGAAACCATGCAAAAGCTATTGAAAGAAAGAGTTGAAGACCAGATTATGCTTGTAGGGCAAGTAAATTACATAGGGGAAAAAGACATATCTGTTGAAGTAACAGTTACAACATTAACAGATTATAACGATTTACATATAATTATGAGTTACAGAGAAGAAATAGGAAGAGAAACATTACCTGCAAATCCTGAAGATACTGAAGCTGTTAAAAAAATGGAAGAACTTGAAAGCAAAATAGAAAAAAGAAAAACAGAAATTAAAAAACAGTTAGAATCTAAAGAGTTTCTTGTAGAATATGGTGTATATAAATGAAAGTAGAATGGACACTTAAAGATATGGACAAGATAAAGAATCAGCATCTACAGGCAAACTTAGAATATTGGAAGATGGATTTACTCTTAAATGCAAGTAAATTTATAAGCAAAATAGAAAAAAGCAGGTTCTTAAAGATAATGAGCAAAGGTTCAGAACAGCTTAAAAATATGGTTTTTCTTGCAAAGAACAGAGGTCAAATGGCAGTTGAAGATATTAATCAAATGGTGAATTACACAATAGATATAAATGACAACCAAACAATTATGTCTTTATATGTGAACAGCAACTATTTTTCAATGAATGAAATGCTTCAGGCAAAAGCAGGTAGAAGTATGGCAAAATATCTATCTAAAAGTAGTGTTGGAAGACAGGAACTAATTGATGGTTTTGAAACAGAGATAAGAAAGACATATACAAAGGATTTCATAGGCAGAATCATAGAAGATGACAACAAAACTTTAAGTATATATCATTAGATACATATTTTGTTGCAGGTGGTAAAATGGAGTTTAAATATATTTTTAGTATAACTCATTATATTTATCCATATCGCTATCACCATCATCTCTCCTACCACCTGCTTCTCTCAATTCTTTGAATTATGAGAAAAAGTAGTTATGATGTCGTTATCATTCTGATTTGTGGATGTTTTCTTTATTACTATATTTTTATTTATGGTTTTCCAAGAGTGGATTGTGAAGAATTAAATATTCTTATGCCACCTGATAAATGTTTTCTTATACATGAAGGAATAGTCTGGAGTAGTCTTTTTGCAGTTATGTTTATGTTTATTTATGTCTTTGGTGATATTCTTCTTCCATTCAATAGATATTATGTTATTCGTTATTATCATGTTTTTTTAAGGGATTGTAAGAAGAAAATAAAAGAGGGAAAAAGACTTACTAAAGAGTATTTTGATAAAAAAAGGTAGTTTTTTGTGTGTTATTTTTACATTTTGAGTATTTTACCACAAAACATTTATATATGATGGACAATAAATATAAATGTGGTGATTGAAAAAATGTCAAAAAATAAAGACCAAAAAAATGAAGCAGATAATAAAAATAAGTTTTGTAAGTTAGTTGGGAATGACAAAGTTTCTACAAGAGATTTTGAAATAGTTGAAGCAAGAAAAAAGAGAACAGATGAAAAAAGACAAAAGCATAATGCTAAAGTTAATAAAATTGAAGATGAAATAGAGGTTCTTAAACAGAAAATAAGAAGAAAAGAAGATAAGATTTGGGAACTTGAACACGATTATAGAGAAAAAAATTATACACCAACTGATGTTAATTATTTTAGATATATGAAAAAATATAATGCAACTCAAATTAGAGCAACAAAGAAGTCAGGTGAAACAAACTATATTATTGAATTGAAAATTGATGGTGAATGGTTTTTCATTAGTTTTGATGGTGATAATTATCGCAATGAAAAATTAATTCCTTCTTCTCAACTTACTTTTTTAGATTATGAGGAGGACTAAAGGATGACAAATATTTTCGATAAAATAATTAGTGATATTTCTAAAGATATTGCAAGAGATAAAAAAATAGAAGAATTAATCTATGAGAAAGTTAAAACTCTTGAAATACCAATACTTGTTCATAGATTATATGGCAGAGGGTCAAGAATAGAATATACAGTTGCAATTAATAAAAGCATTTGGTTAAATAAAAGTAATGGGAGTTATCAATGGATATATGGTTCAACAGGAACAAGATTAAAATATGGACTTGTTCGCATTGCAACAAAAAACCTTCAGAAAAAACTTTTAGATATAGATGACAAAATATATGAATTGCAGAAACAAAAACAAGAATTGATGAAACAAGAATGGTCTAAATGTAAGAAACTTTCATGGCAAAAAGCAGTTGATTTTGATAATTTGAAAAAAGAACTTTACAAGGAGGACTAAAAGATGTTTAGATGTGCATATTGTGGTTATCCACTTGAACAGAAATATGGCAACACAAAAAGTCTAATTGCTTTTGCTCAAATTGAATGTCCAAATTGTAATGCTAAATTAAAAGAACTTGAAGATGTAGAGGAGGACTAAAAGATGATTAATAGAGATGGTAAAATAAGAGTTTATTCACCTAAAAGAATTTGGACAGATAGTGTTTATGACAAAGAACTTGAAGAACTAATCAAAAAAAGGAAAGATAAACATGAATGATAGATATGAAATATCAAGAAATACAGCAGTTGCTTCTATGACAGCTTTAAGACAGTTTTACAGAGCATTAGAGTTAGATTTAAAACAATATGAAAAAACACCAAATTGTCAAACAATGATAGAATCTGTACTAAGATTCAGAAAGCTTGTTAAAACAGCTTATAACGAACTACAAAGCAAAACAAACATAAATACACCCTTAGATATACAAAAAGATTAAAATGCTTTAAAATGCATTATATCAATGCATTTATTAATTAATTAGTACATAAAGAGTGGAAAGAGTGAAAGAAAATTTGAAATTTGGCATTTATTCATTCACCAGACCATTTCTCCAATACTTTCTTTCACTCCCACAAATCTCTTTTAGTCTTAGGATTTATATATTGTTTTAAACATTTATTATAAATAAATAATGGAGTGTTTTAGATATGTACTACAATAAGTCTTTTAAGAAAATGAATAAAAGTTATAAAAGCTGTTCTGGTCTTTTAAAAATGAATGAAACAAATTTTGATGTTCAGTTAAAGACAGGTATAGTTAAAATGAAAAAAGGAAGATACTAAAAATATTTGGAGAGATATAAATGTCAGAAGATGAATTAACTGAAGAAGACATTGAAAGATTAACAAGTATGGGTGAATCAATAACTGAAGATGAAGATGATGAGTTAGAGGAAACAGATGATGAAAGTTATCTTGAAGAAATTGCAATGCTTGAAGCTAAAGCAAAAGAAAGAGAAAAAAGAGCAAAGGAGAAAGCAAGGATTAGAAAACTTAAAAAACAGATTAAAAAACTTAAAACTAAAGAAACACTTGCACCTATTACTGAAGCAGTTGAACCACTTGTAACAGCAGGTAAAAAAGTAGTAGATATTGCTAAAGATACAGGTAGGGGATTTCAAAGAATGGCAACATCTGTTTCAAGTGGAAATAACAAAAAATCTGTTAGTATGGGTTTTGGTAATAAAGTAAGTTCAAGTGTATCAAGTGGTAAAAAAGATTCACAAATAGGTTCTGTTATGGGTAGGAGAGTTCAATTTGATTATTCATTTGGAAAAGGAACTGATAAAAAAGGTAAAGGTAGAAAACAGATGATGTTTGAATATGGAAAAAGTAGAATAAATTTTAAGAATATGCCTATTAAAAAAACAACTCCTGTTAAATCAACTACTGTTAAAACTAAGAAAAAAGGAAAAGGCAAGAAAAAGAAAAAATCTAAGAAATCTAAAGGTAAAGGTAAAAAGATAACTGTATATCTTGAATAAAAAAATATTTATAATTTGAAGTACATAAATATATTTAAAAGGGGGAATAATTAAAATGGTTAAATATACAAGACAGTCTTATATCTTTATTGGTGATACTCTTAAAAAATTACCAAAAGGGAAAAGAATAATTGAATATCAAAACTGGGATAAAATATTTAAGGAAGATAATCTTCGTTATGATTCAATTCGTTTTAAAAAATATATCGGATTATAAAAAGATGAAATTATGAAAGAAGAACTTGTATTCGATAAAAGATTCAAAAAAGTAAAAATCTGGAAGATGCAAATCTTTGAGGATAACAAAAAATATGGGCATAGCAGAGCTTGTAATACTCTTAGACCACTTGCAAATATTAAAAAATAACATTTATTACAATCCTATCTCATGTCAAATCTTGAAAGGGAAAATTAGTCAAGCTGACCATTAAAACATTCTCACCAAAGCCCTATTGGATTTTTCATATCAGTTTGACTAACTTTTCTTTTCAAAAAAAATAAAGACTTTTTAATATATAGATTATAACAAAGTGTAAATGAAAGAATTACTATTGCAAAAGACAGATGTAAAATTTAACAACAGTAACTATGAATCAAAAACTCTTAGTTGTTATGTTGCTAAATCTTGTTTTCATAAAATCAAAGGATTAAAAGATATTGAACAATTATCTAAAGACAAAGGAATGATTTTTCCATTTAAATTTAGTAACTATCGTTTTTTTACAATGAAAGATGTTTTAATCGATTTAGACATA
>Ga0272441_10002787_pt1 | contig 34740 bp, 34 predicted proteins | sample SSMProp6N_FD_193582 | JGI IMG/M metagenome (GOLD analysis project Ga0272441, IMG submission 193582) | Marine sediment archaeal communities from Little Sippewissett salt marsh, Falmouth, MA, United States - SSM-Prop-6N | ecosystem: Environmental > Aquatic > Marine > Wetlands > Sediment ... | reverse complement strand
CACCAGGCGGCTGTAAACCCTCCTGGGGGTAGACGACGAGGAAGACGAGGAAGATGAGGAAGAGGACGATGGGGTGTCGTCGTCAATGTAGCTGCTGAAATCAACAGGGCTCCCCTCCCGGTCGCGGAAGTCAACGGTGAAGGACACCCGCGTCCTCTGGTTCACAGTAATTGTCTGCAACTCAGCGGGGCACCGCCCAGTCTGTTCGATGCACTCTTGTGCGAAGGTAGGCATCAGTTGTTCCCGGTTATCTTCCTAAGCTCGGCCTGGATTACACCGAGTTGAACCCGGATATCCGTCATCGTATCCGCCGTTCGTTTCGAGTCAGCCGCCTGAGCAGCTATGTCCTCTTTCACTTTCTGAAGGTCAGAACGGATATGCTTCTGTTCAGACTGGGTAACAGCCATTTCAGACCGCATCTCGGTAACGTCGTCGCTGACTTCTTTGAGTTTCTCCCTCGTGGCCACGAAGCGAATCTCGGTGTCCTCCTTGATCTCCTTCCGGAGACTCTCGTTCTGGGTTCGCATCATGATGACGGAGCCGCCCACGACTGCAAGCATAATCACCAGCAGCCACCCCACTGTGGTCTTGCTCACCATCTTGTTGAAAATCTCCTTGATGTCTTCCTTGATGTTGTTGAACTCTATTTTACAGTCAGGCCTCTGAGTGTGACTGTCGGGCATCGATCTTCCCCCTCATGATATACCACGAACCGTCTCTACGTCAAGCAGAAGAGCTGGAACTACTTGAGGTTCCAACGATGCTTACATCCGTACAGAAGCTTACCCAGTTCAGAGAAGCCCCACCGGTCAAAACGATCTTCAGTCTCAACAGCTGTCCGCTGCCCAAGCCAGCTATACTGACATACTGATTCCTTGGAATTTCAATCCAGCCAATGGAACCAGGATCTCCTTCCTCTCGAGAAGCGTAGATGGTGACTGTACCCTGGTTGTTCCAGGAGTAACACACACCAACGTAATCCGGATCCGCATCGGTAGTCTCCCCGTCCGTATAGATCGTCCCGGCAGAGGTTGGGTCGTTCTGACAGATGGCCTCATATTCGTACATGGCCGCACAGTTCGAGCTGTTATCCGAATCATAGGCAGTCAAGTCTCCAAGGTAGATCTTTGGGGTAGTTGCACCCCACTCGTTCAACTTGTATAGCGTGATGGCACACGCCTCGAACTCGTGCGGATCGACGTCGTTGCTGATGATAACCGTAGCCGCATTGTGAGCAGACACGAGTGCGGCCAACTCATCCTGTTCGCCCTGCTCCAACTCCCTATCGATGATGACATGAACATTGTTGTCCAAGTCGTCACCTAAATAGTCGAGACGAACGAAGTCTGTAGAGAACGAAGCCTTGCACGCTACCCAGCTCAAGAACTTCTGGTAGTTGATGTTCTTCGTATATTGGTACGTATGGTCGGCCATTTCTCACCTATGCTGATGAGCTTGAGGAAGAAGAAGACGAGCACTCGTCCTCGATCTTTACCTTTTCAACGTGCATACTCCTCTCAATACCGATAGCCGTGATAGAACCACTGCCTGTTCTCCTCCACTTGATCTCAAACAGGTCATACTGTGAGCGGCCTGAAAAGGTTCCCACGACCATCTTGATGGCGTTCTTGCCGGATGACGCGAACTCGTGGTTGTACGTGAAGCCGGTCTGCTCCTTGCCGTTCAGGAAGATGGCTAGGTCCAAATTTGCGTTCGACGTGGAGGCAACGAACAGCCCGGTAAACAGTACCCGATAGTCCCCGTCGTAACAGAGACTGACGCTCATCTCCGGTAAGGTCTCCCAGGCAGTATCGGACTTCACTGGATTGGCTGTCGACGGAATGGGCCGACACAGGAGGGAGACCACGTGTTCCTCGGAGCCAGCCAGGAAGTCTTCAGCAGACGACCAGACTACGTTTCCGTCGCCGTCTGCAGTTATAAGATCGTTGCAGTCTCGACCTGGGCTTCTCATCCACCTTACTACCGTCTTGGCCACAGCTGTCTCCTGGGCTTAAAAGTAGGGGGCGAGGGCGGAGAGGATTGAAAGGGGGTAGCTTCCCTCGCCCCCGAAGCCCATTACGGGCTGAGGTAAACCTAGTAGGAATACGTGATGATCAGAACATCGTCCTCCTCGATCACCTCGCTGAGCCCCGTGGCTGCTCCGTTGTTGTTGATGTGCAGCTCGTTCGTGTTCAGCACATCAAAGTCCGGAGTCACGCCCGTTCCGCCAACGACCTGCTTGTTGACCTGACGGATACCATCGTAGACATCCACGGTCACGCACTGGGCGTTGGACGGGTTCTGCGACAGCGTGAAGTGGCCAGCGGTCACCTCACCGGAGGTCACCTTGTGCATCTCCTGCTTGCGAAGCTCGACGCCAGCGACCACGGCAGCGTCAACGTAGGCCGTCGAAGCGGCCTTGGTCGAGTTGTCTGCCGGAGCCTGGGTGGTGACCTGAATGGTTCCGCCGCCAGTCGCGTAGTCGTAGGTGTCATTCAGTTTCACCTGGGTCGCACCGATGCCGTTCGTCGGCACGGCGACCTCATCGTTGCCGTTGATCTCGGTCGTCCCTGTCGTCGCGTCCGGGTTCACGTTGAACGTGTTGCCAGACTTCGACAGACCGTTCCCGGCGTTGATCTGACCGGCACCGGTAAACTGCTCCCACGCACTGGCGTCCGTGTTCCACACGTAACCGTTGTTCTCGTAGTAGCCGCCGTCGCCGTTGACGAGGTGAGCGTCGCCGTCTGAAGGAGACGTGAACGCCCAACCGCTTCCGGACGTATACTCGGCAACCTTTTCGTCCTGACCGGCGAAGCTGCCAGCCGCACCAGAGCCATCGATACCGGTGATGAAGGCTCTCGTCCCATCAGCCGGGTTGCCCGCGTCATTGGCGGCGATTACGACCCAGTCCGACACGCCGTCATACTCGACCAGATCGCCGTTGTTATACGAGACGCCCCAGTTGTTGACGATGTAGGCATCGCCACCGGAGGGGCCGACAGGCGGGGCACCGCTCTGGTCGGCATCCGAGATCAGGTTCGGGACATCGACCGGGGTCTTCCACTGTGTGTTGCTGACCTTGTTGTCGACGTAGGTCTTGTTCGCAGCGTCCCCGCCGTCTGTTGGGGCACCGACGTTGGTGAGCTTGAACCCACCCAGCCCCTGATTGGCCGTGAATGCCTGTCCGCCATCGGCTTGGATAACGGCCTCAGCCAGCTCACTCAAGGAGATGTTACCGTCGAGCTGCGTGTCACCGATGCTGCCATCTTTGATTCCAAGGGTACCTGTGGTGTGTTCGATGGTCGTGTTGTCGACCGTAACACCAGCACCGTTCGCGGCCGTCGTGATCGGACACACGGTGGCACCGGTTGTGGAGTCCGGCTTAATCGACAAAGCGGTCCCCGCCGCACCTTGAAGACCACCGGTGGATAGCACAACGTCAGCGTTGAGCTTGTCCTTGGTGACAGCAGCGTCTGCGATCCATTTGGTTGTCGTCTTGGCCATTACTGGGTCTCCTTGTCTTCCACAGCTGCTTCTTTTGGCTGCCGCGTGGCTACGGCCATCCCTACTGCCGAGATTCCTTTTTTCTCGTCAATATGAGTGGCCAGAATGAAATCGTCTCGGTGTCCAAGAGCACGGAAGTGGTGAATCATGAACCCTAGATGGACAACAATGTCCAGGTCCAGGGGGAAAACCGGGATGAAAAGTCTTCCGCTCTTCGTAGCCTGCGCTTTCAGCATCCCCTGTCCGCCGAAGACCAGAGCATCGCTGCGCGGGGCTATTCCATCAATGTAAACTTCAAAGTCGTAAGCTTCCAACCTGTCCACCCCCAATCTCCTTTCAGTAGAACAGGACCGTCATCACGTCTCCGGCACCTAAGATTCCCGCAAGGCCCAACCCTACCCATGTGATCCTGTTGTTGATTATGTCAACTCCGTAGTCTGTTCCGTTTCCCTGATAAGGTGCGTTATTGACGAACACGAATACCTTACTTGGGTCCGAGATTGGGGTAGACACTGGAATCCAACCGTTCGTTGCGTCGATGGAAGTGATGACGTGCGTTAAGGCGTTATATGGTACGCCTAGAAGCGGATCCTCATCTGGGGTAACAAGAGTGTCTCCGGTATCCCAAGCTGTATGCATTGGAAATCCAGGCCGACCACTCCCCGTCACCTTGCCGATAAGAACTTGCTTATTGGGCACGTCTCACCTCATTGAAAGGGTAGGCACCGGCGATTAAACGCCGGTGCCCATCCCCGTTATTCCCGTTGGCTTACTGCAAAACGCTGCCCTTTCGAGCTGCGTTCATCTCGTTTTGAGCGGCCAGAACGTCCGCACCTTCCGACGCCCAGTCCGTTGCGTCCTGCCCCGTCAAGGACAAACCGTTAACGATGGCGTGAAGCTGTGTTGGGTTGGTCACCCGTGACCCAAGCTCGGAAGCCCTGTCGCCCCACTTTTTGATGAGAGCAATCTTCGCTTCCGTATCCGGGTCGTCCCGCCAACGATCAAGTGTTGTCATCCGTGGCATCGTGTTTCTCCTTATACAGGGCCGGCACCCATTGCGTCTACCCACTGAGCACCGTTCCAGTAGATGATCTGGCCGAGTGTGGTGTCGAAGTAAGGCTGCCCGGTAGCGGGGGCACCCGGACGAGACCCGGTGACGCCCACTTGTCCCAGCGCGGCCAATGCAGCCGCAACAGTGGTCACGCCCCCAACCATACCCGTTGGGTCGATCTGGTTGCTAATCGCACTCCAGCTCTTCCAGAAGGCGAGCTGGGAGACAGCATACCCGCTGCCTCCGTCTCGCCACGCACTGGGAAGAATGTTGGTACCGTAAGTGGCGATGTCCCGACCGTAGTTCAGGTCCGCTACACCAGTTCCGGCGAACAGGGAAGTGACGCCGTTGTTCCCAAACACGGCATCGTCCAGGATATGACCAAAACCCCCGGTACAGTTGTTCTCGATGCACCCGTTAAGGGCTGGAGCGAAGTTGGACTCGAATCGAGCTTCCAGCGAAGAGAGAAGCCTTGCAGTATTCTCGCCCCTCACGGTCCCGTAAACGAAACCGCCCTCAACGTAAACAACGGCCGCCCCGTCGATCAGGATCGAGGTCGTCGCACCGAACGTCGGACCTTCCGTAAGGCAGTCCAGCAGATCAACATAGTTGCCGTTGATCCACACTGCGGGGTCGGCCGTGATGCTGGACAGTACGCAGCTTTGGAACGTGACAGCTGTGTTCGCGTGGGCGTTGTGAACGTACGCGACCGGCATTGGAGCCGAAGCCCCCCATCCGGGTCCGATGTAGCAGTCTCGGACATACAAGTACGTCTCAATAGCCCCACCCACGTCGAAAGCGGGGCCGTCGAGCGGCATATCTACGCCGTCGATGTGAACGGACACAGTCGCTGGGGTCGTCAGGGCAACCGAGACAGGCCCCTGAATCCTGGCGGCGTTCCTCCCGAAGAAGTAGCCGTCATCCCGCTTCTCCTTGCTCTGACCGGCCAGGTGAATGCCTGGATGCGTCAAAGTCACGGCTTCGTTGTAGTCGCCGGGTGCGATGATGACGACGGCTGGGTCAGCTTCATCGTGACCATCTGCTACGGCGGCATCGTACGTCCCCTGGATCGTAGGAGACTGGCTGCCGACTCCGACGTAGTACTCCGTCAATGAGCGAAGATCCGCCAACCGCGGGTCGAGAATCGCGTGTTGTGGGTATACTCCCATTATACGCCCTCCTTTTTCTGAGAAGGAACTTAGATGCTAGATGTCGAGTTCGGCAATCGGCACACCGAGATGAGCAGCCAGCGCAATGGCGACACGGCACATTGCATCGTTCATCGTCAGCGGCTGTACGTCGTTCTCCCACACGGACTGTGGAGTCACCGTGCCTGTCGCAGCAGAGTCCGCTGTAGCCTTCGCGTAGGTGAACGTGTCACTGCCCGTCACCGTGATGATGTACGAGCCGTCGAGGTTCACGCTACCGGTACCAGCGATGACCACACGTTGCCCAGAGGCGTAGCCGTGATCGGCAGCCGTCGTCACAGTCACGGTTGCACCGTCGCCGGAGATGGCCGTGATGTTCTGAGCTGCCACCGAGAAGCAGTCCTCGTAGGTACTCGTGTCGCCTGCGATGAGCTCCAGCTCGATGTCGCCGCGGTCGATGGCCGCGTCCAGAGCAGCGACCCAACGCTGCCCCCGCTTGGGGTAGTCGTTCATCAGGATCGAGTAGATCTCGCCGGGGATCTCGATGTACGCCCCGGCAGCAATGGTTCGGCCGTGAGGCGGGATGAACGCGAAGTACTGGTCATATGCCAGAAGACTCGTGATCTTGGTCTTCATTTCTTTCCTCCGTTGAAACAACCTGGATCACCCGGTTGCCGTTCTCGCCCTCGTATGTCGCCATAGGACGAGAAAGGTAAGACTCGCCTGATGGTAAAACCAGGCGAAACTTGAAAAGCTTCTTCCGCTTACTGCTGCCAAAATAGCTTGCAGGGATCGTCCACGTATAGGCACCCTCCGGTAGAACAAGAAGTCTGCGGTATCTCTTTCCAAGTCGGTCGGAGTGACCGGGGTTCTTCCCCGGCTTGTGGCGGGTGTACTTGAGCACCTCGATGCGACCGCCCCTGGAAACACTGAGAAACCGCACACTTCCCCCGTCTGCCCGAGCTACCCACCGGAAAGGATCGTGGAAGCCATTTAGGAGAAGTTCTGTCTTTGTCTGCTCGTCGAGCGTGTCGATGTCGTGCAGATGTGCCATACGGTTTCTCCTCTACACGTAAGGCGAATCTGAATCCGCCTGGAGGGTAAGGCGAGGTCGAACCACGCCTGTTTCATTAACCGGTCAATAGATCAGATCGTGTGTTGTTCGTAGATGTCAACCGGTCCCGGCTGATCCGAGCTGGAGCTGCTGGAGCTCGACTCGCTACTGGAGCTCGACGACGAGGACGACGAGGAGCTCGAGTCGCTCGACAACTGCAGATCCGTGATGACCACCTTGTAGCGATCCATCGGGATCCACTCGATCTTGATCAGCTGAGATCTGGTGAGAGTGTGAGCCTCGACCAGACACCAGTCGTTCACGCCGTGCACGAGGACTTCGAGGGTAACGGAGGCTACACCGAACAGCTCAACGAACAGGTTGAGCTGCCCGTCATAGCCGTGCATCCCCTCGAGCTCGTCCTCCAGCGTGTTGTTGCTGGTTCGACCCAGAACAACCTCTGGGACGGCTGCAGGGTCTGCATCCGGCCCGGAGATCCCGAGTCTGTAGTCCTTCTTACTTGTGATGTAAGAAGCTCCGTGATCATCTACCTGTCTTCCAGGCATTAGGCACCCCCGAGGCCCAGCACTCTCCTCGACGCTTCACGGAGATCCGGGTTGCCGCTCAGGAGCTCCGAAGCGCTCTGATGGGCGGTAACCACGGCAGCCTGCTTCGCAGCCTGCTCTCTCCAGCCGGGCGTGAGGTTGTCACGTAGGGTGGTAGACGCCTGCTTCAGCAGATCGTCGTCCTGGTGTTCCTCGTACGCCCGCAGGATGTGTGCGTCTTTGATGTGCTCCGCGAGCTCTTCTTCCGTCTGGATTCTGAGACCTCGTTCGGCACATGTCTTGACGAAAAGGGGCACGTAGTAGTCCATGATGAGCTGAGCACCAGGATCAACCTGCGGCTGTGCGTTTGCTCCCATTCTGAACCTCCTTTACTTCGGATAGTGGGGTCGCCCGGCCGACTGAAGAACCGGGCGACCCCGTGACCACGTCTTGGTCAGCCGAAGGTCTTTTAGGTGAACTGGACCTTGGCGAGGGCCGCAACGTTGCCGAAGAGGACGCCGATGCTCTCGTAGGCGAACCACTCGAGCATGAAGGCTTCCCGCTTCATCCACATGGTCGTGTCCTCGTAGATCAGGAAGACGCCGAGCCACTTCGGGGGAGCGAACATGTAAATGGTATTGTCGGGGACCAGATCACGTTTGATGGTGATCAGCCAGCGGCAACCCATGAACGTTCTCTCCGCGAAACCGTTCTGGATGAGGTCTTCAGCGATGTCGCCGCCGATCTCGTCCCGGCCCCACTTCACGATATCCCAGATCGTGATGTTGTTGATCAGAATCGTCGCGGGGGAGAGTCGGTTCTGCGTGCGAGGCATCACCTTCATCGACTCCGCGAGCGTCTCGCGAGTCACGCCACCGGGGATCGTGACCCACAGCGGCACGCCGCCGACTTCCGGAATCGGCGTGTTCGGGCCGAGGAGCATCGAGTCGATGGTCTCGACGCACTTGCCGTCCTCTTCGCCCAACAGATCCTTGAGGCTGTTGTCCGAGATGATCTGCCGGAGGTCCATGTTGTACGTATGGAGCTCGGCAACGTCCTTCTGGAACCGGTAGGTTTCGAGCCGGTCGAAGACGACCATGGCCCGCGGTCCCCAGATGTACCGACCACGCGGAGCCGTACCGAAGGGCACGCTGTAGGCTCCGGGGCTGTCCGGTTCCTTGTCGATCACGACCACCGGCTTGTCGGTGTGCGGCATCCTGGTCAAATCGGCGTCGGTGATCTGCTGCTCCGGAATGATCCGCCGCATGAAGCCGTCCTCACGAGCACGCATCCGAATGTACTCGTTGAGGATGTCCTGCCCTTCCTTGAACATTTGCGGGTCGGGCTGTCCACCCGACGGGCCGATCCGCTGAAGGAGGCCCTGGTTCGAAACGGCGATCTCTTCGCTGAACGGCGTGACGATTGTAGGCGGCATTACTCACCTCCGTAAAAAGGGGTTCAGAGCTCTCTGACCTGGGTTAGGGTGCGGAGCTCGAAGACGAAGAAGAGCTGGCGTTCAGGGGGTTCGCCGGGAGGTAAACCGTCCAGAACTGCAGCATGTTCTTCTTGCTCATGTCCTCCTGGAAGATCCCGTCACTGACGATACCGACCACGTCCTCCTCGTACAGCCCGGTCGCCTTCCGCACCTTCCCGCGATCCGCACCGGTCTTCTGGACCGTCAGCGGCTCGTTGGGGGCGTAGGTATCCGAGATGTATTCCGTCGTGGCGATCTCGAAGCCGCCCGAGACGACGAGACCGGACATCTTCTGCGAGATGATGTTACCGACCGGGCCGTCCACGTCGAAGCTGTCGTGAGCCTGACGAATGAAGACGGCCATCGCACCGTCTTCGAGGCCGGGCACGAACTCTTTGTTCGCGTCCATGTACACCGACATACCGGCCACCGGTGTTTCACCGGCTTTCAGCTTGCCGTCCTTGTCCAGCGAGACGGTCACATCGAACCAGCCCTTAACCGGCTGAAGCTGGTGATCGAACTCGTTGACGATCTCTTGCGTTCCAGGCATTACTCACCTCCGTGAAAAAGGGTGTTACCGGACGGCTCCCATGTTCTGGAAGTAAAACGCGTCCGACGCTTTCAGCGGAGACCCGTCAGCTGAGGTCGAGCCTGCAGCTGCGGACTTATCCGCTGTTCCCATTACCGGTACCGAAGGACGGCCCACGAGCTTGGTCCCAAACTCCAAGGCCTTCTCCGGATGGGCTTTCCAGTCCTGAAGGATCGCGTCACGATCCTCCTCCTTGACGCTGCCTTCCTTGACTGCGGCGTCCACCAGCTGCTCGACTCCGGCTTCGACGGCTTCCGCTTGCTTTGCGACGCCGTTGGCGAAGTCCCCAGTCGTCTGGAGAACATCGACCATCAGCTGGACTGTGTCCCCGCCGAGGACGATCTTCGGCGTAGGCTGCTGTGCTTGCTCACCCATCACGACCTCCTTACATTGCGGCGACTTCGCCCCCTTGGGGCTCGCCTTCCTCAGCCATCACTTCATCCAGAGCCGCCTCGAGCTCTTCCTCGGAAACATCCTCTGAGGCAAGGATGTCCGACAGAGCGTCGACAAGCTCCTCATTACCTTCACCTTCGCCACCCTCTGCGGGCGTCTCCGAGGCCAGCCCTTCAGCTTCTGCCATCGGAGCCGCTGCAGCCAGAACTTCCGGGGGGACCCCCCCACCCAGCCCGGCCTTCTTCTGGATCGCAGTTCGGATGAGGCCTTTGATCTGCTCGTGTCGCGTGTTGGCTGCCTCTTCGGAAGCCCTCTTCGCGAAGCCATCGTGGTAGTCACACAGGCGGTTGGCGTCTTGAATGGCAGCTTCTGCGATCTTCTGGAGGTGAGCTTGGACAGCTTCCTCGTTCGGATCGGGGATGTGACCCAGCTCGGTGGCTGCCTGCTTCGCCGCTTCGTATCCTGCGAGAGCCGCATCACCGTGCTGCTCGACGAGAGCCGCCTTCTTCGCGAACTCGGGATCGTCGAGGCCCAGATCGGTGTAGGCCTGCTGTGCGAGGTTGTAGCCGAGAACGGTGTCCGCTGCATACTTCTGCATCGCAGCTACCTTCTCAGCTTCCTCTTCGTCAACCTCTTCTTGTGGCTTCTGCGTCTCGTCGCCAGACGCTACCTTGGCAGCCGCGGCACCTTCGGGGGTGGCGTTCTCGGCATCGGAGGCGTTTGCGGTAGGCGACGTGTCAGGAGCACTCTTAGCCGGAGGGGCGTCGGAGACCGTCTCACCACCAGCCATCTCACCGGTCGCTTCGCCTGTCTCGCCAGCGGTCTTTTGCAGGTCCACGGTCAACTTCGCGAGAAGCTGGCCAGCGACATTGCTGAGGTCCGCTGCGGCTTTCGAGGTGAAGAGAGACGTGGTGGGGTGACTGGGGGAATCGGTCGGAGGCGGCTCCTTCGTTGCCGCAGCTTCCTGCGATGAAGGAGCGTTGCCCCCTGTCTCACCCGGGTCGAGAGTCTCGGTCCCGATACTGTCTACCGGCTTCTTGTCCGGGACAGCCGTGGCGTCGTTCTTTTCCGTGGCACAGTTGTCGCCGGGGACAAACCCGTTGACATCAGACGCGTTCTCGGCCGACCGGCTGCCCTGTGTGGCCTCCTGTTGGCCGTCTGGAACATTGTTGATCGGATGAGACGTGGTCGAGTCGTGCATTGCCGCCGCACGTTTCTCACGACCAGCCGCCTCGAAGTTTCCGACCAAGGTGTCCAGAAAGTCGTTCAGGTCTGGTTTTCCTGCTGCCATTACGACTTCTCCTTTAACCTTGCTTCCCGAACAAAAATCCGCAACCATTTCCAACTATTGTACATAGTTCTGAAGTACTGTCAAGGTAGAAGCCAAAGAATTTTCACCGACAGCGTCGGCAAAGTTCAGCTGGTATCTACCGTAACAGTCAGCGATGTACGCGGCCTGGTTGGTCAAGGCTACGGTACTCACTTTGTACAGCAGGTTCTTGTCGGGAATTCGAGTCCCTACTGTAGGTGTGTCACCCTTGATAACGGTGATCGTCAACCGTCTACCCGCTGGACCACTCGCGAAAGAATGCTCGGGGACCAGCTTATCTATTACAGACTTTATCGCCCCAGGAACTCCGATGCCAGGCTCGAACGTCGTGTCTCCGCAGACCGAGTCAAGGTCTCCTTCGAGCATCCGACCGAATAGGCCCGGCATCATCTTCTTTGCCTGAGGAATCACGTCGTTGAGATCGTGCTTGTTCGTCTTTGGGAACGCAAGGCTCATGAAGTCCCGCATGGGGAGACAGATCTCTGCGTCAGCCAAAGCTCTTAACACGTCGCTCAACCGATTCCCCCGCAGGCGGCTAACGTCGGAGCTGCTGAGACAGGACGATGGATTCACCGCACCGCTCAACTGAAGAACGCCGTCCGCCTGACCCTCTATCCGCTTCTCGATGTCTGCCAACTTCCGGATCGTTGCGATCCTGGAAGCCATCTTCGTAGGACAGCCATCGAGAAGAACGGGTATGGGTGTAAAAATCCCCAGCTCGGCTGCGAGGTCGACCGACGACACCACACCGGACGACAGAGCAGCAACTTTTTGAAGCCCGTAAGCGATACGGTCAGCTGGGCGAAGGACGCCTGAAATGTCAAAGAACGTCGGCCAGTCGTTGATAGCGAAAGTCTGGAACCCATCCGAAGCGATCTTGTTCATCTCGTGCTTCAGATGGAAGCAGTACTTCTGCCTTGACGTGGCCCTGTTGTTGCAGACCGAGCAGATGTCGTACGGCACCTTGCAATTGGACACCGCAACACCGTTCACTACATAAGAGCTATCTCCCTCCACCGAGATGTTGTGAACCGTTCCGTCGTAGCGTTCTCGGCTTACGCTGCGAACTCTTCTGTACACGAACCCGGACTCTATGTAGCATAAGGTCCTACTGCTGACATAGCAAGCTGTAGCATTTTTAGTCTGGTGCTTCAGCTGGCCTATCGATCTTGTTGCTGGCTCGAACGAGTAATCTTCTGGGATCTTGTGGCAAGGAACTTGGTCTACGTAGCGACCCTGAATCTCTACCACGTAGGCTTTGAGCCGACCCTTATTCTTGTAAGTTGCTATCCGAGCCGGGATGTCGTTCCTCCAGCAGATTGTGGCGAGTTGAAAAGCCAGCTGACGAGATACCGTTGTCGCAATAAGTCTTGGCTTGCTTTTGTTGAAGTGACCGTCCCCATCTATGAACGCTGCCAGCAATCTCATCTGCGTGCCTGGGTGCCACTTCATTATGTCGGGATGAATGCTCTTTCCAGAACTATACTTGCCGCCGTCCTTCTCCAACCTCAAGGCCAACTCGTGACTTCTCACTCGAACCAGAGCTACGTTGTTTTTCCTGTCGTATCGACGAACATCGTCGTAACCCAGCTCAATAAGCAACTCCATTGTTCGTTTTACAAATGACCCCTCGTGGCTGCCAAAGGAGAAATCGACGTACTCGTCCAATTTGCTCCCGCAGTGCGACACATTGCCTTCAGACAAGTAAAACCCCAACAGCTCTGCGTATTTCTCGTCCCCTTTGTAGCTCACCTCGGTGTCGAACGGTGTGCGGATATAGTCCCCAGTGACCAACTGCTCCGCGGGTATCCAACCCTCCGCGTACCTCCCATAATCCCTATACGCCAACTTGTGCTGAGGATCTTTCTTCTGCCGAAGGTGAGATCGCAACCCTCTGAACGTCTCCCCACAAACGGGGCATCTGGGAGCCTTGCCTTTAAGCGTCGGACGCGTCCAGATCTTATGGTTCGACGTACACACAACGTCGTCCGGGAGCCCTGACGCTCGAAATCTTACGAAGTCGTCATGGTACTCTCGACTCATTAGATGCTCTACGGAGCCGATGTTGCCGTGATGCGTCACAACTCTATCGCCGCGTCGAAGAAGTTCAATGGCACACTCGGAACCGTCTTGGAGGAGAACAGGTGTACCGGGCGGGAAGCAGGCCATCGACACCGCAATCGGTTCTCCACTCGCGAGCTTCTGGAGCTCATTTGACCATTTGTCCTCCTCTACTCCAGCGATGAGCTCGACCCTCTTCATCAGATCGTTGTGGGACGACGCGAGGATTTGACCGCTGCTGAACTTGGGGTCCTTGTTGTTGTGGTGCTTAAAAACGTGCCCGAACTTCACGAACGTGTGGTGTCTCTCCGTGTTGCCAGCACGGAGGGAGACCACACCCGCCTCCTTCGTGCGGAAGCGACAACCTCGCTCCGGGAACCAGTCGCCGTTACGGTTGGACCCATAATGCTCGCCGTCGCCCAAACCGATGATGTGCAGAAAGCTCACTCCGGGCTTCGGTCGAAGGTCTTTGAGCTGTTGGTAGAATGCTTCGTCAGCCGCCGCTTTGGTCATGTAGGCTCGGTCGAGGCCGCTTCGTCCGACCTGTATCAACGAGACGGTCGGATAGCTAAAAGAAGCGTAGGAGTCTGATGTGATGATCTTGATCATCCTAGAACCTCACTCTGTGTGCTAACCAGCAGGCTTCCAGCACCCATTCCCGCAATCGTAGGCAGGGGCTTACCTCCACCGAGGAGATAACCAGCTGTCCCTCCAAGCCCAGTCCCGCGGCAAGACCAGCATGGAGTGGCCACGTGCTGAGACCGGCTCGCTTTTCGGCCGGTTCCATTCCAAGCTCGTGGGCAGTACTCATAACCCGTACCTCACTCTATGGGCGGACAGAATGTTTGCGACCACGGGATCGTTCACGTAGTCCATACCATACCCTCTATTGATCCTGTGTGCAAGGTCTCCTACCCGAGAGTATTTCTTCGCGTAGCGTCGAAGGCGGTAGCCCAGCATCCGCGCTCTCGACATGTCGCCTCTTCTAAGAGCTGGCAACTCTCTGCGGAGTTCGGCCAGAAGCCTCGGTGACTTCGTGACCTCGACGAGCTCTTGGAGCTGGGGCATTGCACCTTCTATCTTTCCATGACGAAGTTTGTAGCCGAGGCTGCGAAGATCCGCAGCCGTGTCGTAGAACCTATGCGGTGCGGGAACATAGTCGAGTCCCCGTTCTGCTAACCACCTTGCATAGCCCATACGAAGACCATGAGGAGCAACAACACCAGGCCTACCGAGATAATCAATGGCTTGGCTTCTAACTCCGGATAGCGTTTTCCCAAGCGGAGACTCGTACCTCGCCCACGGACGCATCGAGGAAAGAATCGAGGTCGCCCCACCAATAGCTCCTCCTACACCGGCCCCGCCGAGGACGTTGCCGAGCATGCTGCCCTTCAAGCCTCCGCGGATCGCACCGCCTGCTCCACCGAGCAGGAGGCCGATAGCCAGGGGTTTGTACTTGTCGAGGTTCACTTGGCAGCTTTCTCCGCAGCAAGGGCCTGCTCCGTTGGACCGCCAACGAGCCCGGGCTTCACCTTCGCTTCAAGCTGTGCGAGTTGTGACAGATCAAACGCTTCAAGGGCGTCCTGTTGCTGGAGCAGACGACGAAGCTGTGCCCTCAAGAGGAGCGGCGAACTCGTCACGCCTGGGAAGTTCTCTGCGATCTGCTGGTAAGCCGTCCTGACATCTTCCAACGGGTAGTCGCGGACGACCGGATCATAGGCCACCAAGCGGTTCAGAGTGTCCTGTGCACGATACCTCTGCAGCTCCAGCTCGTGCTCCGGGTCGAACGCCTTGTCCATCACTTCAACGAGGTCGGCACGATAGCCCGGGAGCGGCTCCCTGCCTCCCAAGCCGGTCGGCATCGCCCGCATCATCGCCCACGTTCTCGGAAGACCGGACGCTAGACCTTTGGAGAGGCTGGTGAGTCCCTTACCGCCGAGCTTCGTGAGCTCCTCGAGGGCATCGTCCTTCTCGATGTTCGCCTCCGCCGCAGCCTGGGCCGCTTTGTACATCTCATCCATCTTGTCGATGCAGTTCTCGAAAAGGGCTATCGGCTCAGAGCTGTGGTCGACAACGAGATCGCGAGCAGCAGCGGCCTTCCGCACCTCGCCATCGACCGTCTGGCCAACCGAGGTGTGGATGTAGTCGAGCATCGCCGCGACCTTCTCGTCCGGATACAGGTAGCGGATCCGTTCCTCCACGTCACCGAAGTCTTCCCTGAGCATCCTCGGCTGCTTGAAGTAAGCGGCGACCTTGGCGATTGCACCCATCAAGTGGTGCACAGCTCCGCGAGCCCTGATCATCGCGTCGTCTGCTGCCCTCTCTGCTCTTGCTTTCTTGTCAAGTATCGGTTTGATCCTGGAGTTCGCTGTGCAGGGAGCCACCGTAGGCGTCTCAGACACCAACGACTTGAGGGGGACGATCTCCTCCTTCGGCGTGGCGAAGTCGACGGCCTCCTTAACTGTGTAGTCCTTCACGCTAACGACCTCATCAGTGGCTCCGACAGGCTCAGACGGGTACATCGCACCCATCACAGCTTCCGGTGACGCAATGGGGAACTCCGACGCCCGCTTCTCCGGCGTATCCGCCTTCTCGTACTGGGCCAGAGTCCTTGAGATGTTGAACCCCTCGATGAGCCTTCGAGTCTGATCCGGCGTCATCTTGCGGTCAGTTGCCACTTTCGTAATGGCTTCGTTCGGGTGAACACCCTCGTTCGTATGCCCGATCACGACCAGAAGAGCGTCCTGAATCGCTTTCTCGGCTGGAGTCATCATTTGGAGACCTCCTCTGGAATATCTCCGATAAGAAGTAAGCCGGGCTCTTTTGCCGGTAGCTGTTTCGTCTCGTCAAGAACAGCAATCTGTGTTCCGATTTGTTGGATGAACGCTACGAGCTTTGTTTCCACGATGCCGCGTTCCTCTGCCGAGTCAACCTCTCTCGCAGCGTTGATGATCTCCGAGCAGGTTTTAACGATGTCCACCGAGGTGAAGCGATTCACAGGCATCGTAGCTGCTGCCAGCCAACCCTTGCGAAGCATCCGACGCTTGTAGGCCGCCGCGAACCATTCTTCCGAGGACTCGACCATATCGTCCTGGAGCCAGAAGTCGAACAACACGTTCCACCCGCCGCAGTAGGCTACGGACTTCCACAGCAGGTCGTAGTCCTCTACGATCATACCGTGTTGAACAGCGGGCATCAGAACTCGAGAGACAATCCAGCCGGAATCCTTCAAGTGAGGGCCGACATCGAAGAACAGGTCGTGGTAGGCTTCCACTACATCCTTCGGTATCCCGAGGTACTCGCTTACCTGCTCGTAGTCGCGTCCTGCAAGCAGACCCGCTTCCACGAACCACCGTAGAGCCATCCTGTTGTCGAAGTTGCACCACAGCTTGTGAGCTCGGTAGATCGCCGGATACTGCTCCTTCAACTTGGCGATCCCAACAGGGTGTGGGTCTCCCTGGGTAAACGGTGCGTATTGCCACAGGAACTTTAGGGCTTTTCGGACGAGGGGGTCAAGACCCTTAACGTCTTTCGACTCAAGCCCTCCGTCGTAGAGGTCCTCTACCATGCACCAACGCCAGGCGGGGATGTCGCCCGAATCGATATCGCCAACAGCGGCGGGACCTGGGATCCTCGCCGCTCTTGCTGACGGCCTGTCGCTTTTTCTTGTCCTACGCTTCGACATCTCGTCCTCAGATAATGGTTTGCAGGCTCATCTCCGCTTCTTCCTGGCCGGGGGCCGACTCGATGGCCCGCTGCTTCAAGAAGATAGCCAGATCGCCCGTGGACTCGAAGACGTTCTTGAGCGTGTCTTCCAGTGTCGGCATATCCTGTCTCCCGTAGCGCTCGGTAAAGGCATCGAAATGCCAATAGAACAGGAAGAGGATTCGACCCACCCTGTCCATCCCAAGCATTATATCGGAGAGATACCGGTTAATCAACGACTCCGTCTCGGTAGCCTCGACAAGACCTTTCAGGATGGACACGTCGAAGAGCTCTTTGTTGCCCATCTCTGCGGCCATTTGAGCACGACGCTGGTCCTCAGGAAGGACGTTGGGCACACGCTCGGTGGCCTGCATTCCAACGGACTCCTCAATGGGTGCCTCGGAGATCTGAGTGTTGACGCCGAGGTTGCTGTCGTACTGTGTTGAAGGCGGTGGGAACGCTGGTGCGACCGGAGCGTAACCAGCCTTCTTGATCACGAAACGAGCCGTTTGCTTCTTAACAGCGGCTTCGATCATCGTATCGGCAACATTCTCACGGACGCCTTGCTTCTTGAGCAGATACGACAACGTGGCGAGCTTGTTCATCGCAGGCAGCGTCACTGAAGAAGCTGTCACGTGGAACTGCAGCCCGTCGTGATAGATCTTTACGTGCTCGCCCGACTTCATCATCTCCATGTGGAGGTCGGCCAGGTTCGCTGGCTGAATGCGGTCACCTGTCGTGAACTCCTTCTTGAGCTTGATGACCTTGAAACCGTTAGGGACGAAGATGTCGCCGTTCCGGTAGACCAGCGTGTCGCCCTCTTTGTCGGTGAAGAGAAGATGAGGACCGGCAGCGTCTCCTGCAACAGGGATGCTCATGCTACCACGCCCATCGTAGTTGGGATTTCCGTCCTTGAATCTCCACTCGTCGTAGTGGGGGTTATAGGACGGCGTGGTTGTGTCCCAACCTCTCGTGCTCACAGAGATCTGACGCATCCCGTCAGTTCCATTGTAGACGTTGTGAGCCTTGAGGACACAGGTGCCGTGCATCTTCTTGTTGAGAAGTACGAACACATCGTCCGGCTTGATCGATTTGTAGCCTGGCAGGCCGTCAAATTGACGATCCCACTCGTTCAAGTCCTCGATCTGCTTCTTCGCCCAAACGGACTGTGTAGTGAAGTTACCGTAAGTCTTGGCTTCCGGATCGACGATAACGACTGTGTTCTCGCGTCCTTCGCCGGGGACCATCGGGGTGCTGATGGCGATCACACGGCGAATACGTCCGGGGTGCAGCAACACCTCATACATTCCGCAGCGGTTGGGGTTGCAGAGCGTCCGGTCGACCTCGGCGTTGTAGACGCGGGAGGTATCTTTGTCATCTCTGTGGTCACGGACCAAGTAGCCCTGTTCCATGAGACGACGCTTCTCGGTAGCGTCCAGATCCTGCATCTCAGCGGCCATGTCCTCGTCGGCACACATTAGAAGGTCAACCTTGGGCTGTCCCTCGTCGTCGATGAAGCCGCCCGTGTCTGCGTCGGCGGCTGACTTCTGAATGCCGTTGAAGTCCATCTCCGTGAAGGTATCGAGGGGATAGAAGGACATCACGGCTTCAGCAAAGGCAGGGTTGGTTCTCATCGTTTGGACAAGGCACTGCTTCATTTCCGGAGAGGCGATCTTCATCACGTGACCGAGATCGGCACGCTTCTCGACGACCTTGCACCTCTCATCGCGTGGGTTCATCAGGAACATCCGCATCATCCACTTCTTGTCGTCTGGAAGATCGCTGAGGATGCTTTGGAAGCTTGCCGTTTTCAAGCTCGGAACGCGGTTCTCCGAAGGCCCGGCGAGAATGTTGAAGTCCGGAACGGCAGGACCCAACTTCGCCAGGGTTTCCTCTTCCGGTTCACCGAGGACATAGGGACGCCGGTTGATGAGGTAGTTGACCCAATTCTCCTTGAGGGGAACGAACATCTCCTGGCCGGAGACAAACAGAAGCTCGTAGCCCTTCAGCTCGCCGTTGATGAAAAACACCGGGGCTGCGAGGTTCTGCGTTCCAACCTTGAACCCGAACGCACCGACAGCTCTCGTGCCCTCATCGTTCTTGTCGATGAGTTTGAAGCCGAGGAGGTAGTCGAGCAGGCCGGGAGCCTTGTCTCTCAAGTTCGCGAAGGCGAGATCCGCGAACGTCCTTTCAAACTGCGTGTCTGGCATCTTTCATCTCCCTGTCGGTGCGGCGTTCGATTAACTGGTCAATGAACCTACCTTCTTGCCAGGAGCCGCTGCAACCAACTCATCGGCTCCATAGCTGCTCCGTGTTGGCTGGTGCCACGGTATTGAGGTGCGAACCCGTAAATCTCAGCTGCCATACCCAGCGGTGTTCCCTTCTTCGCTTCAACGGCCATTGCCCCTTGAGCCGCCTGACCTGTCGGGTATCCTACACCACTGGCTACAGACTTGGCAACAGCAGTTGCATCACGAGGTCCTTCGCTAAGCCCGCGTATGGCCCCGCCAAGGGGGGTACCCTTTTTCTGCTCCACAGCCACAGCGGACTGAGTACCACGACTGAAAGGAGCAGCCGCGTAACCAGCCAGCTCTTTCGCACGAGCTATAGGAGACGCAGGAGTCTCCATCTGAGAACCGTAGCTCGTCTTGGGTGCCGCTGCCGGGACCATCGCCCCCTTAATGAGGGACACCAACTGCCCCCAGCCTTCCGGGGAAGCCTGCTTGCAGAACACCTCGATCCCAGCCTCAAACGCGAGCTGTTTCTCGTCCACCGTAAAACTCCCCTCTTTCTGCAGACGCCTTGCCCTTCGAGCGGCAGCTACCTGCTGCCAATGACGACGCTGTGCTTCTCTCCTTGCTTGTATACCAGATACGGCACCCGATGTCCACTTCCGTGTTCCGAGAGCCGGAACGTTGTATCGTGTTGTCGGCACCGGCTGAGCCGCAGGCCGTATAACGGGTGCCACGGCTCGGGCTGTAGACGGTGCAGATGGTGCCATCTGCTGTTCCCACTCCTTGAAGAACTGCCTATGACTTGCCAGGGCCTTATCCAAGTCAGCTTGCGGCATCCCAACAGCTGTTGGTTTGCTCGGATTGATTCCACGCCGACGCAGACGCTCTGATGGGGGCAACCACCGATCACCGGCGTAGGCCGGTTCGTCATGGTGATGAGATAACCGTCTGCTACCGATATCAAACGGCTTTGGCTTGGCTTCAGGCTGATAGGGTTTGCTCTTCGCCCACAGGCCCTGAAGCAGAGACGGTACGTTGAGGTCCATTAAATCACCCCTCTTCTCGCCATCCACGTAGCGTTGAGGATAGACGGTGCCAGCCCGAGCAAAGAGTGCCGTGCGGAGCGACCCAACCTCGACTTCAGGTCGTCTTCGTAACCCTTCGGGCGGTCAAACAGGTAGCCGGAAGCGAGTGAGCCGAGTCCGCTTCCAAGAGCTCCACCAATCAGCGTCCCAGGCACGTCGTGCGTGATGCTGCCTCCCAACAACGACCCCCCAAAGCCTCCTCCGAGAGACGCAAGGAGCTCCGGGTTGGAGATGCCATACTCTCCTGTGACACCCTTTACAGCTTGATCCAGACGCTGCTTGAGGGTCTGCACCTGTTGCTTCTTCCGCAAAGAAGCGAGGTAAGCACCCAGATCATAGGCAGGTTTGGCCATCAGTATACCTTACCTGGTACTTGTCCGAAACTTGTTGGCTCGGCCAGAGCTGGGATGAAAGACGTTCCGTGCAGCTCAGCACCCCGACCGCGGTGAACGGACTCGAGCAGGTTCGACTTCAACCCGTGAACGGCTCCCATCCTGGTGAGCCAGTTGCCAGCGTGCGACAGCGACTCCATCGCACGCTTCATCTCTGGGACGAATGAAGGGAGATCGGTATGCGACAGCACTCCCTTAACGCCTTGAGTGTTGAGGTTTCTGGCCACTCTTGGGGTAATACGAGTTCCAATAGAATAGTGCAACGCAGGTTGCTCCAGATACGATCCGACAGCTCTTTTTGGAGGGAGGAACTTCGCCCCGTGTCTCGGAGCATAGCCCTTGACGATCTCATCGTACTCAACGATATCGTCGGGGAGGGCGTTGTTTGAACCGTCTTCGTCAACCATTCGCACGTGGTTGATGAGTCCTCGAGTGACGAGCTCGACATTTCGTCGGTTGGCTTTGACTCCGTTTTCTCGGAGGGTGTTTTGGAAGACTTCCACGAAATAACGGCGTCCCTCTCCGATGCCCTTATGCTTGACAATCTCGGCAGGATTCGGCACTCCATCAGAGAGAACATCGCCTGCTTCGACAACGCTTCCAACTCGGACCTTAAGCCCGGTGTCAGGCGGCACCCAATGCTGCTCACCTCGGACTGTGACATACTGACCTCCTTGTGGGGCCTTTGCGATTCCTTCAACCCGTCCGTCCACCTGGGCGACGGCCGCACCGCCCTTGAACGCCTTCGGGACTTGTATTAACTGGTCAATAGCTTTGAAGCCGGACAGTGAGGTCCCAGCTCCAGTCGCACCGGAGGCGGCTCCGGTGTGCTTCACACGCATCTGCATCTGTGAGACAGGCTCGGAGACGGCGTGAGCGGCGACCATCCCGACGTTGTCTCCAATCGACGGGAAGTCCCCTTTCTCACGAACGCCCGTGCACTTCTGACAGACGCCCGAGCGGGCCTGGCACGTCATCGGGGATCGAATGTAGATCTCCTTCGTGCCCTTCCGCTTCAGCTCCTTCAGCATCATAGGCGTTACTATTGTCCCAGCTTTGAAGCCACCAACAGCTTTACGAAGAACGGCTCCTTCGCTGTCCATGTCATCAACATCGACAAGGATGCCGTTCTTCGTCTCGCAGTCCTTCTCTGTGACGGCGAGTCGGTGTGCTGCAAGGGCGATCTGCTTTCCGAAGAAGCCGCCCTTTGGGGTCATGAACTTCGTAGCGACCGCACCCTTCCGTGTTCCGTAAGACGCTGCCCAGTACTCTGCTGGCGTAACGCCCTCAGAGTACCCGGACAGCAGCGGGATCGGAACGGGACGGTCCTTGTGATCAGTCGAGAGGATATCACCAAGCAGCATAGACGTAAGCTGCACCGGCGTCCCCCGTGCACCAGCTTTGACCTGCCGGGCGAACACGTTCCCAAAGGCCAAGGCACTCTTGTAGACGAGATCCCGAAGCTTGTCTCGAACGCCGCCGACCAAGTTCACAATCTTGTCTTGCTTTTGTTCTTCCTCCAGGTTGCTGTCAAGGATGTCGTTGATGTCGCTGCGAAGGCGATCAACGGCCTCCCTGACTCCTGGAACCGGTTCGAGGTCCCGGAGGCTGATGCTCGAAGCTGGCCCGTGCGAGTAAGCAACGTGTCGGCCAAGATCCTGCAGCTGCTGTGCGATCTCCTTGTACCTTCCTGGGTAGCGTTGGGCCAGGAGTGTGAAGACAGCCTTCATACCGTCCTTGTCCATCTCCCTGGAGTAGTCGCGGAGACCTTCAGGCAGTGCGTCGTTCACCAGAACTTGTCCGACAGTTGTTCTCACTGAGTCATCTCTTCAAGGCCGAGCCCCATCCGAGCCGGGTCTGCAGTGGCTACCTGCGTCCGCTGCTGTTGCTGCTGCCTCTGTGCGGCAGCCCTTCGCAGAGCAACGTAAGCCCTCATCTCTTCCTCAGACATCGCCGTCTGCGGAACGTCCTCACCGATCACGTCTCCCATCTCGGCTGGCGTCATTGGAACAACCTGTCTTGCCGGAGACTGTATCGGTGCTGGCAGCTGCGTCGGTCCTGGTTCGCCCAACGACGTAGCAGACGGAGTGACGGCTGGCAGTGTGGCTCTGACCGGCGTCTTCTCCGGAGCGGCAGCCCTTGTTGTGGGCTGCGTCAGGCGGTTCCACCACGACCACACACCTGGCGTGTGCTGCTGCGTCAGGCTCCGACCGATGGAACCGAGGCCGTAGCCAGCAGCCCCACCCATCAAAGCCCCTCCGAGCATTCCAGGCATCCCTCTGCGGCGACCGAGAAGGCCACCGGTGAGAGCACCGAGACCAGCCCCGGCGTACCGCATCGGGTTGGCACGGATGTGCCCCCAGATTCGACCAAGGAGATTCTTCCAGTCGAACCCAGTGGCTGCAGCCTGCTTGCAGAAGACCTCGACTCCGGCTTTAAGTGCCAGTAGTCTCTGCTCGTCAGACATTGCTCACCTCACTTATCCCTGGTCGATTCCTCTTCGTTCCTTGCCTAACCCGGCCCCGGTGTACTTCCCACCCGTGGCCTGACCGGTGTCCTTCGTTGCCGCGAGTTCCCCCATGTCGTCGGCGGGCCCTTCCTTCTTCGGAACTGGCTTTTCCTTGCCTAAGTCCGCCGTTGGGTCGGGCTCGGCCGCAGCACCCTGAATAGCAGCAGTCTCCTGCCCCTTCTGGATGCGGTCGATCAGCATCTGGGCCAGCTCACCGCCACCTGCACCCGCAGCCCCACCAAGGGCCGCACCACCAGCAATGCGGCCGAGACCGCCTTCACCGGTCAGCCCGCCAGCGATCCCGCCGCCGAGAGCACCAAGGCCCGCACCGGCGTACCTTGCCTTGTTCGCAGCGATGTGAGCAAGCAAGGCGTTGATGGCTTCCGGCATCATCGCTTCCTTGCAGAACAACTCAGCACCAACCAAGAACGCCTGACGGCGATCCTCCGCGATCTTCTCGAACTGTGCGTCAACAACACCCTGTCCCATTACGAACCTCCTTAAATTGACCGGGCGGTCAGTTACTTATTAAACTCAATAAACTGATCAAGCCCTGTAGTCATTCTACGTGGAACGGACAACAACTTGTGGTACCACTTCATTGGCTCTTTCTTCCCGTAGTCGACAACACCGCGGAAGGGATCCAGCTTGAACCACTGCCCCAATACGGCACCTGTTAAAGTGCCTTTCTTCCTCTCCAGATCGATCAGGTTCCTGAGTTCGCGCTCTTCTTGTGGGGTCCTTTTAACCCACCCAAGATCTTTCAGCGGGTTCGACGCGTCTATGATATCCCTGAGCGGACTCTGTAGCGGCTTCACTTCGATTCCTGGACCGTAGACCGTTCTCCCGCTTCCAGCAACTGGACCAGGCGGTGGGGTAGGCTGTCGCTCCTTCTTTCTGGCTGCACGGTACAGAGCACCAAGCAATGCACCGCCACCCCCGCCGATCACCGCACCCTTAGCGGGATCAGACTTGAGCAGAGAACTTGCACCTAGCCCGCCAAGAGCACCAACGCCGCCGAGGGCCAGCTCGGGGTAGTCCCGCATCACGTCCTTGACGGCGTCTACGATGAAGTCGTACTTGTCAGCAGACTTCGTCATTATCTGCTTGACGATGGGAACACCGGGACCTTCAACGGTTCGACAGAAAGCTTCGGCCCCGGCGAGGAACGCTGTAGCTCTCTTTTGCATCTCACTGTTCATTACGGGGCCTCCACTACGACCTGTCCGGTGTTCGTCACGCCGAGTTGATCGGCAATCTTTCCAAACTCAGGATCGTCAGCTGCAACAAGGTAGATAGAGCCAGATTCCAGCTCCCTCACGATAGCAACAGCCTGCCCGTAATCATCAAACACGATGATGGTGTGGGCGGGCAATTCCACCGGCTCATTGACGAACGATCCTGTTAGAAGTCGTGCTTTCATTTCGTGGTTCTGAGTTGAGGGCTGACCCTCGCGAGCAGGTCACCTACTCGGCGGGCCATGCTCGCCATCGGGGTTGCTTGCCCGTTCGTTTGATCGGACGCTGCGACCATCATTCCCTGTGGAGGAAGTGCCGGTGCCATCGGGGCACCCATGTCCATCCCGGCCGTAGGTGCAGGTGGTCCACCCATCGCCATACCGCTCATCGCTGCGGCTTCGCCAGGCATCTCCGGCATCGGTGCCCCACCTACTCCACCACCGCCGCTGAGCATCATCTCGACGCTTTCTAGCCGCTCTATCACGTCGTCGAGCGTGGCCTTCTTCTTGGGCTCTCCGCTCTCGCCTACTTCGCCGTCGCCGCCCTTGGACGCACCCATCATCTCCTGTACGACCTGACGGAGATCGTCGAGACTGAGCATTACCATCTGACCCGGAGGCGGACCCATCCCCACTGCTGGGTCCGGTGGCAGCTGACCGCCCATAGCCGGATCGGGGGGCATCACACCCGTCATTTCCGGAGGCAGGACTGCACCGCCGGAGCCCATCATTGGTGGTGCCATCGGAGGGGCTCCCGGCATCGCCGGGGCCATTCCTCCGGGAGACATCTCCGGTCCCATCGGCATCGGAGGGGCCATCCCTGCGGTCTTGGCACCGTTGCGGTCCATCGGAACGTCTGCTTGCTTGTTGATCCGAGCGAGCAACGCATTCGCCATATCAGCGATCTGCGTCGTTGTGGACTTTACTTCTGTTCCCATCGAAGGTCTCCCTTACAGGTGTTTTCTCAGGACAGCCTTGAGGCGATCCTTTTTCTCCACGGGTGCCGAGGCTGCCTTGCTGCGTCCCTTGGCAGCCATCGACTCTGCTTTTCCCTTCCCGTACTTCGCCCGGGCAATCGAAGCCGCCAGAGCCTTTGGGTCCTTGACGCCCTTCTTTTTGCTCAGCTTCTTTGTCATTACCTTGAAGCGTCCGCCCTCGCCAGGCTTCGCCTTCGTGGTCGGCTCCGACTTGCCGTCCTTCATGCTACCGGGCTTCAGCTTCTTGCCCTTCTTAACGGCCAACTTGACGAGCTCCTTGGCAACCTCCATGGGGTCGATCTCGGGAGCGGAAGCGATCTTGACCGACTCGCCGTCAGCGGCCGTGGCGGCAGCGGCGGACTGTTCGCTCGACGTATCCAGTCGCTCGTCTCCGCCATCCTCGTTATTCTGATCAGCTGTCTCGCCAACGACCTCTTCCTCCTCCTGCTCCTTGCCGGTGATGCTCGCTGCGTCTTGGCCAAAAGCTCGCTGCAATGAAAGCATCGGATCGAAGTCTTCGACGAGTGTGGCTTCGCCCCCATGCTTCACGCAGAAGGCCGAGAGTTTCTCGACCATCGGGACAATGGGCTCGAAGTCGGGGTCGCCGTCGTTGGCGCTGAGAACACAGCCAGCGATCACGTCGGAGATCTGGTCCACAAAGACGCCAGCAACTTTCTCGATAGCTCGTTGCCTCGACGCCTCGAAGATCTGCTTGGCGTCCAGCATTACTCGTCCTCCTAAAGAACAATCACGGGGTCGTTGATGCCAATCTCTCCACGCTTGAACGCGTCAACGACGGCTTTGTGACTCGTAAAGGTTCGTGTCTTCTTCCGCGAGGGCTTTCCCGTAGCCAACGCCAAACCGTACAGATACTCTCTGGACGGGACGTAGTGTGGCTCGAACCCGCTGGCGGAAAACAGGTTCTTGCTCGGAAGCATCTTCTCCTTGGCTTCCGTAACGGCTCTCTTAGAAACCGGGACGTGGTAGTTCATCGCATCGCCGTCGAAGTCTGCGTTGTAGGGGCCAACGACGAGCGGGCTGACCTGTAGCGTCGATCCCTTGACAAGGATCGGCTCGAAGGCCATCATCCCAAATTTGTGCAGAACAGGAGCACGGTTGACGATCACAGGTCTGCTGTTCATCTCATCCAGCATAGCCTTCCTCGCCCTATCGTCCTTCCCCTCAACAGCCTCCGCGGCAACCTTCGGACTCATTCCCTGGCGCACCAGACGACGCATCGTGAACGGGCGATAGATCGTCCAGGCCATGCTCTCCGGGAGGCCGACCTGATCCATGTCGAGCGACGGGTTCGGAGTGATGGTTCCGCGTCCGACCACATCGACGGGTGAGCCGAGCACACGTCTCTGGAACATCGTGTACTTCGGGGCCCCACCGCCAATCGCTTGAGCTAGCAGGCCCTTGACCTTTTTCTCGGTTGCCTTCGGGCTGATGGGATCCCCCAGACCAGTTACGGCCTTGAACGCGCTGTAGAGGAGCTGACGTTCGTCCGCGGACTCAAAGGTACCAACAGCCTTACGGAGCTCGGCGAGATCCGAGTTGGCATTCAATAGGTCCTTGTAAAGGATGTTTGCGTCAGCGACCATTGCTGTGTCTTTCATCGTCGATATCGGGCGGAAGATCGGCGGGATTACGGGAACCTTGTCGAGGATGAAGTCCTTTGGGTGAAGCCCGTGCTTCTTTGCTGACTGCAGGTAACCCAAGACCTTGACCGCATTGTCCCTCGCCTGTCCACGTCGAGTACCGATGATCTCCCGCTGGCGGGCGATCTCCGGATCGATCTTGATCCGGCTCAACGCATCTCTCAGAGCGTCTCCTCCGGTCTTCCCGTTCAACTCCTTCCTTCCAGATAGGATAGCTTCGTAATCCTGCGGTGTCAACCCCAAAATTCTGCGAACGGGTTCTTCCATCACAGGATTCGGGAGCGGCTCGGTCAGCTTGATGAACGACCACTGCTTCCCGCCGTGTCCTCCGGTCTTCCCCAAATCGAACAGACCGCCTGGTATTGGCTTCAGCGAGGATGGGTCCACCGTCACCGGAAGATCCACTTCACGCGTCCCAGCAAGCTCGTCCACGTCCTTATTCGTGAGTGCCATCACGTTCATCTGGTTACCACGCTTCTGGACGTTAACGCCGCCCGCACGGAGAGAGTCAAGGAACTTCTTGTAGACCAGAGGGACCTCCGGGTCCTTCGGCTGAAAACCAAGGCGGTAAGCCCGCCAGTAGTCGTCGTTGCGTTGCCCCCTGACGAGTCGCGAATCTCTCAGGACATCAAGTGCCCCATGAGCAATCAGAGCACTGATGTCCTGAGCACTGAGCCGCTTCGACCCCTCTTTGCCTCCGCGGGCGGGTTGGTCCTCAGACGTGTAGCGAGCCAAGGACCTGCCTGACTCCTTGGACTCCGCTGTGTGATGGAGCTTCATCAGGAATCTCGAACCGACGAGGATGCCTGGGATCTTCTTGTTCAACACGGGGTCAAACACCTCTTCGGTGTCCGACATCCCGGCACGCCTCAACTCAGAGCGTGCAAAGTCGAGGATGGAGTGGGCTGGGAAGGGGGACAGGTCGTAAGCCCGCCCCGTCTTCTTCGCGATCTTTCCAAGCACGGTCTCGATGATCTGTCCCGGATTCGTGTTACCAGCGATGACAACCTTGCCGTTCCTCCGTGTCACAACATAGCCTGTAGGCACCGTAGGGCAGTAGATCATTCCGTCGTAATCCACTTCAGACCAATTGTGGGCCTCGAGCGTACGCTCAGTTTTGAAGTGCTTGCCAACTCTCCACATCGGCTTGTATCGTTTATCGACCTTAACAGATTGTTTCCCCGCAGAGGATCCCTGGTAAACCAGGAGCCTTTGCAGGTCGTCAATCAACCTCTCGCTGCAGGAGCACGCTGACAAGGAATGCCTGCCGTCCTCAAGCATTGTCTCGCAGCCATCCCCGGCCCAGAAGGCTTCAAGGAACCTCAGTCTTGTGCCGAAGGACTGCCTAAACAACCAGTCCGGGATGTATTTCCCGTCACATTTTCCGAACTGCTTGAGATACTCAGTCAGACGCTTAGAGGTTACATGGAACTGGATGTTATCGCTGTTATAAAACCACTTGAAGGGCAAACGATCCAGTAAAGCAGAGATCTGAGCGTGGTTTTCAGGGTAGGCCTCAACTGATTGGGAAATGTGCGTCTTCTCGTCGCAGTTGCCCTCAGACAAGTACCACCCGAGAAACTCAGCCCAGTCTCCAGCCTCAATTATGATCTCCCCCCGCTGCGATGTGTTGTCCTTGACGTGGTAATCTGTTTCTGGGAGATGGAAGTCTTCGTCGTTGCCAGTAACAGGTTTCCCGGCTACGGGCACCCTCCAGATGTGACCGGCAATTCTGCTGGCAGTGACTTCCTGCCATGGGGCGTCGGGGTATGAGCTTCTTGCCCACATCCTATGATTCGGGGTGACGCAGAAGTCCATCAACTTGTTCTCGAACCTGAGCATTTTACCTGAATACTCAGCGGAGTGAAACGACTCCAACTGATCCAACACATAAAGGCTGTTATTCCAAGTTCTGTAGCACACGAACTTGTCGTCTTCCACAACGTCACGTCCGAACACCCAACCTCGCTCCGTGAGGAACTCCGTCTGTTCGTCGTAGCACCTGCTGACGACGCCCATCGGGTTGAGGATAACATCCACAGGATTCCCGTTGGCGTCCTGAACCATCTGGTCGTCCGGGACGATCTGGCTGACGACGCCCTTACCGGCGAAGCGTCCAGACAGCTTGTCTCCGACCTGCGTTGGGGCGTAGGCCTTAACGTGGACGTTCCAACCCGTCTTCGATCTCGTAACATCGGTCACTACGCCGTCAGCGTGGTGATCCCAGTCCACAGATGCGTTCACACGCTGTTGCTTTCGATGCGGGCCGTGCGTGAGCGTCTTCCAGCGAACAGCAAGAAGCAAGGGATCACCACGCTTGACGACGGTCCCTGGTCTGACAACTCCATTGTCGCCCATCGCTGCGACTTGGTCTTTGTTGTACGCCCCCGGATAGAGTGACAAGAACGTCTTCTTGCTGACATCCGTGTCCTTGTCCACGTCTATGCTCGACGAGTACATGTGCTCGCTGGAGAGCTTCCTGGCCGCACTCTCACTGATGACGATGGCGTCTTCAAAGTTGGAGTTGTGTACCACCAGCGTATCCACGCAAACAAACGTCCTCAACGGGTACATGTCGAAGTCGTACACCCAATCGGTACAGGGAACCTCGACAATAGACGTAACGCGGTCCCATTCCAAGTCCGAAGACGCCAAGGCTCGAAGTCTGCGTAGAGGCTCTGATTTCGTAGCCTCGGGGACAAGGGATAATATGTCCTTACGGGACGCAGTCAAACCCTGACGAACCTGACGTTCAACTCTGCTATATGTTCGACGGCTTGAGCCCTTCGCACTTTTCTTGTACACGGATCGCACAGAGTCGAAGAGCGGTACATGATCTGCTGATCCACAGCCCTTATAGGATGCAGTCACAGCGTCCAGACGCTGCCCTTTATTGGTGTGGTAGGGCTTAATGTCTGGGAGCTTGTGAGCATCCCGCATTGAAACACCAAGCCTGAATGATTTGCCCTCGCTGCACTTCAGGTCGTCATAGTTGCTGTGCGTGGTAGATATCCCCACACTCGCCATAAGCAGCCCAAGCCCGTCCCGGAGCCTTCTCGATGTGATCAAGGTATCCGTGTCGCAGGGCGTTCCTTGCTTATCGTGGGTCCTGCCGTCACCTACCCAAAAACCCGCTATAAACGCCTTGCGGAATACTGTAGGAGAACCAAACACGAAATCGGGGACTTTCTTGCTTTGGGCGAGATGGCCGCCCTCCTTCTTAAACCACTGAGCCACTGACGAATCAAAGAGCCTAACGTCGTTCTTCTTCATTTTTACGGAAGCAGTTGGGAACGTTTTTCTCAGTGCAAAGGCGATTGATTCCCTTGTTTTTTTATCAACGGCGGCAAAAGTGACTACCTTATTGCGGGAAACGTAGCCTTCTGCCGCATACAACCCACAGACGAAGCCGAAATCTTCAGTCAGCTCAACAGCCAAACTGCCCGCACTCTTCTTTCGTTCGGACGGTGGGATTGTGATGCTGTTCAGTACAACAGGGAGATCCACCCTCCCTACCCTAGGAATCCAATTTCCGACAGCCAAGTTTCTTCCTTCTACCTCTACGAGCTCTCCCTTACTGGACAGCACTACAAAGCTGTGCTCTTTTGTTGCATCAAGCTCCCGCCCAGAAGAGGTCGTTATTCTCAGCAACGATGCGGCACTGTGAGCAGTAAATCCGGCAGCCTTCGACACTCCAGTAGTTAAGGACTGCGGATCAGTTGCCAAAGCAGCTAAGTCATCCTTGGCCCGTACCGAACGAACTTCCGTGAACTTGGGCATCCCGTCGTCGTACCAAAGGACATGGGTGTTAGCGGCTATCGAACCCTGATACGGCATGTAGGCAACGCTCAGGTTCTTACCGGCAGCCAGCCTTCCCTGCTCATCGGTGAAGTTGCTTCGGGCTATTACCTGTCCTGGGACTACCCTATCCCCAGCACGCACGGTGGGCGTATTGTGCAGGAACGTCTTCCTGTTGAACGGGAAGTTGTGGTAGAGCTCGTATCGCTTCATTCCCTTCCGTGTGCGAACGGTGATGTTGTCCTTGCCGACGCGTGTCACCATCCCTGGCTCGTCGGAGAAGACGGCTCCGGCCTTTCCACCGTAGTACTCCTCGAAGCTCTTACCGTCAGGGGTAATGTTTCGAACGAGCGGGGCCTCCGGGTCACGAAGGGGGAGAGCCTGGTTGATCATCTTCCCGACCATAAACAGACGCCCGCCAGCCGTCGATGCAGGAAGAGGCGTCAGGTTGGAGCCCATCGAGAACATCTCCTGCGGGGAGGGGAGCTCGTACGTCACACGCTTCCTCGGGACGTACTGGATTCCTTTGCCGCCCACCAAAGCCCTGACGTGCTTACCCCGACTTTCCATCTCGCCGGGGAACGCGATGACCTGCTCGGCGGCTTCCGTCGCCTTCAACATCTCATTCTTGCCGGTCTTCACGTTCTTGAACGCCGTGTAGACGTGGCCGTCCTGGCCTTTGAAGGTGCCGTAGGTCATCCGGAGATCCACGCCAATTCTTTCAGACTCCGGCCCTCGTATGGGGTCGATGTAGCCGAAGTACGTGGGCTGGACGTTGCGGGCGTCTTCTGGGACGGCACGAATCGTTGGGATGCCGCCCTCACCGAGACGCAGGACGCGGATGTTCTGGTCGTAGACATCGAGCGGGTTGATCTCTTCGATGGGCTGGCCAAGGCCGCTGTTCAAGAGGACCGCCCTCATCTGCGGCGTAAGAGCACCAGAAGGAATATGCTGCACGCCTCGACGAAGAGTGGCGGACCAAAGGTGCTTTCGACCGAGCTGCCCGGCATCTTTCAGGATACGCTCCGGGAACTGGTCTTCCACGGAATGGAAACGCTGGAAGGCCAGCGAGTCTCGGTCATCCGTCTCTTCCGTTCCTCTGTTGATGTTGAGCAGCTTCGTTGTCGTTCTCAGCAGAACCTCGGGTGTCACGTTGTTGTAGCGTGCCCCGAGCGTTCTCTCCGTGACATCCGGGTCCAGCTTCATTTGGATAAACGCTTCGAGAAGACTCTTCGCCTTAGCCTCCTGGCCAACGGCAGCTTGCTCACGGACAGAAGCGAATCGGTCGTAGGCGTCAGACACGGCCTTGTTGTTGGCGACTTGCTTATTCGCCCCAAGAAGACTCGGCCCCCACGCCTTACTGATCTGCTTGTCCGTCAAACCGATGGACTGCAGAATGGGGTAGAGCTTCAGGTTCGCCTGCCCAACCTTCATCCGGAAGATGCCGGTCTTCGGCTCCATGAAGACTCGGAAGACCTTGCCGGTCCCAGGAGCCACGTTGACGTGAGCTTCCAGCTCCCCGTTGTCCTTGACGCGAGTGAACACGCCAGGACGCAACCTCATCTGGTTAGCCACGGTATACTCGTTGCCGTTGTAGATGAAGGTGCCCCGATTGGTGAGATAGGGAACGTGAGCCACGATCCCGCGCTTCTGGTCGACCGTCTTGTTGGTGGTCTTGTCAACAAGCCGCCAGGTTCCGTGCAGAGGACGAGTGAGAGACCTTCCCTGTAGGAGAGCGTTCTTCTGGTCCTTCAGAGAGAACGGCTTTTCCTTGTAGGCGGGGTTGGCGATCTCCAGTCGGAATGACTGGTTCTCGACGGGGTACTTGGTCTGCACGGCGTTCAACACACCGTCGAACAAGCCCTGCCTTGCGGCATCCATGTCATCAAACGCTCTCATCTTCATAGCGATCTTGGCAACCTCGTGGGCTCCTCGGTCTTCTCCGGAGGCTTCAGACGTTTCGACCTCTTCCTGGCAGCAAGAGCACCCGGCAGGAGTTCCTCAAGGGTCAACCCCTTACTGTACAGAGGGTTCATCGCTCTCGCCTTCTGTACGGATCGCAGAGCTTCCAGCTGGCGGCGGTTCTCGTCTGCCTTGTCCATGTAATGCTTCGTCAGGAGCCAAGACCCGCTTCCAATCAGACCTTGGAGAGCTACGATAGCGGCAAGGGCCGTAGCACCCATTCCGCCTTTCCCCTCCTTGGTCAGCATCTCTGGGTCCTCGACGTACTTGTTGGCAAGCCTCTCAGCTACGAGGTCCACAGCCGATCCTGTCTTAGCAATAGAGGCTGGTCCAGCGGCCAACTGCTCTGCAGCAAGGGCAGCTTCATACTCCTTACGGGCTTCGTCCACCTCTGATGTGAGCTTGGACCTCTTGGCCTTGTCGAACAGGTAATCCGCTGTTCTGTGCCCGCCGTAGTAAGCAAGGGGAACGCCAAGGGCGGTGGCACCCATGTACCACGGAACGTGATGCGGCTCTGACTGCTCGAAGCTCTTCTTCGCAGCCCGAATGCCAGCGTAGGTCCCACCGGCTGTGAGAGCCCCAAGGGCGGCCACCAGGGCAACCGTTCCCGGGTCCATAGCGTCCTTCTCCACCTCGGAGGCGTCTTTTTCCTCGTTGCCCTCTGCGAGCCAGTCCCGAACACCGAAAGCGGTCCTGGTCCCAACTCCAAGGCCAGCCGCAATGAGGAGGTTTTTGAGCAGCCTCCGCTTTGCCTCCATGCGAAGGGCCTCCGGGGAGTCGGGTCCGTAGGCGTACTGACGAACGCTCTGCCGCGTCACATCAGCTGCGGTCTTCGCCGGTACGCTTGCGAAGTCTGTCGTAAGCGGCCCTTGCACTGTTCTTAGGGTCCTCATGGTAGTTCTCCACCCATTGGATGAGTGCCATCCAACTTTGCTTCTCCTCTACCCAGCGAAGATCATCGCGGTAGAGCATCATGGATTCGCTGGAGTGCACGACGGACAAAACCACGTCGTAGTCGTTACGTTGCTTCTTGTCTGAAAGGTCGAAAATCCTCGTCTTGAAGTCGGACGTTACAACGGGTTGAAGGTGTGCTGGGTCGTTGGGCTTATGCGGGGTGTTTATTGGTCCACGCCACGGCATACCGTCGCCAGCAGCGGGGAACAACACAGAGTCTTCCGTATAATCAGATAGGTCGATGACAAACGCCCCGTCTTTCGGTTTCCCGTCGCCGTTGCTTCCAGTTCCGTTGTTAGCGTTAGTCACTGAGCAGTCTCTTTCTGTAACGAGCCTCTTCAGTCAACCCCTTCAGCACGCGTAGTTTCTCGGCCTGACGAACGGCTTCCAGATCGAGCGGAGAGGGAGACCCGAGCTTGCTGTGCGTCATTCCACCAAGCATCCCGGCAAGTGCAGGCCCACCGAAAACGACCAGCGGCCAAATATCACCGATCTCCTTCAACGCCCACTCGTACGTAGTTCCGAGTGTGCCACCAAGCCCCTTGAGTCCGAGAAGCCCGGCCTCTGCCAAGGGGGTTCGGGGAGTAGCCGCTGTCTTGACGAGGCTGACGAAGACCTCATCGGTGATGCCAAGGTCCTTGAGCCCCCTGCGGAACCCAACCTTGAACGCGGCCTTCTTCTCCTCGGCCGTCTTCTTGTGCCCGGGCCCTTCCTTGTTCTCCGGATCTCTCCGAGCCTTTTGCTTAACAAGCATCTTCTTGATATCGAGTTTCTTCGTCTTCTCGTCGCGCTTCTCAGCAGACTCCTTCATCAGACGGACCAGATACTCCCCGGGGGTTTGGGTAGAGATTGGCGTCGAAGACTTGCCGAAATCACGGACCATCTTCGTTCCACACTTCGGGCAGTCCACATCTGTACAGGGGATACCGGCTACCTTTGGCACCTTGGTACCACATGCAGGGCAGACACAGTTGCCTCCAGGTCCGGCACGAAACGGACCGGGGGCCCGACCTGTAATGGGTATGGCAACTTTCGACATCTCCACCGGCAGATCAGACAACCCGAAATCCCGGACCA
>Ga0272441_10002786_pt1 | contig 34760 bp, 29 predicted proteins | sample SSMProp6N_FD_193582 | JGI IMG/M metagenome (GOLD analysis project Ga0272441, IMG submission 193582) | Marine sediment archaeal communities from Little Sippewissett salt marsh, Falmouth, MA, United States - SSM-Prop-6N | ecosystem: Environmental > Aquatic > Marine > Wetlands > Sediment ... | reverse complement strand
CCGGTAACAATATCCAGGTTGGAAATGCTAAAACCGTAGGTTTCCGATTCGGCCAGCCAGCGGGGGATTTCGGAAGAAGGCTGAGAAGGAATATTTTCCGCCGAACAGGGAATAGTAAGAAAGGAAACTAACAGGAAAATAAACCGTAAAGATATGTTTGTTTTTCTCATGATATCATTGTTGCATATAATCAACAACTCGTCAAGAAAGGAAACAAGGAAACAAGTAAACGGGTAAACGAGTAAACGGGTAAAATGGTGATCCCCTGATTTTACATCAGGGGCTAAATAAGAAGAGAGGAGGTAAGGAGATAAGGAGGTAAGGAGGTAAGGAGATAAATACGGAATACGCAATAGCAATTAGAGCCAGGGCAGAAGGTTGAAGATGTTGGGATAGTAGCCGAGTTTGATGCCCCAGATGTTATACCAGGCGGCCCAGAAAGAAAGAATAATGACGGTAAGGAAAAACCAGCGGGACCATTTGCGTAAATAGATACCCACCAAAAGGGCGGCAATGACCTTACCCAGAAAACCCAATAAGGGGCCAATAACCGGTCCGCAGAATTCAGCGGCCAGGCGGAAAACAGGATGAAACTCCAACTTATAGCCGTCGGGACCGTGAGACGACATGAAATAGATGGTACTCACAGTATCACACAATAAAGCCAGGACGCAGATAATGAAATACCAGCGATACCTGGACCAAAATCCGGAGGATCTACGCTTAAATATTTGCAGAATACGATTAAACATAACGGACGTATGGAGAAGAACCGCATGGGCTGAAGCCCATCCTACGTTTCATAAATATTGTCAGAATGCGATTAAACATAAACCACGCGTGGGGCACGGCACCATCCTGCCAGAATAAATGGCGGGCATGGTTCGACAAGCTCACCACAGGCAGTGCCCGTCCTACTAAACTATCATCAGGTGCTGCTAGAAATTATAAAGATAAAAGAAGGGATATACAAGGCTGCTTGGGTGGGCAAAAAAATGGGGCGAGAACTGTGAGGCTCCCACCCCTATATGTTTCTCCCCTCTGGAAAACATTCAAAATATATTTACGGCGAGGGAAGGCACTTTGTTATTCAGTTTTTGTTTAGAAGGATGTTATTCCGCCAAAGACAACAGTATCTCAGACTTCTGGGCCTCGGCTTCGACAATCTCCATAATGTCACCTATGCGATCCGGAGTGAAATCCAACTCCTGCTGGACCCGCTGGTCGAAGGTCGGGCTGGGATTGCCACTGTCACCCAAATTCTGGTAGTTACAGATGTAATCAGCCAAATGAACGAGCTTGACCAGGGTGTGTAAATTCTCGTCATCACAAGACAACGGATCGTGGTGCCAGCGGATGACGGCCTGGATGTCAGGGCCGAGATTCCACTTTTGAGCCAACCAGGCACCGGCCTGATCGTGTCCCATACCGATAAAGCGAGCCTCCTCCTTGAGGGCGGGAATGTCGGCGGCCTTGGCACTATCCAGGGCGAGATGAAACTCAGGATTGGCATAGCGCTCGAAAAGGATTTTACCCATGTCGTGCACGATGCCGCTGAGATGGGCCACGTCGGGAGTTATGCGCTGTTCAATCTTGATGGGACAATAATCGTGCAAAACCTTGGTGGTAATGCCGACAGTAATACAATGACGCCAGAACTCACGCCGATCAAAGGCGGGTTTCTGATTACGCGAAAAAGCCCGGAAGATACTGGTGCTCAGGGCAATGTTGGTAACGGTAACAAAACCCAAGCGAGCGATGGCAGGCTGGAGCTCGGTAATTTCCTTGCCCCGAGCGGGGGCATAAAAAACCGAGTTGACCATCTTGAGGACACGGGTGGCGATGGCGGGGTCGTCTTCGATAATGGCGGCCACATCCTTGGCACCGGTGTCGTGGTCGTCCACCGCCCTTTGCAGGCGAACGGCTACCTCGGGCAGGGTGGGTAAATCTTCCGCCGATTCGAAAATCTGCAGTAACTCGTGGGGATCGCGTTTTGTTGTTGTTTGCTCTGAAGAAGATGTCGGCATCATAATCTATATCCTTTCATTGAGGTTTGGCATCGCTCATATCGGCCGGAACAGAGGGGTGATAAAGCCGATAGGCGACAAAAAATCACCAAAGCTGAGAAATAGTGCTGTAAAGGACTTGCAAGCTTATATTAATGAAGATCATGGAGATACCAAAAGCAATTATTGGACGTAAGCAGATAAAGCAATCTCAAAGACAGAGAATCAAGAGTATATCGGGGTTTATGTGCTTTAAAAAGGACCAGGGAAACGGTATATTATCTGGCTGAATAGACAGCAAGTTGAAAGGAGTGTGCTAAATGGCCGGACAGGTAAAAAGAACGCTAGTTACCGCAGAACGGAGCGGTTTGCATCAATACAAAGGCGATATTTTGGTGGTGGGACTGTTTGAGGGGACCAAACGGGTGCCCAGGGAATACGCAGAGCTGGATAAGAAGGCGGAAGGAGCATTGAGTGGGGTACTGAAACTGGGCGACTTTAAGGGAAAGGCGAATGAGACGGCCGTCTTGTATCCGGGCGGGAAGCTTGGCTGCAGGCGGATTATGCTGGTGGGCCTGGGAGATAATGGCAAGCTCACCTTAAATACCATACGTCAGGCGGCGGGAACAGCGGCGCGAGCAGCGGATAAACTGGAAGCAGCGCGGATGGGATTAGCCCTGCATACCATAGCAGGTAATAAACTGGATATTGAACAGGTGGGGCAGGTTCTGGCGGAAGGTGCCATAGCGGGTAGATATGCGTATCAGGATTATATGCCGGCGAAAAAAGAGGGCAAAAGTTCGGCGGCATTGCGAGTGGTACTGGTAGAGAGCCGGGCGGCGGCAGTACAAAAATTTAATCGGGGGCGCAAAATCGGGATAGCTATGGCGGAAGGACAAAACCGAACCCGCATGGTAGCGAACAAACCAGGCAATGAAATTAATCCGACGACGCTGGGACGGGAAGCGCAGAAACTGGCCCGGGGGTTCGGCTTGAAGTGTAAGGTTTTCAATGATAGGCAACTATCTGAGATGGGGATGAATGCGATATTGGCGGTAGGGGGAGGATCGATTAATAAATCGCGCCTGATCGTGCTGGAATACAAAGGCAGAGGCGGTCCAAAGGAACCGGATGCGGTGGTGGTGGGTAAAGCCATTACGTTCGACAGCGGGGGAATAAGTATCAAGCCGTCGGCCAATATGGAGACGATGAAATATGATAAAAGCGGTGGCTGCGCGGTGTTGGGGATTTTGACGGGGGCGGCGGATCTGAAACTGCCCCTGCACATAGTGGGACTGATTCCGGCGGCGGAGAATATGCCCAGCCAGAGCAGCTATCGGCCGGGTGATATTGTGCGGACCTACAGCGGAAAGACGGTAGAGGTGCAAAATACCGATGCCGAAGGGCGGATGATTCTCTGCGATGCGCTGGCCTATGCGGCGAAAATGAAACCCAAGGCAATCGTGGATATGGCAACGCTGACGGGTGCGTGCGTAATCGCGCTGGGGGAACATAAGGCGGGGCTATTCAGTAATAATGAGCCGCTGCGAAAAAGAATCGAAAAGGCAGCGGAGATTAGCGGGGAAGCTGTCTGGCCCATGCCATCAGGAGAGGAATACCTGGAGCAGATGAAAAGTAAGATGGCCGATCTGCGAAATGTTGGGGGCAGAGGCGGCGGGGCCTGTACGGCGGCGGCATTCCTGGGTGAGTTTGTGGGGAAGGTGCCCTGGGCCCATATCGATATCGCCGCGGTGGCCGATACGGAGACCGAAAAGCCCTACCGCAGCGGGGGCGCTACCGGATTTGCAGTGCGGCTGGTATTGGAATATTTAAGAAGTTTGAAATAGCCTAATACATATGAACTCAAGAACAGGTAAATGAAGATGGGTAGTAAGCAGAAAATAGATACCAAGCGGATCGAAAAGGCGGTAAAGGAGATTCTGGAAGCCATCAGTGAGGATCCGCAGCGTGAGGGACTCAAAGGGACGCCGGGGCGGGTGGCGAGGATGTATGAGGAACTTTTTGCAGGACTCAATGACGATCCGCGCAGGCATGTGGAGCATGTGTTTACCCAACACTACGACGAGATCGTTCTGCTGAAAGATATACCTTTTAACAGTATGTGCGAACACCATCTGCTGCCGTTTATGGGTAAGGCACATATTGGTTATCTGCCGCGGGGTAAGGTGATCGGGGTGAGCAAGCTGGCCCGGATAGTAGGGTCGTTTTCGCAGAAGCCGCAAATACAGGAAAGAATGACAACGGAAATAGCCGAGTTTCTCATGCGCGAGGTAGATGCCCGGGGGGTGGCGGTGGTGCTGGAGGCTACGCATACCTGTATGACAATTAGAGGAGTTAAAAAACCGGGTAGTGTGATGGTAACATCAGCCATGCTGGGCGTGTTCCGTAGTGACGCCCGCAGCCGGGCGGAAGTGATGAGCCTATTAAAATAGCAAAATATTATATTCGGGTTTTTACCATCCCTCCAGCCAATACTTGATCATCATGTTGAAATCTAACAGATTAACTATCCCATCGCCGTTGATATCTGATAAACTAGCCCCTATCCATTTAGGTATATTGCCTACTAATTTTACACAGTCCTCTCCCTTAATTACCGTACCATCAAATAATTCGCCGCTTAATACCAATAAATACTCTCCGCCATTGACCAGTTCACCCGAGCTTCTTAATAGTTCTGTGGCAATATCCTGCGTTCGAAACTTCAGTGTCAAATCCATAAATCCGTCAGGATTGATTATGGCACATTCACACCTGTTGGCAAGATCACTTGACGGTGATGCCACATCTTCAAAGCTGCTTCGCACAGCCGCCACTCCCATCAAACGTATAGATGTTGTATCAATATCGTAAACATTAAATTCTTCCCCTCCCAATACCGCTACCGGTAACAAGCCATTACTTTTTAAGTTTAGCGGATTGGGACAACTGCCCGGTTTAATATCAACTGCAACATTATTGCATATACCCACCGGCGCATCAGAAATCACCCACTGCGGGTCGCTGACATCTTCTTCTGTACTGCTGCCCATACGACCATCGTTGCCAAAGGGCCCGGCATCTCCGACAATCTGTCCTTGCCCCTCATCAAGGCTCCAGTATCCCATCAACCCCGGTTCATCCCCCATCGCCTTTACGTGCATTAGTGCTTGAATCTCACCTTCTGATAAGACCCGATCATACATCGTTACCTCGTCAATCAAGCCGTTCCAGTACTCATGGGTAGCGGAAGGCACTATATGGCAACCTAACAACATATCCGAAGCGGAAGATTCTCCCACGACATCATTACTGGCATTCTCTTGCCCATCTATGTACAGTTTCAAAGTTGTGCCGTTATAAGTAAGTCCCACATGATGCCATTCGCCTGTATTAGCAAATACTGCTGTTTCAGAAATCGTACTCTCGGCGCCTAGATACGACCCCAGCTTATCACTGGAAGGGATGCGATATAACCAACCTCTTCCAGTTACACCGCCATGCAAGATTAACTGCGAATCTGTACCCTCCTTGTTGTCCAGCCTTACCCAGACGAAGGCGCTGAAGGAATCACTCCCAGGGTTAACGACATTAGGCAAAGAAACATAATCATCCACTCCGTCAAACTCCAAAGCGCTGCCGCTGGGACAGACAGCATAAATCAAAACATTTTTTTCGCCTTCGACTGTGCTCAATACTTCGCTGTATTGGGCCTTGATGGTAATCTCTTGCGGGTTATCGACATTGTCCGTTTTCAGCAAACCCTCGTTAATAGTTGCTACAACTCCCGGCTCCACCGACCAGACAGCTTCACTGGTAACATCTTTTACCGATCCGTCATCATAATGTACTGTTGCAGCATATGAAAACATCGAGTTTTCTGCCACGTTAGTCGGTCCGCATATTTGCAACTCCACTGGTTCCAACCAGCGTGAAATCCATATTCCATCGCCCTCTGTGCCCCGGCTGCTGTAGTAATATATCGTCTTTTCATCGGGCATGACATGGACCCCAGACTCCGAGAATTGCTCCGTACTTACCCCTACAAGTTCAATATTGCCAAACAGATCACTTGTTGAAGCTCGCCTTGCTACATATATATCATAAGTATCTCGTCCGTCTCTTATATCAGCAAAATAAATCGTTAATCCGTCTGGCATCACACACGGGCTAATTGTATGACCACTATAATTCAACTCGCTTACTTCTACGCGATTGGAAAACTGTTCATTTATTGACATTCGCGTTGCCATGTAAATTCTGTAATATTCGTTTCCGGTTCGCCTGGTATAGAATATGCATAATTCATCCCCCGTCAATGAAGCTAGATAATCATATGATAAGTCCCCATGTATATCCAAAAAAGCCATAACATCCGTCCATGGTGATGTAACGCTGGGACGTTCGGCCTGCCTGATCACGGTTTTAGTATAGGAGTTTTCGTGCCTGGAATAATACAACCTCAGTCCGTCGGCACTTACCCAGGCATTGTGTAAATGCTTTCCCTGGTATAATTCACTCAACTCACTTACGTTACCGAACGGATCACTGGTGGAATTACGCTGCGCTTGCCATAATTTCCACAAGTAAGTTGGTTCAACTCTGAGAAAATATATCGTAAGGCCGTCTCGAGACAGACACGGACGCCAGGCGAAACTGCCGCTTACTGGATTGTTCAACTCCTCCAACAGTACCGGATCAGACCACCCCGCCCAAATTTGGCCACATAATCCAATGGTTAAACATAAAAATATACCCCACAAAATTTTAGCTCTCATGATTTATCCCTCCTGTAAACTATTTTATACAATACAACCTTTATTTAGTTTACCAGAATAAAACTCATGATTCAAAGGAAATTTCCTATTTTATATGTCTTGTAATAACAAAGATTTATCGCTATACATGTAAATCTTTTAAACTTTATTGATTTGGTACTATCGTTGGCGGACGAGGAGGTGCTGGGGGGCCAGATGAGAGGGGAATTGGTGGGTATCAAGGTCGTTTAGAAAGCGGCGGCCGTCCTGATAGTAGCCGGCGGTTGGGGTTATCTCGGGGCAATGCTGACGGAAATAAGCGTTAAGCATCTCCATAAACAATTCACGAAGGTATTTACTGGTCATGGAGGCCAGGGCGATGGGTAGTTGCCGTTGTTCGCCCTTCTGCAGGAAATGAATCTTCAGAGAAGTAGAGCTGTTCGAATCGCTGAGCTGATAACTGCTTAGGTAGGGGTCTTCAGTAATAATTTTTAACTGCATCTCCGGGAACATTTTCTGCAGCGGTTTGCGATAGTGTTGTCGGCCGCTTTGTTTGTCTATAACGATTTGTAAATTATCCGAGCCGTAGATGCGATAGGCCTGATATATAATTTGGCATACCAGGGAAAATGAAACATCAGCCTTGTTTTTCACAACATCGACCAGGCGATTGAAATGGCCGGCAGCCAAGGGGCAGGACCATATCCGGCGGAATTCAATATTATTAGCAATCATGTCGTGGGAGAGGGCATGGGAGGCAGTTTCTATATCATCGTCATCATTATTGAGAGGCCTATTGGCGGCGTTTTTGTACCAGGGATATTCAGCAAGATCATTAATTGTCTGGGCCTGGGGTAGGGCAAGCAGTTCCAGAAGCTGATGCAGGGTTTGAATCTGAGGTGGTTCGCCGGCAGTTGCCAAAAATGCAAACACCCCGCGCTGCAGAGCACGGTAATCACCGTGTTTGTTATGCAGCTTCTTACTGTCGTTGACGACGACCCGGCCGAGACTGCCTGAACGCTGTTTGCATACGCTTTTACGCAGAATATCCCACATCGAGCTGCTAAGCATCTGCTCAGGCAGCTCAAAAATAGCGGCCGAGACCACCAAAGGGCCTAGAATCGGACCGTATCCAGCTTCGTCAATACCAATCAATATAGCCATATATAACAGGTCCCTGTAGTTATTCTTACCTTTTTATGGGACGGAACAATTACTAACGATTTTAGAGCATATAGGCAAGAGTAATTTGTTCAAATGGTGGCAGTTGGGAACTTTTTTTCCCACAATACAATACCGACCGGTTGGTATATGTGTTAATCTGGGAGGATTGTAATGGTTGAAAAAGATTTTTATTGCTTTGTAAGGACTAAAATACTAATTTGCCTTTTTTAGCCTTGGCTTGCTGTGGGCATGTCAAGCCAGTGTGGTTTTGATTCATATTTTTATAATGGATACCCATTTTTATATAAAATGCAAAACGTTTGTTTGTTTTCATAAGTATTTGATAATAAATAATTAATCGTTATATATCTGGTATTTTGTTAGTATGGTAATTACGGCGGCAGATAGTAAAAAAGTGGCAGGCAGATTCAGTTTTCCTCGAGGTGTACATCCGGCCGAGAATAAGGAAATTACCGAAAATGTGCCCGTAAGGCGTGTTCAGCCGGCAAGTGGTGCCACTGTAGTAGTGCCGATGTCTCAGCATCTGGGGGCCCCTTGTCAACCAACTGTGGAAGCAAAGCAGGAAGTCAAGACGGGACAGGAGATCGGCAGCTCGGATGCCTTCGTATCGGCCCCGGTCCATAGCCCCGTCAATGGAACAGTAAAAGAGATATCACCGCAGCCGCACCCAAGTGGTCGAAAAGTTCTCAGCGTAGTGATCAAGGTTGGGGATGAGCAGCCTGCTGAAAACCAATGGCAGGAACTGCCAGAGGGGTTTGCGGAAAAAATAGAGCAACTCGAATCCGAAGAGATCATCAGGACAATTCGCAAGGCGGGCATTGTAGGAATGGGAGGAGCAGCGTTTCCAACAGCAGTCAAATTGGTTCGCAATGAAAATAAACCGGTCGATACCGTTATCCTCAACGGCTGTGAGTGTGAGCCGTATCTGACCAGTGATTATCGGTTGATGCTGGAAGCTCCCAAACCAATTGTGGCGGGTTTGCAACTGGCTATGCGGGCTGCGGGCGCTAAGCAGGGAATAATAGCAATAGAAGACAACAAGCCCGATGCCATCAGTATTATCCTGATGGAAATCAAAAAAACAGAAAATATCCAAATAGCAATCTGCAGGACAAAATATCCGCAGGGGGGTGAAAGACAACTTATAAATGCCGTACTCGGCAGAGTGGTGCCAACGGGAGGCTTGCCCCTGGATGTCGGTGTTGTGGTAGTCAATGTGGGAACAGCGTCGGCGATAAGCTTGGCTTGCGCAGAAGATAGACCTCTTACGGAACGTATTGTAACCCTGACCGGCAGAGGAATTAAAGAACCGGGCAATTACCTGGTGCCGGTGGGGATGATGCTGGCCGATCTTATTGACCAGGCCGGCGGCCTTACAGACGATGCCGAGAAAGTGCTGCTGGGAGGGCCGATGATGGGACCTTCCACCGGACATCTGAACGTACCAATTATGAAGGGTACCAGCGGAATTACGGTGATGAGCCGGGCCGAAGTGTGCCGGGAACCGGAGACGGCATGCATACGCTGCAGTCGGTGTGTGGACCATTGTCCGCTGAAATTGGTACCGACTAAGATAGCTCACGCCGTCAAGGCGGGTGACCTGGAGACAGCGCAGAGGTATGATCTGATGGCCTGTATCGAATGCGGCTGCTGCGGATATATCTGTCCGGCACAAATACCGTTGTTGCAGTATATGCGTTCGGGTAAGGCGGCGGTACAGGCGGCAAGGAGAAAATAAACCACAGATCCGCCTTCGCATAAAGCTACGGCGGACAAGTTTCACGGATTTTATTAGATATAAAATAAATTCATCCAAGGATAAATGGCTAAGACAGAAGAAAAAGATAAAGAAAAAAAGATATTGCTGGTGTCATCGAGCCCGCACCTGATAGAGCCGGCCAGCAGTAAACGGATTATGTATGAAGTGGTGTTCGGGATGCTACCGGCAGCGGGGGCGGCGCTGTACTACTTCCGAACGGGGGCGGGGCTGATATTGGCGGCGTGTGTCTGCTCGGCACTGTTGGCCGAATGGTTATGCAATGCAGTGCGGAAAAAGGAGCAGACCATTAGCGACGGCAGTGCGCTAATAACGGCGCTGATACTTGGGTTGTCTTTGCCGCCGGAATTGCCGCCCTGGATGGCGGTAATCGGTACGGTGGTGGCGATCGTGGTGGCAAAAATGTTATTTGGTGGGCTGGGCAGTAATATATTCAACCCGGCGATGGTGGGAAGAGCATTTCTGATGGCCTGTTTCGGGCTGTGGATGACGACCTGGACGGCACCGGCTACCATGCAAAACAATCCGGCAATGGAAAATGGTGCGGTAAAAAATGAAGTAGTGGCTGTGACCGGGCCGACACCGCTGTCGCTGGCGAAGCAGCCGATCAAAGATGCCGCCAATGCAGACAAACTGGAAAAGGCCACGCCCAAACAGGTGAACCGTATGTTCAAGCCGATGTTCTTTGGCCAGACCAGCGGATCGCTGGGCGAGACGTCGGCGGTATTATGGCTGATCGGTGGGGTGTTCTTACTTTTGAGAAAGACAATAACGTATCACATTCCGCTGGCGGTATTGGCAACGGCGGGGATCATCGCAACAATCGCCTGGTGGTCAAACCCAGAGGTGTATGCCCATCCGCTGGTCCATCTGTTCGGGGGCGGGCTGATGATGTGTGCGTTCTTTATCGCGACGGACCCGGTGACCTGTCCCTTAACGAAACTGGGCAGGATTATCTTTGGGATCGGCGTGGGGGCAATGATAATGATGATCAGGTTAGTGGGCGGTTATCCGGAAGGTGTGATGTATGCGGTGCTGTTGATGAACGCGATGACACCTCTTTTGGACCGTTGGACGCGTACGAAGCCTTTGGGAGGACATGTTAGTGCTAAGTAAATTCCTGAAACAAACCTGGCTGGTGATGGTGGCGGCGCTGGTGTTTGGGCTGCTGGTGGCGGGGGTGCATGGAGCACTGAAACAGCGTATCGCAGATAACGCCCGGAAGAAACTAGAGGGTGAACTAAAAAACCTGCTGACAAAAGCGACAAGCTTCAAAGAAGTCAAGGACGAAAGCGGGAAAGTCATATATCGCATTGGTCTGGACGAGCAGGGAAAGACGGTAGGCTATGCGCTACAGGCTGACGGGGGCGGATTCGCGGATAAGATCGTGTTACTGATAACACTGGATGCAAAGCTGGATAAACTGCTGGGGATAGCGGTGCTGAAAAGTAACGAGACACCGGGATTCGGTGACAAAATAAAAGATGCTCCTTTTAAGGATCAGTTTACAAACTGTCCGGTGACAGAGAAACTGGCGGTAATCAAGACCGGCGATCGCAGTAAGGTTGACCGGGAGATAGTGGCAATCACCGGTGCGACCATCAGCTCAGAGGCGGTAACCAAAATTGTCAATGATAGTGTGATTGAAATGAAAAAGATCATCAGCCACGAATAAATAAAAAATCATAACGAATTAAAATTATGGCAACAGAAGAGAAACTGGAAATCAAAAAGGCGGGCGGCCCTGAAGCCTTGACGCATTTTATTAGAGGCCTGTGGGAAGAAAATGCGATTTTCCGGCAGATGCTGGGGATGTGCCCGGTGCTGGCGGTGACAGCGCAGATGAAGCCGGCTCTAACAATGGGGGTGGCCACAACTTTTGTGCTGGTGTGTTCCAATACGGTGGTTTCGCTGATGCGCAAGCTGCTGACAGGACATTTGCGCATTCTGATGTTTACGCTGACGATTGCCACGTTTGTAACCATAGCCGATTTGCTGTTGCAGGCGTTCCTGCCGGAGATGAGCGAAAAGCTGGGGCCTTATGTGCCCCTGATTATCGTAAACTGTCTGATCATCGGCCGGGCCGAGGCCTGCGGCAGTCGCAAGCCAGTCGTTACCAGCTTCTTTGATGCGCTGGGAATGGGAATGGGCTTTACGTTTGGACTGCTGGTGTTGGCAACCGTGCGGGAATTGTTGGCGGACGGGTCTTTGTTTGGAGCTATGGTTTTGCCGGATGCATATGTAGGGCAGGGCTTCAACTGGAACGTGATGAAATTGCCGGCCGGGGCGTTTCTGACGCTGGGGATTCTGCTGGGATTGAGTAATTATTTTTTCAGGAAGAAGTGAGATCAGTTGTGAGTGGTGAGAAATAGAACAATAAATTTAGAAGAAAATAACAAATGACTTCGGAAACAAGTTTACTGGTTGTATTCATTTCGATGGCCCTGATTAATAATCTGGTGCTGACGAAATTTCTGGGGATATGCCCCTATCTGGGGGTGTCGCGACGGGTGGATATGGCCTTTGGGATGGGCTGTGCGGTAACCTTTGTGATTACCATCAGCGGCACCCTGACCTGGATGATCAATAACCTGGTCCTGCAAAGCATAGGGATGGAATACCTGAAATACATAGCATTCATCATGGTGATTGCGAGTATGGTGCAGTTGGTTGAAATGTACGTAAGGAAATTTTTCCCGCCCCTGTACGATAGTTTCGGGATATTCCTGCCTTTAATTACCACCAATTGCGCCATTCTGGGTACGTGTCTGTTTATCGATCTGTGGCATTTGCGTTTTCTGCAGGCGATAGTGGCTAGTTTCGCGGGCGGGTTGGGCTTTACCCTGGTGATTTGCATAATGGGCGGAATTCGGGAAAATCTGGAATGGGCGGATGTGCCCCGAGCCCTGCGCGGGGCGGGGATTACGCTGATTACCGCAGCGATTATGACGTTGGCGTTTATGGGCTTCTCGGGGATGATAAAAGGGTAAACAAGTAAAGAGGTAAATGAGGGAAATTGGTAACGTTTGTTAATTGAGGGATTGAGTTGATCGTAACAGATTATATTTTGGCGCAGCTTAGTATAAATTCGATGGCCTGGGCGGGGCTTACCCTGCTAGCCATGGGGTTCGTATTTGTCTTGATCCTGACCATAGCCAACGCCAAGCTGATGGTCGAACAGGACCCGACGGTCGAGGCGATCCTCAATGCCCTGCCGGGGGCCAACTGCGGGGGGTGCGGGCTGGCCGGGTGCAGCGCCTATGCCGAGGCCGTGGCCCGAGATCACGGACTGTTGGGTAAGTGCGGGCCCGGCGGAGAGGCAACGGTAAAGGCGATTGCCGCCATTCTCGGAATCGAGGCGGCGGCAGCAGCGCCGGTTCGAGCGGTAGTACGCTGCTCGGCCCGGGCAAATGATAAAATCAATTCCACCCGTTATCTCGGAGTAGCATCCTGCCGGGAAGCACAGATGATAACGGGCGTAATAGGATGTCCTTATGGCTGTATAGGCTACGGTGATTGCCAAAAGGCCTGTGAGTTCGATGCTATCCACGTTATTGACGGCCTGGCGGTGGTGGATTACAAAAAATGCGTCGGCTGTGGGGCGTGTGTGAAGGCTTGCCCACGCGAGTTGATCGAACTTAGAGGCATGCAGGAAGATCCGCTGCTGGTTATCGCTTGTTCTACGCTGGATAAGGCCAAGGAAGTGCGCAGCTATTGCAAGGTGGGCTGTGTGGGGTGCGGTCTCTGTGCCAAGCAGGTGCCCACCATGTTCCAGATGCAGCAGAATCTGGCCGTGATCGATTACGAAAAATACGGCTCCCAGGAAGAACGTGATCGGGCGCAGGACAAGTGTCCGCGGGCTTTGATGGTATATGTAGGTACAAATACCCAAAGAGAAACAAAAAGGGAAGGAATTAGCAGTGGAAACGAAAATAAATAACCAAGCAGTCTTAAAGACGGAATTTGCCGGGCAAACTCCCAAACGGGGAAAAGTACGCGATATTTATGACCTCGGAGATAAGCTGCTGATAGTGGCAACGGATCGCATTAGTGCGTTTGACGTCATTATGGCCAACGGCATAACGGATAAGGGTAAACTGTTAACGCAGTTATCATTGTTCTGGTTCGACTGGCTGGGGGATAGTGTGCAAAATCATCTGATCAGCGCGGAGGTGAAAGATTTCGGTGCTCCCTTTAGTGAACAGCCGGAACAACTCGAGCAGCGCAGCATGCTGGTTAAAAAAGCCGATGTCCTGCCGGTCGAGTGCGTGGTGCGCGGCTATTTAGCCGGATCGGGCTGGAAAGAGTATCAGGAAAGTAAAACTGTATGCGGACATAACCTCTCCGAAGGGTATCAACAGTGTGACAAGCTCAGTGAGCCCATTTTCACCCCCGCCACCAAGGCCGAGCAGGGTGAGCATGATGAAAATATCAGCTTCTCCCGGGCAGCGGATATTATCGGCAAAGAAGCTGCTAACTATGTGCGGGATAAGAGTATCGAAATCTATCTCAAGGCCGCCGACTACGCCGGAAAGCGGGACATTATCCTGGCCGACACCAAATTCGAGTGGGGCAAAATAGACAATGGAGAAATAATCCTGGTGGATGAGGTGCTTACCCCGGATTCCTCACGGTTTTGGCCGGCGGATAAATATGAACCGGGCCGCGATCAGGAAAGCTATGACAAGCAATTCGTACGCAATTACCTGGAGAGTATCAAATTTAATAAACGACCGCCCGGACCGGTATTGCCTCCGGAAGTTATTGCAGGCACCCGCCAGCGCTATCTGGAAGCGTTTGAGAAACTCAGCGGCAGGAAATTCGTAGCCTAAAAGCGGGACAATGAACCCCAGCGGGGGCCGGCGGCAGAATCAGGTATTCATTAAATGCCCAATAAGATAAAGATTTTACTATGGTCGAGTACAGCCGTTTTCATGGCGGCTATCCTGGCGGGTGGTTGTGAGCCGGCGCAGGTTACCAAAAAATATTATTATACCTATACAGATGATAATATTTTGCTGGCCCTGCGGCGGTATAGGACGCAAAATCCTTCACCGGATAAGGACCCGGTCATCCTCTGTCACGGGCTCAGCTACAATCTGCTTTTCTGGGATTTACGGGACGATGTTTCCCTGGCTATGTATCTGGCCCGGGCGGGCTATGATGTCTGGTCCTTGTCTCTGCGCGGTGCGGCGCCGAGCAGTCAACCCCTGAACAGTTCCATCCGGAAACTGGTACACTTTAATCTGGACCCGGAGTCGCTTCTCACCATTCAGAAACGCATCCGGGACCTGAAAATGCTGGACTGGTCGGTGGATGATCACATCCGCTATGATGTGCCCGCCGCGATTAAATTTGTACAAAGCCAAACCCAGCACAATCACGTGCACTGGATCGGCCATTCCATGGGGGGAATGATTATGTTTGCCTATCTGCAGCAGATACCCGTCGATGAACAATCCGGAGTGAAAAGTTTTGTGGCGGCCGGAGTTCCTATGGTTATGTTTCATCCCCTGAGCAAGCCGATGGAATTTCTGCAGGATATTCAATTGGCCCTTAAACTCGGCTCTCATATCGTCGGCAGCAGCGCCCCGGCCACCTGGGGCGTGATATTCGGCAACATCAACACCCCCCGGAACAAATTATTGTATAATAATGACAACATGGACGGGGGAATTTTGCGTGATTTGTTTCGCCGGGCGGAAGAGGAAATCTCTCCGAGCGAATTGAGGCAGTTTTTAAAATTAGTGGAAAGCGAACGTTTTCAATCACTGGACGGCAGTATCGACTATACCGCTGGTTTGCCCCGGATAAAAACACCGACCTATTTCCTGGTGGGCACTCTGGACAACATGGCCACGGTGGGGGCGGTCCGCTACTGTTATAGGCAGGTAGGCTCCGGGCAAAAAAAATTCGGGCTTTTCGGCCAGGTGAATGCCTACCGGGCTGATTACGGGCATAACGACATTTTTATCGGCAAACACGCGCGGGAAGAGGTATATCCGACCATTTTGGATTGGCTCCAGTTATTTAACGTAGATAATACCAAAATGGATAACAAATTATTATTGCAGCCCGTAAAACCGGAACCGGATCAGGAGACAAAATAAAAATATAAAATGAGTTAAGCAATGGCAGACGAAAAAACCACCATCCGGGACATGATCGATTGCGTAGCCGATTTTGAAAAGCGGCGCGATTGGCAGCAATTTCACGACCCCAAGAATCTGTCGATGGGTCTGGCCATAGAAGCGGCTGAACTCATGGAGCATTTTCTCTGGGTTGATCCCCGCCAGGCGGTCCAGGTCCGCCAAAACCAGGAGGAGTTGGCCAGGGTGCAGGACGAAATGGCCGATGTGTTAAATTATCTGCTTATGATGACTCACATCCTTAAGATCGATCTGAGCGAAGCGTTCTTTGATAAAATGAAACGCAACGAGGAAAAATATCCCGCCGATTTATATCGGGGCAAGTATAAACTATAGAGCCGACCAGAGCAGAGCCACAGAATAAGGAGCAAAGAGAAAGCCAAAATATATGGGTGACAAAGAATACAGCAAGTATCAACAGGGTGTTATTGACCGTTATTATAAAAATCTCGACGCGATCATGCTCCAGAAACTACAGGAGCTGGTGACGGAATTGTATCTGGCCAAGGATGGACCAAAGGAAGACAAGCTGTGGGAACGAGCCGAGAAGGCACTGCTGAAACTGAAAATACCCCGCCAGATCAAAGATCACATCATGCAGAAAAGGCGGGTGGAAATTTTAGCGCGAAACGTCGAGGACTGGTTAAAAAATTCAAAAAGAAGATAGAAAATATGTCTGTTGAAGGGATTCAAGCATGGCACGACGACAAGTAAGCGTAATAGAGAAAATCGAAGGCAGCGCCAGGGATGTGTATGAGAAAATAAACAAAAAACGCAAGCCCAACATGAAGATTCCTGTACGCAGCCTGTCCAATGTAACTTATGGAGAGAAAAAAGGATTTTTCGAATTAAAAGACAACGTCAAGGAACGAACCCTGACCGTCAACACTGTAAAGACTTTCGCCCAGACGCTCAAGATGATGTCGCTGAGCAAAGAACTGATCGAACACAATGACATCGCCACCAAAAGGGAAGCCTACTACATCAGCAAAAACTGGGCCGAGGCCGCCTTCAAGGAACAACCCGAATCGGACACGGTCATGGAGGATATCGAAGCGATGTTTCGGGTGATTCGGGAACATCTGCGTTTTGTGCCGGAGGAAAAAGGCGGCGACATTGCCGGCCGTCTCGTGGTCATCGACAAAGACAGCCGCGGCAAAAAGTTGGAAATCGATTGTACGCGTTTTGGCTCAGGGGCCTATTCCATACCCATCGACGTGGAGCATCTGGATTTTCGCAGCCGGGCCAAGTTTATATTGGCGATCGAGACCGGCGGCATGTTTCAGCGTCTGCAAAATTATGGTTACTGGGACAAGGCCAACTGCATTTTAATCAGTATGAGCGGCGTACCCACCCGGGCCTGCCGACGCTTTATTCGCCGGCTCAGCGATAAGCTCAAAATTCCGGTGTACGCCTTTGTCGATGGTGATCCGTATGGATATTTTAACATCTACCGGACCTTGAAAGTCGGTTCGGGCAATGCCGCCCATCTGAACGAATTTTTCTGTGTCCCCCAGGCCAGCTTTCTGGGCGTTACACCGCAGGACATTATAGATCATAAAATGCCTACCCATGCTCTTACCGCGGTGGATGTGAAGCGGGCCAAGGACGCCTTAAAGAACGATCCTTTTGTACAGCATCACAGGCCCTGGCAGAACGCTATCAAGCAGATGATCCAGATGGGGGTCAGGGTGGAACAGCAGGCGTTGGCCAAGCACGGGCTGGACTATGTGGTGAAGAAATATCTGCCGGCAAAATTACGCAATATAAAGAACTTTCTGCCCTGAATGACGAAGTAATATAAATATGCAATAATCGGCAAAATATTGTTCTATCGGCACAAAAACAAAGTAAGGAATCAACATGGATCCCACAGAGCTGTCCGTCGAACAAAATAAGCTGCCCCACTGGGCCTGGATTGGCTGTGTGTTACTGGTAATCGCAGCAGCCCTGCATAGTGCGGACAAGCCCGTGGGAGGCGGTGACACCTGGGTGGCCATGCAGTGCGGTCGATTCCAAAGAGGCCCTTGGCCTCAAAAGGATCCGGGCCGTACCTGGCAGATGCGCCTGCTGGATAAATTCGGCGTCCACATCACGAAAAAAGATCCCTACAGTGCCGCCTCCCGCGATTACATTCCCGGCGATAAAAATGAGTTCGGCTGGGTTAATCAGAACTGGCTGACCCATACCCTCTTTTACGTTATGAAATCATCCTGGGTACGGGGGGAACATAAGGACAACTTCGAACGCGACAACGTTGCCTCCCGGGGTGAAAACCTGATCGTCGTTTATAAGTTCCTACAGGCAATTCTGACGGCGCTGTTCGCCTATTGGGCGGCGCGCGTGCTGGGAGTTCATCCAGTCTGGGCGGCGGCCGCAGCGGCCTTCGGCATCCTGCTGAGCCGCTCGTTTGTTGACCTGCGCCCCAACGTCAGTACGATATTCTTCTCTTCGATAATGATCTTTCTGTTGGCCTGTTGGCAGAAAAAACACAATTGGGCCCTGCTCTGGATGATCCCCGTGATGATTATCGATGCCAACGTGCACGGCGGATTTATATATCCCATCATAATCGTTCATCTGTTCCTGGGCGCCTGGGTCATACACAACCTCTTAAACAAGCCCAGGTCATATTGGGTGGAAATTGTAAGCCTTATCTGGCTCGTATCGTTATTTGGTGTACTCTGGTTTCGTTATTTCGAGCGCGGCCCGATTTTATTTTTCTTCTTGGTTTTATTTGGTTTTATTGTTTTTATCATCGGCAAATTATTATTCGCCGGCCGTCCTGATGTTTTCCCCCATACCGACTCGCGTAGTTTGTTATTTCTGCTGGGAACCGCGATTGTCGTTCTATTGATTCCGGGGATATTCAGTCCCTTCGGCTGGGAAAATCTCGAACACCCTTTTCTCGTCGCCACCGGTGAGGAAGGTAATATCTGGCGGGATGTGGTTGAATGGAAGCCGATCTGGGACAAGATGGGATTCGGCAATGAAGTGCCTTACATCTATTTTCTCGTGGTGTTCGGGGCCGTATTTTTAATCAAATGGATTTTGTTTTGTTTCAAACCTTCTCAGCCTCAATCCCGCCGCCGCCGCCAGCGTGACCAGGAGGTAATCCCCTGGCCCAAAGTCGATCTGGCCCATCTAGGGATCATAGGCATCACCATTTATATGTCGATTATGTCGCGGCGGTTTATCTTTCTGGGCGGAGTAATACTGGCGCCGTTTCTGGCGCTGATGGTCCAGGAAATAGCGGACATGATACGTGTGCTGCGGGAAAAAGAAATATTAATCCCGACCAAAATTGTCCTCGCAATTCTGTCCATCTTTTTTGCTGTAGTGGCCGGCTGGGCACTTTGGTCTCCTTTGGTACAAATTACCGGCGGAAAATTCTGGAGCTTTCTTCTGTGTGCAGGCGCAGCTTCTGTAGTATTAATCTCAATCTGGTTATTAAGTAATCACTATTTTAAACCGAAAAAAGTTGCCCAACTACTGGCAGGGGCAACTATGATAGCGGCACTGGTGGTGGGCTTGATTTTCGTTTTGGCCATGCAGGATTTGTATTATCTGCCTGAGCTGGACGGGTACAAAGAAACAATTTTTCGTAAGATGGTAGGGATCAACGATCAGCCGGTCCGAGCTATAAAATTTTTCCAGGACAACAATATACACGGCATAGTTTACAATGAATGGACCAATGGCGGCTTTATCGCCTTCCATCAAAAGCCCGACTCCGAAACCGGTCAGCCCCCCTGTAAAGTATTTATGGACGGCCGCAGCCAGGCCGCCTACAAGGTGGAACACTTTGAATACTGGAGAACAATCAAAGCCGCCCGGGCTGCAAAAGACGAAAAATTTTATCCCGAGGTGCAGCAATTGGCCCGGCGCATAGACCTGAAACCGACCGATCCCAAGTTCTTTGACTTTCTGTTGTTTAATGCCTCCCGCCCAATAAAGGAATATCCCGACAGAAAAACCTATGAAAACCAGAGGCGATATTTCCTGAGTATGATGCAATTGGCACTGACTGACCAACAACTATTTGCAAACCTGCTCAAAAGAGACGGCATAAATGCAGCTCTGTTATCGCTGAGCAGGTCTTCCGAGCAGTTTAGACTGTTTGCCCAGTTGCAAGATTGGTCCCTGGTTTATATTGATGACCACAACGCCATCTTTCTCCGAAACGATGCCCCGGAAAATCAAAAAATAATCCGTCAAAGTCCGGAAAAACTGAAATACCCCGATGATTTCTCCCGCAACTATTCACTGGGCTACATTTATTGCTATAACGCCAATCCAAAAATTGTCAGGCGCGGGATCGATTACCTGATGGCGACAGATCGATACACTTCCACGATTTACAATACCATATTTTCCGCGGGCACAAGATTAAAAATGTATGATAAATTATTCAAATACTTCGAACAGCAGCGCCGGCTTTACCAGGAAAAAGTGGACTCTAAGCAGCGGTTTGGTCGGCTTATTAGCAGTGTCGCCCTGGCCCATGCCTGTGGTATGCTGGAGCAACTTTCCAAAATATCGAATAAACCGGCCGAAGCTGAAAAATACGCTGTTGAAAAGAAGAAATACTTTGCTCTGATGGACAAAATAAAACAAAAGCCGATTTTATGGTAAGCACACCCCGAATAAGCATATCGGTCTTCTTCCCCTGTCACAATGAAGAAGGTGTCATCGATCAACTTACCCGTCATACTCTGACCGTGTTGTCCCGGATCAGTGACGATTACGAAGTCATTATCGTCAATGACGGCAGCACCGACCGAACCGCCTCCATAGCCGATCAACTCGCCCGCGACGATGCGCACGTCAGAGTCGTCCATCATCCCCAAAATGGCGGCTATGGAGCAGCCCTGCAGAGCGGCTTCCGCACCGCGACCAGAGAATGGGTCTTTTATACCGATGGGGACGGGCAATTCGACATCAACCAATTACCAGAACTGCTGGAACTGACATCTGATTACGATATCATAACCTGCTATCGCCAAAATCGCCAGGATAATTGGCGCCGCCGCCTGTGCGGCTGGGCCTGGAGCAAAATGGTCTCGTTTGTCTTCGGTCTGAAAATTAAAGACATTGATTGCGCCTTCAAACTATACAAGCGGGAAATTTTCGACCACATCGAAATGCGTAGCGAAGGCGCCCTCATCGATGCCGAGATTCTGGCCCGGGCCCATCGGGCCGGCTATTGCATGGCCCAAAAACCCGTCAAACACCTGCCCCGCACCACCGGCACCCAAAGCGGCGGCAATATCAGGGTTATCCTCCGGGCCTTTAAGGAACTGCTAAAGCTCCGCAAGGAGATTGTATCAAGCGCAAAATAAAATCCCCCCGTTATCAATTGATAAGGGGGGATTGGTCGTTTCTATAGTTGGGATTATTCCTCTTCCTTCTTGGCAGCCTTGGCAATAATCTGCTGCGTCACGTTGGGCGGTACATGTTCGTAGTGACTCAGTTCCATGCTATAGCTTCCCTGTCCGCCGGTAACACTTTTAAGCTGGGAACTATATTGCTGGATCTCCGCCAGGGGCACCTGGGCCTTGATGGTGATCATATTACCAGGAAGTATATCCTGGCCTTGCACCCGTCCCCGCCTCCCGGCCAGGTCACCGGTAATATCGCCCACCTTCTCACTGGGCACCGTGACTTCCAAATTCACGATCGGTTCCAATAAGGTCGGACTGCACTGACGGAAGGCCTTACGGAAAACCTCCCGACCGGCAATCTGAAAGGCGATATCCTTGCTATCGACCGGATGCGTCTTACCGTCCACCAGGGTAACCTTCACGTCCACTACCGGATAGCCGGCAATGACACCTTCGCCCATGGCCGCCTGGCAGCCCTTATCAACACTGGGCCGGAACGGTTGATCAATCGATCCGCCGAATATCTTATCGATGAATTCATAACCGGCCCCGATTTCATTCGGTTCCAGATCTATAAAGACCCGGGCGAACTGACCCGCCCCACCGCTTTGCTTTTTATGGGTATATTCCACAAACTTGGATGAGGTGGTAATGGTCTCGCGATAGGGAATTTTGGGCGGCTTGGTGACAATCTCCAGACCCCGCCGGGCGTGCATGCGTGACAGTATCACGCGTACATGCAGTTCTCCCAGACCCGAGACAACCATCTCATTGGTTTGCCGGTCACGTTCCACCACAAAAGTAGGATCGGCATCGGTGATTTCCGCCAGGGCCGCGGAGATCTTCGTCTCATCGCCGCGACTCTTGGGCTCCACGGCCAATGAGTACATCGGAATAGGAACAGTAGGCACCTCAATTTGACCCGGCTCTTTGCCCACAAATACTGTATCCCGTACCTGCAAATCCTCCAGTTTGGCCAGGGTAACAAGATCCCCCGCCTGAGCCTGTTCCAGGGATTCCAGTTTATCGCCCTGCAGTTTGCTGACTTGACCGGCCCGCATGCCCTTTTTACCGCCCGTGGCTTGCAGGGCGGTATCGCTTTTGATGGTTCCACGCTGCAGACGAATCGTGGTGTAGCGGATATGACTCTTGGGATCGCTGGATATACGACAAACCAAACCCAGCAGACTACCATTAGGATCAACCGCCACTTCTTCTGTCTTGGCCTCTTCACCCGAACCGCTGATAAGCTTGAGTTTAACCCCGTTGACCGGGCTGGGCGCATAATTGGCTATAAGGTCCATCAACAGATCAATACCCACTTCGTTGCGGGCACTGGTAAAGACTATGGGTACTAACGACTGGGCTATCAGGGCCTTACCGAAAGCCTTGGACAATTTTTCCAGGGCTATGCTCTCACCGCCGAGGTATTGCTCCATAAGCTCCTCATCCGATTCCACCACCGTTTCAATCAGATTGGTATGGGCATCGGCCACATCCGTAAACGCGCCTTCTCCACTTTCTTGCGTGATACAGTCGATCACGCTCTTACCGTCTGCACCGGCCAGGTTCGCACAGCGACACTCCATACCGAATGTTTCCTGGATCGAGTCAACCAGACCAGCCAGTTCATCGGTACCGGCATCGATCTTGTTAACCACAATTATTACGGCCATACCACGCTCACGCGCCGCCTGATAAAGCTTACGCGTGTTTAACTGAATTCCCGCCGAAGCACTGACCGTAATCAGAGCTGTCTCCGCCGCCGGTAAGGCGCACATGGCCGCCCCGAAAAAGTCCGGATACCCAGGGGTATCAATAAGGTTAACCTGCTTGCCCTGATATTGCACAAAAGCCAAGGCCGAATCGACGGAATGACCGCGGTGCTTTTCCTCCTCGTCGGCATCCATAATACTGGTCTTGTCATCCACACTCCCCAGGCGGCTGGTTACTTGCCCCTTATGTAATATGGCCTCGGCCAGGCTGGTCTTGCCCGCCCCGGCGTGCCCCAGTAACACCACATTTCTAATGTCTTCAGCTGTGTAATTTGCCATTTAAAACTCCAGATATAATTCGCTAAGTTCAGCTTATCTCAACATTTACCGTGACTATAATCAAAACACAACAATATAACAAATTTAGCACATCGAGCAAGAAGTTTTTTCGCTGGTCTGGATTTTTACAATTGCTAGGATAGTTGGTATGGCCCGAGATTTACCGGAAAAGACCGTAAAAACCACCAACCTTAGACACCTGGCGCTGGCCCTGATTGTACTGGCTGTGATAGTCATGCTCTTTCTTGGCATCCGACAAAGCCCGCTTGTAGAGGTGGACAGCGGCACCTTTATGACTATGGGCACCTTCGGACGTATCCAGTTACGCTGCCGCTCAGAGCCGGTCGGCCGGGACGCCTTAACCGCTGCCCATGAGGAACTGGACAGGATTGACCGCTTACTAAGCACCTATCGCCAGGACTCCCAATTGGCTCGCGTCAACAAAACCGCCTCCCAGGCACCCTTTACCATCTGTCCCGAAACCTATCAAGTCCTCAAAAAGGCTAAAGAATACAATCTGAAAACCAACGGCGCCTTTGATATTACGGTAGCCCCTCTGTTGGCAATCTGGAAAAAAGCTCAAAAGTCAAACCAACTGCCCACTCCCCAACAGTTGCAGCAGGCCCGCCGGCTCGTGGGCTCGGAAAAGCTCACACTCTCTGAATCTTCCCCTTGCACCGTTTATTTCACTCAGCCCGGCATGAAACTTAATGTCAATGCCCTGGCCAAAGGCTATGCCGTCGATTGTGTCCTGTCCGTTCTCCGCCGTCCCGGTATTGCCGCGGCCCTGGTGGATATTGGTGGCGAGATCGCCGGTTTCGGCCGTAATCGCCCCGATAAAGATTGGCTGGTGGGCATCCAGGACCCCTTCGCCCCGGATAACGAAGACCCTCTTAACACTAAGCCCGAATGGGTTGTAAGGCTCCATGATTGCGCCGTGGCCACCAGTGGTAATTACCGCCAGTACCAGACGATCCAGGGAGAAAAGTATAGCCACATAATCGACCCCCGCTCCGGCCAACCCGCCCAAAAAGTACCCAGCGTCACCGTGATCGCTCCACTTACCATTGATGCCGACGCACTGGCCACCGCCCTTTCCGTTTTAGGCCCCGAAAAAGGCCTCGCCCTGATCGAATCCCTTCCCAATACCGAGGCACTTATTATCACCGGCACTCGGGAGCATCCGCAGCTCCATCGCTCCCGCGGCTTCTCGCAATATGAAAAGACCGATTGAATACCCCATAAACAGTTCAAAGGGAGGTTATAAACTATATTCCCGGTTATGTTTTTTATACAGCCATCCCAGCAGTACCGACAGCGTATTTTTAACCCGTTCATCCGTCCAGGCCAATACTTTGATAATATTGGTAACAGACTCGTCCGGCTCTGTATCCTCTTTTCGCAGCAGCCATATTTTGTCCAGATCACTCCCCTTAAAACCTTCCGCCAGGATCAAGTCATACCCTTTTCCTAATCGGTACAGTTCCTTTTCTGGTTGAAAGGCTCCCTCTATTTTCTCCCGCAGAAAGATCGCTTCGGTATCATAGCTCAAAACTGCCGCCCCGGCCTGGTAGTAACGGTAGGTATCGGTATCAGCCCGATCAACCTGGATCGGTTCATGTTGCTGTTTGATCACCCCTACTTTCCATCCCTTACCGATTAAGATATGCAGCAGCTCTTCGATCAGCGTTGTTTTGCCGGACTTCTTCAAACCGCTTATGGCCAGGACCGGAGGATGATCTTTACTTGGCATACGAAACCTCTATTTCTTTTCCACCCCTTCCGGCGCGGACGATATAACCTCCTCGCGGGAAAAATAATCATTTTCAGGTGGTTGAAGATCGGAATATGTGATTGGCTCGACAGAGTAGGGTTCGCGCGCGATTTCGCCGACTCCCAGAACAATGCCTATTTGATCGTTCTGTTCCGCCAGATGAAATAACATCGAGCGTATATCGGCCAATTGTTTCTCCATCCGCGAAACCAGGGTTTTATTTACCCGGCCGTTCAGCAGGGTGGTCATAGCCATGCGTGAAGTCAAATCGAATTGACGGTTCAGGCTGCCGATCCGGCCCAGTGTACGCCTGACCTGCACTGCCAATTGCGGATTGATCCGGTAGATTTTTGTACTTATTTTTGACAGTTCCAGCGAATGTACAATTTCCACCGTGGTCCCGGCCGCCTCGTTCAGATCGCGCCATTGATGGACCAGATCACAACAATGTTCCATTGTTATACGCAGCTCGTTTAGTTCGGCCCGCGTGGGATTTTTTAATCTAAGATTGTTGGGATCATCTTGTCCCTTGGGCGGAAACACTAGCGCGGCCACGGTTGGTTTTTCTGCTGCTTTTTGTGCCTTCTTGTCCGTGTTGGTTGGTTCGTCTTCTTCACTTTCTTCTTTTTTTTGCGTTACGGGTTGTACCGGAACCATGGGCACTAAACTCGAAAAATCTCTCACCGCATACGCCCGTCCCTTATAATAATAGGGATAGCTCAATACTTCGAAGACCTTTTGATTTACCTGGGGATGATAATGTGGCTGCCAGGTTTTATCAGGTGCTTGCCAGTCTGTGGAAAATATCCGGTTGGGATCGTTGCTGGCCGGGACCAGGCTAAATCTTCTTATTTCCTCGGCCGAGAGATTCGGATCAGGCGTAACAATCGCTTGCTCTTCGGTTTTAGCTGCTGTATCGTCTTTGATGGTCTTTGTGCCGCTCTGGGCCCCCAGCGAAAATACCATCGCCACAAAAAACACTGCCGTTAATAGAATTGTTACCAAATATCTCCTGTGTCTTACCATCCCAATATTCCTGTCTCAATTTACTGAAAAAAGTGTTTCAAAGCACAAATACAGGCGTACAGCTACCGATAGGCCTATAGATATATCGGCAAAAGTCCCCTTACATTCCATCTCCGCCGCGAACTATTTTTATATGCAAACCCCGTTTTAACGAACTACAAATAGCTTATAACTTTAGTGTTGGCAACGCTTTAAGTTTATCCCGTTTTGAGTTTTAAATTTGCTTAGGATTTCTTTACTATATGTGCCACAGCCATTATGGCCGTGCTCGTTAACTTACCTACCTATCTGCCTGTCTCCTGACTCCTGATTCCTGACTCCTTCATTTTCTATCTCCCTATCTCCTGACTCCTGTCTCCTAATACACTGGCAGCATTTGTTTTATGATCTCTACCACCTTCTCCGTCGCCCCTGGAGTTACTATAGGCTCTACTAATTCTCTTAGCTCCTCCCGCATCTGCTGCAGCCTGTCTTTGTCTTCCAGTAGCCCTATCGCCTCTTGGCCGATCTGGTTTATCCGCCCCGCAAATGGAACATATTCAGGCACTAACTCCTTATTTGCCAATATGTTAACCAGACATATAAATGGCGACTTGACCAGCCATTTCCCTGCCAAATTCCATTGAATCCTGTTCACGTGATACATAACAATCATCGGGCAGTGCTGCGCTGCCACCTCCAGCGTCGCCGTCCCCGACGCCACCACTGCCAGATCCGCGTATCTCGTTGCCGCTTCAATACTTACCTTGCGAATTTCTATCGGCAGATTAGGATTTAACTTTTCGCGTAACTCTTTAGCAGCACTGTCATTAGGCGCAGCGGTAATAAATCTTGCCGACGGAAATTTACCCTTGATTTGCCCTGCAATTTTCTGCATTGGTTGCCATAATCGCTCGATCTCATGCTTTCGCGATCCCGGCAGTAACGATATGGTAGGAAACAAGTTATCATCATGTCCCTTATTTACTATACCGGTCATCGGTTGTATTTCATCAAAGAGGGGATGCCCCACATATTCCGCCTTTACACCCCTTTCGCTAAACCATTGCGGTTCAAAGGGTAATATGCACGCTATGCGGTCGGTACAGCGCTTGAGCTTATTGACCCGCCAGGCTCCCCAGGCCCACATCTGCGGAGCGATATAGTAGAGAACTGGAATTCCCAGCCTTTTTGCTGCTTTGGCCACCAGAAAATTCCAGGCCGGCGAATCAATCACTACCACCAAATCCGGCCTATTCTCCACCAGATAACGTTTTAATCGTCTTAAAAGTCGGAAATAAAATCCCACCTGCCCAAGCGCATGGGTGAGCATAGCGCTTCTATCTACCAGATTTTCCAGTAACTTACAACCAGCGGCCGCCATTTCCGGACCGCCAAACCCGTCCCAGGCCAAATCCGGTAACTCGTTTCGTAGTAGTCGGATGATCCCTGCAGCGTGCTTATCGGCGCTGGCCTCGGCGGCACTGATAAAGATTGTCCGATCGTGGGCGTATTTCATGTCGGCATATAAAACAACTAAACGAGTTTTTGTCAAGAAAATGCCGGAAGTAATGTTATTTCAGGTACTTGGAAATACAGATCTGATAGATATTCTGAATTGGTTTTGAGCCTGGGGGAATGTGTAATTATAACGATAACTTCAATGGCTGCTTGAACTTAACGCCGACGCCATAGCGGGGGATAGGCGCATTATTGCCCAGTACCCCTTCTTCTATGGAATTGATGCGCACAACTTCACCAACAGTGGTGATCTTACCTTCTGGTGGAAACCTATGGTCCTGAGGATCGACCCCGATAGCCAGGGACAGCCTGTCACCAACATTGATATCATCAAGCGTGGTTTCAAAGTAAACCCCACCGGTGCTTACATTGTTAGTGACCGTCCGCCAAACGTTTCCCCTGGACATATCTTCCGGATGGAAATCCAGGGGCAAGCGTATATCAAGCCGGCGATGCGCTCTTTTTTCCGTCGCACTTTTCATAACGGTCCTCATTGTTGGCGCATTAGCCTTTTTACCTGCACTCTCCCAAGCTGGCCCAACTGTCTCCCCAAATGCAATTAACAACAAAAAAAAGTGCAAAGCCGGTGCCAAACAATAACTTATAAATCAAGATTCTCACCGATCCCTGTAAAACACTAATAGAACATTAACTATGCGAACAAATATCTTTATTTAAATAGTTAATAAGTAAATCGCTCGTTGCCGTTTTACAACGTATTAGGCATAACAATTTGTATAACACGTTATAGAAACGACAATTATAAATAAAAACTATAAGTTGGCAAAAATACACTTTTGTTGACAAAAAGCCACAAAAAAATTGCCTATGTTAAATAATCGGTATAATCGAAAAAATAGATAAGTCTGCAAATGGTGGCATTTTCCTCAAAAAAGCAAAAAGTTATAGGCCCTATCGGATAACAAAACGTGTAAATATATTACATTTTTTAAGTATATTATTGCAAATAAACTTTATTACTATATATATAATAATAAGTTATGGGTGTTTAGCTGAGTTGGGAGAATAATTTGACTATGGTCGTAAGCTGTGATATCATCGCCGCGCAGTTGCTTAGGTAGTCACCTACCACCAGTTAATATTAGCCCTATTGAGAGAAGGGTGGATATGTGAGAGTAATTGCAGTAATTCCTGCCCGCTATGCTTCAACTCGATTCCCAGGGAAACTTCTCGCTAAAAAGACCGGAAAATATCTGCTTCAGCACGTCTATGAACAGGTATGTCAGGCGAAATTACCGGATCAGGTCCTGATTGCCACCGATGATGAGCGAATCCGAAGGGCCTGCGAGGAATTTGGGGCTGATTGGCGGATGACGCGGGTCGATCATCAAAGCGGTACGGACAGGATCGCCGAGGCGGTGGGGGGGCTGGAAGCTGATATTATCGTAAACGTTCAGGGGGATGAGCCGGAAATTGAACCGGCTAACATTGATCAGCTTGTCGGGTTGATGCAGGCGGATGAGAAGGCGGATATGGGGACGCTGGCGGCGGAGATCGGGGCTGAAGAAGAAATAAACAATCCTAATGTAGTCAAGGTGGTTATAGATAAACAAGGCCATGCGTTATATTTTTCGCGCTGGCCGATACCGTATCAGCGCGATAATGAGGGGCCGAGTCCGGTTTATCAAAAGCATATAGGAATATATGCCTATCGAAAGGAAATATTGCTGCGGTTAAGTCGGATGGAGCCGACACCGTTGGAGATGGCGGAAAAGCTGGAACAGTTAAGGGCCCTGGAAAACGGTATGGTAATAGCCGTCAGTGAAGTAATACATGCTGCAGTAGGAATAGATACGCCGGAGCAGTATGAGGAGTATGTTAAAAGAAATTCAAATAGGAAATAGGAGCAAGAAGATAGGAGATAAGTAGCATAGATTAAGGTAGTGGATAGAGAAGATAACCTCTGGTGAGGCTGGGGTGAACTATGAATTACACGATTAGAAAACAGGAGAAATTATAACAAATGGGAAAAGTGAAGTTTAGGTTAATGATTGTATTGGCGGTAATGATGGTTTGTGTATCCGGCGGTTATGCAGCGGATGAGAAAGAGTGTCAACGTTTGCACGGAGTGGGGTTTACCCAGGTGAAAATCGCAGATGAGTTCTGGGCGCCTCGGATTGAGACGAACCGGGTGAATACGGTTTGGCATGATATAAGCAAATGTGAACAGACGGGGCGGATCAGTAACTTTGCCAAGGCGGCCGGCCTGGAAGAGGGGAAATTCCAAGGGATATGTTACGATGATTCGGATGTTTATAAGGTGCTGGAGGGAGCGGCCTATACGCTGAGCGTACATCCGGATGCGGAACTGGAAAAGAAGGTGGATGAGATAATTGATAAGATTGCGGCGGCGCAGCAGGATGACGGCTACCTTTTCTGCTATTACATTCTTACGGGGCTCGATAAGCGCTGGACCAACCTGGCGGGGATGCACGAATTGTATTGTGCGGGGCATATGTTCGAGGCAGCGGTGGCGTATTATCAGGCGACGGGGAAGCGCAAGTTTCTGGAGGTGGCACTGAAGGTGGCGGATCATATCGGTTCGATTTTCGGGCCCGGTAAGCGCAGTGATGTGCCGGGCCACGAGGAAATCGAGATGGGGCTGGTGAAGTTGTACCGGGTAACGGGAGAAAAGAAATATCTGGATTTGGCCGGGTTTTTCCTGGAGGAGCGAGGACAGGAGTCACGCAGAAAGATTTATGGGCAATACTGTCAGGATCATAAGCCGGTGCGGGAGCAGGATGAGATCGTGGGTCACTCGGTGCGGGCGATGTATCTGTACGCGGGAGTGACGGACGTGGCGGCGCTGACGGGTGATGAGGGTTTTATACGGGCGCTGGGGAAGTTGTGGGATAGTATGGTGGGTGGGAAGATGTATATTACGGGAGGTGTCGGAGCAAGCAGAGAAGGGGAAGCGTTCGGAGGGGATTATTATCTACCAAACGCGGAGGCTTATGCGGAGACGTGCGCGGCGATAGGATTGGCGCTGTGGAGTTATCGTCTGAATCTGTTGCATAGTGATGCGAGTTATTTCGATGTGTGCGAGCGGGCGTTGTATAACGGACTACTCTCGGGAGTGTCACTGGATGGTAAAACATTTTTTTATGTGAATCCCCTGGAAGCGGATGGCAAGACCAAGTTTAATCATGGAGCCAATCAGCGCAATGAGTGGTTCGAGACTTCGTGCTGTCCGAGCAATATAGTGCGGTTTATACCTTCGATAGGGGGGTACGTGTATGCGGTGGATGATAAAGGGGTGTATGTAAATCTATATGCGGGGGGGACGGGCAAGATAAAATTGGCAGAGAAGTCCCTATTGGTTAAGCAGGAAACCCGGTATCCTTGGGAGGGAAAGGTTAAGCTTACAATAGAGCCGGAAAAGGAAGGGGAATTTGCGGTGAATCTGCGGATTCCCGGCTGGACGAGGGGTGAGCCGGTGCCAAGTGATCTGTATCGGTTTGCAGATGGTTTGAGCGTTGCAGAGACCAAGGCCAAGATAAAAATAAACGGCAAAGAACAAGCGAAATGGGATTTGGATAAGGGTTATGCGAGGCTGACGAGAAAGTGGAAGAAGGGTGATGTGGTCGAGCTGGAGATGCCAATGCCGGTGCGGCGGGTGGCGGCGAATGAAAAGGTGGAAGCCGATAGGGGGCGGATAGCACTGCAACGGGGGCCGATCGTATATTGTCTGGAGGAAGTGGATAACGGGCCGGCGGTGCGGGAAATCAAACTGCCGAAAGAAAGTACATTGACGACAGAATCCCATCCGGAGTTGCTCGGTGGGGTTGTAGTGGTCAAAGGAAAAGGGGTAATACAAAAGGAAGATAAAGCAAGTGAGGTGGAATTTACCGCGGTGCCGTATTACAGTTGGAATAATCGCGGGGCGGATCAGATGATAGTATGGATACCATCAATATAGGCACCGAGACTAATTTAAGTTTTAAATGATGAGAAAGTTGGAAAGTGAAAAAGTAAGAAAGGGAGTTCGAAATTGAGCGTTGAGGAGATGCTGAACAATGTGAGTGACGTTTCGGATGAGACGGAGTTTTATACGCCTATGCCGGACGGTTATATCCGGGGGCGTTGCAAGTACGTTGCCATCATGGGGACGGTGATGAGCGGGCTGGGCAAGGGGATATTTTCTTCGAGCCTGGCCAAGCTGCTGCAGGATAAGGGGCTCAAAGTTGCACCGATCAAACTGGAAGGGTATCTCAATATCGATTCGGGGACGCTGAATCCGTTTCGGCACGGAGAGGTATTTGTGCTGGATGACGGGATGGAATGCGATATGGACCTGGGGACCTATGAGCGTATGCTGGACCAAGACTTGAGCCGGGATAATTTTACGACGAGCGGGCAGATTTTTACGCGGGTGCTCGAAAAAGAAAGACATGGGGATTACCTGGGCAGGGATGTGCAGATGATTCCGCATGTGACGGGGGAAGTGAAACTACGGCTGAGGGAATTGGCGGTGAAGAGTCAGGCGGATGTGATATTTGTGGAGATAGGAGGCACGGTGGGGGATGTGGAAAATGCCTACTATATCGAGGCGATGCGGGAGTTGGCCTATGAAGAGGGGCCGAACTCGGTGTGTTTTGTGGCGTTGACACAGGTGCTGGAGCCGAAAACCCTGGGCGAACAAAAATCCAAGGCGGCGCAATTGGGGATTAAACGACTTATGGAGATGGGGGTACAGCCGCATATAATCGCCTGCCGGGCGGCCAGGCCGGTTACGGATAAGGTCAGACAAAAGATCGCTCAATATACCAACGTACCACTGGAACGGGTGTTCAGTATGCATGATTGTGAGAGCATATATGTGATACCGCGGATGCTGCGGGATTTGGGATACGACTTTGAAGTAATCAAGCTGTTGAAGCTGGAACAACGTATAGACTTGATGCGCGAGCGACGGGAGTGGCTGAAGTGGTGTGACTTTGTGGAGCGATTGGAGAATTATAAAAGCGAAGTTGTGATTGGGATAACCGGCAAGTACACTTCGGTTAGAGATAGTTATGCCAGTATCATCCACGCGTTGGAGCATAGTGGGGCCAGTCTGGGGGCGGCGGTGAAAATTGCGTGGATCGATACCACGGAGGTTAACGAGAATAACGTTGGGGAAAAAATGCAGGGCTTAAACGGGATAATCGTACCGGGAGGGTTCGGCACACGGGGGGCGGAAGGCAAAATTACCTGCATTAAGTATGCCCGGGAGAATAAGCTGCCCTATCTGGGGATATGTTTCGGCTTTCAGATGGCGGTGATCGAGTTTGCCCGGAACGTCTGCGGAATAAAAGGCGCGCACAGTTCGGAAATTGAATCGGATTGTAAAAATGCGGTGATTGATATTCTGCCGGAACAGAAGGGGATCGAAGGACTGGGCGGGAGCATGCGTCTAGGGGGCAGGGACGTGGAGATTCAACGCGATACGAAGGCGTGGGAGATGTTTGGGAAAAAGGAAAAAGTTCGGCTGCGCTTTAGGCATAGGCTGGAAGTGGATCCTAAATATATCGATAAACTGACGGAGCACGGACTGGTTTTTTCAGGCAAAGCGCCGGGCGAACCGATTATGCAGATTATGGAGTTGCCGGATCATCCGTATTTTATCGGCACACAAGGGCATCCGTGCATGACGAGCAGGCCGTTGCGGCCGCAGGAGATGTTTGTGGGATTAGTGGCGGCGGCGCTAAAATCGCATGAGGATTCAAAATAAAAGTTTCACGCAAAGACGCAAAGGCGCGAAGAAGTTGATTTTATAGAAATGCATTTTGGGAGATAAAAATGAGTAAAGAAGAGGAAAAGCCGAAGATTGTCAGTGATGAGGGCTGGAAGGAAGAAGCGAAGCGGGAAAAGGAAAAACTAAGCGAAAAGAAAAAAAAAGAAACCGGGCAGGAACAGGCTCAGGAAGCAGGGGGGGTGGGGTCTTTGCCGCCGCCGAGTTTTATGGGGCTGGTGAATATCCTGGTACTGCAGGCCCTTTTATATATGGGGCGGCTGCATGATCCGAATGACAAAGAAGCAAAAATTCCGGTGAATATGGATTTGGCCAAGCACCATATTGATTTGCTGGGGATACTGGAAGAGAAAACCAAGGGGAATTTGACGGATGAGGAGAGCAAGGCATTGTCACTGACGCTGCACGAGATACGGATGCAGTATGTCCAGTCGGCAACATAAAATAGTATATGAGTATATGGGTGTATGAGTATAAGAGTATAAGAGGTGTATGGTGGTGAAAAAAACATTCTATTGTGCAGTAGTGCTGATTTTATTTGGATTAACTGGTTATGGTTGTGGTCCGTCGGCGTTTTTGATTAGGCCGGTGCCGGCGAAAGAGGACCTGAAGGAAAGGACCATTCAAAAGGATGAGGGATTGTTTGTTCCCAATAAGATTGCTGTTATCGATGTGGATGGAGTAATGATGAACCAGCGCCGGTCGGGACTATTTGGCGGCGGGGAGAATCCGGTGAGCATATTTGTGGAGAAACTGGATAAGGCCCACTATGACAGAAATGTCAAGGCGGTGGTGCTGCGGTTGAATACGCCGGGCGGATCGGTGTCGGCCAGCGATCAGATGTATCATGCCTTGAAAGAATTCAAACAAAAAAGCCATAAGCCGGTGATAGCCTGTATGCTGGGGGTGACGGCCAGCGGGGGATATTACCTGGCCTGCGGCAGTGATGGGATTGTGGCGCAGCCGAGCAGTGTGACGGGCAGTATAGGTACGATTATGCAGACGATTAGTCTGAAAGGCACAATGGATAAACTGGGGATCAAGGCGGTGGCCATAAAAAGCGGGACATTGAAGGATATAGGATCGCCGTTGAAAGATCTTAATACAGAAGAAGAGTTGGTGTTGAAGGAGATAATCACACAGTTTTATGAACAGTTTCTTGAAGTTGTGTTAGAAGGAAGAAAGGGCCTCAAAGAGCAAAAATTACGCGAGTTGGCAGACGGCAGGGTTTATACGGCTAAACAGGCGATGGAAAATGGACTGATTGACCGGATCGGTTATCCTGATGATGCCATCAAATGGGCGAAAAAGATGGCGCACGTCGAAAAGGCCAAGGTGGTGATCTATCATCGGCCGATCGATTATAAACCAAATGTGTATGGAAGGGCATCGA
>Ga0272441_10002785_pt1 | contig 34769 bp, 19 predicted proteins | sample SSMProp6N_FD_193582 | JGI IMG/M metagenome (GOLD analysis project Ga0272441, IMG submission 193582) | Marine sediment archaeal communities from Little Sippewissett salt marsh, Falmouth, MA, United States - SSM-Prop-6N | ecosystem: Environmental > Aquatic > Marine > Wetlands > Sediment ... | reverse complement strand
CTCGGCCGCGAAGCAGGACGCCGCCGACGCCAGGGCCGTGCTGGCGATTTGCGATCGCCTTGAAGAGGATCTTGCGCGCGGCCGGGCGGCGATGAAAACGCCCGAGGCCGCCGCCGGCCTGGGACGCGAGGTGGACGCGCTCGTCGGCAAGGAGAACGTTCTGGCCGACTGCGAGAGAATCGGCGGGCGGCTCCGTGCCATCGGCCATGCCCACGACGCGACACTGGCCCGAAGCCGCATGGCCGTCCGGCGAATCAAGGCCTGGTGTCGCACGCAGGAAGGCGGCCTCGCCAGGAAGGTCGAGCGGATGGCTGACGCCAGGCTGCGGTCGCGCCCCGGTCTTGATGCCCGACCGGATTAACCGCGGCCTGCCCGGTGCGGCCGGGCGCACTGCCCATACGGACGGCGAGAAAACGCTCATCTGCACGGGGGTAAACCTACCGCGCGAAGGGGCGCAGAGAGGCGTTGGCTGCTCTAACACGGCATCGCTGAGCAGAAAAGGAGGGCCGCATGAATCTGAAAGGCACCGTTATCCTGGCCGTCGCAGGCCTGGTATGGGCTGCACCGGCCGGCGCGGCCGCCAAGGTCAACTTCTTTGCGAACCCGAGTTTCGAGCTCGGATCGGGCGAGTGGCGGATGGACAAGGGCAAGGGCACCGTTGCCCGCTTCACCGCCGACGGCAACGAAGCGTCCGATGGGACGCATAGCATGTTGGTAACCGTCGAGAAGGTCGGCGAGTGGGGTACGCAGTTCGGCCAGTCCGTCGACCCCGGCGCCAAGGGCAAGACCTACACCTTTGCCGTCCTCGTGAAGAGTGTTGCGGGCCCGGTTCCGCTTACTCTCGACATCGAGCGCCGGGCCAGGCCGTGGGACAAGGCGGTCCGGAGCAAGCCGTTCACCGCCACGCCGGATACGTGGACCGAACTGCACGCCACGTTCACGGTCGAGAAGGATTTCCCCGAGGGCTGGTTCGCCTACCTTAGTTGCCGCGAGGCGAACGTCCGGTATCGCTGCGACATGTTCCGGCTGTACGAAGGCGCCTACGTGCCGCAGAAGACGATTGCGAAAGAGCGGCGGGCGGACGCCGGCGTGCGGCTGTACGATACCGGCGCCGCGTCGGCTCGTCCGCTTTCGGCCGAGGCGCTCTCGAAGAAAACGGGCTGGACCCGTGTGCCCGAGGACACGGTCGCCCGCGCGTTCAAGGGCGACGCCGTGTTGCTGAATAACCTCCTTGCCGTTGTCCTCCGCAAGCGTGGGCACGGCGCGGAACTCTACGCCGCCGGCCCGAAGGGCAGACAGGCCCGGGCGGTGCTGGCGCCGACGGGCAGCGGTGCGGCCGAGCGGCTCGCGTCGGTCAGGATTACCGAGAACAATGCCGGCGCCGCAGCGGTCGAGGCCGCCTTCACGGTCGCCGGCGGCAAGACGATGACGGTGGCCTACCGCTTGGCCATGGGGCAGGCCTTCGTCGAGACCGAGCCGCGCGAGGGTACGCAGGCGCTCGCCGTCGCGGCCCCGTGCCGTTTCACGGTTCTGCCGGACTTTTTCAGCGACGATATCGTCATCGACGCGACCGGCATCCCGGTTGACGGGGTGGAACTGCCCGCCGACAACTTCCTGCTGCACATGCTCGCGGGCGGCGACTGTGTCCTTATGGCGGTGTGGAACCCGCCGGTAGCGTATCCCCACGGCACGCTCGCCGGTAACGGCAAGGAGCGGCGGCTCGAACAGTCCACGATACCCTACGGCAAAGACGGCAAGGTCTGGGTCGCGCTGCTCGAGCGCCCTGGCCTCTGGCACACCCACGACGTGGCCAAGGCCGACGTCGGCAAGGTCGTTCCGCTCGAGTGGCGACAACCGTTCCCTGCGCAGTGGCGGATAGACTGGCGGCGAGACGATGGGCTGTCGGACAGTTGGGAGATGATCGCCGAGCGGCAGGGCGGTACGTTCACGAAGATCGGCTGGTTCGGCGGCGCCGGAACCCTGCCCGCCAACCGCAGACGCTGGACCACCGTTCTGGGCACGTTCGCGTATCCGTGCTGGATCGACAAGCACGGTCGCGGCCACGTCCAGCCGCTGAGGAAAGGCCTGGTGTTCGAGGGGCCGGCCGTCATCTACCCGATCAACCGCGCCCGGGCGACACCGCTCGATGTATTTACGGTGGTCGATATCGTGCGGGCGACGCTCGGCGTCGGGCCGTGCGAGTACGTCCTGGACGTGGAAGGGCAGCGGTCCGAGTCCCGCGGTCGCGCCACGTGCTCGAACCGCGATACCCTGGACGGCATCTACTCCAAGGGGCAGCAGAAGAAGCGGCGGGCAGACATTGAGAAATCGCTCGTCGAGGTCATGGTTTTCATCCGCTACATCCGCACGCGCATCGAGCACTACGTCGGCTTCGGCCACGAACTGCTCGCGTACTTCGCCGAGCAGAAGAAGGCGCATCCCGACCTGGCGGAGCCCATTGCGGAACTCGAGCGGCTGACGCGCGCCATCGACCAGCACGTGGAGGCGCGCAAGGACAAGATCAAGACCCCCGAGTACGCCGCCAAACGGGTCGAGGAGTTCCGGGCCACCGTCCTCGACGACGAGAGCAAGGAAGCCCTCGCCAAGTGCAAGCGGTTTACCCGCGCCTTGGTCGAGATCGGCGGTAACCAGGATGAACTGGTGGGCGAGTGCCGGTGGGCTATCAAGATGATTCGCCAACGGGCCGGGCTGTTGATGGCGACCGACGCCCGCATGGGCGAGATCGCACGCGAAATCCGCCGACGCAGCCAGAAGACCCTCCGCAACCCCGCCGGACACGAAGGCGCAAGGCACTAGCCATGACCGACGAATGTGATAGGCCCGCCACCGTCCTGCACACCGCGCGGGTCGCCGCGTTGACGGCGGTCTTGCTGTCGGCGGTTCTGGCCGGCGGCTGCAACGAATCCGAACAGCCGGCGCCCCGGACCCCTGGCGACGGGGTCGCCACGCAGATCATCACCACCAAGACCGGTGTCCGGATGGTGCGCATCCCTGCGGGTTCGTTTCGGATGGGATCGGGCAGCGGCGAGGACGACGAGCAACCGGTCCGTGAGGTCCGCATCAGCGCCTTCTATATGGACGTCACCGAAGTTACCCAGAAGCAGTACCAGGCGCTGATGGGCCGCAACCCGGCGAAGTTCAAGGCACCCGACCGGCCGGTCGAGCGGGCCAGTTGGCTCACCGCGGCCAAGTACTGCAACATGCGGAGTCGCAAAGAGGGTCTGCGGCCGTGTTACGACCCCACGCGTTTCGCGTGCGACTTTGCCGCCGACGGATATCGCCTACCCACCGAGGCCGAATGGGAATACGCCTGCCGCGCGGCGACCACGACCGCGTATTCCTTCGGCGGCAGCGCACGCAAACTCGACGCACACGCCTGGTTCAAGGCCAACGCCGCCAAGACCACACACCCCGCCGCCTCCCGGAAACCCAACCCGTGGGGACTCTGCGATATGTACGGCAACGTGGCCGAATGGTGCAACGATTTCTACAGCGAGGAGTCGTACGCAGGTGGCGGTGCGGCGGACCCGAGGGGGCCGGCGTCGGGCGATGAGCGTGTGCTTCGTGGCGGCAGTTGGCGTTCGGGGGCCGAGGCGTGCCGGTCGGCGGCCCGATTCAGCGAACCGCCCGGCCTGGCCGATGTCTGCTTCGGATACGAGGCGTACGGATTCCGCTGCGTGCGGCGTGCGGCCCCGCCACGCGCCAACCCCGCGCGTGTGCCTTCCGCTTCCGCTTCAGGCACGCTGCCCCAGGCCGTCCGGCCGGCAGGGCAAACGCCTGCGGACCCTCCGTAAAGCGCCTCTTCATCGCGAATCCTCATCCTTCTTGAATGCCAGGATCCGCGCATTCCGTCCGGGCCAGGCCCGGAGAGTAGGGCACACGGTTTCGGTTACGCTGACTCTGGACCGCTACTCGCACACGGTCATGGGCGAGCGGGCGCGGGGCAAACGGGGTGGACGCCGGCGGCCGGTCCGTGCTACAATTCGCGCTTGACCGGTGCGGAGAGGTGCCGGAGTGGACGAACGGACCGGTTTCGAAAACCGGCGTACCCTTATGGGTACCGGGGGTTCGAATCCCCCCCTCTCCGCCAGTTTCCGCGTGGTCACCGCCGTCCGGGTTGCTGCCATCGCCTGCCAACTCGTTTGCAGAGCTGGCTTTATGGCGGTCACCCTACGGCTTTGATCGCACGTCGTCGCGGCAACGGTGGACGATATTCCCCTTGGTCTCCACGAGCAGGGCGGCGCCCGGTTCCAGGGGGTACTCCTTGGCGGCGACCGTGACCTCCGCAACACCCGTCGCCAGGGCCGCCTGACCATCCGCTCGCCGAATCAGAAGCGAGGCCGGTTCGTCCGGCGAGAGCCCGGCCTCAACGTACCAGTTGCCCAACCGGACGTGCCCGTCGTCCGTCCCGCGCGGCTCGTCGAACGGCGTGTCGCCGCCGGCCGGGCGAATCTGGATGACGGCCAGGTACCGCATGTGGCGAGCGGGTTGCCGGGGCGACACGGTGGCGTGCCACTGGTCGGGGTAGTCGATGAGTTTCCCGCCGCTCGTTTTCTTGCGCCAGTTGATGGCCGGGGGGTCGAACCGGTTGGTCACCCGCGTGTTCAGGTGGCCCGATCCGTAGATGGCCACTCGGGCACGGGCGGTCTCGGTATCCACGCGCAGGATCGCGCTTTGGCCCTCGACCGCCAGTTCGGCGTGGCTGTGGAGAAGCCAGTCCCACGCGGCCGGGTGGTCGGCCGCCAGGTCATCGTAGAGGACGATCGTGCCGGGCCGCAGCAGCACCACGTGCCGGCGGAACCGGGTCAGGCCGGCGTCGCCGTAGGCGTTGGAGGCATCGCCCACACCGTAACTGATTTGCTTGCCGTGCAGAAAGCCAACGACTTGGCCGTACCCCTTTGCGCCAAATGCCTGGCCCTTGCCGTCGATCAGGATGGAGTTATGCCCCCGGGTGTGCTTGTACCATCCTCGGAAATGGTCGTCGCCGTAAGCGATGTAGTACCCGGAGTTAGCCAGCACGCGCTTTCCGCCGTACAGGATGTTGAAACTGTTCTGGCAGGCGTGCATGTGGTTGGTGGAGCCGTAGGGGCTGCTGCGGAACCCGATCATCAGGTCGTTCGACGTGTCGCCTAGCGCCGTGTGCATCGACACGACGCCGACGTCGTAAAAGGCGCGGGCCGCCGGCAGATCGGCCGGTGAGGCCGGCTCGGGCAGCGGCTTGCGCCGGGGCCGACAGAGGCGGTGCCAGTCGAGCCTCGGCGACAGGCGGGGGGCGTCCTTCCCATTGCCCAGCACCTGCCGGGCGTACCACAGGGCGTACGGGTCGCCGAAGCGCCGGCCCAGCGTTTCCACGAAGTAGCCCCGACTCGCGCTGGGAGGGCCCCCGCGTTCGCTGCCGTCGCCGAATCCGTCCGACGCCGACCCGGGCGGCCAGCCGTAGAGGAAGAACTGCGGCACGTTGCGGTACCAGGGCTGGTCCATGAGGTCCACGTCCGCGAGCCGCCCAAGGAACGTTGGCAGGACGAGGAGCGTTTCGAGGTTTGTGCCGAAGTAGTTGTGGCCGTTGGCCCATCCGCCGTCGTCGCCGCCCATCAGCGGAAACCGCGCGACCCACAACTCGTACACGTAAGTTGCCCACTCGCGGGCCTCGGGCGTTTCGCCGAGCAGGGCAAAGGCCACTTCGGCAAACTCCGCCAGAATGTGCTGCCAGACGTGGGCGTTGAAAACGCGCGTCTCGAGGTTGTTGACCATCCGGCGATAGAATCGGGCGCCCCGGGCGGTCATCGCCGCACGCAGTTGCTGCTTCTCGGTGTTACTGAGCAGGTCGTAGCAGGAATCGTAGACGATGGCCATGGCTCGCATGCAAGCCCCGTCGGCGAAGTCGCTCACCTCCCGGGCCGTGACGCCGTCGGGGTCCAACGAGGCGACAAACAGCCCCCACCGGACAGCCTCCCTGCCGTACTGCTCGTCGCCGGTCAGCAGGTAGGCCGGCACGAGGGCCATGACGGCCTGCGGGAGCCGGTTCGCGAACCCTTTGCTGGCCCACTTGGCAAACGACTTGGCCTCTCGGTCATTTGCGCCCTTCAGGGTCGGTTGGGCTCGGCTCAGGTCGGGCAGTTTCCGGCCAAGATACCCCTTGGCCTGCTTGACGAGGCGCTCGCGTTCCGGCGTGTCGTTCCAGCGGGCCCGCAACGCGGGGAGGTCGTCCTTGGCAATGAGCAGCCGCGGATGCGTCTCGGGGCAGGCCGCAAGCACCTGTGCCGCCGCCGGCGTAACGGCCGCGCGGGCCTCGGCGTCGACGCGGAAGGTGTGGGTCTCGGACCACGCCGCCTTGGCATCCGGCTCTTTGCGCACCGCATACTGCCAGTGCCAGAGGCCGGCATCGAGCGCCGCGTGCGGGTTGTGCATGGCCCAGGCCATGGCGGTTGCCCGACGCGTCCGACCCTCGGGGAACGTCGGGTCGCGGCTGAGGCGGACGTCGTACCGCACGTGCGTGCCCCGCGTGGCCGGCCAGAGCAGCGGGGGCGGGTTCACCGGCACGCTTACGCCATCCGTTGGGCACGGCGTCCGGCGTGCCTCGGGATGGATGGGGTCTGTGCCTGGCGTTTGTTCGGCCGAGGCGATGGTGGCCGAGCCGACCAAGGCGCACGCGACCAGCAGGGTACTGGCGACAGGGCCACGTCTCAGGTTTCGCATCGGCGGTTCTTTCCCCGCGGCGCGCGGCATGGCGCCGTTGGTCAGTGGCACGAAGGATCCCGGCCGGCGCCGCGTTGGCAGCCGCCCCGGTCGCACGCGTTGACCGTCTGGGTGCGGTTTGGTTTCACCAGGTTGAATACCCGCCGACGGCCGTCGGTTCTCATGTTCCTAGGGACGGAGGGGAGCATGCGGGCGGCACGCCGACCCGTTCCGCACGCCGCCGGCCCCACCGGCCCACACGGGCCGCGCCGGGCCCCCGCCCGTGGCGGCGCGTGTCAGCGCAACCACACCGAACCCGGTGCTCGCCGGAAAACGGCGCCTGCTGAGGACGTTGGTGGCTGCGCTCATGGGTCCGTCGTTATCCTGATCCGGACACTCACGGTCTTGCGGTCGGTCGGTAAGGGCAGGCGCAAGACGCTCGCGATGCCCGTGGTCGCTTCGATCGCCGGGAGTCTCCTGCCGTCGGCCAGGACCTCGTAGACGCCTTTCGGCAAGCCTTCCAGCGTGAGCCTGGTCGTGTGTCTGCCCGTGCCGCGGTTCTCCAGCGTCAAGGCGATCTCGCTCAGGTCACTCTTGATGACGATGGGGCGTTCCTTGGCGAAGCCGTCCCGGTCGAGGCTCACGCGCAGTCGCGTGACGCCGCGTGCCAGGACGAGCCGGCGGCGAACGCCGTCGCGCGGGACCACCTCGATGCGGTCGGCCCCAACCGTCAGTTCGCCGGCGAGAGCGATGAGGCCGAAGAGCGGGTCGTCGAGCACAACGGTAGCCGCCGTCTCCACGTACGCTGCCAAGCCATGGTCGATCTCGCCGTCCACGGGCCAGGGGCCGCGCGGAATCCCCTTCGTGGCGGGGTTCCAGTCGCTGGCGAACTTCTGCGGCATGAATCCCCACGCGGCGGCCCCGTCGTGGCGCTGTCCGGGATACCAGCAGCCATAGTTCGTTTCGGGGGCGCCCGCGTTGACGAGAGCCCAACTGCTCAGCATCGCCGCATGGCCGAGCCGGACAAGCGGCGCCGGGTCCTTCTCGAAGCGCAGCGCCTGGTCGAGGATGGCCCATCCGCCCATCTGGGACATGTAACTCAGGGTGTAGAAGTTGCTGCCGCACCCGCGGAAGTCGCTGCCGAGGTGGTAGTAACTCGTCTCGAGCCATCCGCGGCAGGCGAGGTTGGCGAGCAGTTGCCGACGCAAGAACGCCTCGTGCACCCGCGGGTCGATCTTCGGGTGCGCGTACCACTGCCCGGTGTTCCTGTTGCGCCAGAGCCGCTCGTCGGGTTTCAGGCCGTGGGTCAGGGCATACCTGGCGATGGCATAGGTCGACTCGTAGGCGGTCGAGTCCACCGGCATCTCGGAGATGAAGGGGAACGGGTCGTCGTAGAGGAAGTACTTGACCTTCTTTTCCCACTCGCCGCGCAGATGGTCAGCTTGCTCCTGCCGGCCCTCGCGCTCCAGTGCCTCGACGATGCGCAGCAGGTACTTCTCGTGGAAGTTGCCGACCGTGTAGGCCCAGTCGGGCCAGCCGGTGAAGGCCCAGCCGCCCTCCATCCTGATGTTGTACGGCACCTGGAAGAAAGCCCGCGCGGTGCCGTATGCCCGCTCCAGGTAGCCGGCCGCGTCCAGGTATTGGCACAGGCCGGGATGCCGCTTGGCGATGCAGTACATGTTGTAGTAGAGGGCGAAGTAGGTGGTGTAGTCGAAGGTGCGCCACATGCGGCACTGGCTGGGGCCACCGGGACGGCTGATGCCTGTCTCGGGCGGATCGCGCTTGGCGAAGCGATTCTGCCGCCAACTGTCGCTGCCGTAGATGCCGTACGGATAGGGATCCGCTTTGTCGGTGCGCTGGTGTTTGCCCCAGACGAAGCGTTCGAGGAAATACTCTAGTGCCTCGATCTCCTTCGGCTCGGGGTAGGCAATATTCTTCTCGGAGAGATAGATACCCTTGCTGTTGGAGGGGTCGTCGGATCCGCTGACGGCATAGGGGTGCTGGCCGCCGAGGTTGTCGGGCCCCAGGAGGTTGCGCCCCTCGGGCATCCGCACGTCCCACAGGCTGAAGAGGCCGTCGTACCATTTCGCCGTGTCCCGGTGCTGCTGCTTGCCGGCGATGAAGGCCGCCCGTTTCCTGATCAGCGTCTCCAGCGACTGGGTGACGAAGAACTCCAGGAACATCTCCTGCCCGCCACCGCAGCGGACGGTCAGCCGATTCTCGCCGAGCCGTGCGAACGCGACGCGATAGACGTGCGTGTCCTTTCCCTTCTCGCCGAGAGACTCGATCCGGGTCCGGTCCGGGAACTCCGGGACGACGGCCTCGATCCGGTGCCGCGTCCGAAGGGCGACGAGGGCGCCAGCGCCCTTGGGAAGAACCATGCCCGGGGCGACGTGCACGTCGAACCCGCCGTTGCGGTACAGAACGTTGCGGACGCCCTGGTAATCGTCGGCCCAGCGGAACGCGAAACCACGAGTCACCTTCTGGCCGGGCGCGAGGGTCACGCCCGTATGCATCTGCCGCCACGTGCCGCGTCGCTCGCCCGCCCCGCTGGCGGCCGAATGGATGAACACCGTGTAGCGCCGGCCGCCGTGCGCGTAACTGGAGTCGCTCTCGGTGAAGTACTCCAGTTTGGTGCCATCCAGAGGCGTCATGACCAGGTGCGCGCCCACGCCCCCCACGGGCAACCAGAAGACGAAGGAGCCGTGGCCCGAGATGAAGGCGTGGCGAAAGACCCGCCGCCTGAAGATCTCCTCCTTCACCCCCTGGCCGGTGATCCGAGGATACTGCGTGTGCATGGGCAGCGGCAGGGCCACGTCACCGATCTCCAGGGGCGTCGCCGCTCGATTCTCGAATCGCAAGGTCCAGACCAAGGCGTCGCCCTCGGCCCGGAAACGCTGGCGGAGTCGGAGCCCGCGGTCGCCGGCCGTCTCAAAGGCCCACACGACGTCCAGCGCCGCCGGGCCGCTCCGCCGCTCGGTCGGCTTATCTGCCGCGGCTTCGTGCCAGGGTCCGCCGGGTACTCGGTAGCGGATCGTGCATTCGCCGAGCGTCGTGCCGGGCGCAATGAACTCGGTCCCGTGCGGATCGCCGGGGCGTTTCAGACTCGTGATCCCCGTCGGGCCGAACGTGACCTCGAACCCCGCGCCAGCCACCTGAAGGCACGCCGTCAGGATGGTGGCAAGGCCAGCCAGCAGTTGGATCGCTCGTCTCATTCGGATTCCGGGCCCGTGCGGGTGGTGCCTTGCCCTTCTGCCTCCAGGACCACCGATACGGTCTGATCCGCGACGTCCTGGAACGTGAACCCGGCGTGCCCGCGTGGCGCGGCAACACGCTGCGTCGGTTCGGCCGCAAGCAACCGGCGACCTTCAAGCCACGGCTGCACCACGAGGCGCTTCAGGGGGCAACCGCGGATGGATATCTGCTTCCGGACACGCCCGTTTTGCTCGCGCCGGGTCGTGCGGATCGTGGTCCACCGGGTCTCGCCCCGCACGACGATGGGCACCCGCGTCTCAATGTCGTCCCACTCGGTCGGCAGGTGTTCGCACACGGTGAGCGTGCCATCAGGGATGGAGTAGCGAATGCCGGCGAGGCGGTCCAGCAGGAGCAAGACCATCGCGCCATCCCAATTGTAATACATGCTGCCCCATGGCCGGTAGTCCGGGTCCCAGCACTCGGGGGCCACCGGGTAGCCGTAATCCGTCGTCATTCCCCTCATGTGGCCGAGCGTACAGGCGATTGCCTCGGCGTCGCAATGGTGCCGGAACATACCCTCGACGGCCAGCCACGTACTCATGGTCGAGACGGCGAACATGTCGTTCTCGGGCGCATCGGGCGGACGGATTTCGAGCGGCACGGGCCCCAGAAAACCGGTGTCGGGGTTCATCACCCAGCGTTCGACCAGTTCGTCCGCCCACGTGTCCGGCATGTCGCGGCAGAGCATGGAGGCCAGGTGCCAGATGTCCTTGTGACGGGTACCCTTGGGCGCGTAGTAGTGCGGCAGGTATGCCTGCCATTGCCTCCTGAATTGTGCGGCCCTTTCCGGCCTCATCGCCTTCCAGTGCTCGGCGTCGGCGTCCCGCCCCAGTGCGGCGGCCATCCCGGCCAGGGTGTCGAGCGCGTTGATCTCGATGCCGAAACACGGTTGAGGCCCCGTCCAGTACAGCCTCCGGTACAGGTCGTCATAGACCTGGTTCAGGAACGTCGTGTCGCCCGACTGCTCGTACTGCCGCCACGCGAACTCCACCGTCCCCACGAGATTCATCCACACGCCGGGCGAGTACCACGCGATGCCGAAGTTGTCCGGCAGGGCATTCTGGCGGTTCCTGAACGGGACCATGAACTTCCACGACAGAACGTTGCCGTGGCCGTACGCCCACTTGTCGGCCACCCACGCGCCCATGGCGGTGTAGGCCCAGGAGTCCCACAGATGGAGCCCCATGAAGTTGTTTACCGCCGTCTGGGTGTGGGCAACCTGCTCCCACCCCCTGCCGGTGTGCGTGACGTACATGAAATACAGGGACCACAGGTAGTAGTAGGTTTTCACCGCGTTGGCATCGGAGCACCGGAAGAACGGAATCTGCTCGTTGAGCAGGTCGTTCACGTGCGCCGTCTTGGCCTCCATGGCCGCCCGGGGGTCGGCGAGCAGCCCCCCGACGCGAGCGACCGTGCGGGCGTAGTCATCGCCCATCGCGTAGGCCAGGACGACGTCCTTGCCCGGAGAACAGGGTATGCGAAAGGTGTAGACTTGGCGTCCCTCTTTATCCTTCGCGATGGTGTGGGCATCGCCGACGTTCTCCGAGGCAGACAGGACGGCGCTCACGCCGTCGTACATGAGCCTGCCCTCCACAGCCGGCGTGTGCCAGTCCGGCTTGACCATGATCGTGCCGCCCTCGACAACGTGGATGGCATTGTGCGTTCGGTCGTACGCAGCCTTGGCCGTCCGCTTTTGGCTGAAGGGCGTGTTCGGCGGGTCCCCGTCGAAGGTGGGGATGAGGTCGGTGTTGACGAAACTGTGTCCCTCGAATTCGAGCGTCACGGGTGCGCTGCACCGGATGATCGAACAGAGCACGTCGTCCAGGGAGATGAACTTGACTTCGCGTATCGTCACGCCGCCCACGTCGTAGCGGCAGACCTGCCTGTCGGGCCGCCAGATCATCTCGTCGGGAACCGGGTGCCGGAACCGCTTGCCGCCGGCGAGCACGGTGCCGTAGGCGGCTCGCGTCTTCCGCCAGAACTCCCACCCCCACTTGTCGTGGCCCGTGCCGCCCATGCCGCTTACAATGCCGTGGCCCCGGGCGCGCCCGTCCCGGAACATCGGGTGCGTGAATCCGATGGTCTCGTGTTCGACGGTCCGCCACTTCGCGTCGGACTGCCCGCCGATGTAGTAGAGGTGATTCCCTGCCAGGAAGCCATGCTGCTTGCCTGCGATGTCGCGGGCCAGCATCGCGCCGTAGTCCGTACGGGGTGCACCGGCCGCCGCATAGACCAGCCCCGGGAGCGCTAGCCACGCCCAGACAAACGCCGTGGCGGTCCGTGCAAAGATTGAAACCATCCCCGTCATCCCGGTTTCCGGCACGGTGTTCCGATGCGCACGCGCGATTCGGCCTCTGGTGCGCGGCAGGCCACCGTGGCCCGGCCCCAACCCCGGCGTCACTCGCCGACCGGCGTGTCCCCGCGCACCAGCCGGCGCCTTCCACTCCACTCCGGTTTGAATAGACAGCACGCAACCGGCCTCGTCAAGCGCCCATCCGTTGCCGGGCGAGTTTCCCGATAACACCCAAGGGGATTCGAGCCTGGCCAACCGCCCGAAACCTTGCCGCGGCCGCCGGGGGCCGGAATCCGGCCGCTGCACATGCCGACTGTGTTCGTGGCCACGAAGAACTTCTTGGACACGGCACGCCAACACGCTAGTATCATCCGGCACGCCTGCCCGGGCGGCGCTGGGCAAGGGGGCGCCCGCGAGCGCTCGGACGTGCCTCACGCCCGGGGGCAGTGGCGGCGTGTGTGTTGGCATGGCCGGCGGGGTGTCCATGCCCCATCCGCAGAAAATCGGGAACAGGAGAGCCACATGCAAACGCGACACACGAGAATCAGCAGGCGAGCCTTCCTTAAGGTCGCCGGCGCGGCGGTGGCACTGCCGACCGTCATTACGTCGAAGGCACTGGGAGCCGCCGACGGCACCCCGCCCGCCAGCGAGCGTCTTACCCTGGGCGGCGTTGGCGTGGGGGGACGCGGGTCGGGCGACCTCGGCCAACTGATGAAAGACAAGCGTGTCGAGTTGGTCGCCGCGTGCGACGTCAAGTACTCGGCCCTGGGGGCGTGGGAGAAACGGGGCGCACGGGGCTACCTCGACTACCGCGAGTTAATCGCACGCGATGACATCGATATGATTATGTGCGGCGCCCCCGATCACTGGCACGCGCAGATCACGATCGACGCCATGAAAACCGGCAAGGACATCTATTGCGAGAAGCCGCTCAGCCTGACCATTGCCGAGGGCCGCAAGATGGTCGAGGCGGCCCGCGCCTACGGCCGCATCTTCTCCTGCGGCAGCCAGCGGGTGATCGGGGATTACGGCCGGTTGGCCTGTGCGGCCCGAAGCGGCCGGTTCGGCAAGATCCTGGAGGCGTATGCCTCGCCCGGCGGCCCGCCGCGCATGTGCTACCTGCCCGGCCAGCCGATTCCGCCGAACACGGTGGCGTGGGATCTGTGGCTCGGCCCTGCGCCGTGGGCCCCGTATCATCCGTACCGTTGCGGCAGGGCGTACGGGCTGGGCGGAAAGGGCTTCCGCACGTGGTATGACTACTCCGGCGGCATGATGACCGACTGGGGCGGCCACAAGTTCGGCGGCGCCATGCACGGCATGGGCGTCGATCACACCGGCCCCACCGAGATCATCTACCCGGGCAACCAGGACTGCAAAGACATGACCTACGTCTTTGCCAACGGCATGCGGTTGGTCGTGGGCGGCGGGCAGGGGTACAAGTGCGAAAAGGGCATGGCCCAGCCGTTCGCCGGCATGCCCGTTCCTCCTCCGGGCCTCCGCTGGTACGAGAACGGCGCCCGCTCGCCGCACGAAGACCTCATCAACTGTGTGGTCGAACGCAGACGCCCGTTCCGCGACGTGGAATACGCGCACCGTGTGGCCACCGTATGCCACCTCGGCAACATCTGCCTCCGGCTGAAGCGCGACCTGAAATGGGACCCCGACAAGGAAGCGTTCGTCGATGATACCGAGGCCAACCGGCTCGTCGACCGGCCCAGGCGCGGGCCCTGGCAGATATAACCCCGCCACCGGTTATCGGTTGCTGGACAGCCGCTGTTCTGGAACCCGTTCGAACGAGGATACGTGATGATCAGGACAATCGCGATTGCGTTCATCATTGGTGGCCTGGCTACACCGGCGCTGTTCGGTGACGCCTTACAAGACCTGGCCAAGTACGAGTACGGCGACGAATCGAAAACCGGCGAGGCCGTCGAAGCCCTGATCCAGGAAACGCCCGTCGGCGAGTACGGCCGAATCGAGCAGGGGCTCATCGCCGTTGTGGCCTCGAAGGAGGCCACGCAGACCGGCAAGGCCATCGCCTGTCGCATGCTGCAACAGGTGGGCACGGAGAAGTGTATTCCTGCCGTGTCGGCCTTGCTGCGCGATGAGACCCTGTCGCACTACGCCCGGCTCGTGCTCGAACGGCTGACGTGCGAGGCCGCCGACCAGGCCATGCGCGATGCGCTCGAGCGTGCCCCCGCTAAGGTCAAGGCCGGCCTTCTCGGCAGCCTGGGCGAGCGACGCGACGCCAAGGCCGTTCCGGTGGCAGGGCAACTTGCACAGAGTGACGATCCGGACGTGGCGGCGGCGGCCATCCGGACGCTGGGCAGGATCGGCGGCACCCAGGCGGCGCAGCGTCTTGCGGCCCTGAAGCCCGGCCCGGTGCTGGTGCCCGTCCAGATGCAGGCGATGGTGATGTGCGCTGCGAGCCTTTCGGGCGATGAGGCGGCCGCCCTCTGCGAGACGGTTCTCGCCGGCACCTACAGCCCCAGCCGTATCGCGGCCCTGCGGGCGTTGGCCTCTGCGGATGCGGCCAAGGCGGCGCCCCGGATCGCCAAGGCCCTCAAGGGCGACGACCTGCAACTCCGCAAGGGCGCCCTCGGCATCGTTGCCGACACCAAGGGCGAGGCGTTGACCCGGGCCATGGTCGGCCTGCTCGGCGCCCTGTCGCCCGAGCGGAAGGCGGGCCTCGTCCTCGCGCTCGGTTCCCGTGGCGACAAGGCGGCCCTGGACGGCGTGACGACACTCATCAAGAGCGGAGAAATCGTCGTCCGCGATGCCGCCATCAAGGCCGTTAGCAAGCTGGGCGATGCCGGGACCGTCCGCATCCTCCTGGGCATGGTCGATTCGCCCGCCCTGAGCGCCGGTGTGGCACAGGCGATCGCCACCATGACGGACGACAACATTGACCGAGCCCTGGCCGACGCCCTGGACGAGGCCGGCCTCAGGAAGGCCGCCATCGACGCCAGTATCGCCCGAGGGTGCACGGCCGCGGTGCCCGGCCTCTTAAAACTCGTGCACCAGGACGACGCCGCTACCAGGAAAGAGGCCTGGGCCGGTCTGGCCGCACTGGCAACCACGGACCACGTGGACGCCGTTATGAAGGCCGTTGCCCAAACCAGGAACGCCGAAGACCTGGCCAGTGCCGAGCAGACCATCAAGCAGGTTACCTCCCGGGCAGAGGACAAGGGAGCGTGTTTCAAGGTCCTCGCGAACCACTTCGACACGGTGACGACCTCAACCCAGGGCGTCATCCTTGCCCTGGCGTCCATCTCGGGCGATCCCAACGCCCTGGCCATGGAACGAAAGGCGCTGGCGTCCGGAAACAAGGTGCTTTACGGCCAGGCCCTGCGTGCGTTGGCGGCATGGCCCAACGCGTCGGCGGCGGACGACCTGCTGAAACTCGCGAAAGGCGCACCCGAGAAGGTGGACCGCCTCGTGGCCCTGAGGGGGTACATCCGCATCGCGGGCCTTGAGACGGCCCGCCTGACCGGCGCCGAACGAACGCAAATGCTCAAGACGGCGATGGGGCTCGCAGAGCGCCCGGACGAGAAGAAACAGGTTGTCAGCGGCCTGCAAAACGCCCCAACGCTCGAAGCGCTGACGATGTTGAAGCAATACATGGGCGACCCCGCCCTACGGGCCGAGGCCGAAATGGCGGCCGCTACCCTCACGTGGACCCTCCGTACGAGCCATCCCGCCGAAGCGACCGCGGCGGCGCAGGAACTCCTCAAGAGCCGGAACAAGACGGTCGCCGACAAGGCCTCCAAGACCATCGCCGACTTGAACAAGGCCCAGGCCTGCGTCCGCGCGTGGCTGGTGTCGGACGTGTACCGTGTCAAGGACCAGGGTGGCCAAACCGTCCACAAGACCGTCTTCCCGCCCGAAAAAGGCGACACCGGCGTCACGTGGAGCAGGCTGGGCAAAGGCATCGGCGACGAGACGATCAACCTGGAAAAGGCCATCGGATCGATAAATCATTGTTGTGTCTATGTAAAGACCACCCTTGAGTCGCCTGCCGAGCAGACCGTGCGCCTGGAAATGGGCAGCGACGACGGCATCAAGGCCTGGCTTAACGGCCGCCTGGTTCACGATCATTGGGTTACGCGCGGCTGCTCGCCCGGACAAGACGCGACCGACGTCAAACTGAACAAGGGCCGGAACGTGCTTCTCCTGAAGGTGGTCAATGAAAGCTCGCACTGGGCCTTCGCCTGCCGCCTGAGGCAGGCAAACGGCATGCCGGTCGAAGGCCTCCGCGTCAGGCCGCAGTAGCGACTCGACGCCGTCGCACGGGCGACCCGGCGCAGCGGGCGCGACCGTGTTGGAGGGGGCGTGTCAACTTGTGCGCGTACCGCACGGGCGGTGTTCCCACCGCTACCCGCCCGTGCCTGTCAGGACGACGTAGATCGTGAAGGCGATGTACCCGGCCAGCAGCAGAGCTCCCTCGTGCCGGTACACGCGGAATCCTGTCCGCGCGACGGCCATCATCGCCACCAGCATGCCAATCATGATGGGCACCTTGACCAGGGCGGTCGCGTCGGCGATGGGCAGGGGCCGGATGAGGGCGGTCGTCCCGAGCACGAGCGCGGAGTTGAAGAGGATGCTCCCGACGGCATTGCCGACGGCGATGTCGCCCTCGCCGCGGCGGGCGGCGATGACGCTGGTCGCGAGTTCCGGCACGGTTGTCAGGAATGCCACCAGCGAGGCCCCGACGGCCAGGTTCGACAAGCCGGCCGCCTCGGCCACCCGCGTGGCCCCGTGCACGAGCAGGTACCCGCCGCCCGCCAGCATCGCCACGCCGCTCGCGATGAGCGGCACGAACCGCCGGGCTGTGGCCGGAGGCGGGGCGTCCACCTCCTTCGTGGCGTCCGGCAGGTCCGCGTCTTTGCGGGTGACCACCATGATGACGATGAACGCGACCAGGAGAAGAATCAGGATGGCCCCTTCCCACCGGGCCAGCACCCCGCCCAGGCACAGCACGAAGAGGACCACCTGGACGGCCAGCGCCATGGGAATCTCTTTGCGCCAGGTAGACCGGGCCAGGGCCATCGGGGCCACCAGGGCGCTTATGCCGATGATGAGGCCGATGTTGGCCACGTTCGCGCCGATGACGTTGCCGACGGCCACCGTCGGCACGCGCCGCAGCGCCGAGACGATGCCCACGACAAGTTCCGGCGCACTGGTGGCAAAGGCCACCAACGTCAGGCCGATGACCATCGACCGGATGCGCGCCGCCCGCCCGGCCAGGACCGCCCCGGTCACCAGCCAGCCGGCCCCGACGTAGAGCAGGACCGGGGCCACAACGATGGCGGCGATGGGCAGGAGCAGCGGCGGCACGGCCGGTTCGCCTCCTTTCGGGGCGTTCATCCCACGCCGGCATTTGGGCCCCGCCGGGCCCCGGCGTCAAGAGGCTTTTTCGGGAAGGCTAGAACTTGTAGATGAGTGAACTCTGGAGCCGCAAGGCATCGCCGGTGCCACGGCCCTGGTACTCGGTGACCCAGTGCGAAATCTCGACGCCCACGCTCGTCTGCTCGTTGATGGCGTAAATGACGTTGCCGAAGACGCTTCGGTTCATCGTGCGCGTGCCGGCGACCGTGACGTCGCTCTCGTCGAGGGCATCGACGCCGGCCCCGATATTGAAGGTCCACTTCTTCCAGGGCGTGATGGCGGCGGCGAGCCACCCGCCGCACGCCCCCAGGCCGTCGAGCCGGCCCAGGTCGATGCCCTGGCCGATGCCCCCGAAATACGTGTCGAGGGCTTCGCCGGACCAGATCTCGGCCTTGACGGTGAGCCAGTCGGCTACGGGCACGGCCACGTCCATGCCGGCCGACCAGGTGTCGAAGGTCTCGGCGTGTCCGGCGGCGTCGACGTCGTATTCCTCGCGGCCCCAGTGGCCCCAGACGCCGACGGTGGCCGGCCGATCGTCGATAAACGGGAACGTCAGGGCGGTGCGGCCCTGGATGGTGGGCTGGCCGGAATCGGCCCCCGTGTCGGTCTGCGTGATGGAAGCCCGGTCGATGGTCCGCGAGACGGCCGCCTGGAGCGTCAGGTCCACGGTTTTCTGGGCGTTCAGCCACACGTTTTTCGTGGCGCGAAGTTGCGGGCGCCGGTGACCGATGTTCCCGCAGTCCCACAGGATGGTGAAGTTGAGCGTGTTCGGGTTGAGCGGGCTGATGAGGTCCCACGTCTGGCCGGCGAGTACGGTGAACCGCTCTTCCGGCCAGTCCAGTTGCAGGTACGCGTGCCGCATGCGGAACGTGGACCGGTTCTCGGAGGCCCCGCCGGCGCCGTAGAAGTCGCCCTCGATGACGCCGGAAGTCTTGACGCCCTCAACGTCGGGGCCCTTGATGCGCAGGCCCAGCCGCGTCTGGCGGGCGGTGATGTTGAACTCGTTGTCGCGGGTACGCGCGTCCTCGGGCAAGGTGAACAGGGCGAAGTTGCCGGTGGTCGTCTCGTGCGTGTCGTACGAGGCGTCGAGTTTTACGTAGCCGTACAGTTCCAGGTCGAGTTTCGAGAGGACGGGCATGCGGCCGTCTTTGAGGCGGAGGTCGCTCTGCAGGGTTTCGACGATGGCCCGGAGTTTTTCGACTTCAGGGTCGGGCTTGTTGGCGTCGGCCCGCTGGCTGGCCAGGTCGGTGCGCAGGGTTTGCATCTCGCCTTCGAGTTGGCGGAGGCGTTTGCGCAGGGCCGTGTTCTCCTGCGAGAGCGCCTGGGTCTGGGTGGCGTTTTGGGTTCGCAGGGCCTGTTCGAGTCGTTCGATGCGTTGGAGCAGGTCGGCCGTGTTGGCGGCGGCCGGCTCGGCGCCGGCGGGTTCCGCGGCCTCTGCGGTGACGGCGACGAGGCCCCAAACGGTCCAGCAGATGATGGCCAGCAGGCAGGGGGTGCGCATGCGTCTCTCCTCGGGTTCCACGGGTTTCAATCTGTTTCAGGTCGGACGGACGGGCGCCGGGTGTCCGCACCCGTCGCACGCCATGGCTGCCGTGCATCCGGCGGGCGACCACGGCCGCTGGGCGTGTGACACGCGTGACGTTGGCCGTGGGGCCGGTCCGATAACCAGAGAATGGGCTTCGCTCTCACTGACGGTATCGGCCGGCCGGGGCGCGTCTCGTTAACGATATTCGCCGCGGGTTTGCGCGGGCTTTCGCACTGGCATAGGCGGCCCGGTTTCCGCTAGAATGCCTGCTCTTGGCCGTTGGGGAATCGTCAGCCGCCCTTTGCACAGGAGACATGAGATGGAACGGAAAAGCGTTCGCGCGGGGCTGGTCGGCGCCGGCTTCGCCGCCAACTTTCACTATGAAGCCATCCAGCGAGTCCACTGTGCCGACGTCGAGGTCGTCGGCGTGTTCGACTCAGACTCCGACCGGGCTGCCGCCTTCGCCGCCGAACGGGGCCTGGAGGCGTTCGCGTCGCTCGACGCCCTCATCGACGCCTGCGACGTGGTCCACGCCTGCGTGCCGCCGGTTGCCCACGAGCCGGTGGCCGTGGCAGCCCTCGCGCGCGACACGTTCGTCGTTGTCGAGAAGCCGTTCACCGGATACTTCGGCGACGGGTCGGATGACTTCAACGGCCAGACGTTTTCGCGCGAGGCGATGCTCGAGGGCGCGCTGGCGAGCGTTGAGCGGATGCTCGATGCCGAGGTCACCAGCCAGGCCTGCATCTGCTACGCCGAGAACTTCATCTACGCCCCCGCGGTCCAGAAGGAACGCGAGATCATCGAGAAGACCGGGGCACAAATCCTCTGGATGCACGGCGAGGAGGGCCACTCGGGGTCCCACTCGCCGGTGTACGGCATCTGGAAGTTCGCCGGCGGCGGGTCGCTTATGGGCAAGTCGTGCCATCCCCTATCGGCGGTCTTGTACTTCAAGCGCGTCGAGGGCCGGGCACGCGACGGTGTCCCCATCCGCCCCAAGGCCGTTTGCGCCCGCACCCATCGCCTGACCACCAGCCCCACCTACCAGGACAAGGGGCACCTGCGGTGCAACTACGAGGACGTGGAGGACTTCGGCCACATCCACATCGTCTTCGAGGACGATATGGTGGCCGACGTCTTCGCCAGCGAGATCCTGCTGGGTGGCGTCCGCAACCGCATCGAGGTGGCCGCCAACAACCACCGCACCATCTGCAACATCAATCCCAATAACGTCATGCAGACATACAACGAACGCGAGGAGTACTTCAAGGACATCTACGTCGTCGAAAAAACCGGCACCAAGCAGGGATGGTCGAACCCGTCGCCCGACGAGGACTACTTCAACGGCTATCCGAACGAGATGGAGGCGTTCTACCGGACCGTGGCCTTCGGCGAGGAACCCGAGGGCGGGTCCAGCCTCGGGGCCGACACCATTGCCGTCATCTACAGCGCCTACCTCTCCGACGCCAACGGCGGCGCCGAGGTGCCGGTCAGGGTGTTCTGACGCTGCAGGGGACGGTTAGCGCATCGGTAGGCACGGATTGACAAGCAATCCGTGGCACCCGGTGTGCGGCAGCATGTAGGCCGGGACGAAGTCCCGGCGAATGCTTGCCCACCAGTGCGCTGCGACGCATGTCATCCCGAACGAGCGACGTGAGTCGAGCCATCTCGCCGTGGTCGTTGCAGTTGTCGTCAATGAACGGCGGTCGAGGCGAGTCCCGGCGCGCCGGGATCCGCTCGCCGCGGCCTCGCCGGGGCGAGGCCGCCGGCTCGGTCGAGATGACACGTGGCGCAAGCCGCGTGGTTCCGTGCGGAGCCGTTTCGGTGCCACCCCGCCATTCCCCTTGACCGGCATCCGCCGGCGCGGTAGCACGCTGTGCACGAGCCGCCTCGCGCGGGCAGTCATGCGCGACGAGAGACGGCGCGCGGCGCCGGAACTCACTCTTGGCCCCTTCGCAAACGCAAAGGATATCCGATGCCCCTGCCAACGCACCTGACGCGTCGCCGCATCCTGCTCGTGGCTGTCGTGCTGGCGGTCCTCGCTCCGCCCGCCGCGGCTGCAACGGTTCCAAATCCGCTGCCCGATCCCGACGCCAAACCGCCGAATACCACCAAGCCGGTCAAGGTGTACATCCTTTGCGGCCAATCGAATATGGTGGGCATGGGCGATATCAGCGGCGGAGGCTCGCGATGGGGCGATCAGTTTCTGGACCCCGTCGTTTCCGTCTATCCGGGCAAGTATGACCCCACGGCCGACTACGACGGCATGACGCCGACCCAGACGATGACGCTCGAGACGTTCGGCGGGGTCCGGCCCACACCGTACCCGGGCGGCGGCACCCACGTCACCCGCGGGCACGTCCGGATGAAGACAACCGGCGTGTACCGGTTCAAGCCGGGTTACGGCGGGTCTACCCACAACATCATGGAGGTCGACGGCAAAGAGGTCCATCGCCGCGAGGTCGGCAAAGACTCCGTGTTCACACCGATCAAGCTGACCGCAGGCAAGAAGGTCCCCTTCAAGATCACCTATCTGACCGACGCCGCTAACGGGCTGGGGTGGGTCCAGCGCCTGGACATTCCCGGCACACTGGAAACGCTGGTCAAGACGGAAGGCAAGTTCCCGCATCTGGTCGATGATGAAGGGAAATGGACCGTCCGCAATGACGTGATGTACAAGGGCGTGATTGCGGCCGGCGGCAAGGGGCCGCTGACCGTGGGCCTGCAGGGCAACACCATCGGCCCGGAACTCCAGTTCGGGCACATCATGGGCACTTACCATGACGAGCCGGTGATCGTCATCAAGAGTTCGCAGGGCAACCGGAGCCTCGGCTGGGATTTCCTGCCGCCGGGCAGCGAGCGCTTCGAATACGAGGGGAAGACCTACGCCGGCTACAAGGACTCGCCCGCGTCGTGGGTCGAAGGCGAGCCCAAGAAGGAAGTCAACTGGTACGCCGGCAAGCAATACGACGACTGTTTCGGCGCCGTGCACGAGGTATTGGATAACTTCGCGGCCGAGTTCCCCCAGTACAAGGACCAAGGGTATGAGATCGCCGGGTTCGTCTGGTGGCAGGGACACAAGGACGGCGGCAGCGCAGCCCACGCCAGTCGGTACGAGCAGAACCTCGTGCACTTCATCAAGACGCTCCGCAAGGAGTTCGAGGCGCCGAAGGCGCCGTTCGTCATCGCGACGATCGGATTCGGCGGCTGGGAGATGGCGGGCCATCAGTTAACCGTCGCCAAGGCCCAGCTCGCGGTTAGCGGCGACAAAGGCAAGTACCCCGAATTCAAGGGCAACGTGCTCACGGTCGAGAGCCGCGACTTCTGGCGCGACGTCTCGGTCTCGCCGCGAAACCAGGGCTACCATTACAATCGCAACGCCGAGACGTACATGCTCGTGGGCGACGCCCTGGGCCGGGCCATGGTCGGGTTGCTCGAGAAGCGGCCGTAGAAGAAAACGTGGCCGGGGGCTGACCGAGAGCCGCTTCGCCTTGCCTTCCCGGTGGGCCGGCGGTATCGTGCGGACCGGTTGCCCATGAAGATCGTCCACGTCATTACGAGACTCATTCTCGGCGGCGCGCAGGAAAACACCCTGCTGACGTGCCGCCAGCAGGCCCGCCTCGGCCACGACGTGGTCCTGATGACGGGCCCCTCGCCGGGGCCCGAGGGCAGCCTCATGGACTGGGCCCGAAGCCTGCCGCTGCGCACGGTCCTCGTGCCCGAACTTCGCCGGGCCATCCACCCGTACCATGACCTCGTGGCCTACTACGACCTGGCCAAGCACCTGCGCGACGAGCGGCCGGACGTCGTTCACACGCACTCCTCGAAGGCGGGTGTCCTGGGCCGGCGGGCCGCCCGGGCCGCGGGCGCGGGCGGCATCGTCCACACGATTCACGGCTTGGCGTTCGACGGGTATCGCTCTCGGCCGGCCGGCGCCCTGTACCGGTGGGTGGAACGGCGGGCAGGGCGGTGGTCCCGGCGTCAGATCGCTGTGTGCCGGCGAATGGCCGACCGGGCGGCCGAAGCGGGCCTCGCCCCGCGCGACCACATCCACGTGGTCTACAGCGCGATCGACCCGGACCGATTCCGGGCAGCCGAGGCCGAGGGCGGCCGCCTGCGCGCCGCCTGGGGCGTCGGCGACGATGCGTTCGTCTTCCTGAAACTCGCGCGCCTCTTTCCGATGAAGGGGCACGCGCTGGTCCTGCCGGCGTTTGCCCGCGTGGCGGCGGCCCATCCGCGGGCCGTCCTCGTGCTGGCCGGCGACGGCGTGCTGAGGCCGGCCCTGGAGGCCGAAGTCCGCCGGCTCGGCGTGGCGGACCGGGTCCGCTTCCTCGGCTTGGTGCCGCGCGAGCAGCTGCCGGCGGTCGTGTGGGCGGCGGACGCCGTCGTACACGCGAGCCTTCGGGAAGGCCTGGCCCGCGTGCTTCCGCAGGCGGGGCTGTGCCGCAAGCCCGTTGTGACGTATAACATAGGGGGAGCGGCCGAGGTGGTCCGCGACGGCGAGAACGGCTATCTGTTGCCGCCGCCGCTGCCAAATCAGGGCCATGGGCCGACCGTGGCCGCCTTGGCCGGGGCCATGGGCCGCCTGGCGGCCGACCCCGCCGCCGCCCGTACGATGGGTGGGCGATGGCCGGCCGACGTGCTCGACCGCTTCGATTACCGATCGGCCACCGACGAGATTCTGCGGGTCTACACGTTGGCCCTGGGAGTTTAAGGACGCGGGAACGACGCTTTTGCGAACGGAATGGCCGCGGCGCCGGCCGGTCCAACCCTGGCCGACGTGGCCCGGTGTGACCCTGACCGTATAGCGAGGGACTCGAACCATGTGGCGTATGGCCGTGGCTGCGACCGTGGTGGCATCTTGGTGCGCGGTGGCGTGGGGCCAGGCCGAAGAGGCCATCCCCGAGCCCAAGCCCAAGGCGCCCACCCTCCGGACACTGACGAGCCAGGCCGAGGGCCTCGAACAGGCCATCCGCCAGACCACCAGCCACGATGCCCGCAAGCGGTTGCTGGAGCGGCTCGAGATGGTCCGGCACCAGATGGGCCCGACCGATGCTGCCGGCCGCCGCGTCCATTGCCAGGCGATGTGGCATGACCGGGCCCTGGAACAGTTGGAGCGGGATGTCACACGCCTGTCGCCCGGCGCCGCCGAGGCGACTCGCACCGACGGGCGCACGCTCGTTTGCCAGGCCCGGCTCCAGGTCCGTCGCATGGCCCAGGCGTGCCTGACGCACGGATGGCGTTTGGCCGCCGTGCCCGAGAAGTACCAGGTAGACGTCTTCGGGCAGTATCTGGCGAACAACTTGGCGACGACCGATGGGTTGCTTCAACGGCTGACCAGCCTGCCGCCGGCCGAGGCCGAGGGGGAGGGTGCGGCGGCGGACCCCGCCTCGCGCCGCGCACGGATCCTGGCGGGGCTGGCCCGGATGACCCGGGCCGCCGACACCCTTGCGGCCGCCGGCGACGGCGCCGATCCGAAAGCTCTCGTGCCGCCCCTCGGCGAGTTCGTTGCGGGGCTCGATGCGGTGCATGCGGCCGTCGAGGGCCTGAAGGCCCCCACGCCGGAGGAGGGCGACCCGTCGGCGACCGAGCCGCCCGACGATGGTCCGCCGCCGATGACCGAGGCGGAGAAGCAGCGTATCGCCGAGATCCGCCAGACGGCCGCCTCGCTCACGGATGCCGAGTGGGCGGACGTCAAGGAGTTGTTGGATCGGTACGCCGCCATGATCGAGGCGGGGTTCACGGTTCCGAGTGCGCGGCCGAAGGTGCGCGAGATGCTCGGCCAGATCGGGCGGACCACCACGCTGGTCCGCGGCCTGACGGCCAGCCGCGTGGTCCCGGCCGAGTACGTGGCCTCGTGCCAGAAACGCCTGACCAAGTACCTGGGCTACGTGGGCCAAGCGTCGCTTCGGGCCGACGCGTACACGTGGCTGACCGGCGTGTGGGACCATGACGCCACGCGTCGGCGGATCGAGGGTCAGGGCCTGCCGGACAACGTGGCCTCCGGTCTGCTGTATGCGTACTATGTGCTTCAGTACAAGCAGAACGAGGCCCAGACGTCGGCCGGCCGCAAGGCCGAGGGCGACCTCTGGCGGGCCTGCAAATCGATTCTCGGCACCATGGACCGGATGGCGGCTTGGCCGCCGGCCGGTATGGACCCACGCCTGAAGGCCTGCTACGACCGTCAGGCCGGTGTGTTCCACCGCAGCGTCGAGACCGCCGTCGCCGTGGTCAAGGGCGATGCCTCGGAGGCCGTGGCGGCGTTCGAGGCTGCCGACAACCGCGGCGACGACCTCGCCCTGCTCATCCGGGCCGAGTCCGTCGTCCAGGCCATCAAGGCGTACCGGCCCAGCCAGGCCGGCGCCATGTACGCGCGCATGATCCAGGCGGCCCAGGGACTGGCCCAGGACCCGCGGACCGTGACCGAAGCCCGGCGCGACCTGTACCGCCTGGTCCGGCCGTTCGAGGACCTGGAATCTTTCCCGACGCCGGACCCGGCAGACCGGCGGGCCCTGTCGCGGCTGCTAGGCCGGACCTACACGGTCGCCGTCACGAAACTCTCGCGCGAACTCGGCGCCGGCATCAACGCCGCCGCCGCCGGCGACCCCAGGCTGCTGGCCCGGGCGCTGCGGTGCAAGGCCCTGTTCCGCCTGGCTCGCAAAAGGGCTCGGGCCGAACGGGGCAACCTGAACGGCGTGTCTGTCTCGAACCTCGCCCCGTTTTCCGTTCCGGCCGACGTGTGGATGACGTTCCGCAGTGGCGTGGACCGGCAACTCAAGGCCATGTTTGCCGACTACGTCCGCGGCGCCGAAGACGCGGACTGGTATGCCATGCCCGGCGCCCTGGAGTCGGTGTACGGTCCGGTTTTGGCGGGGCAGCGGCTCACGGTGGAGGCCCGGTCGCCGGGCGAACCGCCGATGGGGTTCCTGTTACGGAACCTCGGCCGGGCCGCCGTCACGGACCCGTCTGCCAAGGCCCAAAACGGCTGGGTGGTGGGTTACCACGCCGTCGAGGCGGCGGTGGCGACCCTTGCGGAACTCGACGGCGTGGCTGGCTGGCACCGCGGCGAAATGCGACGGGCCCGCGGGTACCTCGACCAGGTTGACCTGGTGCCCGACGGCAAACCGGTCGCCGGCCGATAGCCGGTCGCCCGGATGCGGCGGGCAGGTGGCCGCCAGGCAGCCGGAACCCCGGGGTCGGCGGCGGGCGCCCGCCATTTTATGGTTTCACCCCGCGGCGGCTCCCGGCACAATGGACTCCTGGTTCGAATCATTCCAATCGCGCCCATGGGTAAGGAGCACCCCGATGAGACGTCTGTTGCCTCCGTGGAACGTCCGCTTGTTTGTCGGTTTGGCGCTGATGGCGGTTGCGGCCGCCGGTCTCGTAACCGGCTGCCAGCGTCAGGAGACACCGCCCGCGCCGTCGCCCGACGCTTCGACCACCGGCGGCGATGCCCAACCCACGGGCGTCCAACCCGACGCCGCCACGACCGCCCCTCCCGCCCCCGACGCCGAGGGGTGGGAGTCGCTCTTCGACGGCAAGACGCTCGGCAAGTGGGAATCGTCCGACTTCTGGAAACCCGGTAAGGTGATCGTCAAGGACGGCTGCATCGTCCTGGAGACCGGCACCGGCGACCTGACGGGTGTTAACTGGGCCGGCGACGCAACCATGTTGCCCAAGGTCGATTACGAGATCAGCCTTGAGGCCCAGCGCGTGGACGGCGGCGACTTCTTCTGCGGCCTGACGTTTCCGTACAAGGGCTCGTGCGCCAGCCTGGTCGTGGGCGGCTGGGGTGGCGGCGTGGTCGGCATCTCGTCGCTCGACGGTTTCGACGCCTCCGAGAACGAGACGACCAACTACAAGGAGTTCCAGAACGGCAAGTGGTACACGGTCCGCCTCAAGATAACCGACAAGAAGATGGAGGCGTGGATCGACGGCGAACAAGTGGTGGACGCCGAGGTGGGCGAACGGAGTGTCGATGTTCGGATCGAGGTCGAAGCCTCGAAGCCGCTCGGCATCGCCGCCTATAACACCAAAGCCGCCCTGCGCAACATCCGCATGCGGCGGCTCCTGGACGAGTAGCCGACCATGCGTTCCACGTTGCCGGCATTGCTGCTGGCCTTTGCGCTTGCCGCGTCCACATGGGCGGGCGAGGTGGCTACCTGCGACCGGGCCGACGGGTACCGCGGCATCTGGTTTACGCTGGGCCAGTTCCAGACCGAGTACGGCGACAAGTACTCCGGCGGCCTGGGCACCTACACCGCCAAGCACGTACCCCTGGCCGTCTATGCCCCGAAGGCCGAGAAGACGTTCTTTGTGTACGGTGGGACGACGGCGCCGGGCGCGCGGCATCTGCTGGCCATGGTCTCCTACTACGACCATCGCCGGGGCGTTGTGCCGAGGCCCGCCATCGTCCACGACAAGGGTGGCGTAGCCGACCCGCACGATAACCCGAGCCTGGCCCTCGACGAAGCCGGCCACGTGTGGGTGTTCGTGAGCGGCCGGGGAAACCATCGGCCGGGGTTTATCTATCGCAGCGCCGAACCGTACCGCATCGACCGTTTCGAGCGGGTCCGCGAGGAGGCCCGCATGGCGTACCCGCAGCCGTGGTGGATGGCCGGCCGCGGGTTCCTCCATTGCTTTACGCAGTACACGAAAGGGCGGGAACTCTACTTCCGCACGAGCCCGGACGGACGGACGTGGGGCGCCATCGCCAAACTTGCCGGTTTCGGGGGCCATTACCAGGTCACGTGCCGGCGCGGCAGCCGGCTCGCGACGGCCTTCAACTGGCATCCCGGCGGCAACGTGGACAAGCGGACGAACCTCTACTACCTGGAGACGTCTGACGTCGGCCGCACCTGGCGCACCGCGGCCGGCGAGGCCGTGGCGCTGCCGCTCGGCGCCGCCCGGAACCCCGCCCGAATCCGCGACTTCCAGCGCGACGGCCGCAACGTGTACCTGAAGGATATTCGTTTCGACTCGGGCGGCCGGCCCGTTATCCTCGTGGTCACGAGCGGCGGCCATAAGCCCGGCCCCGCTGCCGGGCCTCGCGCGTGGACCATCGCCCATTGGACCGGCGGCGCCTGGGCCTTCCACGAGGTGACCACGTCCGACCACAACTACGACATGGGGTCGCTGTACATCGAGGCGGGCGGCACGTGGCGCATCATCGGCCCGACCGAGACCGGCCCCCAGCCGCACACGACCGGCGGCGAGGTGGCCATGTGGACCAGCGCCGACCGCGGGGCCACGTGGAAGAACGTCCGGCAACTGACACGCAACTCCGAGTACAACCATACGTACGTTCGCCGACCGGTGGACGCACACCCGGACTTCTACGCCTTCTGGGCGGACGGCCACGGCCGGGAGATGAGCCCGTCGCGGCTGTACTTCACGAATCGCGCGGGCGACCACGTGTGGCGCCTGCCGGCGACGATGACCGAGGAGTTCGCCAAACCCGAGGTGGCCTGGTAACGTCGGGCAACATGTCAATCGCCGGGTGCCACGGTTTGCTTGTCAAACCGTGTTGTGGCGTGCGGCGCACGGATCGCGAGCAATCCGTGGCACCCGGCAAATAGTGAGCCCGACGCGGGAGCGTCGGGGCAGCATCATCGGCCGCCGCACATGCCATGGCGGACGGTGATGTCCGGCCGCTCCTGCGGCCGGCTCGAAAAGCATTGGCGCCACCGGCGCGGTGGGTACGATGACCCACCGGGCAACCAGCAGGGGGATAAAGGAGGCCGACCATGACCGACCGACGCACGTGCGACGCGATCGCCCTCGCGTTCATCGCCCTGATGCTCGCGCCCACGGCTGGTGCCGCCTTGGCCGCGGAGACGCCCGCCGTGAAGGCGCCGCCCGCCGTCGTCGACGCCGCGGCGTACCCGACGCTCCAGGCGGCGCTCGACGCCGTGCCCTCCGGCGGCGGCCTGGTGCGATTGCCGCCGGGACGCTTCGAACTGGCCGAACCCCTCGTCCTGGAACGCTCCGACACCCGTGTCCAGGGGGCCGGCCGGGCCACCCACCTCATCAACACGAACAGCGACGGCAAGCCCGCGTTCATCGTTCGTGCGGCCGGGTACAGCGACAAAGAACGCCGCAAGCGGGTGTGGCGCGTCACGCTGGCCGACTTTCGCGTCAGCGGCTCCGAGACGAGCGGCGATGGCGTGCTCGCACAGGGCGTCAACGAAATCTACCTCGATAACCTGGCCATCGACCACAACGGGGGAAACGGCATCAACCTGGTGGACTGCTACGAGGACCCGCGCGTGGCCGACTGCCTCATCACGTACAACAAGGCGGCCGGCCTCGCCCTCCTGCGGTGCCACGACATTGTCGTCGCCGCCGGTCAGTTCGAGGAGAATCAGGACGCCCTCCGCTGCATCGACTCGTTCAACCTGTGCATGACCGGCAACAACCTTGACGACCACCTGCGCCACGGCGTGGTCATCGAAAACACGTATGGGTCGGTCCTCTCGGGCAACATGATCGAGGAGTGCCGCGGCACGGCCGTCGTCCTCGACCGCGACTGTTACGGCATTACCGTGAGCGCGAACGTCATCGCCCACGAGGAAGGCGGCGGCGTGGACCTGGTCGACGCCTGGGGCTGCGCCGTCTCGGCCAACACGTTTACGATGGTCAAGGCGTTCGGCGTGCGCGTCGGGCCGAAGGCGGGCCGCATCGCGATTGCGGCTAACAACTTCTCGAACGCCCACATCGGCGGCGGGCGCAAACGCGACGATGCCGCCATGGGTGTTGTCCTGGACGCCACGCAGGACATCGCCGTCACGGGCAACGTCTTTTCGGGCCTTGCCGAGTCGGCCGTCCGCGAGACGGGCGCGTGCAAACGGACGCTTGTCGAGGGCAACGTCATGGTCGACCTGTCGCGCGCCGCGCCGGGCAAGCACCCCGCGATGGACCTCGGCATAGATGCCGTGGAGCAGGGCAACCTGGTGGCCCCGGACGCCCGCGACGACGCCAAGTGACCCCGCGTGCGGCCTTGGCCGCCGCGTCAACGGATTCAGCCGGCGACCGTGTTCGCCGCGAGCCTTCAGAGACGGAGCCATGCCGATGCATGCCACAGTTACCCGCCGGCAGTTACTCGTCCGCACCGCGTCCGCCGCGGCCCTCGCCGCCTTGGGGGCGGGATGCCAGTCCGCCGCCGCACGGGCCGCACGCCGGCCGAACGTCCTCGTCATCCTCTCCGACGACCAGGGTTACGGCGACCTGGGCTGCTACGGCGGGACGGACCTCGCCACGCCGCACGTTGACGGCCTTGCCTCCGAGGGCGTCCGGTTCACCAACTACTACTCGGCGGGGGCCGAGTGTACGCCCACGCGCACGGCGTTCCTGACCGGCCGGTACTTCCACCGTGTGGGCGGCATGGAGTGCGCCATCGGCACCGACAACGTCGGCCGCTACGACGACGCCATTCGCCTGGCCGAGGCCCACGATCTGGGCCTGCCCGCGTCCATGCCCACCCTGCCGCGCATGCTCAAAGACCGGGGCTACGCGACGGCCGGTTACGGCAAGTGGCACCTCGGATACGAACCGAAGTTTCTGCCGATGCATCACGGCTTCGACCACTTCGTGGGCGTGCTGGGCGGGAATTGCGATTACTTCCACCACGCGGAGGTCACCGGCCGCAAGACCCTCTTCGAGGACGACCGGCCCATCGAGCGCGAGGCCCACATGACGGACCTCATCACCGGCGAGGCGGTGGCGTTCCTCGAGCGCCGCCGCAAAGCCGCCGACGCCGATCCCTTCTTCCTCTACGTGCCGTACACCGCGCCGCACAGCCCGTACCAGGGCCCGGACGACCGCCGGCCCGAGTTGCTCTCCGAGGAGGAATGGAACAAGGGCGACCGGGCGGGGTACGTCCGGCTCGTCGAACATCTGGACCGCGGCGTGGGGCGGATCCTCAAAACCCTCGAGGCGACGGGCTTTGCCGACGACACCCTCGTCATCTTTGCCAGCGACAACGGGGGAAACAAGAAGGCCTCGAACGCGCCGTTCTCCGGGCACAAGAGCAGCCTGTACGAGGGCGGCGTTCACGTGCCGTGCATCGCCCGGTGGCCGGGTGTCCTGCCGGCGGGCCGAACGTGCGACCAGACGTGCATCACGATGGACCTGACGGCATCGATTGCCGCCGCGGTCGGCGTGCCGCTTGGGCATTACCTGCCGCTCGACGGCATCGACATCCTCGCCCACGCCGCCGCGGGCAAGCCGGCCGTGGCCCGGAATCTCTTCTTCCGCAACCGCCGGGGAGACCGGACGTGGCGGGCCGTCCGCAGCGGGAACCTCAAGTACCTTTCGAAGACCGAGGGCGACGCACGGGAGGAGTGGTTTTTCGACCTGGCAGCCGACCCTGGCGAGACGCGCGACCTCCTCGCGAACCGCCCCGACGACGCCCGGCGCCTCAAGGCCCTCCTCGCCGCATGGGAACGGGAGGTCCGTCACACGCGCGGCAGGGCGTAGGGTGAGGGTGCCGCTGGCGGCTTGCCCGCCAGTGCGCCTCGCCAATCGAAACACACGGGCTGACATACAGCCAGTGGTACCCGGCGACTGCGTGGCCCCATCGCGCCGCCAATCGAACGCGACCGGGTGCTCCCGCACCCGGCTCGAAGTGTGCCGTCGCTTGAAAGTGATTGACACGGGGCCCCTGACACGCTACAACGCCGCGTCTCGCAAGGACGCGCTGCCCCCCCAGCGGGCCGGGCGGTGTGCAAATCGTGGCGGTCGATTTCCCGGAATGAAAGGACGGACCATGGACGTCTCGCAAATCGAAGCCAAGGTCATGGATACGCCCGTCGCCCAGGTCACCAAGGTGGCCCTGGCGTACTCGGGCGGCCTTGATTCCAGCCTCTGTATCGAACTCCTGCGCCGCAAGTACGGTGTGGCGGACGAGAACATCGTGCCCATTACCTGCGACGTGGGGCAGGGGCAGGACGAGATTGACGTCGGCAACGCCAAGGCCAAGCAGCTCGGCTTCGAGCCGATCATGATCGACCTGACGGAGGCGTTCACCGAGAACTGGCTCGCCAAGGCCATTCGGGCCAACTCCGATTACGAGGGGTACCCCGTCTCGACGTCCATGACCCGCCAACTGGTGGCCCGCGAGGTTGCCATGAAGGGCCTGGAACTCGGGTGCGACGCCCTCATGGAGGGGTCCACCGGAAAGGGCAATGACCAATACCGGATGCACAACGTTTTCAAGATGTTCGCGCCGGACCTGGAGGTGCTGGTGCCGGTGCGCGACTTCGACTTTACGCGCAGCGAAGAACGGGCCCTGTGCGAGGCCTGGGACGTGCCGGTGGACGAGCAGATCGAGGGCGGCGACGATAAGACCATGTGGTGCCGCAGCATCGCCTCCGGCGCCGTCGGCCTGGACCAGGAACTGCCCGACGATATCTGGATGTGGCTCGTCCCGCCGCACGCCGCCCCGGACAAGACCGAAACGGTTACCCTGACGTTCGAGCAGGGCATCCCCACGCAGCTGAATGGCAAGGCGATGCCGCTGGGCGACCTCGTACCGGAGTTGAATGTCATCGCGGGGCGCAACGGCGTCGGCCGCATCGACATGTTCGAAGACGGCATCATGGACCTGAAGAGCCGCGAAATCTACGAGGCCCCGGCCGCCCACGTTATCCTCCGCCTGCGACGCGACCTCGAACAATTCTGCCTGACGAAAGACGAACTCGAGTTCAAGGCCATCGTGGACCGCAAGTGGGCGTACCTGGTGTACCACGGCATGTGGTTCACGCCCCTGAAGGCCGAACTCGACGCCTTTTGCCTGAAGGCGTCCGAGCACGTGAGCGGCACGTACACGGTGGCCCTGTACAAGGGGAACATCGAGATTACGAAGCGCGAGAGCGAAACGAGCCTCTTCTCGCCGGAAATCCGCTCGATCAAGTCGACTGGGTTCTCGCAGAAGATGGCCAAAGACGCCGCCACCATCCGCGGCCTGCCGTTCCAGATTCTCGCGAAGCGCGGCGGCCTGGAGTAGGGGCGCGTCGAGCCGGGTGCGGGAGCGCCCGGTCACTCGCGATTGGCGATGGCCGGTGCCGTGCCCGACGGTGCTGCCCCGCCGCTTCCGCGGCGTGCTCGAACGACGCAGCGTGTATCGCGCGGCGGGTGGCCCTGCCTGCCGCGCTTCGTTGATACCGTGTGCCTCGCGCCGTATACTCTCCCCGCGACGCCGAAACCAAGGAGCCCGCCATGGCCAAACTCTGGGACAAAGGGTACGGCATCGAGCCGGAGATCGAGCGGTTCACCGTGGGCGAGGACTACCTGCTGGACCGGGCCCTCGTCCGGGTCGACGTGCTGGGCTCCATGGCCCACGCCACCATGCTCGCCCGTGTAGGCATTCTGACGGAGGCCGAGCGCGACGGTCTGCTGGAGGGCCTGCGCGCCGTGCTCGCGGACTTCGAGGCCGGCACGTTCGCCATTCGCCCCGACCAGGAAGACGTCCACACCGCCGTCGAGGAATCCCTGACCGAGCGTCTCGGCGACTTGGGCAAGAAACTCCACACCGGCCGCAGCCGCAACGACCAGGTGCTCGTGGACCTGCGCCTGTGGGGCAAGCAGCAGTTGCACGCCCTGGCCGGCCGGGCGATTGGCCTGGTGCGGGCCCTGACGGCCTTTGCCAATGCCAACGAGTTTGTGCCGATGCCGGGGCGGACGCACACCCAGATTGCCATGCCCTCGAGCCTGGGCCTGTGGGCGGGCGCGTGGGCCGAAGCCGTTCTGGACGACCTGCATGTCCTGAAGGCCGCCCACGCCCTGACGGACCAGTCGCCGCTCGGGTCCGGCGCGGCTTACGGGTCGGCCCTGCCGCTCGACCGCCAGATGGTGGCCGACCTGCTGGGTTTCGCGCGGGTCCAGAACAACGTGCTGTACTGTGCGAACTCGCGCGGGAAGGCCGAACTCGCGACCCTGGCGGCCTGCGTGGCCGTCATGACCGACCTCTCGCGCCTCGCCGGCGACCTTATCTGGGGCTCGACGCCCGAGGTTGCCTACTTCCGCATCCCGAAGGAACTGTGCACCGGCTCGTCCATGATGCCGCAGAAGCGGAACCCGTGCGGGCTGGAACTCGTCCGCGCCAAGGCCGCCGGCGTGGCCGGCTGCGAGGCCCAGATCGCCGGTATCCTCCGGGCGCTGCCCTCCGGGTACAACCGCGACGTCCAGGAAACCAAGGGACCGCTGATGCGCGGCGTGGAGGCGACCGCCGGGTCCCTGAGCGTGGTGCACCTGACGATTGAAAAACTCGACGTCCTCGAGGCGAACCTGCGCAAGGGGTTCATCCCCGAGATTTTCGCCACCGACCGGGCCCTCGAACTCGTGGCCGAGGGCATGCCCTTCCGCGACGCCTACCGCCACGTGGGGACCCATCTCGAGGAATTGACCGACCGCGATGCCGTCCAGAACCTGAAGTCGAAAACCCTCCAGGGCGGGCCGGGGAACTTGGGCCTCGATGCGGTCGCGGCGCGCGCCGATGCGGCCGAGGCCTGGCTCATCGGCGTCCGCGAGCCGCTGGAGGCGGCCCTGGCGAAACTGATGGGCTAGGCGTAACCAAGCCGCGGCCGTCAGGTCGCGGGTATCCTCGCGCCCGTGGCT
>Ga0272441_10002784_pt1 | contig 34769 bp, 36 predicted proteins | sample SSMProp6N_FD_193582 | JGI IMG/M metagenome (GOLD analysis project Ga0272441, IMG submission 193582) | Marine sediment archaeal communities from Little Sippewissett salt marsh, Falmouth, MA, United States - SSM-Prop-6N | ecosystem: Environmental > Aquatic > Marine > Wetlands > Sediment ... | reverse complement strand
TTAAAAAAGAATTGATCTTAGGCTTCTGTTTAACCCCCATCCACTTCAGGGATACATGATTCACAGGGAATACCCGCCTGGCAGAGGCCGCAGCCTATGTCTCCTTCAATATCCCATTTTTCTTTGGCATAACAGGCAACCACCTGTCTGTAATATTCGTTACAGAGCCTTTTATCATGCCCCTTTTCGCTGATCGCTCCGGCGGGACATCGAGCTATACAGGCTCCACACTTCCCCTCCATAAGGAAAGGACAGTACTCGTAATAATGGATAAAAGGCCGGGTAGCAAAAGGCAGATCCATGTCGACCACAACGGAACCAAAGCGTACTGCCTTGCCCAGAGGGGTGATGAGACCGTCACAAAGGCCGAAGGTCCCAAGCCCGCAGGCATGGGCCATATGTCTTTCAGACCACCTGGAAGAATAGACATATTTTTCCGAATCCACCTTGCTCCATTCAGCGGAAAGAACTGGTGCCACTGCAGAAAAACCTCTCTCTTCAAGCGCCTGGACGATCCTGGAGCGAAGAAGATCGTTGAACTTTTCGCCAAATAGCCTGGAACGTACCCAGCGCTCACTGGGATATCTGCTTTCCCGGGCCTGATCCTTCTTCGTGTTTTCCGTTTGGGGAAGGACCCAGCTGATCACCGAAAGGTCACCCGGCTCCACCTTCAGGCCAGGAAAGGCCCGCGTAAATATTTCAAAGGGAGTCCACTGCTCCTCTCCGACTACTTCTCTGAAGGTCTCAAAAATAGGGTCATCCCCTCTGCAGAACCCCACAAGGGGCTTTCCCCAGGCAGGTTCATTCCCGAAGGGCCCTCCCAGGGCGTTTTCCGGAGAAGACAACACAAAGGTTTCTATCATTTCCCTGATGATCATTGCATTTGAATCCCGCTGGGACATTTCGACCCTCCCGGATGATCCGGCTTGAACTCTTACCCTCATGTTTCTCAAAGGTGTAACAGGTGATCATATCAGCAGAAACAGAGCCTCTTGCTCCCCTATGATCAGCAAAAGGCCTGTCAGTGTTGTCCTGAAAACCTTATTTGGGAATAAACAGATCTCAGGACGTGCTCAGATCCATCCCCATCAGTTTACCTATCTCCTGGTAGCTTTCTTCCAGTTCATATTCTTCTTTCAGACTGACTTTCAACGGCATACCTTCACCCGCATCCTTAATGTGCCTGAGCCCCTCAACGAGTGCCTCCAGCTTTGATGCAGGAAAGCTGAAGATGATCTCCGTATCCTGGGCCATGGCCCGTTTCCTGTCTCCGGCACAGGGGACAACGATCTGAAAATCGTTGTCAGTAACAACAGGCACCACTGAATAGACGCAGGCCGCATGGCCGGACATTCTCGAATAAACATCATTTCCATCTATCCAGTTCACTGCCATCATAAGCTGAGTAAGTTGAGCCGGGTCACAATACAACACAACCACATCAGGTGAAAGATCCTCGCCGTAAAATGACAATGGGGCCGACATAATGCTTTCATACTTCCCCACGGGGAAACGAGGCATATTCGAGGCCCATTGTTTTCCCGCCTCTACGGAACTTGCCGTACCGGGAAACCTGTTATGTCCATCCAGAAAAAGCTCTGGGGGCTCGACAAATCCTAAGCCCAGTACTGGTTCAAAACACCACATATCAGATTTATTGAGTATGAAGGGGATCTGATCCCTCCGAGATAATCCCCATGCCTGGCAAAGGGATAAATGCTTCCCCATATCTTTGCGGGGTTCAGTAAACCCTTCCGGCTTTTTTTCACCTTTTTTGAGCAGGCCTATTCCCAGGGGTTCTGTTTTCATGCACAGAAGTCCCCTGATTTCAGAAGCTAAAGATCCATAGTCAGTCGTCATTTTACTCACCCTGTTCCTCTCTTATTCTCAGTATCAGTTCCGCAGCCATTCTCGCAGCTTCACCGCAAACCAAAGGACAGTAATGCAACCCTCCGTCCTTATACCATGCATCGCGATCCTCTTCTTTATTAAAATCATAGGTTCTTCCAAGGAGCTGCTCCTGCACCTCCACGCACTTTGTGGTTCCGAACTTTTCTCTAAACCTGTCAAATAGTAGCCCCGAGATCAGCATCGCCTTCTGATAATGCTTAAAAGATTCCATTTTTTCAGAAGCTGTCAGCGCGCTGAGCGCCATTATTCCAGCGGTCAGAGCCCCGCATACCTCTCCCTTTCTGGCCACGCCTCCGGATAATGCAGTACATGCTTTCAGACATTCACGATATGCCTCTTCAGGCATAAGATGAAGATGGGTTTGCAGAGCAGCAAAAACACTTCTGCTGCATCCTTCATAACCCCTGTCGTTGTCATAGGCACTTTTGGCGATCATATCCAGTAGCTTTTCCCTGCTTCCAGGACCATGGTCTTTACTTTTGTAGATCTCCGCATCTTTCTCCAGAGAAAGTTCAATATCCCTTTTCAACGGTTACACCTCCATAGATCATGGTTTTCGATGGAGCCTCTATGACCAGACATCTTACACTGAAGTTATAATACCAGGGCTGCAGACTGCACAAACAGCAGGGGGAAATTACAACGACATAAGAATACCATTCAACAGCCCGAGCAAAAACCCCGGATAACACTATCAGGCAATACGGATTCACTCAGGGGAAAATACAAACTCGGGATGACAAGGAAAAAAGACCAGGAAGGCGTCACAAAAACCTTTCCACCTAAAAAGGATCCATAAAACAATATATGAAAAAAGTGAATAAAACCGGATGCCTTCAAATGAAGCTATTTATGAAAAGGAACCATTTTTGAGGGGAATTAGATCTCGCAAGCACTCACTGAACGTCTGCAGCTTCAAACAGCCTGTCGGCATAGGACAGGAGCATTTCCCTGGCATAGAGGTCCTCGATCCACCTTTGAGGGATACCCTCCATGCCGTAGAACGCACCGGCGAGCTGGCCATATATGGACCCTATGGTATCTGCATCATCACCCAGGTTTACTGCCAGCAATGCACCATCTTGAAAAGAATCCGTTTTATAGAAGGCCCACAGGGAAGCCTCCATGGATTTCACCACGTAACCTGAACCTCTTATCTCGGGAGGTTCTTTGTGCTTGTATGATCCATTGGCAACTTCCTCTATTCGAGGTGCAAGGGGATCTCGTTCCCAGAGATCGGGTACAGGACAATACAGGGGAGATAAAAGTTCTTCCTTCGAAATTCCCTTAAGAGCCCCCACGATAAGACCCGCGTAAAACTTGCAGGCATCAATGGCCTCCATTGCTCCATGGGTGGTCCTGGAACTCTCGCAGGCATTATCAAGCACCTCTTCTGGATCTCTGAAATAGAACAAAGGGATAGGGGCTAATCTCATGAGGGAACCATTACCGGCACTTCTTTCGTGAGTAGGTCCGCTGAAGGGGTCCTCAGAAAAACGATAGTCTATCAGGGCCTTGTAACAGGTGTTGCCGATATCGAAACACTCTCCCGTGGAACTCAGATACCCTTCCTTAAGCCATCTCAGGTAACGGTCCATCTGGTCTTTGGGGTCGAAACCCTGACATTCGATCAGGCTTTCAGCAAGACACAGGGCCATGGATGTATCGTCCGTCCACTGGCCCGGTTCCAGATCAAAGGGGCCTCCCCTTCTAAAACCTGTCACAGGCTCAAAAGTACCCGGAGGCATGAATTCGACTGCAGCTCCGAGGGCATCACAGATGGCAAGCCCCAGAAGTGTCGCTTCGTATCTTGATCGAAGAAGAGCTCTAACCATGGCAGAAGTTCCTCCCTGGTATGACACAAAACCTGAGATGCTGGTTATTTCTCCCTTATTCTATCAACTTCAGCTTTCAAAGACCTGAGTTTTCCATGATCCTCCGCATGACAACCCCTTTGATGCGACAGAAATGCACACTCTATGGTCAGGTCTTATGGACTTTATTACAAGTTTCAGTCCTATGCGTATCTACACAAGGGTTCCTGACGATCATTTCTCCGGCATGGTTCTGCGGCCCACGCTCCAGAAGAAAGACTGTACATCGATCCAGTCCTTGGGTTTCAGTTCTGCCAGAAGATCCCGGAAATAATATCCGAAGGCCATCAGCTCGTCGTAAGACTCGGGAGTAGGACTTCCGGAAGGCAGAGCCAGGCCGAACCTGTCCGCAAGATGCCTTATATCGCTGATCTTTATGGGAAAATATTCCCGGGGATTGAGAGCCCACAGGCTGGTGGAAAGACATGCCCAGCTGGCATCAAGAGAACGATTCTCGATAGCCTCGAATAGAAGGTCCAGTGTTTGTGGACCTTCATATTCCCTGTTCGTCACAGCAAGAAGCGCCTGGAATACTGGAACGATGTCACTGTTCTTGGAACCGAAGGTGCTTTTCCACTCACTGAAATCGCTCAGGTCAAGGGTAAGGATGGAGCCCAACTTCTTGAGGATCTCCTTCCCCTTTCCCCTCCTTATATGATCGCTGATTCCGTGTCTTCCTATTTCATCCTGGAACCTGAAAAGAGCTTTTCTCTTATATTGAAGTTCTTCCCGGTTGAATTTCTCTCCCGGTGTTTGGAAATCTACAAAATCAGGAAACTCCTGTTGTAATTCCTCCAGCATAACGCTGAATACCTTTTTCTGTGCTTCATCGAGCAAGATGGATCCCTCCTGTTGGATCATGTATAAAGACATATAAATTAAGCTTAGAGCAGAACTATTCAAGAAATAGATATCCTCATGGCAAAGATATTTTACCATTCAGGAAATCACGGACAGGTTCTAAATACCGATCACTGGTGATATCTGGCGGGCTCAGTTCTCTCGGACTCTAGTGAAAGGTTCCTATGTATTATGCCACTCACACAAGTCATTATCAAACCGGGAGGAAAATCACGCCCGAAACAGATAAAAAAATACCTCCCGAAATATAGGGGGGTATTAAGTTCAAATGGGAACTTTTGGTGGTCGGACTACCCTAACAACAGAATAGAGCCCAAAATCTCTGGAAGATATGGTTTATTCCTTAACAATGACACGATCTTGTTCATCCAGAAAGAGAAAAAGGATCTACTTAGCATTCTTGAGAATCCTTTTAACCGCAGATTTTATCAACTTTAGCTTTGCGCTCCCCTGGATAAGGTAGCCATTTTCATCCACCCTGCCTATATCGTTATATCCGCATAAATCATGGTGATCTCTGCAAAGGGCAACCATATTCGACACTTCATCTTTTCCGCCCAGGGAAACAGGTTTGATGTGATGCACCTCAAAAAAGCCTGTTGTACGATTTGGGCAGCCGCAAACTTCACATCTTGGATCAATCTTATGATTCTTGAACCATCTATTCAACAGACGCCATTGGTCTGTATTTCTCTTTTTCGAAAAATGCGAAGGGAAAAGCATGTTATGGAGGAACCCGTAGTTCTCCCAGAGATTCTTCGATATATTTCCGGCATCTGAAATGATATCGTTGATTCTGGAATAAGATTGGTGAAATTTCTTGATCTGGAAATAACAACCTCCGTAAGGAGCAACTCCTCCACCGTTACCAGTATTGGCTTTATTTCTGATCGGGTAATCATTCGGCAAGGTTTCCAGATCTCTAACCTCAAAATTCTTTTTGAATTCATCTTTGGCGCTTTTCTTCTTTTCCCTGCACGAGTTGTATATCTCATTGGATGAGTAATGAGAAAATGCCTTTTCTTTCTCATATAAGGATTCCAGATTCCTCACCAGTTTTTTCAGGTTGTTAAAGCCATTGACATCATTCTTCAGATTCTCACTGAAATATTTCGCAAGGAATTTTGCGTGGACAATGGCAAAACCCAGCCAGACATCATAGCATGCTCTGTCTTTTTCAATATAGATGTAGAACCCAGCTCTACTACCCCTCTTTACCGTTGATTTTCGGGGAGAGAGGTGCATTAATACCGGTTCGTGGATATATATCTCACCAGATTGTATAGTGTCAGATTTGGGGATGTGATGGGTAAAATATCTCTTCTGCATCAAATGCAATTCGCTTTCAATGGACCTGGCAAGTTCTGTCAGATGTTTCATCCTGCACCTCCAACAATACAAAATACCTTTAAAACTCTTCGATCTGGCTATTTGTGTATGTCACCGGTGTATCCGATAACAAAATTTTTATTCCAATTACACTATTAACGGTTGTGCTGAAAACCAATACGGAAAAGGGTTGCCAGCAAGGATATATGGCTATTCCCCCCTACCCCGCTTTTAACATTGGTAGCAGTTCAGCTATTACTTCATCAGTGTTGCCAGACATGGGTACGGCGGTTAATAGCAAGTTGATCTGTCGGGTTCCTGCTCCCAAGGTTGCCTGATGGCACAGGCGGTCCCTACTCTTCAAAGACTTCCAGGTATTCCAGGTACAGGGGTAAACCAGGCATGTTGTTATGGGTTTACCTTCAAAGAGAGTTGAATAGGCCAATACCTGGAGTAGATCGTTTCGGTGCTGTTCCTTAATGCTTTCTTCTATGGTTCCCCATGGAGATCTGCGGATTTCTTCCCAATGATATTTATACTTGGCGTCTAAGATAATTACTTGGTCTTCTTTTTCGATCACCAGGTCGGGGACAAGGTATTTCTGAGAACCTGAAAAGGTGGGTTGCCAAGATAAGGGAGCTATGGTCTGTCGAAGTCTTCCTGTTTTGAGGATTCCGCCAGTTAAGAAGGCTACTTTATGTGCCAGTGTTTCTAGCCAACCTTCGAAAAACTGTTCCATGGGCATTTGCCAGGGGATCCCCTCCAGTTCTCCGAGACCTGCAAGCCCTCTTTCCTCAATGGTCCATTGGATTGCCTGTAACCCTTCTTTGAAAAAGTTCGTCTGCAGGGGCGTTTTTTGCCATCTGTCAAAAAGAAGGTGAGAAGGTCTTGAAGCTGGATATTCTGCTACCTGTTGGATAAGCATCTGGCAATACTGGATGAGCCTGAGCACTACAGGACCACTTGCAACCTGGTTCTGAAGGCTGTGAAGATGTTTTTTCAATGTATAGTGGATGGCAGATTTGAGTTCTTCATTGTATTTGAGAGTTGGATATCTACATGGTACTTGCAACATTTGAAACTTGGCCACCCGTTTTACGGCATAGTCTGTCCAGTTCACTTGCCCTTTGGGGCTACTGGTGTCTTCAGAGGTATAGGAAAACTTTCTCTGAAGTTGCTTGAGGAGCTGTTCAATTCTGGGTAGCAGGGTTAAAGACAGCACCCATGAGGGTATCTTTTTCTCTGACTTTGGCAACAGAGGGAGGTTCAAAAGTTGGGGGACGATCTTCCATCCGGCAACGCCCAACACAGATCCAACTCCAGACCAACCGAATCGGGGTTGAACGATCAATCCAATTTCAGTCTTGCCTGTGCTTGGAGAAACCAATGGAATGGCTCCGACATTGGTCCCCGATGTGAGTTTTAACACCACCTGTTTTTCGGAGAAAGAGATGTCACATCCCACACCGAAGTCGCGAAGAACCCCTGCGTTGGCTTTGTGGAATTGATGCCCCAAATTAGCGAGTCGAGGATTAGGGTCTCTTCCAAGATTCGCTATGGAGAGAAAAGAAGCATCTATCTCCCTGGTGCTTGAATCTTTGAGTTCGATGATGGATCCATTCATATAGCTCATGTTATAGGCTTTAAAGTGTGTTTACCCACTGAATGTAGGCATCCACAGGACCCGAGAAGCTGGATATGTAACCCTGTTCGAGATACTCTTCCAGCAGAGGCACGAGATTGGTTTTAAGGCTCTGGGACGCTTTTGAGTTGTCTTCTTCCATGAAATAAGAGTGTCCTGGCATCAGGGCAAAGGCCTCTTCAGAGGCATATTCTACGAATATGTTTACCAACTTTTCGTAAGCCTCTTTCATGAGGCTGGAACCGTATTGCTCCACTACAGAATACTGGGGCCAGAGTTTGGCGAAAGCAAAGCGCCTGCGGATTGCTATATCCATGATGGCGATGCTGCGGTCGGCGCTGTTCATAGTTCCAAGGATATATAGGTTTTGTGGAATAGACAAGGTTTTGCCATATTCCGAGCCAAAGTCGTGGGGCAACTCTAATTTTCTGGAAAAATCGTTTTTCTCGAAAAGAAAGATAGCTTCACCAAGCACCTTTGAAAGGTCTGCCCGATTGATTTCATCGATGATCAGAAGATAGGGGGCTTCTGTCTTACGAGCTTCTACAATGGCCTCCATGAGAGTGCCCGGTTTGGGAGAGAAGCTGAAACCCAAAGAAGAATTATCCTTCTCCGGGAAAAGGCCTCCTACAAAGGTTTCATAGGTTGTATTGGGATGAAACTGGATCGTCTTCCCTATGCCATGGAACTGATTTTTCAACAATTCCAGGGCCATGTATGTTTTACCTGTTCCAGGAGGTCCTGTTAGAACTGCGAAATGTCTGTCAAGAAGTAGGTTCATTACATCTTCATCGGTGATATTAGGCATGAGGTATGAGAAATATTGCTGTTCCAGTTTGGCTATTTCCCTACCAGGTTTTGACAAAGGTTTGTGTCCATATTCGTCAAAGTAGAGGGCCAGGAATGTATTAATTGCCTCTTTTACAGACTGTTCATTTTCTTCATCAGGAGGAACAAAGAATCCATATATGACTTTGCCATACCTCTTGAAAATGGAAGCGTATTTAGGAAACTGATCCATCACATTCTTGGGTATATCCATATCTACCCTCACTGGATCCTGTTTTGACCAGGCCACTGCTTTTCCTTTGCCATACTTGCTGTTCAGCCACGAACAAAGAGCAGATACCTTTCGTCCATGGCCAGGACGGGAAAGGATATCTTCATCTGGGCTTATGCCCTGAGTCCCTACAACCATGGATATGAGGGCTGGTCCATTTTCTATGGGAAAGAGAACGAAGCTCATGCCACCGTAAGGACCACTGTCTGGGTTAGATTCATGGATCAGGGCAGTGAAGGGAACTCCTTTCTTGATGTCTATATCTGGGGCTCGGAGGGCAATAACTTTTCTTGCTCTTTCTCCAAAAACTCCATCTTCTGAACCGAATAAGTTTTCAAAGCAGGTTTTAGAATTATTGCTCCAATCTTGAGAATAAGGCTGTTTTACCAAATCTTCAAAGTTCATAGTTTCCTCCTTGGTAACGGGGATTTATATTCTTTTAAACACCCTGGTCTGGTGCCATTTGAGGCTTTCCAGGTCCGGGTTATATATCTCTTTTTCGGGCAGGATCATGCTCCGGCCGGAAAGGGCCTGCAAATGAGCCGGGAAGTTGGGAGTAATGGATATCTGGGGTGATGTTATTACCTGGTACTTTCCAGATACGGTCATTAGACCTTCATCAAAAGCCCAGTGGCAAAGCTTGCAAAGAGCCAACCCATTTCGGGGATCATCGTTGTGGTTTTCACTCCAGGGGATGATATGGGATGCATCTACGGCCGTGTGTCCCTGACTGGTCTGCATTCGGATCCCGCACAATGCACAGCGGTGGTTATAAGCAGTTACCACTGCCCTCCTGAATCCCTGATCCCGGAAAACCTGCCCCTTCCGCTCTTCTCCCTTTGGTGTGACTACTCTTTTGAGGGAAAGCAGTTTTTCACTGTATTTCAGGGCCTGAGAATTGATAAGTGACTGCGCAATTATCTTTTTCTGGACGGGCAATGAAAAGTAGCTTCTGATAAGGGCTAGTCTAAGATCATCCCTGGATTTTGGATCGGTAGTAAGAAGGGCAAGGTCTTTATCGAGACGTGCTCCAAGGGCAAGGTTATTGAGATTAGAAATGGATCCAGGTTCTTTTGTATGGCTTAAGATCTCCTCTTTCCCTGGCCTGGGGATTAGATGCCAGAAACCTTCGGAATTGAGATGAAGAAAGGGAAGGGCTATGTCTCCTTTGCGGTGTAGAGGCATACATAGGGACCAGTACCGGGCAAAGATATCGCAAAGGTCAGGCGTAAGATGTATAAGTTCAGGACTGGTCATGCCCTCCTGGATAAGGTCGAGTACCGAGAGAAGAAGGAGAGGTTTATTAGGAGCCTTGAAAGCTGTAGCTTCGGTCCAGTAATTTTTGCCGCCTGCAGTGTGAAGATGGGAGAACTTATTGATGTAGGTTTCTTTATCTATCCCCTTCGCCTCCATTTAATGAATACACATTAATTTACCGTTTTATTATGCCACTCCAAAAGGTCATTATCAAACCTGAAAAATTCAACATAAACAGAAATAAAAAATCCCTCCCATATCCACGGGAGGGATCAATCCTTTTCAGGACCTGCGGTCTCTGCATTTTCCTGGTTGTTTTTCTGCACTTAAGGATCTTTATTCAATTGAGTTGCAGCAAGGCTTTACAAAAAATGGCGCGCCGGACAAGATTCGAACTCGTGACCTGCGGTTCCGTAGACCGCCGCTCTATCCATCTGAGCTACCGGCGCACCTCTAAAAATTGATGGCGGTGGGTGAGGGATTCGAACCCTCGAAGGAGGTTTGTGCCCCCTTACTCGCTTAGCAGGCGAGCGCCTTCGACCGACTCGGCCAACCCACCAATCCTTAAGTGCGGGGTCTATTCTATGTCATGTTTCCAAGGTATGTCAATAGTCCCCGTTCCTTATTGAAATCAATAAAACCTACTGCTGGTCGGGAGATTCTGGCTCTTCTACCTTTTCCGAAGCCTCTGCAGGGAAAAGGCTTTCGTCGAGGATCTCCACGTTGGTCTTGTCCCTGATCTGTACAAAGAATTTCTGCTGGGCCTGCTGCTTCTTCTGGTTGAAGACCATTTCCTTCAGATCCCCGCTCACCTCTTCGAAGGGGGTGTAGGACTCGTCCACATGGCCCCTCTTTACGAAGAGCAGGTAATCATCGGCGGACGCCTCGATAACAGGGCTGAAAGCTCCATCTTCAAGTTCCAGAAGAGGCGCGAACTGGTCTTCCAGGTTGGCAACAGGGATGACCACGGGCTCATCGTAAGGTGTGGCCTCTATGATGTCCTCTGAGGTAACGATATCCCTCATCTCATCCCAGGTGTAGTTCCAGCTCAGAAGCTGATGGGCCTCTTCGGCTGTTTCGCTGTTGCTGAACTCTGCCACGTTGACCTCCAGACCTTCAGGACGGAAGAAAAGCATCTGTTTTGTCTGGTCGTAGAATTCCCTTACTTCCTCATCCTTTACGGTAAGACCGAGGGTGACCCCTTCAAGAAGTTTCATCTGTGCGATCTGATTTGAGAGGTTGTCCCTGAGCTCGCCCATATCGATCTTGTGCTGTTCCATATACTGCTGGAAAGCTTCCTTTGTGGGGAACTGGTCCTCTATCTGTGTGATCTGCTCGTCGATCTCTTCTTCGGTGGCCTTGAGATCGAGCTGCTCCACTTCCCTTGCCAGGGCTGTCTGGATCACTATGGTATCAAGGGCTGACTTATAAAGACGGGGCACATCGGCAGAGGTTATGTCCTTGATATCGCTCCTGTCCACGTAGTTCCTCAGGGCCCTTTCCAGGGTAGACCTCATGACCTTCTTGCCGTCTATTCTGGCTACCGCGTAGTCCTCACCCTGATCCTGGCTCTTGTTCCTGGAACCCCTGAACCCGTACATGCCGAATATGGAAAGGACAAAAACGACTGTGACTATGATCATTATCCATTTAACGTTATTTCTCAAAGACCTCATCATCAAGGGAAATCTTCCTCCTTTTTTCAACCGTAACCGAAGGGTTATTTTACCATAAGAAACCGGTGGTGAGCTTCTGCAATTCTTCCTTTTTTACACATCTGCCAGACTGGATCCCCATTTGGCCTCAACCTTGAGAGGGACCTCCAGCGTGGCGGCCTGTTCCATGATCCTGCAAAGCTTCTGTTCCACCTCTTCTCTTCTGGAAAGCGGGCATTCACAGATGAGGGAGTCATGGACCTGAAGGACCATGTGGACATCCTTCTCATCCCTGGTGAACCTGTTATAGAGGTCTATCATGGCGATCCTGGCGATGTCGGCGGCAGTCCCCTGGATGGGGCTGTTCACCACTACCCTTTTAAGGGCTCCAGGATCCCTGGAATTGATGTTTGTGACCTCGGAGAGAGGCCTGACCCGTCCAAAGAGGGTTGATGTGTACCCTTTTCTCCTGGCTTCGTCATAGCTTTCCTCTATGTATTCCCTGACCCTGGGAAGGGCTCCGAAGTACCTGGAGACTATCTGGGATGCTTCGTTCCTTCCGATGCCCATTCGCTGGGCCAGGCCGAAGGAGCTCATTCCGTAGAGAAGTCCGAAATTGATGACCTTGGCGAATCTCCTCAGGTCGGGGGTGACGAAGTCCGTTCCCACGCCGAAGACCCAGGCAGCGGTTTCAGTGTGGATGTCCCTGTCGTCCCTGAAGGCCTCTATAAGCCTTTTCTCCCCGCTGAGATGGGCAAGGACCCTAAGTTCCACCTGAGAATAGTCGGCGGCCACGAAGACGGTGTCCCCGTTGCGGGGGACCAGTCCCTCCCGCAGCCTATGGGACCAGTTGCCATAGGCTGGAAGATTCTGCAGATTAGGATCCCTGCTGCTGAGTCTTCCTGTGCCGGTGGTGGTGGCTTCGAAGGTCGTATGTATGGCCCCTGTACTGTGGTTTACTGCCTTGATCAGGGGGGTGACAAAACCTGAAAGGATCTTGGATATCTCCCGGTGCTCCAGGATCAGCTTCGGTATCCTGGAAGCTTCATCAGGCAGGGCAGAGAGCTCTTCCAGGACCTGGACATTGGTGGAATAACCGGTCTTGGTCTTTTTCTTTGTCGGCAGGCCAAGATGCTCGAAAAGGAGCCATCCCACCTGCTTGGGGGAATTGAGGTTGATCTCCGCGTCAGCCACTGAGGCTATCTCCCCCTCTATCTCCCCTATCCTCTTACCCAGGTCATTCCCGAGGGTGTTCATGAGGGAATTGTCGAGCCCTATGCCATGGCGTTCCATGGATACAAGGACGGGAATTAGGGGCAGTTCGATGTTTTGAAAAAGGTCATCCATCCCGGCGTCCCGGAGGCTTTTCTGGAGGCATTCCTTCTGCTCCATCACTGATCGGGTGCACTGAAGGAATCCTTCTCCGCCGGGGATAATGTCCTGGATCTCGTGAGACCTGGCATCGGGATGAAGGAGATAATGGGCTGTCTTGAGGTCCCAGACCTTTTCAGGCCTGGGGAACCGGTTGCCCTGGAGGGCCCGAAGCATTTTGTAGTCAGAGGTGACCAGGGTCTTCTCCTGAAGGATCTGCTCCAGGACAGGCGATGGGGATCCCCAGATCAGGTCGCCCCTCCAGTATCTTCCATCCCTGGCCATGAGGACCATTTCCTCAAGCTGAAGGTCCATGGGATAGGACCCGGTGGTCTGGAAACAGCATGCCAGTTCATCCTGGTCGAGGAGATCCTCCAGCTCCACTTCCCTTTTACCTGTCCCTGCTGAGACGGGATGTTCCTCCTGAGGCTTCCCGGGCTTTTCCTCCTCTATCTCCGGCTCCTGTCCCCAGAAATCTGAAACTCTCTGGAGGATCTGTTTCAGGCCGAGATTTCTGCACATTTCGCCAAAGGCTTCCATGTCGGGCTGAATCCTCTCGAGATCTTCAGACTTTACGGGAACGTCTTTCCTCAGAAAAATGAGTTCCCTGCTGACGAAGGCCTGGTCCATGTTCTCCTGGAACTTTTTCTTCAAGCCGGGCTTTAGCTCATCCAGATGGTCCCGGATGCCTTCGAGATCACCGTACTTTCCTATCAGGCTGCGGGCCGTCTTTTCGCCCACACCGGGCACGCCCGGCACATTATCTATCTTGTCGCCTATCAGTGCGAGGTAGTCGGGCATGCGGGAGGGGGAGAAACTGTATTCCTCCTGGAATACGTCCCTGTCATAGGTCCTGAACTTGGATATCCCCGTGATGGGACGGACTATGGTGATCCCTTCCTCCAGGATCTGCATGAGATCCTTGTCGGAGGAAAGGGCTATGACGTTCATCCCCTCTTCCTTGCACTTGAGGGCAGTGGAGGCTATCACGTCATCGGCCTCCACTCCTTCGCGGGATTCCACGTGGATCCCGAAGGCCCGGAGCATATCCTGCAGGATGGGGAGCTGGACCTTGAATTCGTCGGGGGTGGGCTTACGCCCTTTCTTGTAATCCGGGTAACTCTCGTGCCGGAAGGTGGGTCCCTTGGCATCGAAGGTTACCAATACCCGGGAAGTCTCCCATTCCTGGCTTATTTTGAGTATCATATTGAAGAAACCGGTTATCACGTTGGTGGGAGTACCATCCGGGGCAGAGAGGGGCGGAAGGGCGTAAAAGCACCTGTATGCCATGGCGTGTCCATCTATGAGCAAGAAATTCTTTTCCTTCAGAGCGGCCAACTCCTTCCTTTTCAGTCAGGGTAAGTTATAATAACCCATCGGTGATATCCGTTCCATTGTACCCTCATACCAGGGTATTTAAAAACCGGTTACCGGTCCGGAAAGGTTCGGAAACCTTAAGATCTTTAAAGGGAGGCATATTGGACATGACAGATACAGTAAGGGTACGTTTTGCCCCAAGCCCTACAGGAGCTCTTCATATCGGCGGAGGCCATACTGCCCTTTTCAACTGGCTTTGGGCAAGGCATACAGGGGGAAAATTCATCCTGAGGATAGAAGATACCGACAGGGAGAGGTCCACAAAGGAGTTCGAGAATACCATCCTGGCCGGTATGAAATGGCTGGGCCTGGACTGGGACGAAGGTCCGGACGTTGGAGGGGAATACGGCCCCTACAGGCAGTCGGAGAGGCTGGATCTGTATCACAAGTATGCTGAACAGCTGGTGGAGGAAGGAAAGGCCTATCGGGAAGGTCCCGCCATTATCTACAGACTCCCCGAGGGAGAGAAGATATCCTTCGACGATCAGGTCTACGGCTATATCGAGGTGACCAGTGACTCTCTTCTGAAGGACATCGTGCTCATCAAGAGCGACGGTATGCCCACCTACAACTACGCCGTGGTGGTGGATGACCACTGCATGAACATCAACTACGTGATCAGGGGGGAAGACCACATTTCCAACACCCCCAAGCAGATCCTGCTTTATCGAGCCCTGGGATGGGAAGTTCCCACCTTTGCCCATCTGCCCATGATCCTTGGAAAGGACAAGAAAAAACTCTCCAAGCGTCACGGAGCCACCAGCGTTTACGAGTACCGTGATCAGGGATACCTTCCGGAAGGGATATTCAACTTCCTGGCCATCCTGGGCTGGTCCGCAGGTGACGACAGGGAAGTTTTTTCGAGGGAAGAACTGGTGGAACTTTTCGAGCTGCACAGGGTGACCAAGAAGGCTGCCGTCTTCGACACGGACAAGCTGAACTTCGTCAACCAGGAACACCTGAAGAACATGGATCCCAGAGAAAGGCTGGAACTGGTTAAGCCTTTCTGGAAAGAGGCAGGCCTGCCCGTGGAGGATTATTCGGATGAATACCTTGCCCAGGCCCTGGTGGTGATGGGTGGACGCGGTAGGACTACCTGCGAGCTGGCCCAGTATTCGGATTACTTCCTCTCTTTCGACAGGGTGAAGGAAAGATACGACGCTTCGGACATCCCGGAGGATCAGAAGGAAATGCTGAAGGGATTCTTCGCGGAATTCCTGAAGGTACGGCCCTGGACCCATGCTGCCATGGAGGAGATGACCAGGAGCTGGGCTGCTGATAAAGGGGTCAAGCTAAAACTGATCGCCATGCCCATGAGGTTCGCCCTTACAGGCGTGAAGGTGAGCCCGGGGATCTTCGAGATCGCAGAATTCCTGGGGCCGGAGGAGCTGGAAAAGCGCCTTTCCTGGTTCGGCCTGGTATAGCGCCGGGTAAGATAAAATAAAAAAGGGCCGGCATTTTCGCCGGCCCTTTCTAGTTTATTCCTCTTCAGGCTCCTTTTTCTTACGCGTAGTCTTCCTTGTTGTCTTTTTAGCCGGAGCCTTCTTTGCAGGTGCTTTCTTTGCTGCAGGTTTTGTCTCTTTTACCTCTTCCTTTTCAGGAGCAGGCTTCTCCTCGACTTTCGGAGTCTCTGCCTTTTCCTCTTTTGCCCCCGAAAGGTCTTCCAGTGAAATAGCTCCCACCGGGCATCCCTCAGCACACTGGCCGCAGGCCACACATTTATCCTTGTCGATCACATGAGGTTCCTTTACCTTACCCTCGATGGCATCCACAGGGCAGATCCTGGCACACTTGGTGCATCCGATGCATTTGTCGGGATCTATCTCGTATTTCGGCTGGGGGGCCGCTTCTTCAGCTGCAGCTTCCCCTGCCTCCACTTCCGGCTCCTCCACGATCATTTTCACCACGTTCCCGGTCTTGATGCTGAAGCTTCCGGAATCAGTGACCACTTCCTCTTTCCTTACGTAGGAGGCGAACATGGAGTCATCGCTCATGGCAAGACAGTTGACGGGGCATACTTCGGTGCACTGGGCACAGAAACAGCACCTGTCGGAGTGGATCTGGATCTTCTTTTCTTCCTCGATATAGCTTATCGCGTTGGCTGGACAGTACTTAATGCACATCTTGCATCCTATGCATTTGGATTTGTCGTAGGCCACCTTGCCTCGGAACCTGCGGTCCTCATCAAGGTTCCCGGGTACGGGAGGATTCAGCTCTATCTCGCCCTTTGCAGCGGCCTCAAGAGCTCCACCCATATCATCAGGCATTCCCTTTACCGGGAAAGGATTGGTAAAGGTCTTGTCAATAAGCTGTCTGAGCATCTGAAGGGACATTCTGTTCAAAAGCATGTATTAACCCTCCCTTCCCTATAGAAGTACATCCAGTGACAGCAGTATCATTCCTGCCACTGCAAATCCGGCTACCTTCACCCAGTAGAAATGGGAAGCCTGCCAGATCTTGAAACGGCCGAAGGCTGTCCTGATGATGGTAACTCCGAAAACTCCCACAGCGGATACCTTTATCCAGAACCATACGAAATCCACGATGAAAAGGAAAGCACCGCTGAAACCAAGGGCTCCACCGAGAGACCACGGAAGGAACAGACCTACTATGACAGCAGATATGGCCAGTGCTCTCAGATTGATGGCCAGATGGATCATGGCCAGATTGGTTCCGGAATACTCGATGGTGAGTCCTTCCAGGATCTCCGTCTTGGCCTCGGGAATGTCCATGATACCCTTACCTGTCTCACCCGGTACCACCAGGACAAGAGAACCGAAGAGAAGAAACAGTCCCAAAACCCCGGGAGCACCCACGGTTCCCCAGACAGAGGTACCCACAAAGGTCTGGAGACTGAAGGGATGTCCGGGAATACCGACCCTGTAGGCAAGCCATGCCATGGTGGTGATCACTATGGCAAGGGGAAGCTCATAGCTCATGATGAGGATCATTTCCCTCTGGGCACCCACGTTGGCTATGGGGTTACCGCTGGCAAACCCGCCAACTGCAAGGGCCACACCGGAAAGTCCCAGCATGTATATGATCAGGATCAACTCTCCGCCTGTCCCCAGAATGGGGGGCAGAGAACCGATAGGTATGTACATGAACACCAGCAACATCACTGCCACGGAGAACCAGGGAGCATTGCTGTAGAGCCACTTGTTGGCCCTTCTGGGTACGATGTTCTCCTTGCCGAGAAGCTTGATCAGGTCGTAGAAAGGCTGAAGTACCGGAGGTCCTATTCTTCTCTGCATTCTGGCATGGATCACCCGGTCAACCCCCTCAAAAAGGAAGGAAAGAATTCCTACCAGCAGCATGAGAGCTGCACCGGCGACCATCTTTAGAAGGAAAGTAATCATCCCTGCATCAGCCTCCTTGTCTTGCCCCTGCACTGTTCAAGCAGTTGAGCCTTGGTGATCACTTGACTTGAATCTTGAGCCTTATCTGTTACAAGCATCCTCTCCATACATGAAATGCATGGATCCACGCTGTTGATGATCAATGGGGCATCTGCCAGTTCATTGTTCATGAACATGATAGGCCATGATACGGCGTTGGAATATGTGGGGGCCCTTACTTTCCACCAGGTGATGTTCTCATTTCCCTTGCTGAGCTTGACCACGTGGGTGGCATCACCTCGAGGAGCCTCTATGGCACCCCAGCCCATGCCTTCGGCATTCTTGAGAACGCCCATGAGCTTGGGCAGCTTGGGTTCCCATGTAAGAGGACCTTCAGGAAGTCCCTTGAGAAGGTCATCGATGATATCCAGGGACTGGTAGACCTCCAGGACCCTTACAAGGAACCTGTCGAAAACGTCTCCATGGACTTCTCCGTAGTAATCCTGGGGTACGATCGCTTTAATGTCGAGATCGCCATAGGCCTCGTAAGGGGCAGACCATCTGAGATCGCAACGGATTCCGCTTGCCCTGGCGGTAGGCCCGAGGGCGCAGTAGCGAATGGCGTCTTCCCTGGAGAGGACTCCGACATTTCTCATCCTGGCCTTGGCAATGGGATCCTCTGTAACCACATCGTAGAAGGCGTCGAACTCGTTGCGGTAGAACTTGATCATTTCCTTCAGCTCTTTTGCCACCGCTGATGTGATATCCCACCTTACTCCACCGATGGTGCCGATACCATAATTGACCCTGTTACCGGTGAAGGTCTCGAGAACATCCATGACCTTTTCCCTTAAGAGCATTCCCAGGTGGAAGGCGGAATCGAAACCTATGGTGTAGCAGGCTACGCCTGCCCAGAGTACATGGGAGTGGATCCTTTCCAGCTCCAGCACTATGGCACGGATGTACTGGGCCCTTATGGGAACTGGAATATCTGCTACGTTCTCAATGGCTCGTACGAAACAGACAAGATGGGAGAAGGAGCAGATACCGCAGATCCTCTCAGAAAGGAACATTATCTGGTGAGGGTTACGGTCCCTGGCCATGAACTCTATTCCCCTGTGGATAGCACCGGGCCTGATGGAGGCATTGACTATCCTTTCACCATCCAGGTCAAGCCAGGCGGTAATAGGTTCCTTAAGACCTACGTGGACCGGCCCAATGGGGATCTTGTAAGTGGAAAGTTTTTCACTGGACATATTATCACCCACCTTAGGACAGTTCCCGGACCACGTCGGGTCCAGGACCAGTTTCGTCACGGCGCCAGGGTTTGATGCTCTGGTCCCAGTCATCCGGAAGGAAGACCAGTGCCTTGTTGGGCAGACCGTCAAAGTCGATGCCGAGCATTTCCCTCATTTCACGCTCGCTGTACTCGACCCCCGGGATCCTGCTGAAGAGGGAGGGCATGACCAGGTCATCCTTGGCCAGGTTAACCGTTACGGTCAGACCGAGCCTTTTTCCTCTCTCAGCTACACGGAAGAGGGAGAAATGGTAATTGATGCTCACCGTGTCACCGTCATCGTTACCGGAACAGATGTGGAAGTGAAGGAAATCGAGTTCGAAGAGGTTATCCACCAGTTCCAGGAAGCGCTCTTTCGTTATGGTGACCCAGAGTTCATAGAACTGGGTATGATTCTCACTGCCGCCTTTCTGTTCCCTGAAGACATCGACAGAGAGATCGTCGCCAAAATGCTCTTCCATGCATTTCTGGACCTCAAAGGGATCCTTTGTCTCACGGACATAATCTTTTCGACAAGGCATTATTCAGCACCAGCCTTTACAAGTTCTGATTGCTCCCGAAGCAAGGCTTTCTTTTTCTCTTCCAGCTTGAGCACTGCCTTGGCAGCACCTTCTATTATCGCTTCAGGTCTCGGGGGACAGCCATGGACATATACGTCCACGGGGAGCACGTTATCAACGGGTCCCACGAGATTATAGGATTTGTAGAAAACATTACTTGAACATCCACAGTTCCCTATGACCATTACGGCCTTGGGATCAGGGACCTGTGCATAGATCCTCTCAAGCTTCTCCTTCATGAACCGGGTGACCGGACCAGTGACAAGGAGGATATCAGCATGCTTGGGCGTTCCCACAAGCTTCATCCCAAGGCGTTCGATGTCATATCTCGGAGAGAGAGTGGCCACCACTTCGATATCGCAGCCATTGCATGATCCCGAGTTGACAAGGAATACCCAGAGGGATTTGGGGAATATATCAAGATATTTTTCGATCTTCATGACCATAACCCTCCTACACCAAAACGATCAGAGCGGTAATAATGCCTGTCACCAGGACCAGGTAACCCACGTAGTCGATGACATGCCCGCTATGCATGGAGACGAGGACCTTGTAGTAAGGGGCCAGTGCCTTTTTGAAACCCCAGTAGGCAGAATCTGCCGGTACGGTGATACCCTCGCCGTCTTCGGGGACATCGTTACCGGAGAAATAGATCTCGTCCTGGTAGGTCCCCTCTTTATAGTCATCCCTTCCCAGGCCGCGAAGCCAGAGGGTGAAGAATGATGCAATGGCCAGGAAAATGAGCCACGCGTAAACATCCCAGTATCCAAAACCGGTCATCACTTTATACCACATTAGAAGACACCTCCCATAACAGCCGCAATATAGCCTGCCTGGTCTACCAGGGCCTTAGCTGCCGGCTCCACCAGGTTGGAGAGCGTCCAGGTCGGGAAGAGCGTGAGGACCAGTATGGTCACCGTAAGGACCCCCATGCCTATAAGCATGCTGGAAGGAACTTCCCTGACCTCTTCGAGTTTTTTCTTCTCGGGACCCAGGAAAGCGGTCTGGAAGATCTTCACGAAGGAAGCCAGTGTCAGAACAGAGGTGACCAGGGCAGCTACAGCGAAGAAGGGATGCACAGCAAAGGATGAGTGGTAGATAAGCAGTTTTGAGACGAAGCCATTGAACGGAGGAAGTCCGGATATGGCCGCTGCTGCGATGGCGAACATGATGGTGGTGAAAGGCATCCTTCTTGCAAGACCGCCCATTTCGTTGAGGTCCTTGGTCCCGGTCACGTAATAGAGGGCTCCCGCAGCAAGGAAGAGGAGTCCCTTGTACATGGTGTAGTTGAATATATGGTAGACGCCGCCTTTCATGGCAGTGAAGCCATAGTCGGCAAGGGCCTGGGGATCACCCAGGGCCAGAAGGCCTACACCAAGACCGAGGAGCATGTAGCCTACCTGCGAAATGGAATGGTAACCTATGAGCCTCTTTATCTCATGCTGGATGACCGCCATGGAAACTCCGAAGAACATGGAGGCTGTACCAAGGATGATGATGACCCAGGGGATCAGGGAGCTTCCCATAGTAAGGCCGTATACGGAGTAGCACACCCGGATAAGACCGTAAAGGGATGCCTGGCTGACTGCGACCAGAAGACAGGTCACTCCGGCCGGTGCTTCAGCATAGGCATCGGGCAGCCACATGTGCATGGGGAAGGTGCCGCATTTCATGGCCAGTGCAGCAAGGAGGAACACCAGGGCGATCTTTTCGGCAAGGCCCAGGTGGATCACACTTGCCACAGCTGCCATATTGAGGGCGCTGTAACGCCCGTAGAGGAAACCTACGGCTATGAGTACCATCATGGCTGCAAGCTGGGAGACCAGCATGTACTTGAAGCCTGCTTCTATGGCTTCGGGCCTGTCCCTCCAGAAGGCCACAAGGCCGAAGGACGCTATGGACGCTATTTCGAGGAACACGAAGAAATTGAAAAGGTCTCCTGTGATCATCATGCCCAGCATTCCGGTAGTGAGGATAAGGTAAAGGGACGTAAACCTCACGATACCGCTGGATCTTTCCATGAAACTCACGGAGAAGAACGCTCCTGCCAGGGAAGCTATGGATCCCAGCAGGGCCATGAAAGCGCTGAAAGCATCGACCTGAAGGATGATCCTTATGGGGAAGGACATTCCCGAAGGAAGGGTCAGCGCGGATGTCTCTCCGCCCATGACATACACCTGGGTACCGGAAACCAGAACGGTCTTCCAGAGAAGGAAAGCGAATACAAAGGTGGCCAGTGATATCAGGACGAAGCATACATGTCTAAGGGTTTTACCGCCAAGGTTGAAAAGAGGGACGGCAAACGCACCCAGAAGCGGTACAGCTAAAATGAGCGCAGGAAGATGGATCTGCCAGTTCATCCTCTTAACCTCCTTATCTCGTCAACGTTGAGGGTGCCATAGTGCCTGTAGAGAAGAATGATCAGTGACAGCATGAACGCGCTGGTGGCAAGAGCGATTACGATGGCTGTCAGTGTCAGGGCCTGGGGTGTGGGCAGGACCATGGTCTTTACTTCACCTGCGAAGGTGTAGACCGGGATACTTCCACCCGTACGATAGCCCAGGACGATGAGGAACAGGTTAGTTGCAGCCTCTATAATTCCTATGCCGATAGCGATCTTGATGAGGTTCTTCTCCATCAGAACAGCCATAAGCCCGATCAGAAAGAGGACACCGACTACAATAAAAGGAAGATTACCTATCATATCCTCTCTCCTCCTTCCCGACTTCTTCAAAAATACGGATCCCGATGAACATGAAGATTATGATCAGCGATATGCCGCCCACTACTTCCATTCCTACAGCGACGTTCATGAGAGCGATGGTACCGGAACTGTTGAGCACACCGGAATTCGCTCCCGCTGGAACGCTGGAACCGAGGAATCCGCCGGAATTTGCCAGTATGTTGTAGAAAAAGGCTGAGGAGATGCCAAGGAAACCGGCACCGAGGAAGATGAGCAGACCAGATGTCTCGAGGGCATCGAGCATATGGGTGTTTATCCAGGACAGCACCTTTTCTCCACCATAAGCCACGAGGATCAGGGTAACGAAGGTCGCGACCACTGCCCCACCCTGGAATCCTCCGCCCGGAGTCAGATGTCCGTGTACGATGACGTAAACGCCAAAGACCACCATGAACCAGGCAAAGAGATCGCAAACGGTCCTAACTACTACTGAAAGGGGTCTCATTAATGTCGCCCCCCTTTCCGGAATATTGCCACCACTGAAGAAACAGCAGCAAAGAGAACAGTAGCTTCACCAAGGGTATCAAAACCCCTGTAATCGAAAACGATAGAGGTAACCACGTTATTTGCAGCCCGTTCAGCCTGGGCATTATTGATAAAGTAATCATCCATCACGGGAGAAATGGGTTCTCCAAAGGGATGGATGCTGTTCAGGGCGCCGAACATAATTCCACCCACCACGAGCGCAGCAACCAGAAATATGATCTTCTTCATTCTATTCCACCCCTATTGCCTTTCCTGATCCTTCCGCAGGCCTTCAGGGTAATGATGTAGATCGCAGTACTCAGTCCGGCTCCTATGGCTGCTTCCGCAATGGCCACATCAGGAGCCTGGAGAATGTAGAATTCTACGGACAGAATAAGACTGAACACAGCAAGGGAGATCACACAGGAAAGAAGATCCCTGAACCAGACCGCGTAAAATGCAGAAATGACGAGAAGTATCAGCATCGCGAGATGAAAGACTTCGGTCATGCTGAAGCACCTCCTTCGCTATCTTTCTCCTCCAGCCTGTCTACCACGGCAAAACGGGGGGATACGCCGCTGCGATGAGCAGAACGGGCTATTGCATGAGCCCCGGTAGCATTCGTTACCAGGAGTGCAAACACCGCTACGACCACATGGATCAGCATCACCATGAATCGGGTCTCTCCGGTAGTGATAAATCGGGAAATGCAGAAGGCGATGACCGCCAGGGAAGTGAAGATGCTACCAAAAGTCGTACATTTCGTGGCTCCGTGCAAACGGGTGTAGACATCAGGGAACCGGAAAAGAGAAACAGCTCCCAGTGAATTGAAGGAGACTCCTATTACAAGAAGAACGAGGACAAAGAATACCTCCATGGTATTACATCCCCCCTTCTATGTAACGGGCGATGAACATGGTGCCCACAAAAGAGAGGGCTGCATACACAATGGCCACGTCCACCATCACTACAGAATCACTGATAACAGCCACCATGATCATGGCGGCTATTGCCAGGGTATTCAGGGTATCAAGAGCGACTACCCTGTCCGGATTGGTAGGGCCAGCTATGAGCCTGAAGAATATAACCACTGCAAGGAAACCCAGGATAGCAGCAGCCCCTGTGAAAAGTTGAATACTCATTCAGCTAACCTCCTTGCCCATTTCGCGAAAGGACCGTAAACCTCTTCCTCGGTGGGCGAGACGTCCTTCACGTTGATCCAGTGGATATAGAAAGCTCCATCCGAATCGTCAACGTCCACCGTCAGAGTTCCCGGCGTAAGGGTTATGGAATTTGCCAGCAGAGTCTTTGCGACATCACCTTCCAGCCCGGGTTCAAGCTTTATGATCCCCGGCCGGATATCTCCAGTAATGACGCGCATGGCTACATCCAGGTTCGCCTTGATCATGCCCATGGCAAAGGGTCCAAAAAGATAATAGATAAATCCCAGCCATTTCGCGGGATTAAGTCCATTCAGGCCAAAGCGTCCAGGCCTGCTCCACGTTTTGAAAGCCCATGCCAGGGCGAGTCCCAGGATCGCGCCAATAAAAACCTCAACTGGGTTGATCCCTCCTCCCGACCACGCCAGTATCAGATACATAAAGAAGGAGAGGAAAAAAATGACCACACATCACACCTCCCATAGCGATTTTATATACCCCAATAACCATTGTAAGGTAGTTAAACGGATACATTATACACAGCGATAAAACGGTTTGTAAAAATAGTTAAACCAATCACGAAGACAAACAGTGGTACCTGTGACACCGCCTGGTATCTAACTTTGACCCCCCTTCGGATTGCAGAATATTCTAACTTTTCTGAACCATTAAAACCTTGTCACCCGGCTTTACATTTCCTCCCCTGGAGACCTGGAGGAAATAACCCATTGTGGGCAAAAGGCACCATCCCCGATAGCTGAATGAATGGGGTTCGTCTGGTCCTTTCCCCTTCTCAAGGACCACAAGCTCAACTTCATCCCCTATCCTGAGGATATCGCCTTTTTTCAGCTCCTCCTGAAGTCCTTCCACGAGGAGATTTTCTGCAAGTGATCCGGGGGGGAAGGCAAAACCAGCCTCTTTTTCAGCTTCCCTCACATCCTCCACCCTGAGGAGGCTGACGTGTCTCGGGCCAAAACCGCAATGGGAATCTCCGGCAACTCCCTGACCTTCGAGGAAAAGGGCCGATGTAAGGGCTGTCTTGGGCTCTTGCCTGGAACTGCTGGTACAGACTGCCATGATCTCTGCCAAAGAACTACACCTCCTGAAAGAAAGGATCAGACATTTTTGAATGGGACTTTAGGGAGGGGATCCGGATGAAAGAGCTTAACCGCATGAAATCTCGATCCTCTTCTACACAAGAGTTATTTTACAGCAAATCGACCTTAAAACTGAAGTGATCCTTTCATTTTCTCTGAAAGTATCTTCATATTATTATCCATGGAATTACGAGAAGCCGGAGAAACCTTCTCCAGGAGAAATGACCCTGTCGGAAAAGAGCTGAATTAAAAAAACAGAGCCCCTTGAAGGGGCTCTAGATCCTTTCAGGCGATCCGGCCCTGTCAGGCCAGCAGAAAAACGGTTATGAAAAGAAAAAGCGAAATGGTCCAGATGATGCCGCTCTTGAGGAACATCTTGTAGCTCATGGTGTATGAAGGATCTTCCTGAGCGTTTTTTGCGGAGACGCGATGGTTGATCAGAATATTTTCAACCATACATGTCAAAAGGATCCAGAAAAAGGCAAAGATCAGGTACCTGATCAGGATCACCGGGTAATATGAAGGACCTGCATTTGAAAAGGCCACGAAGAAAAGGCTGAGGAAAATGAAACCTATCACCCATCTGAGCGGTCTAATGGCCCTGGCGGATACCTCAAGGTTCAAAAGACTGTAAGGATTGATGATATTTCCCTCTCCCCACGAAGAAAAGTCAGAAAGCCTTTTTCTCAATGCGATATTTTCCATCAAGCATATCCCCTTTTCTTGAAATTCATTCTGGTCAGACCCTTTTACTGATGAAAGGGAAGAATAACAGGTGATACATGGAAGAAATTACACAAAAGCTACCTGTCATACAGAACTGTCTAATAATATACCATTAGTTTCCAGGAATTGAGCATCCAAACCAGAATTTTTCAATTTTTTTCATATCATAAAGAATTAGGGGGGCAGCCGGAAAACCGACTGCCCCCCTGTTATTCCTGTTAGACAGGTTAACTTATAAGGCTCCGCAGTTTGACGATATCCTCGTCAATACGCTGCAGAAATTTTTCCCTTTTCTGGGGATCCAGTTTCATTGCCTGGGGATCCGACTCAAGGAATTTCCTCTTTTTTTCGAGAAGACTCAATCTTTCCATTCTTTCTTTAATGGCCTTATCCTCGTCCTGAATAGAGACAAGGCTGTCATCTTCCCGCACGAAAGCTCTGCTCATATTGCTCACCTACCCTACCTTTCACATACTTCATGATACAGGTTTCCCTGTTCCCGAAAGAAAAAATTCAGCACTTATGTTATCAAGCACTGAATTCCCATTTAGATGGAACATCACGATTTACCCTGAAATAAACCTTGAACAACAGGGTTGAAAAAAACTGTCATTCCTGTAAAGATACTGCGTGAATATCAACTTTCGAGTTTCATACCGGATATCTTGCATACAGGTTATCCGGGTACTCAATATTTTAGTCAGCTTTAGTAAAATGTCAAGAGTACAACTACTTATACCTTAACAGAACTTCATTACCTGTCTATATTCCAAGGTCCAGGGAGGATCTAGATGACAGATCCGGGAAAAGAATTCCTGCGCGGCGCAAGATCGGTCACACCCATCCTGATCGGCATCATGCCCTTCTCGGTGGTCTTCGGGTTCGCCATGAGAAACGCCGGGCTGAGCGGTATGGAGAGTTCCTTTTTCGCTCTTTCCCTTCTTGCAGGGGCTTCCCAGCTCGCTTCGGTACAGCTTTATGCACTTCAAACTCCGGCCCTGATAATCCTGGCCACTGCGGTGGTTATAAACCTGAGATATTCCATGTACAGCCTTTCACTCCGATCCATCCTGGAGGACAGACCCTACTTTGAACGTCTTTTTGCGGCCTTCATAGTCTCGGATCAATCCTACGCCTTTACAATGACGGAAGCTGACAGGAACCCCGGCAATCCCTTTCTTCCATCCTTTCTCTTCGGGACTTCCATTACCATATATGCGGTATGGGAGGCAGGCATATTCCTGGGATATAACCTGGGCACCATAATTCCGGCGGGACTGTCCCTGGATTTTGCCATCCCTCTGGTGTTCCTGTCCCTTCTGATACCACACCTGAAGGACAGGGACAGGCAGATATCGGCACTCACCGGAGCTGCAGCGGCATTGATCCTGGTACCCAGGTTCCCCCTTCAGTCGGGCATGCTGGTATCCATGATCATAGGGATCGCCTCCGGAATGATATACAACGCTTTTGAACATGACGGAAGGGGGGACAGATCCTGAACTATTACCTTCTCTTCGGTGCTATAGCCATATCTTCCCTGGTGGTGAAGGGACTCTTTCTGTGTTTTATTCCCCAGAACAGGGTGCCTGCATTCTTCGAGAAGACCCTCAGATATATTCCTCCTGCAGCTCTGGCCGCCCTGGTAGCGCCATCCCTGTTCTATGCGAAAAGTGCTGCCGGAATGACATGGTCTGTCCCAAGGATCCTCGCAGGAAGCATGGCATTTCTTGTAGCCATAAAGAGCCGGAACATCTTTATCACCATCGTGTCCGGGATGATCCTGCTGTGGGTCTTTTCCTGGTTCCCCAACCTCTTGTAGCACCTCCCCATTTGTATAGAACATTTAGTCATTAATCAGGTCTATGGATAATTACTCTGAAATGTGTTAGCGTCTTGGGACTTGTCTGAAAAGGGGTCTCTGACCTCATATTTTCTTCATGGATCCAGCCCTGCAGGAGCCATGGATATCAAAGAGGATCTGAAATGAAACGTTCTGAACGGAAAGTCATTATCGCTGACAGCGCGCTCTTCATGGTAGCCCTTTTCTGGGGTTACGGATTCATAGCAATGAAGGACGGGCTTGCTTCCTTCCCCATCTTATGGCTGACCGCCCTGCGTTTCAGTTCAGCCTTTGTCCTGATGATGGCCTTTTTCTGGAAGAAGATACTGAAGGTCCGCCTTCGTGAACTCAAAGCAGGTCTTGTTATAGGCACTCTCCTCTTCCTGGGTTTTGTAGCGCAGACACTTGCCCTCAATTACACCACTGTGGGGAAAGTAGCCTTCCTGACCACGGTCTACGTCATTCTGATCCCCTTCCTCTCGTGGATATTCTTCAAAAGGACACCGGGGCTCTCCGTCTTTTTCGCTTCCCTACTATGCCTGACAGGGATGGGACTGCTTTCACTGGATTCAGGCCTCTCTCTGGGAATGGGCGAGATCCTGACCCTTGCATGCGCTGTATGCTTCGCCTTACATCTTCTCACCATAGAACACTCCATGAGAGACATGGACGCTGTGGTGATAGCAGCTGTCCAGATAGCCGTGGTGGCCATATACAGTGGAGCTGGAGCCCTCTTCTTCGAGACCTGGCCCACACAGATCACCTCATCTTCCATCTGGAGTATCGCCTTCTCCTCCATATTCTGTACCGTTCTGGCCTTCCTGATACAGACCAATGCCCAGAAATTCACACCCGCCACCCACACGGCCATTCTTCTGAGCCTGGAGTCTGTCTTTGGTGCCATCTTCGGGATGATCCTGCTGGGTGATCCCCTTACAATGAGAATAGCCGCCGGATTTTCCCTGATCCTCGGGGCAGTCCTTATGACAGAACTGGCTCCATTTATGAAAAGGATACCTCTTCGATCCAGGGAAGGCTCTTCTGCAACCGTACTGAAGTAGAAAAAACACGGGGATGGTGGCGAGATCAGCTGGAAAGGGGTATTAAACTGCTATGCCCTGATTGAACCTCAAGGCCACTAACTCTACAAGAACAACCAGAGCAGCTAAAGGGAAAAGGCAGCCAAAACCAAGAAGGGCCCCTGCATATGCCAGGGCTGGGGGGACCAGAAAGAATCCTATACCCCAGAGAAGATAGAAAACCCCGGAGATAGAACCTTTCAGTTGATCAGGAACGGCATCGTTCAACAGGACCATGGAGGAAACACAGAACATACCCAGGCCGCAACTGGCCATGAACAGGAAAATCAGGACAAGCCTGCCTGTAAAGCACATGAATGGTGCCACTCCACCAGCGACCAGGAGCAAACCGATATACATGGCTATATTTCTACCTTTCCTGTCCGAGATCTTTCCTCCCAGAACCTGGGACAGGCTGATGGCAATATAAAAGAGGGCAAAGAAAGCACCCACTTCACTCTGGCTGAAACCCTTCTCACTCAGGAGAATTCCGGGGATCACGGTAAGAAAGGTGCCGTAAGCACCTCCATAGAGGCTTACTCCAGCGTAAATGGCGGGTCTTCTGATCTCCTGAAGTGCATGAAGCACCTTTGTCGGATCCACAGTTTCCCTGGTGGAACCTATTTCCGCCCTTGATGGTTCCCTTACAAACAGGAAGATTATGACGGCACCGATAAAGCCGGTCAGTGCATAGAGAAGAAAGGCCTCGTTCCCATTCCATACCCTGTACACCAGAACGCTGAGCAGACTTCCAGCGGTGAGACCCAGATGGATGGAGGCATTATATTTCCCTATGGATTCTCCCTTCGAGTCGGCAAAAAGCAATGAAAGCAGGGCAGGCGCAAGTGCCCATACCGGTATTTCTCCAACTCCCTGCAATATTCTTCCACCCAGGACGCTCCATACATTGTTCGCGTTGAAGTAAAGTAATCCCGTTATGGCGGCGATCAGATAACCCGCTGCGAGGAATATCCTGAAGCCGAAACGATCTCCCAGGTTTCCTACTGGGAGCTGAAGGAGTACGAAGGGAACTGCGAAGGCTGAAGCAAGATATCCAACATATTCCACGGAACCCGAAAGATCAATGACCCTGCTTGGAAGAAGGGCAACGATCAGGCCTACTCCCACCATCTGGATAAAGGCCGCCGCACAGAGTGCTCTTGAGGAATTCTGTTCTGACATGGCTCTCTTCCCTTCTCTTCAGGATCCTTTTGCCTCAGATCTTTATCCAGAAATCTATTCTACTCTATTCTGTTTATGCGATGTATTTACATTTTATCTAAAAGAATATTTAATAAGAATAGAGCTTGAAGCGCAGGAGGGATGACCATGAAAGACTTCGAAAAAATGGGCAAGTTCTACCTGGGGAAAGAACTGGATGCCCAGGGTAAAAAAATGACAGATCATGTGCTTCTTTACGATTCAAAGGACCTCACCACCCATGCCATGATCATAGGCATGACGGGAAGCGGCAAGACCGGCTTGGGCATAGCCCTTCTCGAGGAAGCCCTCATGGACAATATTCCCGTGATCGCCATTGACCCGAAAGGGGATATTACCAATCTTCTTTTGTCTTTCCCCGATCACAGGCCGGAAGATTACCTGCCCTGGATACCCACTGACAAGGCTGCTTCAGAGGGCTGCGATCCTCTTGAATATGCCTCCAGGGAAGCCGGGAAATGGCAGAAAGGCCTTGCAGGCTGGGATATTGACGGGGAAAGAATAAGGAAGATGAGAAATTCCGTGAGCTTCGATATATACACGCCCGGCAGCAATGCAGGAAAGAAAGTGGATATCCTGGGGTCCTTCAAATGTCCAGCCCGGAACATCTCCGAGGATAAGGACCTCTTCACAGACCTGGTCCAGAATAATGCCTCTACCCTTCTGGCCCTCGTCAATATTCAATCTGACCCCCTTTCAGGAAGAGAGCATCTTCTTATCTCCAAGATCCTGGAACACAACTGGAAAGAAGGCAGGGATGTGGATCTTCCCATGATCATAAACCAGATCCAGGAACCCCCCTTCAGAAAGATAGGGATCATGTCCACAGATATCTTCTACCCCGCTGAAGACCGGTTCAAGCTTGCCCTGGCACTGAACCAGGTGCTGGCATCTCCCTCCTTCAGTCAGTGGATGACGGGCACTCCTCTTGAAACAGGAAGCTTTCTACACACCCCGGAAGGCAAGCCCAAAGCATCCATATTCACCATCTCTCACCTCTCGGACAGCGAGAGGATGTTCTTTGTCTCCATGCTCCTCAACGAGATCCTGGGTTGGATGAGATCGCAGTCAGGTACCTCAAGTCTGAGAGCCATCCTGTACATCGATGAGGTCTTCGGATACATGCCTCCCGTTAAGGAACCGCCCTCAAAAAAACCGCTCCTTACGCTGCTGAAACAGGCCAGAGCTTTCGGGATAGGACTAGTCCTTTCCACCCAGAACCCTGTGGACCTTGATTACAAAGGGCTCTCCAACATGGGTACATGGTTCATTGGGAGACTGCAGACCCAGCGCGACAAGGACAGGGTCCTGGAGGGACTGGAAAGACTTGAAAGTGCCTCAGGATACGACCGGCATTTCCTGGACCGGGCCATCACGGGGTTGAAAAAGCGGGAATTTCTGCTGAACAATGTTCACGAGAACAGCCCCACCATCTTCAGCACCCGTTGGGTCATGTCTTATCTCAGTGGTCCATTGAGCAGGGAACAGCTCCAGATCCTCTCTGCCGGGAAAAGAGAAGAAACCCTCTCTCCCATCCCGTCAAAGGAAAAGAAAACCCTGGAAAAAGCAGAAAATATCTCCATTGAAAGACCCTCTCTGCCACCTGAAATATCTGAATATTTCCTTGAAGGAAAGGTAACAGGAGAAAAGCTGTGTTACAAACCCTTCGTCCTTGGAATGGCTGAGGTCTGGTATTCCAATTCCACCCTGGGGGTAGATGAGAACATAAACCTCGCTCTTGGCGCAGATGCACCTCCTGATACCCTTTCTCCCGAATGGGATAGCGCTATATCTCTGGATCTTTCCCGGGAGGACCTGTACCAGGAACCTGTGGAACAGCTGGAATTTCTTGAACTTGCTCCCCCATTGACAAGGCCGGCCAAATATCGGGGATGGGAGAAGAAATTCCACACCTGGATACGCCAGAACAAACCTCTGCTCCTTTTTAAAAACAGCTCTCTGAAGCTGGTGAGCGAACCAGGTGAAACCAGGGGGGATTTTGAAGTCCGGATAGAGGAAAGCATCAGGGAGAAACGGGACATGGAGGTGGAAAAACTCCGAAGAAAATATGACAGGAAGATGGCTTCCCTGCAGAAACAGCTTATGGTGGCGGAACAGGCTATCTCCCGGGAAAGTGAGCAGGCAAAAAACAGGGGAATGGATACGGTACTGTCCTTTGGCTCAGTTCTTGCAGGTACCCTTCTGGGAAGAAAGGGTCTATCTTCCACTTCCACCTACAGACTGGGTTCTGCCCTTTCAAAGGCAGGGAAACTCAGAAAGGAAAAGATGGACGTTGAAAGGGCCAGAGAGAGAGCACAGCTACTCCAGGAAAGAATTGCGGATCTGGAGATGAACATGCAGGAAGAGATAGATGAGATCACGGAAAAACTGGAACGATACAGAGAGGCTACCAGGGAATATCCCGTACGTCCCAAGAGCACTGACATAAACATCAAGGCTTTTGGCCTTGCCTGGATACCTGTGGACGTGGACAGATAGAGAGAAGGGAAAGATCTCTGAAGAAATTGCAGGAGGGGAAGGGCAATTGCCCTTCCCCTCCTGTCGTCGTATCTCTCCAGATCCAGGGGTCACCTCATGGATGCTGGAAGGATGACCTTGTCCACCAGGTGGATGATGCCGTTGGCAGTGATTATTTCGTAGCTTCTGATCGCGGCACCTCCAATACTGGTGCTGAACCAGTCCTGGGTAAGCGGGAGGGTGTCTCCGTTAAAGTTCTTAACAGAGTTCATGTCCCTCATAGCTACTTCGGAAACCATACCTTCCAGAAAATGGGACCGCAATATCCTGATCAGGTCCCCCTTGTCGCAGGTCATAAGAAATTCCGCCTGCTCGGGAGGAAGTTCTCCAAAAGCCGTATTGACCGGAGCTATGACGGTGATACTGTCACTCTGGCTTATCTCGTAGTCAAGACCGGACGCCTTGATGGCACCAAAGAATATGCTCAGTTCGCTCCGCTGGGAAAGAACGTCCATGACGTTCATTTCTTCCGTTCCGGGATAATACATCCCTCCCTGGCCTGGCATAGCCTGTTGTCCAGGGGCGAGAGATCTTTCGCCCAGGGGCCGGTCCTGAAGGGACTCTCTGTAGGCTTGCTCTATTTCCAGAATTTTTTCGTCAGGGAGAACCCTGTCCAGAACATAGAGCAGACCATTGCTCAGAACCACTGCATTGCCACTGATCATGGCATCGCCAACCACTGGATTGAACCATCTTCTTCCTATGTTAAATCTCTTTCCGGTAATGCTGGTCAGGTGTTCTCCTGCCACAAGATCAGTGATCGCAACCTCTCCAGCAACCAGGTGATTCTTGAGGAGATTCTCAAGTTTCCCAGCGGAACAGGTCAGCAGGTAATCTGCTGCTTCAGGCAAAAGCCTTCTGAAAGCCATATTCCTTGGGGCAAAGATAGTTAATGGCCCTCTTTCAGATAAGGCTTCCTGTAACCCTGCAGCCTTTACAGCTCCAGCCAGGATGCTGAAGTCATCCATTTCCATCAGAAATTCTCCTATGGTCAACTCCTTGTACAATGTGTCACTGCCTTCATAAGAGTAACTTCTCTGCCTGATATTTGAACGCCCCGATTCGGGAGGATATCGATTATAGTCAGCATCCTGCGAAAGCGCCGCGCCAGCAGGAATAATAAGCAGGAACAGTAATGTAAAGATCACCAGGTTGCGCATATTTTTCCTCATATCTGTTTACCTCCTTGTGTTTTATCACTATATCAACCTGTTGTTTATTATAACATCACAACATTAGGGTCGTTTAATGATGTATATAGGTAGGGTATGTTTATATTATGATAAGGCCACATCCAGGAAAGAATATTTTACCCACAAGAACTATTGAGTAAAGTCAATGACAAAGCAGCCTCCCGGTGTATCCGGGAGGCTGCTGCTTATCAATAGTGGAAATGGGAAGCTTTCTGGCTATAAGGTTTATCCCTCAAGACATCAGGGGAAAATCCCTTCATCTACCCTTTAACACGTGCTAATTATTATTAAAATTCATATACTTCTGATCTCCACATATCAGCAATACCTTAGAATCCAAGGTTCTCTCCCACCAGAAACACATGGATATCAGATAATAAGGGTTTTTTGTGTAGAATAGTCGTCACATTGCAGATCCTGGTCGGTCCCTGGCAATCCATGCATTCGCCGGTCTGAACACAGGGATTTGGTAAACCGAGGCGTTTGTTATTTATGGGGGCAGCTATCTTCTGTATTCTCTCCAAAGCTGCGGGTAAGTCCGCCACGATCTTGTTCATCCCTACTACGATAATTATCTTCTGCGGACCATAGATCATTGCTGCAACCCGATTGCCCGTACCGTCCACATTTACCAGTTCACCCTTCATGGTTACGGCATTGGTTCCAGAAAGAAAAACGTCACAGGTAAGCTGTCTGCGGCGGATCTCGTTTTTTTCCTCCTTACTTAATCCGGCCTTGCCATGATTAAGTATTTCATGTCCCCTGGCCGTCAATTCCTCCAGCAACCCCAGTTCCTTCACCGTCCAGGAACCACCCATGCCTACTGTGGCTCCCTGAGGGATCTGATCAAGGATCTCAGAGGCAGCTTCTTCAGCATTACGGCAATAGGTTGCAGAAAAACCATTATTTACAAGGGCTTTGATAACTTTCTCGCCGGTTATCTCAGTATGCCACTTCACAAATTCGTTCATTCCAAACCCTCCTTCAGACAAATATCAGGATATAGCTTCCCAAAAACACTATCCCTTCCTTTTGCAGAATAGTGTGCACAGGTATTTTTTAGATTTTAACACTTGGTCTGGTGGTGGTGGGTATCTCCTCTCAGGGCACTAAAAAGCCAGGTCCGAGTGGGGACCTGGCTTTCTAAGAATCTATCTTGTGTATCTCTTTAT
>Ga0272441_10002783_pt1 | contig 34809 bp, 24 predicted proteins | sample SSMProp6N_FD_193582 | JGI IMG/M metagenome (GOLD analysis project Ga0272441, IMG submission 193582) | Marine sediment archaeal communities from Little Sippewissett salt marsh, Falmouth, MA, United States - SSM-Prop-6N | ecosystem: Environmental > Aquatic > Marine > Wetlands > Sediment ... | reverse complement strand
ATCTAATCGAGGATGTCTTGGTCAGGTACCCGAAACTGCGGATCTACATAATGCATTCAGGTGAACAATGGCATGAGCATGCTCTAAGATTAATGGATTGCTACAAGCAGTTATACTCAGACTTAGGTGCGTTGCTCTACGTTGAACCTTTAACCCAGCGATACGCCAGAGAATTCTTGAGAAATGCGAAGCAAGCAGGCTGTCTCGACCGAGTGATGTTCGGCTCGGATAATCTGATCTGGCCGGAAGCCATTGATATGTCGCTAGATTACTTGAACAGCCTTGAATTTCTATCTGAGGAAGATAAGCGAGGCATCCTCTACAACAATGCGGCACGGTTCTTGAGACTCGAAGAATAGTCGAAGGCTTGTGTCCTATAGGCAGAAATGAAGGAAGAAATGAAACGTACTATCGTGCTAATCGCCGTTCTGTCGATTTTTCTCTCTGGATCTGTATACACGCAAGGCAGCGGACGATCCGACATGGATAGGGAATCCAGGAACAAGGCAACGGTCAGGCGGTATCTGAAGGAACTCGTGAATAACACGAGTGGGGACTACTGCAAGGCTTATGAGATCATCTCTCCCGAGTTTACTCTGTGTTTTGGCGGAAAGGCGTTGGACAAGAAAGGCGTCGATGCCTTCAAGGCAACCGATGGGCTCAGCAAACCGTTGTCGAAGTTGGTGCTCGTCGACGATGAGATGATCGCAGAGGGAAACACCGTCGCCGTTCGATGGCACGATGAAGCTATTCACGATAAAGGCCGGTTTCTTGGTTATGATGTGGTTCCGAACGATACGGAATTGACCTGGCAGGGCATGAGCTTCTACAAGTTCAACGATGCTGGTTTGATGGTCGCGGGGTACATTGTTGATGACAGCGTGGAAGTTCTGGAAATGCGAAAGCGCGCTTCCGGGCCAGCCGGTTCCGAAGAGCGAAACAAAGCCCTTGTCCAGCGCTACTTTCACGAACTGATTGATCGGCGAGATTATGCAAAGGCCCACGAGATTATTTCGCCCGATTTCACCATAACGGAAAACGGTCGAGAGCACGCGATGAAAGGCATTCGTTTCTTCACGTCACGCGAGGAAAACCCCGGAAGGTTGTCGAATATGGGTTTTGCCGATGACGAAATAATTGTCAAAGGCAACACTGTCACTGTCCGATGGCATGCGACGGCGAATTGGCATATGGAAGAAACTGGAAATTCCGAGGCGAGCATTAGGCCTGTGAAATGACATGGCATGAGCGTTTACAAGATAAAGAACGGGCTCATAACCGAAGGACATGTAGTGCAGAATGCATATGAGGTAATACCTCAAACTGCCAAGTAGTTCATGAAGAAATCCGAAGGGCATTCAGCAGAGAGCAAACAGAAAAGGGGGAGTGGCTGATGCTATTCCGAGAGTCGTTGAATCCGTGAGAAGTAGAACGAAACTTATGACTGCGTAAGTGGGACTCTAAGCTTCGGAATGAACACGAGAGAAAGAAGGGTCATGCCAGTTAATTCGTTGCGACAGACAACATGAGTCATGAAGATGGAGAACTGTAAGTGAGAGTAACAAGTAGTATGCCGCCCCCCGACACATCCAGTGAACGCTCACGAAGGCGAAAGATCTTCATGTGGCTCAAGCGTATCGGTATCAGCACTCTCGCCTTGCTCATTCTTGCCATCGTGACTGCCCTTGCTGTCCAGGCTTATCACACTGCAAATGCAATACGCCGCTACCCTCCACCCGGGCGGCTTGTGGATATTGGGGGATATCGCTTGCACCTGCAAGATGCCGGATCAGGAACTCCGACCGTAATACTGGAATCAGGGGATTTTGGCAACAGTCTGGATTGGACGTCTATCCAATCTGAAGTTGCGAAATTCACCCGTGTGGTCTCATATGATGGAGCCGGATGCGGGTGGAGTGATCCGAGTCCAAAAGATCGCACGAGCAAACAAAGGGCCAAGGAATTGAATATGCTCTTAGAGCAAGCCGGAATACCCGGTCCCTATGTCCTTGTGGGCCACTCGGCTGGAGCATTTATTATACGGCTATTTACCCACGAACATCCGGATCAAGTCGCTGGTATGGTCTTGTTGGATGGAGCCCATGAGGCGGCATACGATCAGATGCCGGAGTCGCAGAAAAAAGCCGATGCCGACTTGGCTCGACTGGTTAAGATAGTACGCATCCTCGCCCCCTTGGGAATTGCACGCTGTTTCCTTCCTTCTAAGGGTCTACCAGAAGAGTTGGAGAAGGCCAGTCGGGCACTGGCCTTGCGAACCCCTAACGTCGTAAACTTCTGTGACACCTGGCTGTGCTGGGACACCTGCATATCGCAGATGGAAGGATGTACGCTTCCATCCGACATTCCGCTGGCAGTGCTCTCCGCCTCCAAATGGGATGTCGGTTTTGGTGAGATACCGCCAGAGGAGGCGGAGGCGGCTCTGAGGATCTGGACCCAGTGCCAGGCAGAGATGGCCAGTCGTTCTAACAACAGCTTTCACCTCGTGGTTCCCGACAGTACCCATGGATTCGAAGAAGCCAAACACGATGTGATCATCGTCGATGCAATTCGCAGAGTCGTCGAGTGTGTCAGGCACCAAACAAAACTAGTTGCTCCCGAATTGTGACGGTGGGCTCTGTTGGGAGTAGTCGAATTCAAGTCCGAGGCCGTCAATCCAGGCGTTCAAAACTTTATCAGCCAACAGGAGATAGTCGCCTCGCTCGTCGTATATTTCTTGGAGCGGCTTACCATCGACAGATTGCATGAACACGCCGCGAAATATGTAGGCAAGTCGGACCAACGTTTTGATTGGCAAGACAAGTTCCACCTCTGGAATGGCTGGGATTTCGGGAACCTCAAGTTCACTGGGATTGATCTCATCATAGTCCATTTGGAATTCCTCATAATGCAGGTTCTAGTGTGGCGCTGGGTTGGAGGTTAGCCTACCCGAGCCATAATGTCGGCCGCTTTTTCGTAGTCCAGTTCTGCATAGACCTCCGTAACGGTGGGAGAACTATGACCCAGTATGACACGAGCGGCATCAAGGCCAAATTCCTTACGCAGAAAGGTAGCCGCTGTGTGCCTCAAGCGGTTCGGCGTCCACCGATAACGTTTCTGCCATGCCTTGAGTTCTTCCTCACATAATCCTTCGGGCGGCGGAAAAGCCTTGTCCGTACCTCGATGAATCGATTTCTCATAGGAGGCCGTTGTGTACTGATCGCCTGGCTGTTTTCTGGGTTTTCGTTTGCGTTTGTACGGAGTATATCGCCTGGTGATTGCGTTGGCCTTGCGCTGTTCGTACATTTCCCGTTTGACCTTGGCCGGGCTGAAGAGGAATTCGGTTGGCTCGATACTCAAGAATGGGATCAGCACGCTTTGGGCACGTGGGCCAAGGAAGATAAGACGCTCTTTGCCATGGTGTTCGGTCTTGTGGGTAAACGGACGATATCTCCAGATCTCCTTTGAACGCTCAATATCGCAAGGTCTCATGATTGTAACCTCGGCTGGTCTCATGCCGGTGTAGAGCTGCAATCGAATCATGGCGGCAACGAAGCGATTGACGTGTTTAAGCGTCGCTTCAACCAACTCCATCGGCACGGGCTTGATTGGTTTGCTCTCCGGAGCGGCCGTGCGTCCTCTCTTAAGGCCTGGGACAGCCTGTAAGGCTTGATAGATTTGTGGATGTATCAATTCGTTGGCGACTGCCCACTTGAAGAACTGCTTCACCCGTGGCAATTTCTTGTTGATGACCTGCCGCGTGAATCCTTCTTCGACAAGTTGCTGCCGATACGCCTTGAGGCTAAGCGGGCCGAAGTCCCTAGCCGGATACTTACCGTAAACCTTCAGCAATGGGGCAAGCGTAGCCCTAATATTCCCTATTTCACTCGTAGGTTTTCCGTTCTTGCGGTAGTATTGCTGAACGTGTTCCCAATAGGGTAGGAAGATCTCATTTAGAGTGATATCGAGGGGTCTCTCGGCGCGAGAACCGGTCGGTCCGCTTGGCGGAAGCCTCTTCTGGCTAGCCAGCCACTCTTGAATGACCAGCTTATATCGGTCTCGGCTCTCTTCGGTGTTATGAAAGCCAAGATAAATGTCGCGTCCGCCTAGAGTTACAACGGCCTGGCCGGAGGCTTTGTGCAGACGGTAGGAGGGAAGGCGATTAGTGAGTTTCGGCATTGTACGGCTCCTTTCAGCCTTGCCAAAACGGTATATACCGTTTTGGCAGACCCTTGAGCCGCACTGCCTGACGCAGGCAGGTTGCCGCAAATCGCGGTATCGGCATGACTTACAAAACTCCCCGAGTAGGACTCGAACCTACAACCTAGCGGTTAACAGCCGCTCGCTCTACCAATTGAGCTATCGGGGAATCATACCCAAAAAAGCAAAGCCGTCGAGCCGGGGCCCGAGGCCTTCCGTATACTACTGTCGGCTAAGATACCGTTGATCTCAATACCTTGTCAAGATTTATCTGCCGAGCTGATGCTGCCGATAGAGAAAAACTACGCAGTGCTGGACAGGAACCGGCACTCAGGGTAGACTGCTGCATTTGTGTATTTTTATCGGATGCGGCGAATGCAGGGCAGGGGCAAACGATTGCCATTGCCGGCACAAGACGGAAAACCGGATCGCAGAATTGCAGGAACACTCGCTCGTCAGGGCGCATCTTGTTCAATTCGGCAGGAGTCATATATTCGTAAGCTTCTTTGATCAGTAAAAACATGGGCAAAGATATTCTTAGCGTCGGGGGATTCACGATCATAAAGCGGATCGGCAATGGTGCGCGCAGCACCATCTACCTGGCGACCGACGAAGAAGAGGGTACCCAGGTCGCCCTGAAGCGGGTCATCTATGAGAAGCCCGAGGATTATCGCGCCTTCGAGCAAACCGAGATGGAATACAAGGTCGCCCGGAAAGTCGACCACCCCTACATCCGCAAGTGCTACAAACTCCAGAAGCTCCGCAGCATGTTCAAGCTCAGGCAACTGATTCTGTCTATGGAATACTTCGACGGCAAAACGCTGGAGGACAGTTCCACCCTGAGTCTGGGAGACGTGCTGCTGGTCTTCCGCATGGTCGCCAGCGGGCTCAACGCCATGCACCAGCAGGGCTTCGTCCACTGTGACATCAAGCCGAACAACATTCTGATCAACAAGGGCGGTTCGATCCGGATCATCGATCTGGGCCAGAGCTGCCGGATCGGAACCGTCAAGTCACGAATCCAGGGCACACCGGACTACATCGCCCCGGAACAGGTCAAACGCAAGACGCTGGGCCCCAAGACCGATATCTTCAATCTCGGCGCCACCATGTACTGGGCGTTCACCGGCAAAAACGTCCCGACGCTGATTCCCAAACAGAAGAGCGGCGTCGGTCTGTACGAGCCTCCGAAGTGCCCGGCTCCACACGAACTTCGCAAAAAGTTACCGATCGGAATCTCGAAACTGGTCATGGATTGCGTCAAGAACGACCCCATTGAGCGACCTCCCAACATGGCACAGGTCATCTCGAGACTGGATTCGATGATACACAGCATTTTCGGCGGCAAGATCAAGACGGGTCGAAATGGCACAAACAACCATTGACCTTCTCAATCGAGGGATCCAGGCCAACCAGACGGACCAGTTTCGCCGCGGGAACCTCATTTGTCCCCCGGCCGAGGGATCCCTGGTGATCGGCGGCGACCTTCACGGCCATCGCCGCAACTACGAGCGGATCGTCGCCTACTCCGGCCTTGCCGACCATCCGGACCGGCACCTCGTGCTGCAGGAAATCATCCACGGCGGCCCGGAAGACCACGCCGGCGGATGCCTCTCGTACCAGTTGCTCCTTGACGCGATTCGCCTGAAGCTCGACTTTCCCGACCGCGTCCATTTAGTGATGGGCAACCACGACACGGCCTGCATCACGATCAGCGACGTCATGAAGAACGGCAAGGAGATGAATCGGGCGATGAGCTCGGCCCTGGATCGCGAGTTCCAGGACGCCAGCGACGACGTCAAGCTGGCGATACGCCAGTTTCTCTTCTCCCAGCCGCTGGCCGTCAAGTGCGCCAACCGCATCTGGATCTCGCATTCTCTGCCGGCAAATCGCTTCGCAGAGACCTTCGACCCTGACATCTTCACCAGGGAACTCCAGGTACGCGACTGCGAAAAGCCGGGCTCGGCCTATCTGCTGACCTGGGGACGACGTCACAGCCAGGATACACTCAACCGAATGGCCGAACGCCTGGACACCGACGTATTTGTCCTCGGCCACCAGGCCCAGCCCAAAGGCTGGTGCCGGGCCGGAGACAACCTGCTCATCCTCGCCTCCGACCACAATCACGGCTGCCTCCTGGAGTTCGATCTGGCGCAGTCCTACACCGCCGAGGAACTGGCCGCCCGCACGATCCCCCTGGCCTCCCTCGCCTGACCACGCCACCGCCCGTAGCAAGCTCGCTCGGTCGCTTGGCCTCGGGACACAACATGCCGCGCGTGCTAACCGGATGGTATTCGCGGGGCGCCAGCACGCGACCATTCCTTCTCTCCTTGAAGGTTCGCCCGGTCAGAATCCACCACGTGCCGTACTGGTCGTGGGGCAAGTGACCGTCGTTGTTCTCCAGGTACAAGGCCAGTGTCGTGGCCCATTGCCTCAGATTCGCGCGGCACGCAACGGCCCGGGCCTGCTTCCGCACCTTCCCGAGCACCGGCAGCAAAATCGCCATCAGCAACGATACCACCGCGATCACCACGAGCAGCTCGATCAGCGTAAACGCCCTTTCTTTTCCGCATAATTGCACCTCCTGAATCGTCTCAAGCACGAGTTGTTCGTACCACGACAAGCTACGCCCCTGGAGTCGGATTCGCCTTACAACGGCGTTCCTCACCTCCTTTCTATTGGTTCCTCTCCGCTGGCTGGTAGCCAAGTCTGCCCCACGTGGCCCGCTGCAATCGCTGCAAGTCATACAAGCCGTCTTCGGTCGTGGGTTCGTAGTCCCCCCCGTCCAGCACCTCCATGAACACATGGATTGCAGGCGTAGGCACGACCTTGAGAGGCAAGCCTGCCACGGTCTCACGGCCCCTCCATTTCCAGTATTCCGCATGACCATCCGCCATGGAGAGGGTTACGCCGTCCGCATGGTGGATCGGAGGGGGGCTGGCCTGCCACCATTTCGGACGAAGATAGTGGACGCGGAAATCCCCCCCGCCTGATGTGACGCCTTGATCGATGAAGACTGCCCGCGCACCCGCCCCCGGACTGCCAATGTCGGTCAGGCGTGTCAACCGCAGAACCGTATTGCCTACGCGCTTGCCGAAGGGTATCACCTCATCAGAGCTGTTTATCCTGCTTTCGGGCAGATACGTTCCTGCGACCGCGCCGCCGTTGGCGCTGGACACAGTCTTGTAAGTACAAGCATGGCCGACGCGGCCCCGCGGGAAACGGTAGATATCGATATCTCGCAGATAGGGCCACAAGGGGCCTTTATTCCGGTCCGCGATGACGACCAGCAGCTCGATGAGCGTGAAACCGTGGCAATCACCAACCGCTGATTGTCGGTTGCCGATTGAATGACAGCGTCGCGGCGTCTGCCGCGTATCCGTCTTGGCGTTTTTTGTTTGCTTCCCTTCGAGTTCCATCGCTTTCGCTCCTCGCTTGCCAAAGGAACTCTCCGCTTCTATTCCGTCACGACAGAACGCCACTGCCGCTACACGAGATCCGCGTCGCTCAAGGGGGCTTTCATCAATGTTGTTCGCGCCTTTACCAACTCCACTTTTGCACCCCCCCCACAGATGTCAAGCAAAAAAACCAAGAAAACCTAAGAAATTTCAAAAGGAGCAAAGAACCTTCAACGGCACATTCCTCCTTCGCGCCGGGCGAATCTCGGCGTCGGGGCGTTTGCGGGGAAGGCTCTGGCGTTCGGGAGCAATTTCGCGTATCGTTACGGCCGTTCGACATGGAATGGTACGACTACATAGCTTGGGCGGCGCTCGTGGCACAAGCGCTCTTTCTATATCACGCCGTCCGCAATTATCGGTATGCGCTGGCCAAGCTCAGGAAGGAACACCACCTGCTGTACCGTCCGAAGGCCGCGCTGATCGTGCCCTGCAGGGGTCTGGAAGCGCAGTTCCACTCCAACATTCGCTCGTTCTTCCAACAGGACTACAACAACTACCGCCTTTTCTTCGTCGTCGGCGACACCTCGGACCCGGCCTACGCCGAACTCGACCGGATCGCAAACGCCCTGCGCCGGGAATCCCAGGCCCTGGACGTGCAGATCCTCGTCGCCGGCGCGTCCACGTCCAGCAGCCAGAAGATTCACAATCTGCTCCACGCCATCCAGCGCGTCCCGGCCGATACGGAGGTCCTGGCCTTCGCCGATTCGGACATCTGCGTCGATCGCGACTGGCTCAGCCGTCTGGTCTGGCCCCTGCGCCGGCACCAATGCGGTCTCGCGACAGGCTACCGCTGGTTCGTCCCGACCCGGAACAACCTCGCCAGCCTCGTGCTCTCGGCCGTCAACGCCAGCGTCGCGCAGCTCCTGGGCAACAGCCGCTTCAACCAGGCGTGGGGCGGCTCGATGGCGGTCCGCGCCGAGGATTTTCGCCGGCTCCACCTTCCGCAGGCCTGGAAGAGCACGCTGAGCGACGACCTCTCCCTGAGCCGGGCCGTACGCAAGGCCGGCATGAGGGTCACGTTCGTCCCCGGGTGCCTCGTCGCTTCCCTCGAAGCCATGAGCTGGTCGGCGTTCTACGAGTTCGCCCGGCGACAGTTTCTCATCACGCGTGTCTACACACCCGGCACCTGGTGGCTCGGTCTCCTGGGCAACCTGGGGTCCGTTGCCGGGCTCTGGGGAGGCGCCGCGGTGGTCCTGTGGGCGACCCGGGGCGAAGGAATCCCATGGCTCTGTGCCGCCGTCCCGGTGACTTTCTTTGCCGGCCAAGTGCTGCGCGCGGTTCTGCGCCAGCGAATGGCCATGAAGATCCTGCGCCCGTATCGACGGCAACTTGTGCCGACGGCGGTCGCGGACATCGGCGGTTCCTGGCTCTGGTCACTTTGGCTGCTGCTGGCGCTTCTGTCGTCGGCCTTCGGCCGCACCATCCGCTGGCGTGGCATCCGCTACAAGCTCGACGGCCCGGACAAAACCACCGTCCTGTCTGAAGCATAGGTCGCTCCCCGACCGCATGTACAGGCTTCAAGCGCCCGTCGCAGTCCGGTACAATGCGGCAGACTTGTTCTTGGCAGAACGACCCGAATTCACACAGATTTGACGGCCGCCCACCGGAAACGCGTCAGAAGGATCGGCATGAACCGACTCAGATGGGGCCGAAAAACCCTGCGTACACGAGAAAGACGCGTACAACATCCGCAGCTACTTCTCAAGGCACAGAAAGGGCAATCGCTGCAATTGGATCGCTTGGAAGAGATTTGTCATTGGGGAACATCGGCGCGATGGTTTTGGGCCTCGCCGACGAGGTAGATGCGATTCTTGCCGCTGCGCTTGGCGTCCAAGAGGGCCTCGTCGGCGCGTCCAAGAAGCTCCTCGACGGTTTCGCCGTCGCGGGGGAAACTGGCCAGCCCTCCGCTGATCGTCAGGACGCCCTCGCCGGCCGGTCCCAGAAGGTGCAGCTCGGCGTGGCCGAACACCTGCTGAAACCGGGTGGCCACTTCAATCGCTTCGACGGGATGCTCGGCATCGGGCGAGCGTCGGTCGTCTTCAAAATCGTCGTTTCTCCGGCGCGGATCCTCCCAGAACACGACGGCGAATTCATCGCCCCCGATGCGCGCGACCACGTCGTGCGGGCGGCAGCACCGCCGCATCAGAAGGGCCGCCTGCTTGAGGATTTCGTCGCCCGTCAGGTGGCCGTACGTGTCGTTGTAGTGCTTGAAATTGTCGATGTCAAAAACGAGCAGCGTCACGCGACCATCGTCGCGCCGCGCGTAATCCAGAACCTGCCGGGCGAACTCCAGAACGTAACGCCGGTTCCTCAGGCCCGTCAGGTCATCCGTCGTCGCCAGACGTTCGAGGTGCCGGATGGTTTTCTCCAATTGTGTGGGCGCCGCGGCGGCGTCTCTACCCGGCGTCTGCGCGTCCGGCGCGCGATTGGGCGCGCAAACGCGCGTCACCTCGGTCGGGCAAACCACGTACGCATCGGCGAGTCGCTCCTCGCTTGCCTCGCCTGCCGTCAACCGGCGCGCGATCGGCTCGTCGTACATCTGCGCCAGCAGGATGATCCGGGCGTTTGTGCCTTTTCGCAAGGCCCTCAGAATCGCCGGCAGTCGGCCGGACGCCCCGTTCATCACCACGCCGATCGTCTCAAACGCGCCCCGCGCCGCGGCGTCTATGGCATCGAGAACGTTCTCGCGGACCTCGCAGGCATAGCGCCCCACCGCATCGGCGTCCAGAAAAACCTTGCGGATATCTCCTATGAGCAGAACCTTGCCGGGCGTTTCCTGCAAGGGGGGCAAATCCGGGGCGTTACTCATCTTTCTCCTGCCCTAACAGTGCACTGATCTCGGCTTCCGTGGCGCGACAATCTTCGTTCAGGAAGTCGTCGTCGCGTTTCGCGCGGCATCGGCTGGCTGCAAGCCAGGTATCGACAGCGTTGCGAAGCTCTTCGACCTGCCCCACGAGGCAGGCGCCGCCGCGGACGGCCAGCAGAACCTGCTGCCGTTCCGCGCTCTCGGTCTCGTCCAATAAACAACAACATCGTGCCCCGCCCGTTTCGGCCAGGGCGAAGAGCCGGCCCTGCTCCCGCGCCAGCTCGCCAAGCGCGCCGATAACCATCAGGCAACGCCCGGCCCCCATAGCCACTTCGGCCACGGCCGCATACACGTCCGCACACCGGATTACGTCCAACTCGTATTCCTCGGCCAACTCCAGAGCCTCGGCAACGAAGCGAGCGCGCTTACCGCCCACCACTACCACGCCCGGCTGAAGCTGCGAATCACCTGCCACCATGATCCCATTACCCTGCCTATCCGTCGCGCGGCCACCAACCGCGCAGTTCACCACTCCTCGTTACCCTTTAGTCTAACAAAACTTACGCCAATGTCAAAATCATTTGCCCACGCCCGTCCGTGGCGCATTGCCTGCAGCCCACCGGCCGCCGGACCGGAATCGGCAGTGTGAGATTTGAGATATCAGGTGGCCGGCTATTCGGGACGGGGAAGATCTGCCAGGTTCTTGGCGACCTGGTCGGCGTAGAAGCTCCTGGGATAGAGGCTCAGGAAGCTGGCCAGCATGTCGCGGGCCTGCACGAGGTTGTCCTTGTCCGCTTTCTGCTGATAGAGCTGGATCTTGAGACGGGTCAGCTCATAAAGGGCCTGCATACCGCCGTCGGTTTTTGGGCATTGTCGATGCAGCTCAGCGAGGCGCTTACCGCGGCCCTGTTCGTCGGCCATGAGCTTGGCCTGGGCCAACAGGATGTTGTCGCGCAGCCCATCCTGCTCGCCGGTGCGAGCCAGGAGCGTCTCGAGCTGCTGCTCGTATTCGGTCCCGTGCGGGTCGAGCATGACAAAACGGACCAGGCGGTGGACAGCTCCATCGGCGCCGTTGCGGTTCTGCGGGCCGATCAAGGTGCGCAGCTCGTGGATGCGTCGTTGCAGCTCCGTCAGCCTCACCGCCGTCATGACCGTCGTGGCAGGCGGCCGAAACGCACTGAACAAACGGTCGGAGACCGGCGGAGCGTTCTCGTGGCGGGCCAACTGCTCGACGAGCATGTCGTTGGCATCGGCAAGGATGCGCTCGGCGCGGTCAAGAGCGGCCTGAAGCTTCGACTCGGGCAGGCCCTCCTGAGCGGCGGTGTGCCAGGCCACCCGCCAGCGGGCCTCAATGGATTCCGGACTGTCGTTATAATCGGCCACCGTGTAGAGACGATTCCACGTGGCCAGCGCCCGTTCGTGCGGGTGGTCGCTGTAGAAATGCAGCAGATCGTCCCGCTTGATGCGCCGCAGGTCGGGGCTGTACTCGTTGAGCAGCCCTTTGTAGTACAACGCGATCGGCATGCGATCGCTGCGAGCGCGGCGGGCGAGGATTTCCTGCTGAATCACCTCGGGAATCCACCAGGGCTTGGGCGGCCGAATGAACCGGTCGTACTGCTGCTCCAACTGTTTCCTCGTCTCCTGGTACAGCAACTCGGGCGGAACGTCAAGCCAGGAAGGCCAATCGCCTTTGCGCAGCTTGATCTGAATCTGCTCCTTCATCATCTCGCGCAGCGGAATCCGCTCCGTCGGCGCAAAGAGCATACTCAAGACCCTCTGTCTGTCGCGCGAGTCGGTCTGCGGGTCCACGGCGATATCGACGGTTCGATCCAGAAGGTCGCGCAGGCTGTGGTCGCGAAATTCGGGCACCGCCGCCGGATTGTTCTTGACCACATAGAACTGATAATCCAGTTCGTCGAACCCTATTTTCCACTCGAACACGCCCAGAGCCAGCAGCAGCGTCGTGGTGGTGAAGATCCATATCAAGCCCGGCCGGTACCGCGTGTAATGGCCGATGCCGAGCACCAGACCGGCAATGGCCAGCCCCACGACCCAGGCCCAGATCCACGGAGCGAACGAGAAGCCCCATTCCAACGGCTCCAGACCGCGCGCCGAGCCGAAGACGCCCCAATAGATCAACTGGGGCGCCATGCACAGCGCAATCGCAACGATGCGCGACCGAAACCGCAGCGGCCGGGCCGCGACCGCCAAACAGCTCACCAGCAGAAAAATCGCAAAGCCCGGCAGATCCGCCAGGAAAAACACCGCCAGCAGAAAAATGAAGCAGTGCCCGAAACTCATCAACTGAGAAATGAGCACCGGGACCACCGCCATGACCCCCATCAGCAGCCCCAGCACGACGATCTGCCAGGGATACTCGAAGATACTCCCCCCGCTGATCGCCGTCTGGTCGAGCCGCCAGAAATCGGGGATCGTCTGCGAGGCCAAATCGAAGGCCCAGAAAGTCCCCGTCGCAATTCTCGACCAGACCAGAGAGGCAATCGAAAACGCAACCACCGCCAGCAGCCAGCACCGTTGCACGTTCTTGTGACTGTAGTGCAACGTGGGTCCAACGGTCAAAAAGGACTTGGACACCTTCGGCGTCTTTTCCGGCTCTTTATTGTCCATAATACAACGGCACCCGCACCGCCGCGCATGGGTTCACCTGCGGCGCCGGCGTCGATCCCCAAGACAAGCGATCGGCTACGTGCCCTCGCCGCTGCTGGCGAGATAGGCAATTTGCTCCGGTGTCAGCTTGTCAATCGCAATCGACATCGTCCGTAGCTTTAATCGGCAAACCTGCTCCTCGATCTCCAGGGGAACATCGTGCACCTTCACCTCGAGCTTGCCCCTGCGCTTGGCGACCCACTCGGATTGCAGGGCCTGGGTGGCGAAACTCATGTCCATCACGCACGCCGGATGGCCTTCGGCCGCCGCCAGGTTGATCAATCGCCCTTCCCCCAGCAGGTAAATGCTCTTGGTCTTGCTGATGACATACTCGTCGACGTGCCGGCGGACGTTGCGATTGACCTTCTTGCTCATTTTCTTGAGGCCCGGAATGTCGATCTCGACGTTGAAATGCCCGCTGTTGGCCACCGTGGCGCGATTCTTCATGCGACGGAAATGTTCCGGGCGAAGCACGTGCTTGTCTCCGGTCAGCGTGACGAACAAGTCGCCGACCTTCGCGGCCTCGGCCATCGGCATGACCTGAAAACCATCCATGGCCGCTTCCAGGGCCTTGATCGGGTCAACCTCGGTGATGATGACGATGGCGCCCATCCCGCGGGCCCGCATGGCCAGGCCGCGCCCGCACCAGCCGTACCCGGCCACCACCACGCGCGAGCCGGCCAGCAGATAATCCGTGGCCCGGATGATCCCGTCGACGGTGGATTGGCCCGTCCCGTACCGGTTGTCGAACAGGTGCTTGCTCTTGGCATCGTTCACCGCGATCACGGGGAAGTTGAGCTTGCCCTCGTTGGCCATGGCGCGCAAGCGGATCACACCGGTCGTCGTTTCCTCCATGCTCGCGATGATGTTCCCGGCGTCCTTCTTGCGCTTGGTGTGCAGCTCGTTGACCAGGTCGGCCCCGTCATCGAACGTAATGACCGGCCCGTGATCGATGGCCGCGTTGATGTGGTCGTAATACGTCTTGCGGTTCTCCCCGCGTACGGCAAAGACCGCAATGCCGAAATCCTTTACCAGCGAAGCGGCCACGTCATCCTGCGTGCTCAAGGGGTTCGAGGCGCACAGCACGGCGCTGGCGCCGGCAGCCTTGAGCGTCCGCATCAAATTGGCCGTCTCGGCCGTGACATGCAGACAGGCCGAAACGTTCATGCCCTTCAGCGGCTGGCTCTTGCTGAAGCGATTGCGAATCGCCGTCAGGACGGGCATGTCGTTGTCCGCCCACAAAATCCTTCTCTTGCCTTCCGCAGCCAATGCCATATCCGCTACGTCGTATTTCATGCGTCAGTCCTTTCAAATCACCAATCAAAGGCGGGATTCTACGCCAAGACCGGCCATCCTGCAATGTTTTCTTTGCCCCGCCGCCATACAACCGGCGGGGACTCGCCCGCCCGGCAGGCTATCCTGCACGACCGGAGGAGATACGGTATATGTGGACGTCCCACAACTCAAACTTATCTTCAAAAACCCCGTCTCGCGAAGCGATTTTCCGCGACTCCCCCAGAACCTCAACCGCACACCGTCCGGGCGTCTCCGGCACGCGAAAACGCGCCTGCGTGGCGCCTTCGCGCATGGCCACTGCAAAAACATACGTACTGCCGCCGTACCGCTTCGCCATGGTCGCCACAGGCACTTCGCCATTGCTCGAAGTGACCGCGACGCCGTCGAGCGCCGTGGGAGCGTTCAACACCGGCGCCAGCTCGGCGATCTGCCGGTTGACGCGTGTCACCGCCGCGTACATCTCGGCGTCACTGAGCAGGGCCGATTCGTTGAACCTCGGCTGCCACTCATGCACGAAGTAGATCAGACCAGTCGAGCCGTGGATGATGGACATCCACACTTCGCATCGCACCTGGTGCGGCGTGGGCTTTTGCGTCGGATGGTTGATGCGCGTGCACTCGATGCAGTTCCAGACAACCTTCCTGCCTTGCGTCCACTGTACGAGCCGTTCGACACCCCGGGCGACGTACCAGAGCTTGCCCGCCACTTTCGGTTTCGAGTGCGTCGCGGGATAAATGTCGAACGAGGCGATGTCGCAACCTTTCAGGTACTCGGGATAATCCTCGGGGCAGTTGGTGCGCACACCCCGGCCGTGCCAGCCGTCCCAGGCGACGCCTTGGCCGAGATTGAGCACCACCGGACGGCTCGGATCGGCGGCCTTCATTCGCTGGTAGCCCGCAACGATGCGCGACGGCGGGATCGGGGGACCGTACCCCTTGCCGGAGCCCAGCGATTGGGCGTTGTCGGGCTCGTCGCCGTGCATCCAGCCCACGATAATGGGATCGTCGCGGTGCGCCAGGCCCACGTCGTTCTGGTGACAAATCACCGGCATGCCCGCCTGCTTGAGCTGTCGTAGCTGCTCCTCAGTAGGCCCCTTCCACAGACCGATGTAGAGATTGACACCGGTCTCCTGGTAGCGTTTCGCCTTGGCCGGATTTTGCAGCCAGACGGCGATGGGAAAGAAGTTCGGATCGTCGGCCAAACCGCGACGCCATTGGGCATAGGGTCCGGCCTGCACCGCTACGCCGCTCTCTGCCAGCCACGTGGCCAAAACGACCCACGCCACTATCAAGACAGTCCGTCGTTCCATACCGTTCTGCCCTCCGAAACGCAGCGTAAAAACCGGTGCCCCGCCACCTGTTGCACTAAAACGATCATTCCAGGCGGAGACAAACGACTCGCGTTCAGCTTTCCTCTTGCAGCTTCTTCTGCAGTTCTTTCGCCGCAGCCACGACGTTCTCGGCGGTAATGCCGAACTCCTGGAAGCAGGTCTTGCCGGGAGCCGAGGCGCCGAAGGTGGACATGCCGATGAAGACGCCGTCCTCACCGAGCCACTTGCGCCATCCCATTTCGACACCGGCTTCGATTCCCACTCGCACCCTGACGTCGCGCGGAATCACCGAGTTCTTGTACTTGTCGTCCTGCTTCTCGAACAGCTTCCAGCAAGGCATGCTGACGACCTGCGTGGAGAGGCCGTCGGCGTCGAGCTGCCGGGCAGCTTCCAGGGCGACCGCCACCTCGGAACCGCTGGCCAGCAGGATCACGTCGGGCTTACCCCGGCTGGTCAGGATATAGGCGCCCCGGCTGACGTTGGCTGCCGAGGCGAACTTGTTCTGGTCGATCACGGGAAGGCCCTGGCGTGTCAGCAGCAAGGCCACCGGACCGTCGCGATGCTCCAGGGCGTACTTCCAGGCGTGGGCGGTCTCATTGGCGTCGGCGGGACGGAAAACCAGCAAATTCGGTATGCAGCGCAGCGCCGCGAAATGCTCGACCGGCTGATGCGTCGGCCCGTCTTCGCCGATCCCGATGCTGTCGTGCGTCCAGACGAAAATGCTCGGATACTTCGACAGGGCCGCGACCCGAACCGCGCCGCGCATGTAATCGGAGAAAACCAGGAACGTGCCTCCGTAGGCACGCAGTAAGCCGGAAATCGAAATGCCGTTGAGGATGGCGCCCATCGCGTGCTCGCGGACACCGAAGCGAATATACCGCCCGTCGGGCACATCCTTCTGGAAATCGGCCGCATCGGCGAAGCGCGTGTTGTTCGACGGAGTCAGATCCGCCGAGCCGCCCACAACCAGCGGCAGGTGCGGCATCAGAGCATCCAGCGTCTTGCCCGAGGCCTTCCGCGTGGCGAGCGACTCCCCGGCCTTGAACCTCGGCAGAACCTCGTCGAGATCGACCGGCAGGTTCCCTTCCGAGGCAAGGGTGAATTCCTTCGCCAGATCCGGGTGTTTCTTCGCATAAGCCTTGAAGGCCTTGTCCCACTCGCCCTCGGCTTCCTTGCCCCGATCGAGCGCCTGACGCATGTGGCTGGAGACTTCCTCCGGGACGTCGAAGGTCTTTTGGGGGTCGCACCCGAACTTTTTCTTCATGAGCTTGATTTCATCTTCGCCGAGCGGCGCGCCGTGGGCGGTGGCGGTATCCTGCAAATTCGGGCTGCCGTAGGCGATATGCGTCCGCAGCTTGATCATGCAGGGCCGCTGCACCTCGCTCTTGGCATTGATCAGGGCCCGCTCGAACGCCTCCATGTCGTTGCCGTCGCCATCGACCTCCTGGACGTACCACCCGTACGCCTCGTACCGCTGGGCCCGATCCTCGGTGAAGGAAAGCTCGGTCGGTCCGTCGATGCTGATATGGTTGTCGTCGTAGACCACAATCAGGTTATTCAGGCCCAAATGGCCGGCCAGCGAGCAAGCCTCGCCCGAAACGCCCTCTTCGAGGTCCCCGTCACCGGCGAAAACGTAGATCTTGTGGTCGATGATGGGAAAACCGTCGCGGTTGAAATGGGCCGCGAGGTACTTCTGGGCGATGGCCATGCCCACAGCGTTGGAAATCCCCTGGCCCAACGGACCCGTGGTGGCTTCCACACCCAGCTCGGGGTCGTATTCGGGGTGTCCGGGCGTCTTGCTTTCCCACTGGCGGAAGTTCTGGAGGTCCTCCAGGCTCATATCGAAGCCGGTCAGATGAAGCAGGGAATAGAGCAACATGCTGCCGTGCCCGCCGGAGAGGATGAAACGGTCCCGGTTGTGCCATTTCGGGTTGGCCGGATTATACTTGAGGTGCCGCGTCCAGAGGACGTAGGCGGCCGGCGCCATCCCGATCGGCATGCCAGGATGGCCCGAATTGGCCTTCTGCACCCCATCGGCGGCAAGAAAACGAATGGTATTGACGCATAATTCATCAAGTTCCGACAGACCTGGATGAGTCATTTCACCTTCCCGTAATTCTTTATTGGCATTCAGTTTCCGCGATGCAAACGAAGCGGACAGGATACCAGCCCGCCCCCGCGCTGGCAAGCCCTTTCCCGGTCCGGCGCGGCCCGGCGCACATATGCGTTCAAACGCTCCCAGGTGCAGCAGCGCCGCTGGCTGCGACGTTTCAGCCACTTGCAGGCGGCACGAATCGTCACGCAGCCAACCTTCCGGGTCAATGCGACGATGTCAAAACCACCACGGTCTGGTTGAGATCGGGCGCGGTAGCCGGCCAGGTAAGCGTGCCGCCTTCCCTGGTTTCGGCTTGAATATAGTATTCCAGATCGGCCCGTGCCGGTGGCAGGGTGGCCGTGTAAACGGCACGGGCGACATGTTTCAGCGAAACCGGACGGTACTCCCCCTTTCCCAGGGGACGCCAATAGAGCTTGGCTTGCTTTACCTGGTCGTATCCCAGGAGAACGATCTTGAGTCGCAAAGACTCTCCGGCCGAGAGACTGGTCCGCTTGGCGGGCACGACAATACGTATGGGGCCGCGATAGTCGTGCCAGGGCTGGCAGTCATCGGGCAACGGCTTGCCGAGCCGTTGCGCCAACTTCTCATCGTGCTTCGTCAGCAATTGGGTACGTAACATGGACTGTTGCTCCACATTGGCAATCGTCCCCATCTCACTGGAGTTGTTCAGGGTACCGAGCAGGTGATCGACCATATCACCCAGCAGAGGCACGAGTTGCCTGCGTCGCTGCATCGCCTCTTTCAAAGCGGCCTCTTGTTTCGGTTTTGAAACATTGGGATCGTCGATCTGCTTGATGAGCGCATCCAGCTCACCGCGCATACAACCCAGTTGCGCCATGGCCCTGGTATAGCGAAACTGATTGAGCCACCAGTCAAACCGCTCCAGAGAGCCCTTGCCCTGCACCGAGGGCCTCAGTGCGGCGAACTGTTCCACGAACTGATATCTGGCCTTTTCCTGCCCCCAGGGCTTGCGGTTGATCGCGATAACCCCCGGCCCCCGGTTCCAATTGCACGGCCGCGGGAAATGACCGTCCAACGTCTCAAAGATCGTAGCGGCTTCGGCAGCGACGCCATCGCCGAACTGGTGGCGGGCCCAGTCGCGGTAGAAATCTCCGGCGGGAAGATAGCGAGGCTCTTTCGGCGACTTCACATCAGCGGCATATTCGCCAAACGCACTGCCGCCGCAGTTGATCTTCCGTTGCACGCCGTTGCCCTCAATCGCGATGGCCGTTATGCAGGGGTACTCGACCTGCGCGACGAAATCGATAGACAACTCCCCGTCATCGACAACCACCTTCTCGAACACACGGTCCAGGGCCCGGTTTTTGCCGACACGGTCAAAGATGTCCAACCGGTCGATCACGCGCTTCCCCTGCAGCTCGACAGCGAATACGCGTTTGCTGGCCTGGGCATAAGCGGGCTCACAAAATTTCAAGGTCACCGTATAACTGCCATTGAGCAGGGCAAAGCGATACGCGTCGAGATCGTAGCGAACCTGCTGATACAACTGATCGTCCTCGGTGCCGGCAATCGGTGCGTTGAGATAGGAGACTACTTTCCCGCCGAAGACCCGGACCGGTTGATTCGAAGGCGGTGATGTCGATTCGGGCGACTGATCCCAGGTACTCTGATCCCATCCCGCCCGGGCCAGGGCCGCGATGTTTGGTCCCAACACGCGTGTCCGCCACAACAGTCCCATCAGGCCGGTACAGCCGTAGGTCCGTGCCTGAGCCGCATCTTTGCGCATGCGCCCCACCCACAACTGGGGCGCAATCATGGCCGGATCATCCTCAAACCAGGGAATCGCCCATTTGTTTCGCTCCTTGAGCCGCGAGAAGTTCGGCGATACCGGCGCATTGCCCACCGAATGGTTGATGCAGCTAAACGAAACATCCTTTGACAGGGCTCGGTCAAACACCGGGAAATTATCCGCCATCCATCCCCAACCGCAGATGGCCAAATCGAAAGGCGCCTCGGCGGCCTCAGCCCCCCCTACCATGCTCCGCACGTCTGCCAGAAAACCCGGCACCCCGACCGCGCCTTCGTGGCCCCACAGCCAGTAGTAGTCAATCGGAAAGGCCCTCTTGATGCGAAGGAACATCCCCTCATACAACCTCTGCACCACAGCCGGGTCATTCGGGTCGAGGCCCAGCCCTTCCAACCGCCCCTTGACCACCTGCGGAATATTCAAAGGTCCCTCGGTGCCCACACAGGTCTTTATGCCCAGGGAATGGGCATGACGGAACACCTCATTCAGCATGCGTCCGGCACGGGCAAACATCGCGTTGCTCTGTGCGAGCGTTTCGGGAAAGGGAAAATCGTGCGGCCGGTTGATCTCGGGGCCGTAATCGTCGGTCGGGAAAATGTCGGCGGCGCCGAAGCTGAATTCCCCCGTCTTCATCGGTCGATAACAACCATAGGCCGCGTAGCGCTGCGTGTTGTGCCAGGAGGTGCTGTCGCTGACTTTCACCGTGCCGTCTTCGTCACAGTCTTCAGGCAGCCCGATCCAAACGGTCGGCTCCGGGCCCAAGGCCCCCTTGGGGTAGGTATGCAGCCCCACGAAGTTCATACGCATCTTCGGCAACTGCGAAACCACCGCCTTCCACTCCTCCAGGGTCCACCAGTCCGGGCCTTCCGGAAAATCGTGGAACGGCAGGATACCCCGCAGAGCGAAAAGCGGTTCGTGGACTTCGTCCAGAGAGGGGATCGCAAACGCGACCTTCTCGTCGGGGATCACATCGCCGTGCAGATAGAATCGCACGCCGAGCGTCTCGACAAAACGATAGGCCCCGTACAGCACCGCCACGTCGCTGCCGCCGGTAATACGAAGGACCCTGCTTTCCCCCCGATCGATGGTTCTCAGGCGATACGTCTGGTCGCCCAGTGACGCATTGAGAAGGAGTTCGATCACCGGGCCTGTCGCCGAAGGCTCTTCGGCTATCGCCGACAGTTCTCCGGTGCGCAGATACACGTAGCGCCGAATTTCCCTGGCAGCGAGCTCTTGAACGGCAGAGGCGCCATCACCACAGACGATCACGCAAGCCGGCGTCATTGCTTCATCAATAAGACGGACGACCTGTGTCGCCATGTGCTGGTAGCCACTGGCGTTCCAATGGAATTTGTCACCGTGGGCGAGTTGCAGCTTGTCGCTCATCAGCCCATAGAGATCATTGACGGGGATGCCGTATTCCTTCATGACCCGGGCGGCGACGAGATTCCGGTCCGTTATGGTTTTATTGTTCACCGGATCGAGTGTAATCGGTTTGCCTTTTTCGGTGATCTGGGTAGTACTGGCCCAGATCAACCTGGCGCCTCGGGCATGCTGGCGAATCGTATCGACGTACGCTCTCAGCAGTGCCTCGTATTCGTCGGCGCGAATCCTTCCTTTCGGCCAGCCATGCAGACCGATATTGAAGTGGATCACGTGGTAAGGGCCGCGTGTCAGGACCTTCTTCAGGTCGGCATGCAGGTGCTCGCTCTTTAGATGCAGGGGCGTGAGCCACACTTCGACCGTTGCTTTCCCCTGAAGCCCGGCAGCAACCCGGCCGCGGTACCCGTTCCTGATCGAATCACCGATCAAGAGGACCTTGGGCGTCTGACCTGGATTGTCAGCCGGATAGAACCGCCACGGCCCACCGTCCGAATGTAATCCAAGTCTTTCCTCACCCTGTCCGGCAAGCAGCACGGAGGCGGAGAATAAGACCAGTAAGAACAGTAATCTCTTCATAAGATCCTTCCTTGCTGCTTTAGCCACTCCGTCACTACCGGCAACATGGCCTATCCAGCGTCCGGAGGGCGACCTGCCTCACGCCGGCGAGACAACGCTCGCCCCTCGCAAAAGAACGTCACCGTTTTCAGTTCGAATAACATGCCTCCGCTATGGCAGTGGCAGGAGCCATGTTCGAAGTCACCACACCTTCAACTCGACCCTGCCTTGTCCCTTACGCTCGAAAGGACCTACACAGGGATTGGCGGCATTTCGCTTGTCGCCGAAGTAATCGGTGTCAATGCAGTACGGCGCACCATCAGGCTGTTCGTAGGGCAGATTCGGAGTCTTGGCTTTGCCGAGCAGCTCTGTCGTGACCAGTTGACGCTTTGGCTTAGCCCAGGCGTTGTCGAGCCTCATCCGGAGAACCATGCCGTCATCTTTCTCCGTCAGTTCCAGGGCGAGATCGAACGTGGCCTGCACGAGCGGGTCGGCTTCGTGCTTGGACGGCTTGGCGCCGTTGAGGAACACGTTGCCGGCCATGAACACGGGCAGTTTCGTGCGGTCATAGGCGGCCAGACCGCCATTGACGAAGATATTGTTGTAGTAGCGCTCGTCGCCGCTGGGATTCGGCGCCAGACCCGCGACCTCGGTGGAGTGGGCCTTGAGATGCGGGGTCAGACGGCGTTCACCGACAATCACACGCACCTGTCCGGCGATCAGGTTGTGCACGTAGGCGCCGCCCTGGGAATTGACCAGGATGCCGTTGTTCGAAAGGAGGATGTTGTTGTCTACCAGGAACGGACCGTGATTGACTTCCACGAAGAGGTCTTCGCTGGGTCCGTTGTCGTGCAGCAGGTTCCGCGTGACATGCGTGCCCTGGGTCATCCAGTCGAGCCAGATCCCGCGACACGCCCGGTAGATGTGATTCCGGCTGATGACGGTATCGATCGCGCCGTGGAACTTGATGCCGGCCATTTCGGCGCCGGTAAACAATCGCCGGATATGAATATCGTGAATGACGTTGTCGGTAACGGTGCAGAAGACCGGCCCCATGCTGCCGACGATCCCCGCCTGCTCGCAGTGGGCGATGTGGTTGTTCCGTACGACGTGGTGGCCGATGTTCTCCTTCGACCAGCCTCTCGCCAACGCGCGTTCGATCGTCTTGACGTACCCCTCGGCGGTATTGGCCGACGTGTTGTCATACTGATCGCCGTGCTTGCCGAGCGTGATTCCAACGCACGTCGAATAGCGGATATCGCAGTTTTCGATGATCCACCCCTTGCTCCAGTGGGTGCCGATCAGGCCGATCTGCTCGGCCGTGGGCGGCGCCCAGGGCGTGGCCGCGTGCATCATGGCAAAGCCGCGCACGGTGATATAATTGACGCCCGGCTTCTCCGGATAGAACACCGCCTGGCGAACGTTGATCTCGACCTCGGCCTCGTTGGGATTGACGTCCTCAAACTGCGCCCAAATCGTGGTATTCGATGCATCCACTTTGGCATACCACAGGCGAACGTCCGCTTGGCTCTCGGCTTCGAGTCCCTTGAACGTCAGGCAGATCGTCTTGACCCCGCTGACCGGCTTGATCCTGGTCTCGAACGAAGACCACGATTGCCACCCGCCTGTGTTCGGGACCTTGCAGGAGCCCAGCAGCTCTCCATCCGGGGCGTCGAGCCGAACCTCGATGGTCCCGCCGCGTGTCGCCGAAGCGGCGCGAATCTCGATCTGACGCGTGCGTTGTCCAAAATCGACACCCTCGTATCGAATCCAGTCGCCCTGCTCGATCCAACCGACACACTTTCCGCCTTCCGAGCAAGGCGCCGTCTGCACGCCGTGCTGTGCGGCGAAACGCTCGGCCGGGACTCGCTTGGAGTCTTCTGAGGCCGCACCGGGCCGCAACCAGGCGACATTGAGCAGAGTCCCCTGCCCCCCCGGGACATACGACGAGGCGGCCTGCCCGATGGGTTTGAGAACGTCCTCCAGATTGACCGCTTCGGTCAGCCAATGACCGTTCAGATAGACCGCGCCGGTGTGGTGCTCGCGCCCTCTTGGATTGAACCAGTCGCCACGAATCAAGTCACTGTACGGGTTGAAGTCGCCGAACAGCCGGTTGGGAACGCTGGCCGTCCAGGTGTCGTTTTGCACCTTTTGCCAGCCCTTGATGACTTCCGATCCCTTGATGGCGACCTTCTCGCCCGTAGCGGCCTGGTAGACGATGCGCTTTCGATCGGACGTACCTCCCCGCGGCGGGTCGATCCGCTCGCGATAGACACCCTCATGCACGGTAATCACATCACCGCCCTGCGCCAGGCGTGCCGCCGCCGAGAGGGTCCGCAGCGGACGCGACGCCGAACCGTCGTGGGCATCGTCGCCCTTCACGGAAACATGGTATTCCCTGCCTGAGGCCGCGTCGGCCCAAACGGGGGACAAGACAACACCGAACGCAACGCACAGTCCCGCATAAACCAGGATCGCTTTCATACGCATCACACCATCCCTTCAAGAGTCATACCGGCGATTGTGAGGCAAACCATGGGCCGGCCCGTTGCCGACCGCCCCTCATGTATACAACGCTTCGCCGACACTGAAAACCGTCTGGGCAGCATTCGAACGGGTTTTTTCGCAAGCGATCCATCCGACCGGGAAAGCGTCACGGTCGAGGAATGCAACGGTGACAGGCACGTTTTCGCAAATCAGACGCGGCCCGCACGACGGTTGACCAACCGAAGCGCGTTCCCATGCGGAGTGTAACCGGCCGTGAAATCGCGGGACATCTGACTCGATTTCGGTTTGGAAATGAGGCTGACCGTTTCCAGTTGCATCGCGTACCGAAACATTATCGCGGCACTGCCACGGCCATATACTCTCCGACTAACGTCTCAATCAGCTCTTCAACAGAGACGATTTCGTCTACCCGATAGGCATTGGCTCCCGCAAAAGCAAATCCGTTTTCAAGCTCGCCTTTTTTGGCATTCGTCAACGCAAGAGCAATACAATAGGGCACATTCTTGAAATCGCAACTTCGCAAACACTTCCAGGGGCACTTGAACTTTTCCGCAACGCCCGACGATACCCGATCAAGAAACGCATTACGTATGGCTCTTCCGGGCAATCCAACAGGACTGTCAATTAGAACAATATCTTCTCTTTTACAGCTCACATATGCCTTTTTGAATTCCATGGAAGCATCACACTCATGGGTTGCAACAAACCGGGTCCCCATCTGCACTCCCTGAGCTCCCAACTGCATGAGTTTATAAATATCGGCACCTGTGAATATTCCGCCAGCGGCGATTACAGGAATGTTTCTGTTGAATTGCTCTTCGTAGGGCTTTAGCGCGGCGATCACTTCCGGCACGATCTTCTCCAGCGCATAGTCAGGATTGTCGATCTGCTCTTTTTTGAAGCCAAGATGCCCCCCGGCCAGCGGGCCTTCTACAACCACCGCATCAGGTACGTGATTGTACCGTTTCTTCCAGGACCTGAACACCAACTTAGCCGCTCTGGCGGAAGATACGATAGGGACAAACTTCGTGGCAAGCGCACCCAGCCTATCCAGCGGCAATGTCTTAGGAAGCCCCAAGGGCAGTCCTGCACCAAGGAAAAGCACATTTGCCCCTTCATCCACAGAACACTGGACAAGATCATCGAAATTCGAAAGGGCCACCATCACATTTACGCCAATGATGCCGTTTGTTGCAGCTTTCGCCTTTCTTATTTCTTTCCGCAAGGCCCTGCTGTTCGCATCCTTCGGATTTGCGTCCCAATCGGGCTCGAACTGACCGATTCCAGGGGTGGCAATAACTCCAATACCTCCAGCATTTGCAACCGCTGCGGCCAAACTTGACAGGGAAACACCAACGCCCATTCCTCCCTGGACAACAGGTATTTCGGCTTCCAAAACTCCCATTCGTAGTGCGGGCATTTTTTCAGAATTCATATGCAGTTGTATTTCTCCGAGTTATACTCTTCTTTTTGGTTTTCTGTGTCTCGCCGAGAGCGGAAATACTCACAGATTCATTTGTAGTATAGGACAAAAAGCTCCTTTCGGACAGTTCAAAACTGATGGAAGTCAAGAAACACCAACTTCCACCTTTACTCATGCGTGAATTCCCGGCCTCTGGCCGTACGCCCCGAAGAGCATAGGGCGATCCGGCGTGTATTGAACGATGGAGACGTATCCTGGAGAACCGCGTGGACCGGACGACGTATAGGAGAGCGCGAAGGGTTGTTGACAAACGGCCCGCAGCCTTTCATGAATAGGACGGACAATTTGTTTGCCTATGGTGATTCTGACACAGGATGATGGGGAGCTATCGATGACTGGCCAGCAGAACACGGCGGCGAAATCGGAATATGACGTCTCGGTTATCCGCCCGGAAATGCGGGACGCGGACTTCAAAATGCGCGGCGAGGGCTACCCGCCCGAGCGGCTGGCCGCGATCAAGAAGGGGTTGCGGACGCTGCACACGCTGGAGCTGATGGCCCAGACCGTCTACAAGTTCCAGCTTACCAGAGACAAGAGCGAGGTGAATCGCCAGCTTGTCGCGGCCATGTGCAACGAAATGGGCCACTACCAGGACTTCCAGGTCAAGCTCTACGAATACGGCTTCCGCCCGAGCATCCTGCGTCCGGCCTACTGGATGGTCGGGTTCGCCTTCGGCTTCGGCTCGCGCCTGCTGGGCAAAAAGGCGATGTTCAAGACGGGCGTCTGGGTCGAGTCCAAAGCGGTCCACCACTACGCCGAACTGCTGGAAACCATCGAGTGGGACGACGAGACCCGCAAGGTCATCGAGAAGGACCAAGCCGACGAAGACGGCCACATCAACCGCTGGAAAGCCCTGCTGGAGAAGGCATAAACCGTGCAGCCACCAGCAGCGTTGCTTTCGCTACTGCTGCAATTCCACCGACACGGTTCGCCCCGCCAAACCCTCTTCCGGCAAGTCAACGGTTAGTTCGCTTCTGCCCGTGCGTGCCTCGTAGCGAACGCCGGGACCAGCATGCTTTCCGGGAAGTTGCAGCACAATCGTCTTTTGACGATGCGTGGGGTCGGCCACGTGCAAACGAAGCGGTTGTGTCGTCCGATCCAGGATGATTGCGCACGGTCCATCTGCTCCGAAAACGAGATTGCCGCCGCACACCAACCGGCCCGGCTCGAAGAATACCGCCTGCACCTTCCGACCATCGGCACTGGCGACCGCCTGGAGAGAGGGCGTTTGCGCCAGCACGGTGAGACGGGGAGCATCAGAGAAGGACCGCACGTCTTCGGCCGTGACATCCGGCAAAACAGCGTAGGCATACCGTGCGTCGGTCGGTTTAGCCCCATGATCGATCCAGAGATTGAACACGTCTCTTTCGACCGTGGCGGCCGACTCGCGGCGGTGAATCGCGTGCCAGTTTCCGCTTTGCGTCACTGCACCGGCGGTCGTCTTCTGAGGCGTCAGGAAGACGTATCCAATGCCGTCATGGTGGACCCATCCGAGCCGGCCGGTGAACGGTTGTCCCTTCGACAGCGTGCGCGTTTGTCGTTCGGCCGAGATCGTCACGGGGCCGTTGAGAACGCACTGGTCCACCGAGGTCAGCACCGTTTCAGGATCGTCGCAGTCGATGCCGGCACCCAAACACACCACGGCGTCGTCGAGGAAGAACCACGCCTTGCGCGCGTGCAAGCTGCCTCGAATGTACTCCATGGCCGTCACGCCCTCGGTCCCGTCGGACACACCGCCGACGAAGTCGCTTTTGCCTCGGCACCGCTTCGAATTGGGCACCAGCGATTGGGCGTTCTGCAGGCACGTCGTACCGGGCAGCCTGCGCCAATCCCAGACCGGGAAGAGGTCCTGGTACTCGGCGCCGGTCCGGCGGAAATAGGTGGCGCCATCGCCGAGGTGCAGGCCCATCATGTTCTCGCTGTTGCAGGTCTCGGCGCCGATGACGCGTGTGGAGGACATTTTCACCGAGGCGTACCACGCCGGACGCCGGTGTATGGTGATGTCGGACCGCCAGAAGTGCCTGTGCCCGATCAGCGTGTTGGCCCGGCCCGGCCGATTCGACGCGACAATGTCCCGGTAGATATCGGCGCGATCGGGATCGACCTTCGCCATCCGCTCCAACTGGCCCAGGATGCCCTTGCCCTTGCCCACCTGGCACCCGGGGAAGATCTGTCGGCCGCAACCGCTTACATCCATCCGCCCGCGCCAGAGTACCCACGCCGAGCCTTCCGAAAGATAGTGGCCCAAAACCGAAATCTGTCCGGCGTCGAGGGCATAGCTCGTTCCGCGAAAGATGCTGGCCCACTTGATCATGTCGCCGCCGAAAGACGCGCCGTAGTTACCCCACTGCTGCTGCGGACCATGCTGATGAAAGGAATAGTCGGGCTGGACCCCCTCGGCCGTGGTGATCCGCAGCTCCTCGAAGATCGTCTCGCGAGCCTGCGTCATCAAGCCGGAATCCTCTCGCAACAAACCTTTCAGAAAGGCAATGCCCGCGAGCCAGACCTTGTTCTGGCCCGTCATACCCATCTTGCTGCGGCCCAGGACACGCTGCATGGTGGCGTCGGACAAATCGGACGGCAGTTCGTCGCCCATCAAAACAAGGATCGGAGCCACGGTCATCGGCACACCGATCTGCGGATACCACCAGTTCGGATTGACGTAGTCCTTCTGCGTCCAGTGCGCCAGAGCCTTTATGACGGCCGCCCGCAACGACGGGTCGCCCGCCAGCGGATGGCCGGGCTTCTTGTACGCTTGTGCCATGGCCAGCGTGCGCGAGAGGTGACGGTAGGTTCGCCAGCCGCCGCGCGTCCTGTCGGCGTAATCCACGTCCGGCCACAAGCCGTCTTCGCGCATCGTTCGCATGTACCCCCGGACGGTCTCACGCGCGGGCGCGCCGCGCGTATACCACTCGACCGTATTAGCCTGCAACCTGGACAAATCGTCCGCGCCAACGGCGGCAACTGCCGCCCGGCCGAATACCGAAAGAATCCCGAAGGTGACTACACCGATCAATACGCTGCGTCTTTGCATGGAGAAACCCTTCTCACACGGATGCCGTACGGGCCCGGCCCGGCAACGACGCCGAACCGGCATTTGACAAAGATCCCACGACCCTGCATAATTCCCTCGTATTGTGCCGAATTTTGCCCGGCAGGTCAATTGCGACCGTCGGGGACAGTGGCGCCTTGAACTGGAGGTCACGAGAGATGCTGAGATACTTCATCGCCGGCAACCTGTGGATGTTCCTGGGCATTTTGCTGCTCGTCGGGCGGGAGGCGTGGCGCACAAGCCCCGTCTGCTACGGGTTCCTCGGCGTCGGTTCGCTCAATGCTACCGTGTACAATCTGGTCGTGGCGTTCTGCGTAATTGCCGCCGCCATCTTCTTCCTTCTGGCATGGAGAACCCAACCTAAACAATAAATCGAGGGATTGCTATGGACAGGCGCACGTTTCTGAGGCTGGCGACCGCCGGCGTCGCCACGACACTCGTACCGACATTCGCAACAGCGGGACGCACCGGCGCGGGCGATCGGCCCAACGTTCTCTTCATCGCCATCGACGACCTGAACGACTGGATCGGCTGTCTCGGGGGCCACCCGGACGCAAAAACCCCGAACCTGGATCGCCTGGCGAATCGCGGCGTGCTCTTTACCAACGCCCACTGCTCGGCGCCGGCCTGCAACCCCTCGCGGGCCAGCCTGATGACGGGCATTCTGCCCTCGACCTCCGGCGTGTACCACAATCCGCATCCCTGGCGGAAGTCGCCGGTGCTGAAGAATGCCGTGACGATCCCGCAGCATTTCATGGCCCACGGCTATCGCGCCGTCGGCGGTGGAAAAATCTATCACGGCGGCTTTCCCGATCCGCCCTCGTGGCAGGAGTATTTCCCGTCGCAGACGAAAAACAAACCCGACGACCCGGTGCCTGAAAGCCGGCCGCTCAACGGCATTCCGCGCACCGCCCATTTCGACTGGGGCCCCGTCCCGGTCAAGGACGAGGCCATGGGCGACTGGAAGGTTGCCGATTGGGCCATCGGTGAATTGAAGAAGAAACACGACAAGCCCTTCTTTCTCGGCTGCGGCTTTTTCCGGCCGCACCTGCCCTGGTACGTCCCGCAGAAATACTTCGACATGTATCCAGCCGATAAGGTGACCCTGCCGAACGTCAAGGACGACGATCTGGACGACATCCCGGCGCTGGGCAAGAAGATGGCCAAGCCCGACGGCGACCACCGCAAGGTCCTTCAGAACAAGCAATGGCGCAAGGCCGTCCAGGGATACCTGGCCTCGATCAGCTTCGTCGACACTTGCGTCGGCCGCGTCCTCGACGCCTTCGACCGCAGCGACTATACGGACAATACGATCATCGTGCTCTGGAGCGACCACGGCTGGCACCTCGGCGAGAAGCTCCACTGGCGCAAGTTCGCCCTCTGGGAGGAGGCCACGCACAACATTCTGATGGTCGTGGCGCCGGGCGTGACGAAGTCGCGACAGCGCTGCTCCCGACCGGTCACCATGCTGGACATCTACCCGACGCTGATCGAGCTTTGCAACCTGGGAGAGAAATCCGAGCTCCAGGGGCAAAGCCTCGTACCACTGCTCAAGGACCCGCAGGGCCGGTGGGATCGACCCGCCCTGACCACCCACGGACGCAACAACCATTCGTTGCGCGCCGAGCGCTGGCGCTACATCCGCTACAGCGACGGGACCGAAGAGCTCTACGACCACGACAAAGACGAGATGGAATGGCGCAACCTCGCCTCCGACCCGGAATTCGCAGACGTCAAGAAACGGCTGGCCCGCTGGCTGCCGAAAGACAACGTCCCCGAAATCCCCCGACCCGGCCGCAAGAGGTAACAAAGAAACCGATCAAGACCGTTGCGAAAGACCGTCCGACCCAGGCATAGCTACACGCTGCCGAACCGGGTGAGTCCCACGTTCTATGGGCAGCCGGCAGCGGCTGATTGCGCCTCACTCGTGTCCCTGCTCGCCGCGGTCCAGCCAATGCTTCAGCAGGATCGCCAAATCGGTGAAATCCACCCGGCAATCGCCGTTGAGGTCGCCGGCAATGACCGTTTCGCAAACCGGCTCGCCGAAATACGACTTGCTCGCCTCAACCGTCCCGCCATAGGCGCCCATGTTCACGATGCCGCCGCTGGGGAAGGGCTCATACCCAATGGGGCTGTTCGGATCGCCGGCGTCGATGCACGGGCTCGTGACGTCGTCCTGGAGCCAGGTTTCGCTTTCCGGGTCCCATCGTCCGGCCTGTGACTTGAGGTGATAGTCGCCGTCTACCCAGAGATCATCCGATGGATCTTCCGGCGTCCCGTTTGGGTCCCAGTAGCCGATCCGCCCTATTGCCGGGTCCGCTTGCGACCAACACCCGTGCAAATGGTCCATTGGGTCACAGATGGCATTGGGGTCAGTCCCAAGAAGACTATGCTCCATAATCACAGACATGGTGCCCAAAATCCCCGCGCCGCCAAGAACACTAATCTCAGAGCCTCTGCCGGATGACGATGCATTCCCCGAGATGATGCAATTGCGCAGAACCGCCTTGTCAGCGTGGGCGCTACCGCAAAACAAACCGCCACCGAACTGATCAGGGTGCAGTGCTTGATTATCGCATATGGTGCAGTTGATGAACGTAGCATGGCCGTTTAGGCTCACACCGCCCCCTCCGTACCCTCCTTTGGTTTGGTTTCCAACTATGATGCACCGGGTGAATACAGGAGGACGCGCTGCACCGCCGTCATTGTAAGACATGATGCCACCTCCAGCACCTGTACGTTCTCTGTATCCGCCAGCTCGGTTGCCAACGATGACACAATCGTCCACCAAGACATCGGACCGTATAGCTGCTATACCGCCCCCGCCTGTGACAGCCGCACATGCGGCGATGACACAACCGCGAATGCGCGGCCCGGCCATTGAGCAGAAGATCCCACCTCCGCTGTCCGACACGTAGCCGTTGTGGATGCTAAAGCCATCGAGAATCGAATTGGCGTCCTCGGCGCTGTGGAAGTAGAATCCCCGATGGGGTTCGTTTTCGCTGCCTTGGCAATCGATGATGCAGGTTTCCGGTCCGTCTTCGCTCTTGACGGTGATGGCCTTGCCTTTGAATTCGATGTCGCGATTGCCATCGCCGGTGTAGGTGCCGGGGGCGACCAGGACGGTGTCTCCGTCGTTGGCGTCGTCGACGGCGGCCTGGATGGTGCGGAAATCGGAGGGGGCGTCGTTGGCGACGCGGATAGTCCGGCCGAAGGCCGCCGGGCAGAGGGCAACGAACAATACAATGCGTTTCATGGCTGATCCCTCCTGTTTCTCTTATCTCGGGGTTATGGGTTCAGGTTCGAGGGCGGCGGGACCGGGACGCCGGCCATCCAGTGCGAGGCCAAAATCCTGAAGTCCTCGAAATCCACAATGCAATCGCCGTTGAGGTCGCCAGCAATGATCGTTTCGCAGACCGACTCGCCGAAATACGACTTGCTCGCCTCGGCCGTCCCACCATAAGCGCCCATATTGACCCGGCCGCCGTTGGGGAAGGGCTCGTAGCCGATAGGCGACATCGGGTCACCCGCATCGATGCACGGGCTCGTGACGTCATCCTGGAGCCAGGTTTCGCTTTCCGGGTCCCATCGTCCGGCCTGTGACTTGAGGTGATAGTCGCCGTCTACCCAGAGATCATCCGATGGATCTTCCGGCGTCCCGTTTGGGTCCCAGTAGCCAACGCGCGCGAACAGTTGGTCGACCGGCGGACACTCCAACTCCGGCCGGCCCTCGGTCAGCGAACGCCACGCCTTGCCCACCAAGCTGTAGTCAATTTCGACTCTACTCAGATTTTCCCCGCCAAGGGGTGGTGGTGTGCGAAAAATGTCTACCGAGTCATTTCCGCAAACGATGGAGTTGCACACCCTGAGCACCGTGTCTTTCGTGGTGCCACTGAGGTATATGCCTTCACCGGGGAGCCAAATCCCGCGATTGTCTGTGATCGTACAATTGACAATACTCACGTTCCGGTGGCATGCAATTCCGCTCCCCCAGCCATCGGCCCGATTACCCGTAATGAGGCAGTTGACCAGAAGTCCCGGTGAGCCGCCGAGCGTGATTCCGCCTCCCTGGCCGTCGTCGGGCACACTGTTGCCCGAGATAATACAATTGGCGACGATGGGATTCGAGCCACCGCAGTGGATTCCTCCTCCACTGAAGCGGGCGAAGTTCGCGGTCACTATACAATTTGTGATACGTGGATAACCACGGACGCATACCACGCCACCACCCTCGTGCGAAGTATAACCGCCGGTGATGGTGAAGCCCTCAAGCCCACATTCCGTGTCGGTCTCACTGTGGACGAGCATGATGAAGCCTTGATGTGGGTCGGCGGCGCTGCCGCCGCAGTCGATGATACAACTTCCGGGTCCCTCTTCACTGCGCACGGTGATAGCCCGACACACTTCAATATCGCGGTTGCCGTCGCCGGTGTAGGTGCCGGGGGCTACCAGAACGGTGTCTCCGTCGTTGGCGTCGTCGACGGCGGCCTGGATGGTGCGGAAATCGGCGGGGGCGTCGTTGGCAACGCGGATGGTTCTGGCGAGCGCCGCCGGGCAGAGGGTGAGGATGAGGGCGCAGAGGGCTGCTGCGCTGGCGGGCGTTTGGCTGCTGTTCATTTTCCGCTTCCTTCCAAGCACTTTTCCGCATAGGCCAAGGACCCACTCTCCCGGTTCGGACGGCCCGGCACTGCAAGCGCAGCACAGCGGCCGCACACACGCATTGGTCGGCGAAGGCAGGCGGATATGACAGGTGCTACGAGAATATGATGACGGCTAAGAGAATGATAAGGCTCCAGAGCCCGCCTTCATTCCGCAACTCACCGATATTCTACTACACCCCGGCCGGTATTTGCAAGATTTTTTTCGACCCGCGTGCCCGAGCGCTCCCCTCGGGGCCTCCATGGTTCCGAAGCCAGACGTAGTGCCGGTTGCTGGCGCGGGAGTGTAGCTCGAATCGCCGCACGCATGCCGTCAGAACCCGACATCCAACGCATCGGCGAGACGCGTTCTCTCCAGCGCCCGGGCCGTGAGTCGATCCATCACTGGTTTGCCACGAGTGCCGTTCCGTCGGGCCACGTTCCACCCCGCGCAGGAGTCGACCCGGGATGGCGACCATCGTGTACCCCCTTTGGCGAAAGAGACCCGTCTCCGGTCAGGATAACGTAGCGGAGTAGTGAAACCGGGCAGCCGCTGCAGCCTTGCCTTCGTAGTTAAGTCATCTGCGGGTTTCCGTTCCCGGCAAGTGCTTTCTCAATGAACCTTAGCTGCAAGGTCGTTGATACCCCCGCAGCGGCTGCCAGTTTCACCGGTTCTCGGCGAGACATTCACATGGAAAAATCCTTTTGACCGGACTTGCCACAGTATTGAAATGGAGCCTCAAAAACGCGTAGCTCTCAACGGGTCGCGATCGACGACCAAGCGCCAGGAGAAGCGCTCCGTTACCGCTTCTCAGAACGATTCAAGGCCCCGTAGTTTTTCAAAGTAGCGCGGTCTTCCTACCGCACTGACGCGTCATTAATATTCACACGTAAGTAGTACTTACTCCTATTAAAGCACGCTTGTTCTTGGAATTCAAGCAGAATCCGGGGCAGGAAGATTTCCTGTGCGACGACACGACGGGCCAGGATGAGTGCCGCCCACAGAAGATAGGCAAGCTACACAAGACAGGACAAGGCAAACAGGGACACGGCATACCCCGGGCCGGCAGCGGCCGGAAATCGGGAAGCCGCCCCGTCGCCGGGACGGGGGGAAAAGGCATACGTAACAGCGACGCCGCGATTCACTACAGCCCGGATCGAGCCGGCAGCAATCCCCGCTCAGGTGGAATCGACCGAACCCGAATCGGCTCGTCCGTTCTTCGGCATCCAGACTCCGTCGAATATCGTGGCCAGACGTTTCTGAATGCCGCGCCGGACCTTCTCGGCCGAAGCGCCCTGGGGGCGGGACGTTTCATGAAGAAACTCCGAGACCAGCGCCTTGTAGTCGGCCGCCCCGCGGCTGTCCGGAGCGTATCGCAGAACCGGCTCACCGGCGCTGGGCGCCTCGGCCAGCCGAACGCTGCGATGGACGACCGTGTCGAAAACGAGGTCGCCGAAAATCTCCCGCATCTGCTGCTGAATCTGGCGGCTGAACGTCGTCCGCTCGTCCACGAAGGTCAGCAGCAGACTGATGTTCTCCACAGAATACGGAT